>ENA-OQVM01000052-OQVM01000052.1-marine-metagenome-genome-assembly--contig:-NODE-52-length-157422-cov-22.337958_pt1 | contig 157422 bp, 157 predicted proteins | sample MGYA00237776_ERZ505498 | MGnify/ENA primary metagenome ERZ505498 (study PRJEB26159, sample SAMN06265151) | marine metagenome | isolation source: Helgoland LTER site | place: Germany:Helgoland, sampling...
CTACTGACCTTACCGGGCATGCTCAAAGACGCGGGTTACCACACGGCGCTTATTGGCAAATGGCACTTGGGTTTCAGACCACATTTCGGGCCGGAGAAAAGCGGCTACATGCACCACTTTGGCCCCATGTCAGGCGGCGTGAGCTATTACAGCCACAATGCGCGCGGCGAGTCATCTGACTTAGAGCTAGACGGGGAGCCCTACGATGAGCCCGGCTACCTCCCCGATTTATTTTCCAACCGCGCCGTTGACTACGTGCACCAACGCGCCAAGGAAGACCAGCCGTTCTTCTTAAGCTTGCACTACACAGCACCCCATTGGCCGTGGGAGACCCGCGCACAAGGGGGCATTGACCCGGAGATTGCCAAAGATATTTCCCACCTAGACGGTGGCAATATAGAAACCTACCAAACCATGATTCGCGAAATGGACGAAGGCATTGGTTGGGTTGTCCAAGCACTGAAAGACACCAATCAGCTTGACAACACACTCATCATCTTCACCAGCGATAACGGCGGCGAGCGCTTTTCAGACAATTGGCCATTAGTAGGCGGGAAAATGGACTTGACCGAGGGAGGCATTCGTGTGCCTTACATCGCGCATTGGCCAGCAGGCCTGAACAAATCTGCAGGTCAAACCAGCGTACAACATTGCTTGACCATGGACTGGAGTGCCACGATTTTGGACGTGGCCGGCGTGCAAGTACCGCCAAACCACCAACTCGATGGTCAGTCGTTGTTAAGCAACTTGCAAACACCCTCAAACACCTTTGAGCGGCCTATGTTTTGGCGTATGAAGCACCGCGCTCAATGCGCCTACCGACTGGGCGTTTGGAAATACCTCAAAATTGATGAGCACGAATATCTGTTCGATATACATATGGATGCCAGAGAGCGTGCCAACCAAGCCAAGCGCCAGCCGGAGCGCTTGAGTAGCATGCGCGATGCCTATGAGGCTTGGAACGCCCAGATACCCGCAGTGCCAGATGATGCGCGTATAGGGTTGGTCTTTTCTTTAGCCGATATGCCGTCTCGGTAGTACGGCACCAGTCCGTTGGTGTCCCGCGCTTTCTTTAGGGCGCGTGATGCGAGCTTGGTGCGAGCTCGGTGCGGAGCCAAGCCAGCGTTTTATTTGGAATCGCTGCTTTGTGTTTTTGAGGCATCGTGCTCGGGTTTAGCTTCTGGAACAAAATCACCAACAACCTCTTTAAGTGGGCACACCCCAACAACGGGACACTTTGAGCAAGTGGCAACCAGGGCAATAGGACACAGTGTCATGAGGACTCCCAATATCAATAAACAAAACCCACTATAGGATAAAAAAAATAATAAAGATACATGCGGTTAACACCGACGCACGGCTTATCTGCGGCGCATGTGTTGCTTCAGCACCGCTGCCATTGCTTGCACGCCTGGCTCAATGCGCTCGGTGGCAATAGAGGAGTAGCCCAGGCGCATGCTGGCGCAGTCGTTGGGCGATGTGGGGTAAAAGAACGCGCCGGGTTCCACCACCACGCCAACTCGGTACAGGTCTTGTGCGAGTTTCAACGTATCAAGGGTGTCAGGCCCTGTGACCCATAACGCAGAGCCACCTTGGGCGGCGCTGTGTTGCAGTTGTGGCGCGTGTGCCTTCAACGATTGCCTTAGAGCGGCGTCGCGCTCTCGGTAAACAAGTCTCTCTCGTGTCTTCGTGCGTCATATTGGATACTCTTTGGCAGTGGAAGGGCACTCATGTTGCTGTTTCACAGGCTCATAGTGTGAGCCTGTGAATGTTGATAATGGTCTGATGGATAGTGCGGCCAGAGTTGCCACTAACCCATAGGCCTTCAAAACACAGATAAACAACGCTTTGCAAACACCCATCTACGCACCTCTTTCTCTATATGCCGCCCAATTACTGCGCCGTGCGGGGGTTGTCGTGGGGTTTCTGTTGTTGTTGCAAGCGCCGCTCGTTAGTGCCAAAACAGCGGCCGATACGTTTAAGGGCGCCAGCGAGTCTGTTTTTACGGTCGAGATACAAACCGCGTCAGACCGGTCGCGCAACTCGCAGGGCTCTGCGTTTGTCGTGCTGCGGCCCAACCTCCTGATGACGAACTACCACGTGGTGTCTGACTACGTGTTGGACCCAGAGGAGTACGTGGTTGTCGTGAAAGACGCTGCAGGCGAGATGCGACGTGCGCAGGTAAGAGCGGTTGATGTGGTGTCTGATTTGGCGCTACTGAGCACGCAGGAGCCCATTGGTAAGCCCTTGCGTATTCGCGAGTCGATGCCTAGTAAGGGCGTTAAGGGTTTTTCTTTGGGTAACCCAGGGGGTATTGGGCTCACGGTGGTGGAGGGTAACTTTAACGGGCTGTCGGAGAGCGCCTTTGTGCCTGTTATTCACTTTAGCGGCGCCATTAATTCAGGCATGAGCGGTGGGCCTGCGGTAGATGAGGCGGGGGAGGTTGTGGGGGTGAATACCGCCACCCGCCGTGGGGACCAACTGATTGGCCTGCTCTCGCCTGCTGAAAACGTAACGCGCTTGCTCGCAGCATTTTCTGACGATGAGGTGGCAAGTGCCGACGCGCTTCGAGGTCAGATAGAAACACAAGTGGCCGGCTTCTCCAACCGCTTAGCGCAGGAGGTGCTTGGGCACAAAACCGATAAGGTGGTGAGCGGCCACTTTGAGTTGCCGTCCAAGTTTCAGAAGAAAGCGCGCTGTTACGGGGAGACGGAGAAAGATGCCACGCATCGATTTAAGGTGACGACCAATTACTGCTCGTTACGCGGTGGCATATTTGTTAACGATGCCACCCGCGTCGGAACCCTGACCGTGCACCACCGCAGAGTCTTTGGTGAGGCGCTGACACCAAGCCAGGTGGCGGCGGTTCAAAATAAGCTATCAGAGTCTGATGTGAAAAATTCAGGCGCCTCAATCGAGGACAAAACCGTATGGATATGCGAGCACACGCGCGTTGAGCTGCAAGCGGGAACGGTTGGCGAGCTACACGCTTGTCAGCGCGGGCTCACGAGATTAAAAGATGTTAGAGATTTCTACTTCCTATTCGCAAGTCGGCCAAGCAGAGGGGAGGGCTTAATGACTGAGCTTAGATTCAATGGCATCACCAATGCCGATGCCAACAAACTGGTGAAGCACTTTCTTTTGCAGATCACTGAAGTGGCCAGTAGGAGTCCCTCATGATGCAGACCGCACGCATGCCTACCCCCCTGCTGCGCCACGTACAGGGTGCCAGAATGTGGGCGTTTATTTTGTTGTGTGTGTGGTGCGCGAGCAGTTACCGCGTGTTTGACAGCACGCACATATATACCGGAGACTTTGCCGCGTTTTTGGAGGCCATGGTCATCCAGGTATTGTTGTTGCTGGTGTGGGTTGGTGTTTGGGTGGCCGTTGAGCAAGCCTTCGAGGGCTACCACTCGGTTGCGCTACACGTCTGCATCGGTGCCGCCCTGCTAGCCGCAGACACCGTACTGACTGGTTTCCTAGCGCCATGGCTGTTCTACGCTTTGGCGGCTGACTGGCGGGCATGGATTTCAGACCTGTGTAGCGCCGTACTCATGACCGTAGCCATAGAGAGTGAGTTAACGCTTAGCCTCAAGTCACGCTCGCGGCGTTTACTAAGGCGACTGTCCGTCGTGGCGGTGTTGCTTGGCTGCTTTGCTATTTATACGTACGCCCAATATCAGCGCGATGAGCGCCCACCTGTCATGTCGTTGAATTCGCATTCTGACGCTGCGTGGGTGGTAAAGCCAGACCAACCGGTTCTGAATTTTTTAAATAATTATTTCGCTAAAAAACAGAATGATGCCGAATAACGGCTTTACCAAAAGGACCATCAATGAATGACATTATTTGTCCCCACTGCAACAAGGCGTTCAAGATCGACGAGACGGGCTATGCCGATATTGTGAAGCAGGTGCGCGACAGCGAGTTTGACCAGCAGTTGCATGACCGACTGGCGCTCGCTGAGAAAGAGAAGCTAACCGCCGTTGAGCTTGCAACGGCCAAAGCGGCCAGTGCGTTACAAAAAGCAGCCGCAGAGAAAGACAGTGAAATACAGGCGCTCCAATTGCAACTGAAGTCGGGCGATGACAGCAAGGCGCTTGCGGTAAGCCAAGCGGTTAGCAAACTTGAGCGAGAGCGCGATGCACTCGCAAACCAGCTGGCGCAGGCGAAGCGTGAGATGCAAGCCGCCTCGGAGTTATCGGCGGCTGAGCAACGCTTAGCGCTGAATGAAGCGATTAGCAAGGTCGAGAAAGAGCGAGATGGTCTAAAGAGCGGCTTGGAGCGAGCCGCAATGGAGAAGCAGGTTGCAGAGGCGGCGCTAAAAGACAAATATGAGACGCAGATTAAAGATCGCGATGATGCCATTGAACGCTTGCGCGATATGAAGGCGAAGTTGTCGACCAAAATGGTGGGCGAGACATTGGAGCAGCACTGCGAGACAGAGTTCAACCGCATTCGGGCAACCGCATTCCCGCGCGCCTACTTCGAGAAAGACAACGACTCACGCACGGGCAGTAAGGGCGACTACATCTTTAAGGATTCAAACGAGGAGGGGACAGAGATTGTGTCCATCATGTTTGAGATGAAGAACGAAGATGACCGCACAGCGACCAAGCAAAAGAACGAAGATTTTCTGAAAGAGCTAGACAAAGACCGTATAGAGAAGGGCTGTGAGTATGCCGTATTGGTCTCGTTGCTGGAGCCTGAGAGTGAGTTGTACAACACAGGAATTGTTGATGTGTTTTACCGCTACCCCAAGATGTACGTGATACGCCCTCAGTTCTTTATTCCCATCATCACGCTACTCAGAAACGCGGCGCTGAACGCGTTGAAATACAAGTCAGAGTTGGCCTTGGTGCGGTCGCAAAATGTAGACATCACCAATTTTGAGTCCCAGCTTGAGGTCTTCAAAACCGGGTTCTCTCGTAACTATGACCTGGCATCCCGTCAATTTGAGATAGCCATTGATGAGATTGATAAATCGATATCTCATATGCAGAAGACCAAGGATGCGTTGCTGAAGACGGCAAATAATTTACGGCTGGCTAATGACAAAGCGCAAGACGTGACCATCAAGCGTTTGACTAAGGGCAACCCAACCATGGCGGATAAATTCTCTGAGTTAGATGGTGGTACGCCGAGTGCAGAGAGTTAATGACTCTGATTCAGGTTTGAAGCAGCGGAGTCTGCTTTCGTGCTGGGTCAGGTGTCTAAAAACTGCACCAGTAGTTCGCTGACTTGTTGGGGCTTTTCTTGTTGCACCCAATGTCCGGCGCCCGGCAGGATATGGCAGGCTTTCAGGTCGGTGCAGATGCTTTTCATTCGGTCGAAAGCGCCCGGGGACTGATAGACACCCCAATCAGCTGCGCCAGCGATGAAGGCACTGGGCACGGTGATGCGTTTCCCATAAAATTGGGATAAGGCCACATACGTATCGGCGTCGGTTGCGCACCGGTACCATTGCAACCCCCCTTGAAAACCGCGCCGCTTGTAGGCGGCCACATAGACGGCGAGGGCGTCGTCGGGAAGCCACGTGCAAGCGTCGATTTCAGCGGGTGTCGGCATGAAGGGGGCGACTGCCTGCGGCATGGTGTCGGGGAAGGGCATGACGTAGTAGTGCGGTAAGCGGGCGAGCACATCCGCTTCCCAAGCCGGCAGTGGTACGGGCTGATTGGGTGCCCAGTCTGCACTTTTTACATGGTAGTAAGCTCGTAAAAAGGCATGCAACCCCTGAGGGGCTTGAAACATATCGGTGTTGGCATGCGGTTGTGCGTAGTACCACTGGTAGTGTTGGCGAGCAGGTGTGCACTGCTGTAAGGCCTGCACTTCTCGCGTCAACATGGCGTGGGTTTCAGGGGCTGTGGCAGGGTCTGATGGGCCAGGAAACGGTGCGCTCATCATGACGACACGACGGAAAACATCGGGGCGCAGCAGGGCGCACCATCCCGCAACAGGAGACCCGAAGTCATGACCGACCACGGCGTGCACGTGGTCATAGCCCAGTGCCTGCACCAAGTCCAGCACATCGTCCACCAGCTGCGGCATGTTGCTGGCGCGCCAGTTGCCCTCATAGCGGTCGTCGCTGCCTGTTGTAAAGCCATACCCACGCTGATCGGGTGCGACCACATGAAAACCGGCCTGCGCCAGGGCGACAAGCTGATGCCGCCAGCTGTAGGCCAATTCGGGAAAACCGTGTAGCAAGAGCACCAAGGGCGCCAAGGGCTTTGCGGCGCCCGTGGGCTGACCGGCCTCTAGCACGTGCATGGACAAACCGGTGGCAAGGGGCAGCTGGCGCGACTGCACACCTGCCGGTAACGGTAACGGTAACGGGTGAGCGTCGGGGTTCGGTGTTGTCATGGCTATGTTTTGAATTCTCACAGGCAACATAAGGGTGGGTAATGGCATACCATACAGATATATTTTGATACGGCAAACTTTACTAGCTACCAACTAAAACGCTCTATGGACAACTCATCTTCTTACACACCACCCGCCATTTGGTCTCCCAAAAAAGACATGGGTGGCCGCTTTGGCAACATCAACCGCCCAACCGCAGGCGCGACCCACGAGAAAGAACTTCCGGTGGGGAGCCACCCCTTGCAGCTTTACTCACTGGGAACGCCTAACGGGGTCAAGGTGACGGTCATGTTGGAAGAGCTGCTGGAGGCGGGGCACGCGGGGGCGGAGTACGACGCTTGGCTGATCCGCATCAACAGCGGTGAGCAGTTCGGTAGTGGGTTTGTCGCAGCCAACCCAAACTCCAAGATACCGGCGCTGGTCGATCGCAGCGGTGCGACCCCTATTCGGGTGTTTGAGTCAGGTGCAATTCTCATGTACTTGGCCGAAAAGTTCGGCGCCTTTTTGCCCACAGATACGGCCACACGTGCCGAATGTCTGTCGTGGCTGTTCTGGCAAATGGGAAGTGCCCCCTTCTTGGGCGGCGGCTTCGGTCATTTTTACGCTTACGCACCGATCAAGGTGGAATACGCGATCGACCGCTACGCCATGGAGGTCAAGCGCCAATTAGATGTGCTCGACCAACGGCTTGCGCAAAGTACCTACCTGGTGGGAGACACCTACACGGTTGCTGATATGGCCATTTGGGCTTGGTACGGCGCACTGGTGAAGGGGTATCTCTACAGCGCCGCTGAGTTCTTGCAAGTGCAGAGCTATACGCATGTGCTGCGTTGGGCGAACCTGATCGCTGAGCGGCCAGCCGTGCAACGCGGCCGCATGGTCAATCGCGTCACGGGTGATGCCTCAGAGCAATTGCACGAACGCCACGATGCCAGTGACTTCGACACCAAGACCCAAGACAAAATAGCCCCGCCATCCGCTTGAGATGGTGAGGGCGTCGCTGTTGATGCCCGCTATTTCGCGATTGAAACGGGGTCTACCCATTCAATATTTCGAAAATTGAACCCTGACTTTGCGGTGGGTTTAATGATGTCAAAGTAGGGCGAAACGTCAAAATCTCTTGGCGTGAACAGTGAGGCGTGTCTTTGTTTAAACGCGATAGGTCGCGGTTTAAGAGGCGTCCCATCGGGTGTGTCTACGAGTATAGGAAGTATGGGGTAGCGGATGCTTTGAAAGGCGTGCGCAATTAAGGTAGAGCAAATGGCACGGGTGGGGTCGCCGCTACCCAAAGACAGCATTTGCCTTCTCATTTTTGTGGGTACCGGTGGGGTGGGCAAGAGGTATCGAGCGAGATCAAAGACATTGCGCAGGTCGTATTGGTCTCCAATTTTTGAGAGGGCCACTCGCACAAGGGCGGCTTGCTCTGCTTGGTTTAGCCCAATGGGGCGACATATCCGCGTGTGCAAATTAGCGAACTCATCTAGCCCAACACTGCGTACACCATGCACGGCATCCGCTTCAACGAAGCAGTGCCCTTGCGGCAAGTTATGTGACGCGTCTGTTCCGACATAGAGGGCTGCATGCGACCAGGTTGATTGCGTGAGGTACTTGATGGCGGTGCTCAGTCGCGTGTTGCCTTCAACTAAGAGAACATCGCCAGGAAGCAGGTTGGCTTGCAGATGCAGCGGATTGATAGGGGGAGCCGTATTCTCAATCTGAATTTGTTTGCTCAAATACGTCGCTATCCACTTACCCACTGATTGAGCGAAACGGTTCATACGGAGACTCCTTTATTGGTAACAACTGCAAAGCTTGCTGGTAATAGACCATAGCCGCTTACAGGGACACCGCCCGTGACATGGGTGTATTCAAGTACATTTCGCGACCAAATGCCCCAAAATGATAAGTTCATAAACTTTTAAGCGTTGTATAGGGAAAATACCAGTCTATCTGCGACATAAAAGTATCATCATCATTTTTCAGGATATCAAGGTGGCGGGCGGAGCACGCGCAAACTTGCGTTCAACGGTTGAGTGACCGTTTTCTTGAACGTGTTCATATTCTTTTAATTCGACAGGAGACTGGAATGAAATTTCGCATCGCTTCCGCACTAACAGCAGCCATGTTGTCAGCGGGTATGGCTCAGGCCGCTACCGAGCTGGTCGTGGCTACTGTTAACAACGGCCACATGATTGAAATGCAAAAACTTACCAAGCATTTCGAATCAGCAAACCCCGGTATCACGGTCAAATGGGTCACGCTAGAAGAAGGTGTCCTGCGCCAACGCGTAACCACTGACATTGCTACAAAAGGTGGGCAATTCGACATCATGACCATTGGCATGTACGAGACGCCAATTTGGGGCAAAAAGGGCTGGTTGCAAGAGCTCAAAACAGACGCCGCGTACGACGCTGATGACCTCTTGCCCGCCATGCGCGACGGCTTATCCGTAGACGGCAAAATGTTTGCCGTGCCTTTCTACGGTGAAAGCTCTATGTTGATGTACCGCAAGGACTTAACAGACAAAGCCGGTATCACTATTCCTAACAACCCCACTTGGGATTTGGTGCGTGAAACCGCTGCCAAAATCCACGATCCAGCAAACGGTGTCTATGGCATCTGCTTGCGTGGCAAGCCAGGTTGGGGCGACAACGCCGCGTTTTTGACTACCGTGGTGAACACCTACGGTGGCCAGTGGTTTGATATGGATTGGAAGCCCCAGTTGGAATCTAAGCCATGGCAAGACGCGATCGGCATGTATGTTGACTTGTTAACCAACTACGGCCCTCCCGGCTCAGAGAACAACAGCTTTAACGAAATTTTGGCGTTGTACAACGAAGGCAAGTGTGGCATGTGGATCGATGCGACCATCGCAGCGTCGTTTATCACTGACCCCAAGCAATCAAAGGTTGCCGACAAAGTGGCATTCGCGCAGGCACCAACGCAAGTGACACCCAAGGGTGCTAACTGGCTGTGGGCGTGGGCTTTGGCCATTCCAGCCGGCTCACAAAAGGTTGATGCGGCTACCAAGTTTGTTACATGGGCGACCTCAAAGGAATACATCGAGCTGGTTGCTAAAACCAACGGATGGGCATCTGTTCCAACAGGTACGCGCAAGTCAACTTACGCTAACCCTAACTTTGTGAAGGCAGCTCGTTTTGCCGACGCCGAGAAGGCAGCGATCGACTCAGCCAACCCAGCAGACTCAACCTTGCCTAAGAGCCCGTACATCGGTGTGCAGTTCGCTGCTATTCCCGAGTTCCAAGCAATTGGTACGGCGGTTGGTCAAGAGCTGACGGCTGCTTTGGCTGGCAAGAAGTCAGTGGCCGCTGCACTGAAGGCTGGCCAAGTGCAGGCTGAGCGTCAGATGAAGAAAGGTGGCTACTACAAGTAATTTGTTACTTGTCGAGCTGCAGGCGTTACCCCGAGTGGGGTGGCGCCTATTTGATAACTGGTTATTCAGTTAAGCGAGGTGGTCGCAGGGCGACCTCGTTTTTTCCCGCCCCCACACGAGTTAATTGCGTTCGCGCTTCATAAATAGGACACCGTATGTCCCAAAAATCCGCACCTAGAACCTTACCTCGCCTGTTACAGGCCCCTGCGGTTTTGACCCTTCTGCTGTGGATGATCGTCCCATTGGTGATGACGATTTACTTCAGCACCATACGGTTCAATCTCATGCAACCCGAAAATACGGGATTCATTGGATTAGAGAACTACGAATTTTTCATCACCGATCCCTCATTTTGGCCAGCCGTTTTGAATACGGTCTTGTTACTGGGCTGGGTCATCGTGATTACGGTCGTCATGGGCCTCTTTGTTGGGCTGCTTACCGACGCTCCCTTTCCCGGGCGTGGCATTGCCAGAGTGCTGCTCATATCTCCCTTTTTCGTCATGCCCACGGTCAACGCCTTGCTGTGGAAGCACATGATGATGAACCCCGTTTATGGGGTGCTCGCGCAAGTTTGGATTTTCTTCGGCGCTGAACCGATTAATTGGCTCACCGACTATCCGTTGTTCTCGATCATCTTGATTGTGAGTTGGCAGTGGCTGCCGTTTGCAGCGCTCATTTTTATCACCGCCTTGCAAAGTATGGACAGAGAGCAGTTAGAAGCGGCGCGCATGGATGGCGCCACCTATCTGCAACAACTGCGCTACCTTTACCTACCCCATCTCAGTCGCCCAATTGCGGTGGTTGTGATGATTGAAATGATTTTCTTGCTCAGTATCTTCGCGGAAATTTTCACGACAACCCAGGGCGGCCCTAGCGATGCGAGTACCAACATCACGTTCCTGATCTTCAAACAAGCGTTGTTAGATTTTGACTTTGGTGTGGCGTCAGCGGGCGCGTTGTTCGCTGTGATCATCGCGAATATTGCGGCGATTTTCCTCATCCGTCTCGTCGGTAAGAACTTGAATTAAGAGAAGTCACTATGCGACACCATCGTCCCATTTATACCCCGGCTATGTTGCTGCGCACCTTCGTTGCGTGGGCGGTCACGTTGTTTCTTTTCTTTCCACTAGGCTGGATGGCGCTGACTGCGTTCAAGACTGAGTTGCAAGCGATTGCGGTTCCGCCGTTAATGTTGTTCGAGCCCACGTTAGAGAACTTTGCCATCGTGCAAGAGCGCAGTGACTACATGCACTACGCGCTTAACTCACTGATCACCAGCGTCAGTGCCACCATTCTGGGCTTGGCCTTAGCCGCGCCGGCTGCGTACGCGATGGCTTTCTACCCAAGCAAGGCGACCAAAGACGTTTTGTTATGGATGCTGTCAACAAAAATGATGCCGGCTGTGGGGGCTTTGATGCCGATTTATGTTTTGTCGCAAGCGGCAGGCCTGCTAGATAGTTTGTTCGCGCTCACCGTGATCTTCACGCTGTCCAACTTACCCATCATGGTGTGGATGCTATACGCCGGGTTTAAGGACATTCCGAAAGAAATTCTGGATGCGGCGCGCATGGATGGCGCAAGCCTGTGGCAAGAAGCACGACTGGTTTTGTTACCGCTCGCTATGGGTGGTATCGCCTCTACGGGTCTGCTGTGTCTGGTGCTGAGTTGGAACGAAGCCTTCTGGAGCCTGACGCTCACAGCGGCAAAAGCCGGCACCCTCGCTGCCTTGATTGCACAGTACTCCAGTCCAGAGGGTTTATTTTGGGCCAAGCTATCCGCCGCCTCCCTGCTTGCGATTGCGCCGATTGTGGTCTTTGGCTGGTTTAGTCAAAAGCAGTTGGTACAGGGACTCACCTTTGGTGCCGTGAAGTAAGCGATCGCACCCGACAAATTTGCAAAAGAGATTGAGAGCATATACATGGCCTACCTTGAATTAAAAGGCATTGAAAAGTTTTTTGGTACACACCGCGCTATCAAAGGGATTGACCTAGAGATACAGCCTGGCGAATTCGTCGTATTTGTTGGCCCATCGGGTTGCGGAAAGAGCACGCTTTTGCGGCTCATCGCTGGTTTGGAGCACATTGACGGTGGTCAACTAAACCTAGATGGGCGTGATATCACGGCGCTACCATCCTCCAAGCGCGATCTGGCCATGGTCTTTCAGAGCTACGCTTTGTATCCGCACATGACCGTTTACGAAAACATGAGTTTCGCCCTGAAGCTGGCGGGTGAGCGCAAAGAGGTGATCAGCGAGAAGGTGCGCCGCGCGGCTGACATTCTGAACCTCACCGACTATTTGGAACGCACCCCCGGTGCCTTGTCTGGTGGGCAGCGTCAACGCGTGGCGATTGGTCGCGCCATTGTGCGTGCACCCAAGGTGTTTTTATTCGACGAACCACTGTCTAACCTCGACGCGGCCTTACGTGGTCAAACACGGGTTGAAATTGCGCAACTGCACCGAGACCTAGGGGCCACCACAATCTACGTTACCCACGATCAGGTTGAGGCGATGACACTGGCTGACCGTGTCGTCGTTTTGCGCGACGGCTTGATTGAGCAAGTAGGTTCGCCGCTCGACCTCTACGATCGTCCCGTTAATCAATTCGTTGCGCAGTTCATTGGCACACCGCAGATGAATGTGGCGCTGTTGTCCACGCTGCCTGCTGTGGTGCAAGCGGCGGCGCCAGCAAGCGCCAAGGGCGGCAGTCTTGGCTTGCGCCCAGAGAGCGTCCACATCACCACAGACGCGGATGGTATTGCGGCCAAAGTGGTGTTGGTTGAGGCCTTGGGCGCAGAGACGCTTATTTATGCGCAGACACCAGAGGGTGCGCAAGTGGTTGTGCGTCAAGCGCAGCGCGCGCTATTCCGTGTCGGCGACGCGGTGCGCTTGCAATTTGACCTCAGCCAAGCGCACTGGTTTGACACAGAAGGCCGTACCGTTCAAAACGTCGCCTAGGGTGACCCCACCTTCCATCTGCGCTCCCCTTAACTGACCTCACATATGACCGACACGCAAAATCAAACATACTGGATATTGCATCTGGGTTTAGGCTCGTTTCACCGTGCCCATCAAGCGGTCTACCTCCATGCGCTTCGCGAAATGGGTGACACCACATGGGCGCTGAGTGGGGGCAATATTCGCCCCGATATGGCACAGACGATTGCCGACTTACAGGCGCAAGACGGCGCTTACACACTGGAAACGGTGACGCCGCAGGGCGAACACACCTATCAACGTATCACCTCGATTAAGCGCGTCATTCCTTATGACGACGACTTGAGCGGCTTGGTCGCTATGGCGCAATTGGATGCCACGCGCATCATCAGCTACACAGTGACCGAGGCCGGCTACTATCTTGATGCCAACGAGCAACTGGACCTGTCCTTCCCTGAGTTGCTGCAAGACGTTGAAGCGGTGAAGCAGGGCCGCGCGGGGCATACGATCTACGGTGCCCTGTGCACACTTTTGCGGGCGCGTAGGGCCGCTTTGCCCGCTAAGGAAGCCGCCATTACCTTACTCAATTGCGACAATCTGCGGCACAACGGCGACCGATCGCGCGCCGGTCTGTTGCAGTTTATTGAGTTGGTTGGTGATACGGCGCTTGCGACGTGGGTGACACAGCACACCACCAACCCCAATGCCATGGTTGATCGCATTACGCCTAGGCCAACGCCGGCGGTGGTTGCACGGGTTAAGGCCGCGACAGGCGTTGACGACCCTGCTAGCCTCATGGGCGAGTCTTTCATTCAGTGGGTCATTGAAGACCAGTTTGCAAATGGGCGGCCCGCGTTCGAAAAAGTGGGCGCCGAAATGGTCAGCGATGTCGCGCCATATGAAGAAGCGAAGATACGCTTGCTCAACGCAACGCATAGTTGTATTGCATGGGCAGGCACGCTCTTGGGTATGACCTACATCCACGAGGGCACCTTACACGCGCCGACGCGCCAGTTTGCCTACGACTACGTCACCGACGATGTCATCCCCGTGCTCAGCCCGAGTCCCCTTGATTTAGCGGCGTACCGGGATGTGGTGCTCGACCGTTTCGCGAACCCCGCGATTGCCGATACCAACCAACGTGTGGCCATGGATGGGTTCTCAAAAATACCGGGCTTCATCGCGCCCACCGTCAGTGAGCGTTTTGCGCGTGGCGAGTCGGTGGCGTCTGTCATGGTGCTACCAGCGCTTTTCTTGGCCTACCTGCAGCGTTGGCACCGTGGTGAGTTACCGCACACCTATCAAGACCAAGCGATGAATGCAGAGGTTGCACACGCCATATGTTCTGCGCCTGACCCGGTAGTGGCCTTTGCTGCCGACCCGGCTTTATGGGGTGAGATGGCGGGTAGCAAGGCCCTTTCGGATGCGCTCGCCATCGCCTACAACCGTGTGCAAGATTTCCTTGCAGACAATCAGCTACAAGCCGCTTAAGCTCAAACGCGAGTCTATTCATACAGGGTTGACAACACATGACGCACCGATTAGCTAACCAGCACGCACTTTTAACCGGCGCAGGTGGCGGTATTGGTGCGGCGGTTGCGCGCGCTTTTGCCCTCCAAGGTGCGCGTTGTACCCTGGTGGATCTCGACGACAAACCGTCGCCAGAGGCCATGCAACTAATGACGGACTTCGGCCCAGCGGTGCAATACATTGCGTGCGATGTCACCGAGACAGCAGCCATTAAGGGCATGGTGACAAAAGCGGTGGACGGCTTGGGGCCTATCCATACGCTGTTTAATAACGCAGCCGTTTTTGATATGGCGCCTTTGCTTGAGTCCAACGAGGCCATGTTTGACAAACTATTTGCGGTGAACGTAAAAGGCGCTTTTTTTGTGATGCAAGCGGTGCTGCAACACATGGTCACGTCGGGAACCCGGGGCGCTGTCATTAACATGGCGTCGCAGGCGGGCAGGCGAGGAGAGGCGTTGGTATCGCATTACTGTGCCAGCAAGGCCGCCATAGTGAGCTACACGCAGTCAGCAGCCTTGGCCATGGCGCCTCACCACATTCGCGTAAACGGTATTTCACCCGGCGTTATTGATACGCCTATGTGGGCGCACGTCGATAGTCTGTTTGCTAAATACGAAGACCTGCCCCTAGGCGAAAAGAAGAAGCAAGTGGGGTTAGCCGTTCCACTGGGTTACATGGGCACGCCCAATGACATTTGCGGTGCTGCAGTATTTTTGGCGAGCCAAGAGGCAAGCTACATCACCGCTCAAACGCTTAACGTTGATGGCGGCAGCGTCATGAGTTGACGTTGCGGCGCCGTTTCTCTTTAGAATACATACCATGTCAAATCGCACACGTTCAGCACCGCGTCAAGTCAAGCCCGAGTTGGAGCACGTGTACTCACGCTCGCCCAAATTAGGCTACGAGGCCGCTGAAGATACGGGCGTGGTGCGCTGCTTAAGCCATGGGTTTCCCACGCAACTTGCGCGTTGGCACTTTCACGATGAATACGAGTTGCACCTCATCACCGAGACCTCTGGTAAGGCGTTCATCGGTGACTGGATTGGCCCTTTTCAACCCGGTCACTTGGTACTGTGTGGGCCGCGCTTGCCCCATAACTGGGTGTCCATTGACTTGCCCGAAGGTGGTGTGGAAGAGCGTGACTTGGTTATTCAGTTTGACCATGGCCCCATCGCATCAGCGGCTGAGCATCTCGCCGAGCTGCAGGAGCTGCTGCCTATGCTTGAGCGGGCGAAGTATGGCATAGAGTTTTTTGGACTTGGCGACCAAGCCTATGCACACTGGTACCGCGTAAAGGACGCGAAGGGCGTTGCTCGCATCGCTGCGTTTCTCGATTTCCTAGGTCTCTTGCTGTCCTGCCGTGACTATCGGTTGTTATCGAATGTCCAGTTACAAGGCGCGGTCAATGATGAGCCCAACATGGATCTCATTAATCAGGTTGTGAACCGCATCACGGACAACCTGACCGAACCACTTTCCATGGCGGATGCCGCCGCAGAAATGGGCATGCCTGACGCGAGATTTTCGCGGTTTTTCCGCAAGGCGACTGGCAACAGTTACACCGACTTTGTGAACCGTATTCGCATCAATCGAGCTTGCCAACTGCTAATGGAAACCGACAAACTGGTCGCAGACATTTGCTACGAAGTTGGCTTTAACAACGTGGCTAATTTCAACCGTCGTTTTCTTGATGCCAAAGGCATGACGCCTACAGAATTTCGGCGGCAAGCTGCCCGTCGCTTCGGCATTGCGGACATGGCGTCCTGAGCCAACCATTCCCTATGTATCTTGGGCTGGATCTGGGCACCTCAGAGCTCAAAGCGTTGCTGCTTAGTGCACAACACGAGATAGTCGCAACCGCACACGCGCCGCTAACCGTACAACACCCTAGCCCGTTATGGTCAGAGCAGTCTCCTGAGTCATGGTGGGAGGCGTTAGAGACGGTCATGAATGCACTGTACGACCAGCACCCGGAAGCCTTAGCGCAGGTGCAGGGTATTGGCCTATCTGGTCAGATGCACGGCGCCGTGTTGCTGGATAGCAATCAGGCGGTTCTTCGTCCGGCCATTCTCTGGAATGATGGGCGCAGCCATGTGCAGTGTGACGAACTCACGGCAGCGTTACCTGAATTGAGCGCCATCGCTGGCAACCTCGCCATGCCCGGGTTTACCGCTCCCAAAATACTGTGGGTGCGTGCGCACGAGCCCGCTATCTTTGAGCAAGTGCATTGTGTTTTATTGCCTAAAGACTGGCTGCGTTTAAAACTGTGTGGTGAGGCCGTTAGCGAGATGTCTGATGCCGCAGGCACGCTGTGGCTTGATATTGCGCAGCGCGATTGGTCTGATCGCATATTGGCTGTTTGTGGCCTCACGCGGGCGCACATGCCACGGCTAGTTGAGGGTAGCGCGCGGTCTGGCACGTTGTTGCCCGAATGGTCACAGCGCTGGGGCATCCCCGTTGATGTGCCGATTGCAGGCGGCGCTGGAGACAACGCGGCCAGCGCGATTGGTATGGGCATCGGTGTGGGCTGCAGTGGTGAGGGCTTCGTGTCTCTTGGAACTTCTGGTGTGGTGTTTGTTGCGAGCGACCAATACACCCCCAACCCTGAAAAAGCCGTGCATGCGTTCTGCCACGCGCTGCCAAACCGTTGGCACCAAATGAGCGTGATGCTGAGTGCCGCCAGCGCACTTACATGGGCCAGACGGGTGCTGCAGATTGAATCAGAAGCTGCGTTACTCGAGCTAGCGGCCAGCGTGCCACCTGCGTCTCGTGAGTCGGCTCCGCTCTTTCTACCTTACCTGACTGGTGAGCGATCACCTCACAATAACGCCAACGCGCAAGGCGCCTGGTTTGGGCTAACGGCGCAGCACGATAGCGCCGCGCTGGCGTATGCGGTGGCAGAGGGGGTTGGCTTTGGTTTGCTCGATGGCTTAGAAACACTATCCCTTGGTGCGACCAACGACCTCTCTGTCGTGGGAGGCGGCAGTCGCAGCGATTGGTGGCTTCAGCTCTTGGCAGATATTTTTCAAATGAACCTGCATTTGCACAGCGGCGCGCAAACCGGCGCGGCATTGGGTGCCGCACGCTTGGGTTGGCTTGCGACGGGTCCGCAGACCACGGCACATTTCGAGGCCGTGTGCATACGCCCACCGATTGAAAAAACCTTTTCGCCCAGTACACATAACGTGGCTTGGCGGGCTGTATTGGCCCGTCGCCATGGGCGGTTTCAGGCGCTTTATCAGGCGACCCACCGGTTGATGGGCGCTCACAGCGGCTAACGGCACGCAGCGGTTGTTCTGTGGAATAATTTCTGCACATTCGGAGGGTTGTTATGTTGACCGACGCGCAGGTGGAGTTATTCAATACACAGGGGTTTCTGGTTATAGAAAACGTTCTAGACGAGGAGACGGTGTTGCGACCGCTCAAGGCCGAGTACAACGCCCGCCTAGACCAGTTGATGCATGCGTGGGTTGCCGAGGGCAGGGTGCCCGATACCCCTAGAAATGCTGATTTTTTCGAGAAGCTCCTGCACTGTTATGCACATGGCGTTGACTGGTTTCAGCCATTGGACATCTCGTTGCCAGGTGACCGGATCACGGCAGACACCCCCTTTCACTTTGGCTCCGCTGTATTTGACTTAATCAGCAGCCCAACCTTATTGGATATTGTTCAGCAGTTGTTGGGCCCCGAAATCACCTCTAACCCGATTCAGCACGTGCGACTAAAGCCGCCAAGCCAAAAACTGCATAGCGATGAAATTCGTGCGCACATTACCCACACCGACTGGCATCAAGATCGTGGCGTGGCACACGGCGATGCCGACGCAACCCGCATGGTGACGGTCTGGTGTGCCATTACCGACGCCACCTTAGATAACGGCTGTTTGCAGGTCATCCCGAAAAACGGCAGCCAGTCGCTCTTACCGCATTGCCCCAAATCACAAACAGCGATTGCTGATGGCCTCATTGACTACGCCTTGGCCCAACCGTTGCCGGTGAAGGCGGGTGGTGTTGTCATATTTGACCCACTGACGCCACACGCCTCACGCGACAACAACAGTGAGCGCTTCCGTTGGTCGTTTGATATTCGTTACAACCAAACAGGGCAACCCACCGGTCGCAGCCATTTCCCGTCTTTCGCGGTGCGAAGTGCGGCAGCGCCCGAGCGCGTATTGAGAGATTGGCAGGTTTGGATGAAGATGTGGGAAGACGCACGGGCCGAGTTGGCGCAAGAGGCGCATATCCCGATTCACCGCTGGACCTCGGATGCCCCCGCCTGCGCCTAGTGGCCATATGGAACGGCACGCCGGCATTGCCAAGCCAAAATCTAGCCCGTATTATGGGCACGGAGCGGTTGTTCTCGTGCGGTAATTTATACGCTGAGAGCCGTCTGCAGCCAGCGCACCGCTGGCGTTAATTTAACGCGTTTGGAGCCCATGATGAAATTGACTGGTGGTTGTTATTGCAAGGGAATTCGCTACTCATATGAGGGCGATATCAAAGGCGCTGTGCAATGCCATTGCAGGGAGTGTCAATACATTACCGGTGGGCATCCCAATGCGCTGGTACTCTTTGACCTGGATGGCTTTAAATACGACAAAGGAGCGCCGGCATCCTTCGAACGCAGTGACTTAGAAAAGCCGGTTAAGCGTTTCTTCTGTCCAACCTGCGGCACGGGAATCGGCACAGAAACGCCGGCTAGGCCCGGTGTCATGGTGGTCAAGGTGGGCACCTTAGACGACCCGTCGGTTTATAAGCCCAAGGTGGCCATTTTCACGGTAGACAAGCAGGCCTTCCACCACATTCCCGATGATGTTCAGGTCTTTGAACGTCGCCCTTAACAAAGCGCGGTAACACCATAGGATGACGCAGGGAGCAGTCTGCTCTTGCGTCTCCGCTGTCAGTTTACGGCTTGCCAGCGACCACTGTGACCTCAAACCGCAGCTCGGGCCTCGCGAGTGCGGCTTGCACTGTGGTGCGTGCTGGCGCACAGCCTTCGGGGAGCCATGCATCCCACACGGCGTTCATCTCAGCAAAGTCCGCCATGTCATTGATGTGAATCAACGCGCTCAGCAGGTGCGCCTTGCTACTGCCCACTTCTGCTAACAATGTATCCACACGGCTCAAGGCCTCTTGCGTTTGCTCGGCCATGGTGCTGGCCTCAGAGCCGCCTGATGTTTGACCACACAGGTAAATGGTGTCGCCATGAATAACGGTTTTGCTCATCCGTGTTTGTGTGTGCAGGCGTGTAATGGTGGTCATGTGAGAGGAGTCCCCTGTTGGGTGTTGATGAATTAGTCGTTATCGCCAGCCGTACTGCCTGCACCGGCGCGTGACACGCTGGTGGCGGGCACCAGTGTACGGTGCGCTACCGCTTCTAGGGCAGACCATTCGTCGGCGGGGATGGGCTGTGCCAAGGCACTTTTACGCCACAAGCCATCGACCAAGGTGGTCGCCTCGGCGGCACTGGCTTGGCGCAAAACAAGACGGTCTAAGACAGCTTGCTCGGGGTCGCTGCTGTTGGGCGCATCCCCTTTGATCGCACCCGACGGCGAGAGCAAAAGGGTGTGGTCTGACCAACTGATGGCCAGCGTTACGCCAGACAAAACAGCCGCACGCGCCACAAAGGGCACGATCAGTAACGGGTGACGAACCTGCTGGAGGTTTAGCGGCCACTGGTCGTCTAGCGAGGCATGGTCAAGCACGGTTGCCCCAGCAATTAACGGGCAGAGTACGCCTGACTCGGCGGCCCACGTGCCGTCGCGCAGCTGCGGACACAACTCGTTAAAACTTATACCGTCATTTGATCGCAACAACGCATTGAGTGCGGCCACGCCGGGCTGACCGTGGGCCTGTAGCCAGCGCACGGCTTTGCCAACTTCCTCGGCCAAGCCCCAGCTAAGACCTGCGCCACGAGCGGCACGTTTACTGAGCGCCTCAATCTCTGCGAGTGAATAGCGCGCCACATCATCGGCGGATGTGTCGACCTCCCCATTGAGTTGACCGCTTTGGCCTGTTTGCGTGATGCCACAGATATCGGTTGGCAGTGGGGCGTCTTGATACAGACTAATGCGAACCCAGCGGTCACTGCGAGGGTCAAATTTTGTCGCACCAAAAAACGCTAATTTACAGCGCAATAAATCAATGGGCAACATATCCGCACCGACCAAGTTGTCTTGGATTTCCGCATAAGGATGGTCGGCGCAAATTTGTACGCGTCTGACGGCCAAGCGGTGTTCGGGGTGCTCCCGTAAAAAGTCAGCCACGCAGTTGTGCGCGCTATTGGCGAGGTCCGCTTGCAGCGCTTTAATGTGTTTGGCCGCACACAGCGGTAACTCTAATTCGGCGCCGTCTTCATGAAAACGGTCGCCCAAACGCGGCTCTAACTTCTCCTCTGACACATACCAAAACCGCGCCTCGGAGTCCTCGGAGTCGTAGGCGATATCGTCTACCCACCGGTAATTTGACTGCAGTAACGCGTTGAGTTGCGTGAGTGGCATGCCCCCGTTGATATGAAAGCTACCGGTCTCATCGATTCCCATTTGGTCGGCTAATGCATCCACCAGCTCCCCAAACGGCTCCATTAACAACGCAGCCAATTGCTCTTGACCCTCTAGGCCAAGATGGGCCTCGCCCCATTTGAACAACGCATCCCAAGGGGTTGCTTGGGTAAAGTCAAAGGTAGTTACTGCGGCCTGCAGTTGGGCGAGGTCGCTGCGCAGTGTGGCGAGTCTGTCTATTTGCAACGGGTGATCCGTGCCCCACTCTGCGGCATTGCGCGTGGCCGAGGTGAGCTCATTTTGAAAACAAGCCACTTGCTCAGGCGTTGCTGTTGCGACGCCGCGAACGCGGGCCAACGCCGTTTCGCGACACTGCACCCATTGGTGCAACAAAGCAGGGTGGTTCAGTAAAAACGGTGCCATACCCAAGCCGGTTGAATTACCCACGCCAATCCGACGCGCGTTCTCAGCACTTAAGGTCACGGCGGCGCTGCCGCCACGCTGCTTGGCGAGGTGGTCAACGCAATCAAAGGTGAATTGTCGGATTAGCCAAACCGTGAGCATCTCAGCGCGGAAGGGGCCCGCTAACTCGTCGCGCCAGGCGGTGTGGCTTCTATCGGCTGCGCCAAATTTGCCTGAGCCATATACGGCGGTGGTGCGCATGAGGTATCCCACCTGCGCCACCGCGTCCATTTCGGGTTGTTGACCATTGGCCAACGAATTTATGACGGTATCCCACAGCCGAACCGAGCGGTTGGCACGCGCCAACGTCAGCTCTCGGTCGCTGACACGTCCCATCTCTTGCTTGGGTACATTCGCACCCAATCGCACAATATCTTGTGTTGACGGAATGCCATCAAACAGCGTGAAGGTGGCATCCCATGCCGTTGCAATCACGCGGTCCGATCGCATCTCATCGGGTAAGTCATGAGAAAACGCAACCAAGCTATAGGCTCGCAGAGGGGTGTGGACGGTATACACCGCGTGCCCCACACCCTGTGCGTCCAGTGCCCATTCGCGGCGCTCAAACCGCCACTTCTCCGACTCGATGCGGCGCAACAAGGCGCGCAAAAAGCTAAGTCGTGTGCGGTGTGAGGCCCCCATCCTGGCCAAACGCATGACGTGGGACGGGGTTCGTAATGGGGCTTGGTGCTGCGCCATGTTGCTTAAGCCTGCTCAGCGCCTTTGAGCCGCACGATGCGCAGGGCATCCCATAGCGACGGCAGCAAGATTAAGGAAACAGGGACTGCCGTAATCACGATGAAACTTTGCAACTTACCGATGCCGCTGGCGCCCAAGGACACCAAGATGATGGCGGTCACACCCATCGCGATCGCCCAGAAGGCGCGCACGGCGGTGGCGGGTTCTTCGTTATTCGACATGGTCTTGGCAATCACATAGGTCATCGAGTCACCCGTGGTGGCGACGAAGATGAAGGTCAGGATCATGAACAGAATAGAGACTAAAAAGCCCATTGGCAAGTTCTGCGTAATAGCCAGCAAAGCGGCGGGTAAATTAAACCCTTCGAACGCTGCCGACACCGAGCCCGCCTCTGCCAACTCCATAGCGATACCCGTGCCGCCTACGATGGTGAACCAGAAGTTGGTAACCAAGGGTGCAACGATAGACAACAGCAAGATGATGCCGCGAATGGAGCGCCCACGGCTGATACGTGCAACAAAGACCGCCATGAGTGGGCCATAACCCAAGAACCATCCCCAGAAAAACACCGTCCACCAACCCAACCAGCCGGGCTCACCGAACACTGCTGCGTCGCCACGGTACATCGCCATGGGGAAGAAGTTGGTGAAGTAAACGCCTAAGCCCTTGAAGAAGCCTTCGAAGATGAACGCCGTAGGGCCTGCTATCAACATGTAGGCCATCAAGATGCCAGCCAACCAGATGTTGGCGGTACTCATGGCTTGAATGCCCTTGGTGATGCCGCTAATGGCAGACACCGTGTAGATGGCCACCAAGACCAAAATCACAATGGCTTGCGTGGCGAAGACGTTTGGAATGTCAAACAACGCGTTCAGGCCATAAGAGATTTGTAAGCCCAAGAAGCCGATGGGGCCAACCGTACCGGCCACAACCGCAATCACGCAGGCGGCATCGGCAATGGTGCCGATGGGGCCATTGATGGCCTTGTCCCCAAACACGGGGTACAACAACGTGCGGGGCGCCAGTGGCAAGCCTTTTTCGTAGTGGTAGTACATCAGCATGATGGCGCCCAATGAGCCCAAGATGGCCCATGCCAAAAAGCCCCAATGCATATAAGACTGAGCCAACGCAGGCCAAGCGGCTGCGGCTGTCTTCGCCTCAGCACCAAACAAAGGTGGTGATGAGATGAAGTGAGCCATTGGCTCGCCTGCAGCCCAGAACACGCCACCGCCGGCAAGCAGGGTACACATGATCATGGAGCCCCACTGGAACGTGGTGAACTCGGGCTTGGCGAGGTTGCCTAGCCGCGCCTTGGAGCCTGGCATGAAGCAAATGATTAAGCTAATTAGAAACGTACCCAACAGCAATAGCTGCCAGTACAAACCAAAGTAGCGCGCTGAGAAAGCAAAGCCCGCATCCACGGCACCCGATAACCCTTTTAGGTCAACGAGAGCCCAGAGGCAAAACAATGCAATAAAGCCGCCCGACAAAGCGAAGACTGGCTTGTTAATTGACTGCCCGCCGGCAGCCACATTTGGCGAAGTTGACATGGTACGTCTCCTGTAAACGTTTTTTCTAATACGAGGCAGTTATGCCAACTGCTTGGCGTTGTCGGCGCTTTGCTGGGTAGCAGGCGCACGGTTTATCTGGCTCTCTTGCGATGCAACAGGGCCAAAATTTTGGTCAAAAAAGCGCAACCAGTTTTCACCCAATAGGGCGTCAACATCGTGGCTGTTAAAGCCAACGGCGGCGAGGCCGGCGGCTACGTTGTCAAAGTCGCGGTTGTCTTTAAACCACGCCGGCATGGGGGGAAAGCCTGGGTTGCTGGCCGAGCCTTCGCCGTAATCGGTGTCCTTGGTGTAGCGGCCTTTGCGCATCCACTCCACGACCGTGTCGGGTTGGTTTTGGCACAGGTCGGTGCCCATACCCAAGTTCTCCACACCGACCAAATCGGCGGTTCGCGCGACCATGCTACAAAAGCTCTCTAGGGTGCACGCCGACTTGTCTTTGAGATGGTGTGGATACAGTGAAAAACCAAACATCCCGCCGCGTGCGGCCAAGGCCTTCATGACGTCATCGCTCTTGTTGCGCAGGGCAGGTGCCCACGCACTGGGGTTTGCATGCGAGATCACAATGGGCCGTGCAGATAGATCAATGGCTTCCAGCGTGGAGCGCTCAGCCGAGTGGCTCATGTCAATCACCAAGCCCACACGGTTCATCTCTTTGATCACCTGCTTACCCATGCGCGTAATGCCGCTGTCGTGGCTCTCATAACAACCCGTTGCCAGTAATGACTGGTTGTTATAGGTGAGCTGCATGAAGCGGGCGCCCAAGGTATGCACTATTTCAACCAAGCCAATGTCATCTTCAATAGGAGATGGGTTTTGGAAGCCAAAGAAAATAGCTGTGCGGCCTGTCTCACGTGCGCGGCGCACGTCATCACCCGTGCGGCCTAACATGAGTCGGTTGGGGTACATCTCAAACCAGCGGTTCCAAGCCTCTAAGTTGAGGATGGTTTCCCGCAGGTTCTCGTGATACGCAATGGTTACGTGCACCGCATCGACGCCGCCCACTTTCATTTGCTCAAAAATTTCAGGCGACCAGTTGTTGTACTGGAGACCGTCGATTCGATGCGCTGTATTCCTCATGTCAATCCATCTCCTTAAATGGGTTCGTTCGCTTTGATGTAAGCCGTTTTCACCACTGTGTAGAAATCTTTTGCGTACTGGCCTTGCTCGCGGGGGCCATAAGAGCTCTCACCCCGACCGCCAAATGGCACGTGGTAATCAGTACCTGCCGTTGCTAAGTTCACCATCACACAACCCGTGCGCGCATTGCGCCTAAAGTGCGTGGCGCGTGCCAAGTCGCGCGTCATGATGCCCGCCGTTAAGCCAAACCGGGTGTCGTTAACCGTGGCCAAACCCTCGGCGTAGCTGTCCACCTTGATCACACATGCCATGGGGGCAAAGAGCTCTTCTTGGTTCACTTCCCACTCGTTGCGCGTGCCCGCAAACACGGTGGGTGTCATGTAGTAACCCTTTGTTGCCAGTTCGAGTAACTCGCCGCCAAACATGAGCTGGCCGCCATTGGCTTTCGCCATGGCCACGCTCGCTACGTTTTGTGCGAGTTGTTCGGCGCTCACAACGGGGCCCATTTGTGTGGTGTGGTCAAGCGCGTTGCCCACCTTCAACGCTTTAGCGCCTGCCACCAAACGAGACATAAACTCGTCGTGCACGGCAGCGTGTACGACCAAGCGTGATGAGGCGGTGCACTTTTGCCCTGTGCCACCAAACGCACCGTTTAAGGCGCAGGCAACAGCGCTGTCCATATCGGCGTCATCCATCACCAACAAGGCGTTCTTCGAGCCCATCTCCAACTGCACGCGGGTGAAGTTTGCGGCAGCCGCCACTGCAATACCGCGGCCCACTGGCACGGAGCCGGTGAAGCTAATGGCATCAATCTCTGGGCTTTCAATGAGTTGTTGCCCCACGCTTCGGCCTGAGCCCATCACTAAGTTAAAGGTGCCAGCAGGCAAACCATGGCGCGAAATGATGTCGGTCAACGCCACCGCAGAGGCGGGTACGAGGTTGGCAGGCTTCCAAATCACCGCATTACCAAACGCCAACGCAGGCGCAATCTTCCAAGCCGCTGTGGCAGTCGGGAAGTTCCAGGGCGACACAATCGCCACCACGCCCACCGCTTCGCGCCGCACATCCACCTCCACACCATCGCGCACCGAGTCGGCGTTGTCGCCAATCTGGCGCAGCACCTCGGCGGCGTAGTAGGTAAAGAATTGACCCGCCCGATACACCTCGCCACGACCCTCTGCAAACGGCTTACCTTCTTCGCGTGACAGCAGCTCGCCCAAGTCATCGGCGCGCGCCATCATCTCTTGGCCAATACCCATGAGCGCGGTTTGGCGCTTCTCGAGTGAGGTGCGCTCCCATAGCGGCTGTGCTTGCTTTGCAGCGCTAATTGCGTCGCGCAGTTGGGCGGCGCTTGCTTGTGCAAAGTGGCCAATCACGTCGCTCAGGTCCGAGGGGTTGATGTTGTCGACGGTGTTGTCACCATCTAGCCACTCACCGGCGATGTAATTACGAGTCTCTAGGGTCATGGGGTTCAAACTGTCTTTCAGTACGGGTTCACATGCGGAATGCATTTATTAAGTAGCGCGATCTTGACGGCATCTAAAACTTCAGTCAAACTAATTATTATTAAATAAATTTCAGATTAACTTAAGTATAAAAAATGGTCAAACTCGAACACCTTCGGGTCTTTGTCGCTGTGGCAGAGGCGGGCGAGTTGCAGCAGGCCGCTGCACACCTGAGGCGCACCCCAGCCGCGCTGTCTATGACGCTCAAACAGCTAGAAGAAGCCTTGGGCGGCAGTCTCTTTGAAAACGAGCGCAAAGGGCGGCTCACGCCACTGGGTGAGTTCTCACTCAACCAAGCGCGTCCATTGGTGGGCATGTGTGCCAATGCCATCAGCGAGATGAAGCACTTCGCCATGGGGCGCTCGGGGTTGGTGCAAGTAGCCGCCGTGCCATCGGCTGCCGCCTTGCTGTTACCCAAAGCCTTGCGGCGTTTGCGCACCAGTCGGCCTGACGTGCGGGTGCAGTTGCGCGACATTGACTCCAGCGCCGTTGTGAAAGCCGTGCGAGAGGAGAGCGTTGACGTGGGCATCGCCACCGTGGCGGGGCACCTCCCCGACCTCATCGTTACCCCTTTGCTCATTGACCCCTTTGTGTGGGTTTGCCCACCTGAGCACCCCCTCACCAAACTGCGCCGCAACGTGCGCTGGCAGGACATAGCCCCCGATGACTTCATTGCCAACGGCCTGTGCGCGGGCTTGGGCGTACCCGAACTTGACGCGCTGGTTGAGCGCGCCAGCCTCATGCTGCTTAGCACCTCGTCGCTACTGGGGTTTGTAAGGGCCTCAATGGGCGTGACCCTATTGCCCGCGTTGGCCGTACCCAATGACGGCACCTTGGTTACCTTGCCCTGCCAGTCAAAGCGCTATGTGCGCCAGCTTGACCTGATTTCCCGTGCCGATGTGGCCATGGTGCCCGCGGCAACGGCGTTGATTGATGCCGTGAAGGCGGAGGCCGCGGCATGGGAGCCGCCGAATGCGTAGCTTCCAATCTCACCACTGCTAACCGGCATCTTGGCGGTTTTTTCCACCGCGCAGGATTAGCTTTTCTTCTTGACGAAGAAGCGGCTTGATGACGATTTGCGGCGCATCATCAACGAGCGGCTACTTGACTCGCCCACCTCCAAGACAAACCGGGCGCTGCACTTGTGGCGTTCCTAATTAGTGAGTGCTCCCAACCGATTGAAACGATTGGTGCGGTGTCGTCTGCTGCCTTGGGTATAAAAAATAAAAGGCGAAAAAATGATAAGTGTCCAAAATATGGTTCTGTCAATCGCAGGCGCGATCCGCGACAGAACAAGCAACCCCATAACGGGTACCTATCTGTTGACTTGGTCGATCACAAATTACAAGCTTTTTGTGTTGCTGCTAATGGGAACGACAGCGCCGTCCTTGCGCTTGGCTGAAATAAGCATTCTTTACAGCTCTAACTGGGACGTAGCCTGGAGTGTCGGCGTGCCGCTTATAAGCACATTCCTTCTCTTGGTTGTCTACCCGTACATCACTGACCCGTTGATCGTTAAGTATCGGACGTGGCAAGTGAAATTGGCAAACAGCCTTCGTAAGGTAGAAGATGAGCGTTTGTTAACGGCGGCTGAGGGGGCGACGCTTTTCTCCATTCATGAAAGTACCCGTGACGTGTCCGCTCGTCAGATTGCAAGCCTAGAGAGCGAAAATCAAAGGCTAAAAATTGACAATGCAGAGATACATAAGCGTGTGAAGGGGCATCCAGATGCAGCGGAGTTGTCAAAAACCTTCGAGCAGCGGCAGTCTGAACGCCCGGAAGTGCGTCAGCGGGCAATCGTAGACATCATCCGCGCCGTCTTCTCCGAGTGGTTTTTTGTGGATGGCCCGAAGGATTTTGCGCAGGAAATGGGCTTCATACTCACGAAACTCTACGAGGAAGGACCCGTCGCTGTTATTTCCACAGAGGCTCCAGAATTCCGCGACTGGGAGGAGTGGGAGGGTGGTTTTCTTGCGAGCGCCATCCGCGAGGGGCTGCTTGTGCCGGCGACCGCCGAGGGCTATCTGCAGCTAGGCGCTAGGGCCAAAGCGATCATAGATATCACTCTGACCAACCTGCCGCTACTCACGTCGCCGCCACCAGACTCAGTGGCAGCGTAATAGGCAAAGTTGTTACGTGCGACGTATTGATATTTTTTGTATATACAATAAGGATTTCGATGGATGCTGTTCATGTGTCACCGCACGTTAAAGAAAAGCTAAAAGAGCAGCACCAAGTAACGATGCGTGAGGTGCATCAGTGCTTCGAAAATCGCTCAGGAAAGTTACTTACTGATACACGGGAACTGACAAAAACCGACCCGCCCACGCTGTGGTTTATTGCCCTGACTAACGAGAATAGACCACTTAAAATTGTGTATATACAAAAGGGTTTTCAAGTCATACTAAAAACCGCTTACAGCCCAAACTCGACCGAGTCTGAGTTGTACGAGCGGTTTGGTGCGCACAGTTGATGCGCCCAATACCAAGGATTCTGAAATGCCAAAAAAGATGAAAATAGCCGAAGACGCATGGGACTCGAGAACGCTCGGTGCGGACGCGGCGCATGTCGGCGTGGCCGACGAAAGCCATGAGCACGACCTAGACGAGGCACTGGAACTTCAGGCGATATCTATCCGGCTTCCTAAAAAGCTGCTGAATGATTACAAGGCAATCGCCCAGTTTCACGGTGTTGGCTACCAACCGCTGATGCGCGACGTTTTGCAACGCTTCGTGGTGTCTGAGCTGGAGTATCTGGCAAAGCAGCGCCGTGCAGCAGCCGCAACGGGCGCGGGTGGCTCATTGATTCCCGACCGTAAAACAGGCTAGGCGGCTGAAGCGGCGTACATTTGAGACACCGTGCGCCCTAAGCCAATTTCCAATCAGCAGGTTTCAATACACCTGTCTGATAGAAGTGCTTCACGAGCGTGATGTACTCCATGAAATCTTTGTTCTCTGTGGCCAAGCGGTTCACCATTTCCCAGCCTATGGTCTCTCGCTCTTTTGCAGGAATGAGCTCTTGGCTTTCCGCTGGGTTTTCGGTGTCCAGCTGAATCACGCCGATGCCGTGTGCGGCGGCCAGCATGCGTAGCTCTTTGAGGGTTTTATCGCCTTCAATCTCAGCGGCAACCAAGTAGCCAAAGTTAGCCCACGATGAGTTGGATACCGTCTGAAAAAAGCATTCGCGCACGTTTGAACTGTTAACCAACAGCTTCACCTCAAACGCCCATAGCTTAGTTCGTTTATCAAAGTTTTTCGCGACGCACTCTTGCACCTCGCGGTCCCAATCTTCTCCAATCACTTGCAGCCCCACCACGTCAGGGTGCAACCACTTATTACCCTTTGGCCCCCGTGTGTTGGACGATCGCTTTTCGTCAATGCGCTTGGAGTGCACGCCGTACTCACTCTGGTTGTAGTCGGCAAGCATGGGGTACAGGTCATACTCACTCTGCTTAGGCGGGGCGTGCCTAATTGGTGCCGTTGTGACTCTCCCCTCCACAACCTCAACTTGCTCTGATGCCGATTGCGCAGAGTAGTAGTAGCGCCGTGGCCGACCCTCGGTGATTTTCAGCTCGGGATGCTTGCGCTGCCATGCTGGCCTGCGTGAGCCAATCTCTGCAGCGATCTGTTGCCGGAGTTCAACGTCGGTCGATATGCGCGGGCTGTTTTGCTTCTTTTGCTCGTAGGCATCGGGGTGCTTCTCGACGGCGAGGGTGGCCAGCTGAAACGCCGTTAGGCGTGTGTCATCACCCGATTGAAGGAGCGACAGCACGACGTCTTTCAGCGTTAACGCCATGGGTTGCACTTGAGTAAATTGAGGTATTTAAAATTCATAAAAAATTATTAAGTTATGCAAAAGAGTACTAAAAAGCTATTTAAGGTCGTGTGTCTGAATGTAAAGTAAAAACCGCTATGTGCTCACCCACCCCGCGAAATTTGCGCGCAGTGCCGTGAGCGCATCACACCTGAGGCGGGCTCAACGCATCTCGCTGGTAAACCTATGCGACGTAGACCACCAAGTTCTTCGCAAAACTATTAATGCCAAAAGTACTAATAAAGAAATACTAAAATGCGTACCTGATACCCATAATCATTGGTTAATTAATGCCGAATGACCATAATTTTAGAGACTCACCACCAATGAAGTCCGCCAGACGTGAGAGCGCAGTACCCCAACTACGGCCTCGCCGAGCCCTACGACCCGCTCATCATGTCCGCTGAACGCCAGCGCGCGCACAAAGCTGAAGCCAAAGCGGTAGATGCCGCCGACGGTCACACCCAAGCCAAACCAAACCAAACGACTATTCCGACCTATGTTTTGGGTTGACTCGCTACGAGCAGTGGGGATGGAAAGCCCAATGTGAGCCCAAAAGAAATTTGGCGCTTTGATGGCGTCAGCAAACTGGTCATAGCCAATATCGCATCGCCAGTTAGTGAGCGAAACATCCTTTCGAACCCGAGTGTTTGCTTTAGCTTTGTAGATGTATTCCTGCAAAAAGGTCTAAAGCTTGAAGGCGTGGCAAGTGTCGTCCCACCACAAAGTGAATTGTTCATGCCAGTGGCTGCGCCACTGATTGAGATGTGCCACGGTCGGTTTGAGATCCGGAACGTATTTCAGGTTGCTGTGAGTGAAGCGACGCTGATTCTTGCGCCTAGCTATTTGTTTCATCGACATGAGACAACGGAAGCCGAGCAAATAACTGCCGCCATGCGCGCTTACGGTGTCTCGCCTCTGAAGTGAGATTGTTAGTTAATTTATTTATAGGTTGGTTTTTATGTTTCGAATGCCTGAGATAGAGGTTTCGCCCAGTAACAAGTTCTATGAGGACAAGCTTGGCCGGCAGGAAATAGTTGAGACGCTAAACCTCTTTATTGACGCTACCCCTGCGCCTTATGTACTTGCGTTGGATGGCGTTTGGGGGAGTGGAAAAACGACCTTAGTCAAGATATTGAAAGCTGACCTAGAGGACTCGGGTTATCAATGCGTTTACTTTGATGCGTGGCGGGTTGATTACATGGTGGACCCTTTAATTGCCTTGGTAGGCGCGCTTGCTGAGTTGGTTGAGCGCGCACCTCACAAAAGTAGCGCGGATGCCTTGGCAGCGCTTAAAGAATCAGCCGTAGTCATCGCTGTTGAGACCGTCGGCGCGATTGCCCAGGCTGTAACTAAGGGGCTAGTCTCAACCGCAGCTATTCAGGCGTTCACTAAGGCACGCCAGGCTCAAGTTTTTTCCGACTATGAAGCAGCCAAAAAAACTACCGAGCAATTTGCAGAAAAGCTCGAAGCTGCCGCTAAGTCGATACTGGAGCACCCAGAGCAAGAACCGGAGCACCCAGAACAAGAACCGGAGCACTCAGAACAAAAACTGGAGCACTCAGAACAAAAAAAAATCATCTTCTTCGTTGATGAGTTGGATCGTTGCAGACCAACCTTTGCCGTACATTTGCTTGAGAGAATTAAGCATTTATTCGATATACAGAATATTTTCTTTGTGCTCTCCGTAGACAAGGCGCAATTAGAGGCGAGTATGCGGGGCGTATACGGCACTGATACCGATGCGCCTGAATACCTACGGCGATTTATCGACTTTGATTATCGAGTACCGTGTGTCCCGACAAAATCTTTCACGACCTCACTTTTTGAAAAGTTTGGCTTGATAGAGAAGTTGAAAGGTCGGCAAGGTGCTTTTCGTGCTGACGCAGAACGTTTCATTACATACTTTACGATTTTCGCGACCGCCTATCGCTTGAGTGCACGCGCGCAAGGGCAATGTGTCGGCAGATTGGCGGTCGTCGTGCAGTCGGCGACCGACAGACACTACCTACATCCCCCCATCGTTGTGCTGCTAATCATTTTGCGCGTGAAGCAGCCGGCTCTGTATCAACGCTGGATTGCTGGAGACTTGCCCGCTGCGGAGTTTATTCAACAATGGGAAGGGACAGATGCAGTGATGGAGTCTTATGAAAAATCGTTCATTCATGCGTATTTGCTAGCTGTAGATCCCAAACACAGGCGAGCTAAGCAGGATCTTGATGTTTTAAAAGATAAGGCTGATGACGAAAATACTTCTCTGGAAGAAAAAGAGACGTTACAGCTTACGATCACGATTCATGAAGAGTTAAGGCGCGAGCAAACGCGCGGTCGCAAATTCCTCAGTCACTGGGACAAAAAAATCCAACTGTATGAGGACTTTGGTGCTATTTAGATGCCAATCAACCTTAAGCACGATTCAATAAAACCGTCGCAACATTGAGCGCACCCGCAAAGCTAACCCAAGCCAAATAGGGCCAAAGCATGAGAGCCGCTTTCTTGTTGTAGCGGTTTAGGTGGCGTATGAGCAGGTAAATAGACAGCCACAGCAACACAATCTCAAACACCGCCCAGTCGGGGCGTTGCAGGTAGAAGTAGAGATAGCTCCACGTGACATTGGTGAGGGCGTTGAAGGCCCACAGCCGCATGAGCACCGAGCGGCGGGCGGCAGTGGCTTGGGGGTCAGATGCCTCAGAGCGCCAAGCCAGCACACCCGACCACGCCATAAGCGAAAACAACACCGTCCACACCGGGCCAAACAAGAGGTCAGGTGGTTTGAACCAAGGTTGCACCAGGTTGTAGTACCACTCGTCAAGCACGGTGAGGCTACCGCCAGTGGCGGCCACGCCAAAGGCCAGGCCAATTGCCACGGCCCATTCGATAGTCGTTCGGCTCAAATACTTCATGTGCTAATTACGCTGTAAAGAGGCAAGGATTGTTCCAAAAATACCCCGTTAGGATAACCGCATCGCTGTGCAGTGCAGTAAAGTGGGGGATAAAACCGGAGTTTGTTATGACCTATCGACGTATTCTTTTCGCGCTCATATTGGCCCTTGTTGGGAGCGTTCACGCGGCAGATAGCGAGCCTGCACCTGCCAAGCAAGATCCCGTTTGGCTAACGGAGGCCAGAACCCACATTGAGGCCAACAATTACGCGCAGGCGATACAAACCTTGCAGGCTGCCAATGAGGCCAGCTCAGCCGACTGGAACAACCTGATGGGCTACAGTCTGCGCAAGCAACAGCCCTCGGATCTGCTTGGTGCCGACAAGCATTACCAAGCCGCACTAGACATAGACCCCAAGCACCGTGGCGCGTTGGAGTACTACGGGGAGCTGAAGCTAATGCAGGGTGATTTAGCTGGGGCGGAGTCGTTGCTGGCCAAGTTAGACAAAATCTGCTTCTTTGGGTGCGAAGAGTATTCTGAGTTGAAAGAGGCGGTTGAAAAGTTCAAGGCCAGCAAGTAGCGTGTGCCAGGCGCACTAGCCTTGCTTTTTATATTTATATATCAAGGGAACTTGTCTGCGGTTGCAATACACTCACCGCTATGAGTTGCTTGGCCCATTACAGATTCAAAATCGCGGTGTTGATCGTCTTCGGACTTTTCACACAGTGGGTTTTGGCGTCTTCGCAAGTCCCGACCACGGGACTGGCCAATGGCACGCATCATGAGGTGTCGGTTGCCGCCTCAAGTCAGCCGACAGCCTGCGACGATGACAGCGCGGCTAACAAAACGCACAGCCACACGGGCTGCCTCAACTGCATTGCTTGCGTAGCTCCCCCGCTGGTGCCCATGGTTCAGGCCTTCAGCGCTCAGGTGCCTACGATGCCTATGTATGGGCCGCACGAGACACTGCCAGAGGTGGTGCTTGACGGCCTACTGCGGCCACCGAAAAGTTATTACGCCTAACTTTTAGGTTCGCCGCGCAAGCAAGCGTGGCGCTTTTCTACTCTATTTATCCGCTCGCAGCGGTATACCTACGCCATGAAACTACTGATGACGGCCAGCCTACTGGCCCTCTTTGTTAATGCCGCGCATGGGCAATCTAGCCCAGCGCCCGATCCATCGAACAGCGCCACGCACAACGCCAGCTATACCTCCGCCTTTAGCGCTTATGTGCCTTGGGGTGATACCGCTGTTGTTGCGTGGCCTGAATCAAATGAGCTTGTTCAACGTCGCGGCGGTTGGCGTGCTTACGCTAGGGAGGCGGCTCAAGAGCGTCGTCGCATACGTGAGCGCAAGGCACTGCTCAAAGAGTCTGGAGCAAGCAAATGAGCGCACGCAACCTGGCTATATCTAAACGCGGGTTAACGCTCGGCGTTGCCCTATTTCTGGCGGGCTGCGCTAGCGTGACCCCTCAGCAGTCAATACAAGCGGTCAATGCGGCGACTGGCAACTTTGTTGGCGAGTCGGTGGCGTTGCGCGCTACGGATCCGGCTCGCGCCGACGCACGAGAAAAAGTAAAAAGCATGCTGGCTGCTCCGCTAGGACAGGCGGATGCGGTGAAGGTGATGCTTTTGAACAGCGCGGCATTTCAAGCCTTGCTTGCCCAAGGGGTTGCTGATAGTGCCGCTGCGGCGCAATTGGGGCGAATTCAAAACCCCAGTCTGAGCATTGAGCGTATGACCAGTGCCGCTGATATTGAGCTGACGCGTGTTTTGTCGTTTGGTCTTTTAGATATATTGACTCTGCCGCAACGCAACAAAATTGCCGAGCAGGCAATCGACGCTAGCCACCTACAACTGGCAAGCACCGTTGTGCAAGCCGTTGCAAATGTGAAGCGCGCGTGGGTTGAGGCGGTGGCAGCTGAGGCGGCTTATCACTACGCGGGGCAGGTGATGCGCAGCGCCAATGCCAGTGCCGAATTAGCGGCACGCATGCAGCGGGTGGGTAACTTAACGGTTCTGGCGCGTAGCTCGCAACAGATGTATGCGGCGGATGCGGCGGTTAATTTGGCCGCAGCACAACACCAACGCCACAAGACGCGCGAGGGGCTCATTAGGTTATTGGGCTTGCGCTACGACCAACAAGCGCTATTAACTTTGCCCAAGCGTTTGGTCATGCTTCCCGAGGCACCACGGCCCGTTGAGGAGGTCAACGCGCAACTGGTATCAGCGCGGTTGGATGTGCGTATTTCCGCCCATCAATTAAACGTTGCTGCAAAAGCGCAAGGCTTAGGTGATGTGACGAGCTTCACCGATATCGAGTGGGGTATTCGCCGCACGAGCACGACGGAGCGTGGGGATGGTGCTGTCGCGACCTCAAGCGGTAACGAGATCAGCATTAAGCTGCCGTTATTTGATTGGGGTGATTTGCAGCGTAGCCGGATGGCCGCACAAACGCTGGGCGCAATAAACGCCTACGAAGCCGCGGCGTTGATGGCGAGTTCTGAAGTGCGAGAAGCCTATTCAGCCTATCGGACTGCCTTCGATATTGCGCAGCACTACCAGCAAGAAATTATTCCCTTGCGCCAGCGCATGAGCGAGGAGAACCAGTACCGCTACAACGGCATGATGATTGGCACGCTGGAGCTTCTTGCCGACGCCCGAATGCAGGTGGGTGTGGTGCAAAGTGCGCTCAAAGCGACCGAGCAATTTTGGTTGGCAGAGGCGGCGTTGGGCGAGAGTTTGATCAGCAGCCCAACGGCAGGTTTTATGCTCTCAGGCGCTACGGCGAGCGCGGCTAGCGCGGGAGGGCACTAATGAATTCAGACGATACAAACAAACAGAAAGCTCCAATGATTGAAGCACGACGCCGATTTTTACAGTTTGCAGGTATCAGCGGTGGGGCGGTTGCAGCCGCAGCGGTATCACCCGTCGCTATGGCGGCTTTGCCTGAGTTGGTGACCCAACATTCAGCGGATTCGATGCCACCGCTCACGCCATCGACTGGCAGGGATTACAACCCCGTGTTGACCATTAATGGATGGACCTTGCCTTGGCGTATGCGAGAGGGCGTGAAGGAGTTTCACTTGGTTGCAGAGCCTGTGGTTCGCGAGATGGCACCTGGCTTTAAGGCGCACCTATGGGGCTATAACGGCCAATCACCTGGCCCGACCATCGAGGTGGTTGAGGGCGATCGGGTACGTATTTATGTGACCAATCGCTTGCCAGAGCACACCAGCGTGCATTGGCATGGCCAACGGTTGCCAAACGGCATGGACGGGGTGACGGGTCTCAACCAAAAAGGTATCGCGCCGGGTAAAACCTTTATGTATGAATTCGTGGCCCGCAGACCGGGTACGTTTATGTATCATCCCCACGCAGACGAGATGACACAAATGGCGATGGGCATGATGGGCTCATGGGTCACACACCCCCGAGAAAAGCATCCTCTCATTGAGCCGGTCGATCGTGACTTTTGCTTTTTGTTGAACGGCTACGACATTGACCCCGGTGCCTACACGCCCAAAATCATGACCATGCTGGACTTCAATTTGTGGAGTTGGAATAGCCGTCTATTTCCGGGCATTGACTCATTCAATGTGAAGAAGGGGGACAGGGTCAGAATGCGGATTGGCAACTTGACGATGACCAACCACCCCATCCACATTCACGGGCATGAGTTTGAGGTGAGCGGAACCGATGGCGGCCCCACACCGAAGGCGGGGCGCTGGCCAGAGGTGACAACAGACGTGGCGGTGGGGCAGATGCGGCAAATTGAGTTTATTGCCGATGAGTTGGGTGACTGGGCGATGCATTGCCATAAGAGCCACCACACCATGAATGCCATGGGTCATAACGTGCCGACCATGATCGGAGTGGATCATCAGGGCCTGACCCAGCAGATTCAGGAGCTTGTGCCAGCGTACATGGTGATGGGCGAGCGCGGCATGGCCGATATGACCGAAATGGAAATGCCAATACCTGACAACACCGCACCCATGATGACTGGCGAGGGCCCCTTTGGATCGGTGGAGATGGGAGGCATGTTTAGCGTACTGAAGGTGCGCGACAACCAGCCAGCCGGTGACTATAAAAACCCGGGTTGGTATACGCACCCTGCGGGCACAGTGGCTTCAGAGTACACCGGGGAATTAGCGCCACCACGGCGCGCAACAGACAAGAAGACGAGTAGCGCCATGCCGCTTGAGAAGGTTGCGGATATTGAGGTGCAGGTACGCAAGCCGAAGTCTCATAAAAAACATGGCTAAGCGGGCGCTTGTCATCGATAGAAACTCATCAATTTTTGAGCCGAAAGAAAACATGAAAAACCAAATGAAAAACAAAATTAAATTAACCGGACTCACGTCAATAGTCTTGGCGCTGGGTCTTGCGAGCACAGGCGTTGCTTGGGCAGCGGGGACGCACGCACACTCGCATGACCATGGTCAAAAAGAGACGGCGAGTGTCATCGGCAAACCCGGTAAGGCAAGCCAAGTGAAGAGAAGCATTTCGATAGACATGACGGACAACATGCGGTTTACCCCATCGCGCATCGACGTGAAAAAAGGGGAGACGGTTCGCTTCCTTGTTAAAAATAGTGGACAGCTAAAGCATGAGCTGGTGTTAGGAACGCCCGAGGAGCTGGCGGCGCACTACAAGCAAATGCTGAAGTTCCCAGGCATGGAACACGAAGACCCGCAAATGGTCAGCGTCGTGCCCGGAAAAGTGGGTGAGATTGTTTGGACCTTTGACACGGCTGGCGCCGTTGATTTCGCTTGCTTGCAAGCCGGACATTTCGATGCCGGTATGCAAGGCAAAGTAGCTGTTAAGTAACCAAGGAAATAAAATGAAAAATCGCTTTTTACAAATCAAATCAATCGGTCAACTCGCGGGTGTCTGCGCTTTGGCAACGGCCTCTATGTTTGCGGCTGCTGCCGACTTAACGAACGGAGTGATCAAGCGCATAGATGTCCCAAACGGAAAAATGACGATCAAGCACGAAGAAATTGTGAACCTTGATATGCCGGGCATGACCATGGTTTTTCATCTCAAAGACAAGGCGGCTGCAGGTCGTTTTGTGCCGGGAGACACCGTTAAGTTTGCTGTTGAGATGTCGGGTAACAAGATGGTGATTACCCAGATTGAGGCCGCTAAGTAAGCGCCTGAAACCCCGGGGCGATTGGCAGACTGGTACGTCCGGTCGCTGACGGGTTGAGGGGCGGGGGTTGGAGGCCGACATATTGCCGGCACAACGCATTGTGCAGATTTCGATATCGCAGTGGATAATGGGCGTTGTGATGAGAAAACAAGGCCTAGCCAACGCAGCCCTGGCATTCGTGACGCACGTGCAGCTGGAAGAAGTGGATGCCCGGTTGCCCGGCCAAGACCTTGCCGTCTATGGGTTACAAAAATGCCAAGCTGATAGCGAGCGGTAAAGAAAGGAACAGCGTATGTCCGTAGCAGAGATTCCCGAGACGAGGTTCGCGCTTTCTGGCGAGCTGAGCATTGCTTACCAGGTTTTTGGAAGCGGACCACGTGACTTGCTTTATGTTCCCGGAATCATCTCGCATGTTGATATGCCATGGGAGGAAGCACACGCCGCCTCATTCCTCAAGGAGTTGGGTAAGCGGTTTCGGGTAATCATTTTTGACAAACGTGGGCAGGGCGCCTCAGACAGGATAGACGGCGCTACGACCCTAGAGGAGCGTATAGACGACTTGCGCGCGGTGATGTCGGCTGCTGGCTCGGAGAGCGCAACGGTGTTTGCTTTGTCTGAGGGTGGGCCGGTCAGTATTTTATTTGCCTCCATTTACCCAGATAAAGTTGATCGCTTAATTCTCTTTGGCGCAATGGCGAAGTTTTGGGGGGATGACGAGTATCCCCATATGACGCATTCAAAGCACATGGCGGAAGTCATAGACCGGATGGTTGCTGAATGGGGAACGGGAGCATTCGTTGGGCGCGCTGGAGCGGTAGGCAACGTGTCGCCAGCCGATTTGCAAGTGTTGGCTCGGAGGGAGCGGATGGCATGCTCCCCGAGCGGCATACGTAAATTTCTTCAAGCTAACGCGTTGATCGACGTGCGCGCCTTGTTACCGGAAGTAAAGCAAAAGACGTTAGTGATACAGCGCAGGCTCGACAAAATAGTACCCCGAGAGAATGGTCGTTTCTTGGCCGACCATATCCCGAATGCAATCTATTTAGAGTTATCCACCACGTCCCATTTACCTCAATTTGAAGATTCTGACCTAGTGATTGAAGCGGTTGCGGCTTTCGACAACGTAGCGGAATCGTCTGAGGTAAAACCTGAAGACAACCGTAAACTGTCGGTTACTTTGTTTACCGATATTGTGGGGTCGACAGAGCGACTGCTCTCGGTTGGTGATGAGGAGTGGCGAAAGCTACTTGATCAGCACGATGAGATTGCACGTAGCGCGGTTGAAAAATACAAAGGGCGCATCGTGAAAAATACCGGCGATGGTCTACTGGTTATATTTGATGGCCCGGTACGGTCTTTGATGTGTGCGCAGGAATTGATCGCCGCTTTGAAGGCGATAGGCCTACCGATACGAGCCGGGGTGCATATTGGTGAGGTGGTGAATCGGGGTGGAGACATCACGGGCATCGCGGTCAATATTGCTTCCCGTGTCATGGATATCGCGGCGGAAGGGGAAGTGTTGGTGACGAGAACACTTAAAGACCTGACAGGCGGTAGCGAGATGCAATTTGAGTCGGCTGGCACCCACACGCTAAAAGGGCTAAGCGACCCCTACGACTTGTATAGGCCGTTAACCCTTTAACCCCCTTAACCCGTTAAGCCTTTGACCCGCCCTGCTTGTTTTATGCGTCCGTAGGCATGGTCGCAAGTTGGTCCAAGATGCGCGTGAAGTTCTCGACACCTTGTGCGCCACTAACCAAGTGACGCTGCTTAAACACAACAGCGGGCACGCTTTGAATGCCTTTGCTCATCCAATACTGCTCGGCGGCGCGTACGTCTGCTGCAAAGCGTTGGTCGGCCAGCACGGCGGCGGCTTGCTCTCGGTCTAGCCCAATGCTTGCGGCGACGTCGGCCAGCACGGCGTCGTCTGACAGGTTGCGTCGGTGGGTGAAGTGGGCGGTGAACAGCGCCATCTTGAGGTCGTGCATGCGTCCTTGTTGGTCCGCCCAGTGCAGTATCTGGTGGGTGTTAAAGGTGTTGTGCATGCGCATGTCGTCGGTGTAGTTGAACTCAAAGCCAACGTCGATCCCCGCTTGGGTCATTTGTATGCGGCTGGCACGCGACTGCTCTGGCGTGGAGCCATATTTCTCGGCGATGTGCTCGCCTATGTTTTGGCCTTCGGCGGGCATGCTGGGGTTGAGCTCAAAGGGGTGCCAACGAATCTGGTGGGGTGTGCCCATGGCCTCCAAGGCGGTCGCGAGTTGCTTGTAGCCAATGACGCACCAAGGACACATGACGTCCGAGACGATGTCAATTTGTAGGGTGTCCTCAGATGCGGGGGCGGGTGCGTTCATGGCTTGATTGGTCTCTTCAGGTCGGATTGATTTGTACGTTGTGTAATGTACGCTTGAATCTACCTGGAATCAACAGTGAGTCACCCGTGGGTTTGCGTCTGCACTTGAACAATAGATTCACGTGTGCAGACATGCTCAGGCCGCGGTGGCTGGGTGCAAAAGGGGTCAATCACCGCATTGGCCATGGCGTTGTAAACCACAAAGATATTGGCGCGCGGGTCTGGTGTGATGTTGCTGTTAGAGCCATGCACGGTGTTGCAGTCAAACACAATGACAGAGCCCGCTTTGCATTCGGCACGCGCAATGCCATTGGTTTCTATCAGATGGCTCACCGCCTCATCGCTAGGCACACCAAACTGTTGCTTTCTAAGTGACTTCTCGTGATGGTTGTCCGGGGTTTCACCCGTGCACGTGACAAATGTTTTGTGAGACCCCGGAATCAGCAACAGAGGGCCGTTATCGGCGTGGTTTTCTGTCAGCGTGATCGACATGCTAAGGGCGCGCATTCTGGGCATGCCATCTTCTACATGCCACGTCTCGAAGTCTGAGTGCCAGTAAAACTCAGTGCCTTTGAAGCCTGGTTTGAAGTTGACGCGCGTTTGGTGGATGTAGACGGCATCGCCCAGCAGACCCTGTGCGATACGCGTGAGTCGATGGTCGTTGGTGACTTTCTCTATGGGCTGACTGAGTTTGTGTGCTCTAAACACAGAGCGTACGGCACCACTATTGGGCTCACAGATAACTTCCTTGAGGTTTTTCGTGGTGACGTCTGTTAGCAACTCGCTTGACTCCGAGCGTAATGCGGCTACTTCAGATTCCGTAAAAACAGCATTGAGAATAAGAAAGCCATTTTTTTCAAAATCCGCCAATTGCTCGGCGCTCAGACCCGTACCGGCGCGTTGCGCGGAGTCCCCGTGTATGACGGGGTCTTGTCTGGGCAGGTACTGCGTGTTTTTACCAAATCGTGAGGGATATAAGTCGTCTCTTGGCGTTAGCATTCGTTTACTCCTTTGCGCTTGTCGGGCTCTTAGCCACTCACTCGGTCTGCTGTTAGCTCGTAAGCGCCGCTGTCGTTGTGCACCTCGTTGCCAATGAGAGGGGGGTTAAACACGCAAGCCATACTCATTTCCTCCAGTCCAATCAATATGTGTTTGTCGTGCTTGTCCAAGGCATACATGGTGCCCGGGGTGATGGGGTGTACCTCACCGGTGGCTAGGTTTTTTATTTCACCGCGACCGCTGATGCAGTAAACCGACTCGAGGTGGTTTTGGTAATGCATCTCCAGCTCAGCACCTTTGTAGATGGTGGTGATGTGAAACGAGAAACCCATGTTGTCTTCTGCGAGCAGCAGTCGCACGCTGTTCCAGCCTGTGCTGTCGATACGGCGGTTGCTCTCTTGCGCGGTTTGTAGTTGTCTAACAATCATTGTTTTGCTCCTGTTGTTTGTTTCGGGGGGTTAAGCGTCGGCGTCTTCGGATACGAAGTACTGCTCGCGATCAGGCCACTTATTGAGTGACTGGCAGACCCAGCGCATGCTTTGCTCGATGACGTCTAGGCCTTTTCTGAGGTTGTCATCGCTGATGGTGAGCGGGCAAAAAACCTTAATCACTTGGTCATCAGCGCCACTGGTTTCAATCACAACGCCTTGGGTAAAACAACGCTTAGCAATGGCGTTTGCAATGTCACCGTTGATGCAGTCGATGCCCTGGAACATACCGCGCCCCTTGGTGTCAAAGCGCCCGCGTCCGTGACGGGTGGCCATTTGATCTAAGCGGTTGGATACGAGGCGGCCCTTGCGCTCGATGTCTTTGGCAAATGTCTCGTCCGACCAGTAGTGGGCCAGCGTTGCCGTCGCGGTGACAAAGGCTAAGTTGTTTCCCCTAAACGTGCCGTTGTGCTCACCGGGGCTCCACTGATCTAACTCGGGGCGCATCAGTACGATGGCCATGGGTAGCCCATAACCCGAGAGAGACTTTGACATCGTCACGATGTCGGGTGTGATGTTGGCGTCTTCAAAGCTGAAAAACTTACCCGTTCTGCCGCATCCTGCTTGGATGTCGTCAACGATGAGTAAGACACTGTGGCGCTTGCAGACATCAGCGAGGGCGCGAAGCCACTCTGGACTGGCTGCGTTAACGCCACCTTCGCCCTGCACGGTCTCCACGATGACCGCTGCGGGCTTGTCTACACCACTGCTTGCATCGCCGATGGCTTTGTCCAAGTACTGAGTGGTGTCGATGCCGTCGCCCATGTAGCCATCGAAGGGCATGCGCGTGATGCCGCCCATGTCTATGCCTGCGCCTCCTCTGTGGTGGCTATTGCCTGTCGCGGCGAGTGCGCCCAAGCTCACGCCATGGAAGCCATTGGTGAACGAGATGATGTTGGTACGGCCAGTGACTTTACGCGCCAATTTCATTGCGGCTTCGACGGCGTTGGTTCCGGTGGGGCCAGTGAACTGGACTTTGTAGTTCAAGCCACGAGGCTCGAAAATAAAACGGCGCATGGCGTGCAAAAAGTCAGCCTTCGCGCTGGTGTGCATATCCAGTCCATGTGTGACGCCATCTTTTTCTATGTATTGAAGGAGGGCGCTTTTTAGGTGCGGGTTGTTATGACCGTAGTTCAGCGTGCCTGCCCCAGATAAAAAATCTAGGTATGCATTGCCTTGGTCGTCATACAGCCAGTCACCCTCACTGCGTTCGAAGACCACAGGGAAAGAACGGCAGTAGCTACGGACTTCTGATTCGGTTGTTTTGAAAATGTTCATGAGAATTTATCCTTGCAGTAGGCGGAGTGGCGCGCGCGGGCGCACGGGCTTAGAGACTTACGCGCGTGCAGGCGCGTAGGCGAGCTGACCTACGCGATGTAGGCCGTTGAAACAGTCAGGGGGCGGGGATGGTCAGCGCAGCGTTAGCTCAGGCATGGAGCGCGTACTGGCGTGCTCTTGGCCATCGACTGCACGTGCGTGCGTGGAGTTGTTCAGCGCGTCGGCTGAAATAGGTCCAATGGTGAGTAAATGCTCGGTCGGCGCAGCGCCGCCAAAGTGCTTCTCGTTTTCAAACAGCACGCTAACGTGTGTGGGTGCGTTGAGTGTTTGAGCGAAGCGCTCGAATAACTGCCAAGACGCGCGGTTGCTGCTTGTGATGCTGGTTTGCATCTCAGCGACCGCAGACGGCGCTTGGTTGGCTAACAAGTGCCTGAGTAGCGACTGGCCAATGCCGCGCCCTCTCGCGTCGTTCAGGACAGCGACTTGCCAGATGTACAGGGTCTGTGGGGCATCAGGCAAAAAATAACCGGTGACGCTACCAACGAGTTGCGGTGCGTGATCGGCGTTGCTTGGTTGCTGCCAAGCACCCATGCTGGTTGCGCCAAAGTGCGATGTTTGGAGCAAATTGCAGTAGAGGGAGTTTTCGTCGAGTGGCTTGCAGGCTGCAACGAGGGCGTGCAGTGCTTTGCCATGTTCGGGTCGCAACGGTGCGAAGCTAAGCGAGGGCAGCCCCAATGGGTTGGTGGGCTGCGTGGATACAGGGAGAGACTCAATCAAACTAAACGAATGCCGGCCGTCACCGTGAGGTGGAGTAGGGCATTTAGAAAATCAACACCAATTCATTCTATAAAACTTTAATTTTTTAAGTGCTCGGTCGCCGGTGTTTTTAAATAGTTGAAACGGTTGACAAACCATAACTTGTCAATTTTAAAGATGAGAACACGGGTTTTTACCAGTGGGCAGGCGTGTCGCGATGCGCGCTGGTTGTGGCGTCAACACGCGCTATAACCCCTAGGTTTGGTGCGGTACTGTGGTGTTTTGCGTGTAATAAACCAAGGGTGAAGGCTAGGCCTTTAGTGCCGCCTTGAGCTGCTCAATGCGGTCTTGACCCCAGAACATATCGGTGCCCACAAAGAAAGAGGGCGCACCAAAGACGCCGCGCTCAACCGCCTCGGTGGTGACTTCTTTCAGTCTGTCCTTTGTCGCCTGTTCGTTTGCGAGGCTTGCTAACTCGGCAGGGTCAAAGTTGGCTTTCTCTAGCACCTGCGCAACGACCTCAGGGTCATTCATATTGAGTGCGTCAACCCAGATGGCGTTAAAGACAGCATCCATGAATGCGTGCATTCTGAGGTCTGAGCGCATTTGTAGACCCGTGAGCATGCGCATGAGTGAGGTGGTGATGATGGGGAAAAATGGGTTGTTATTTAAGGGTACGCCGTAGCTGTCCGCAAACCGTTTCATGTCGATGAATAGGTGGACCCCTTTGGCAGCCACGCTCATTGGCGATGCGTTGCCAGTTGCCTTAAAGACACCACCTAACAACATGGGGCGCAGATTAACTTGAGCACCGGTATCGGCTGCGATACGCTCAAGTTGTGTGTGTGCTAAGTAGCTGGCTAGGCTGCCAAAGTCAAAATAGTAGTCATATGTTTTGTTCATGATGTGGGTGTCTCCTGTGTCAGAATTTTTCCATGTAGGGACGTAGATCAAGCTCGTGGGTCCATGCATCCCGAGGTTGCTGGTGAAGCATCCAATAGGCGTCCGCAATGTGGTCGGGGTTCAAGATACCATCTTGGTCTTTTAATTTGTAGCGATCTGGGAAAAGCGTACGGATAAATTCGGTGTCAATGGCGCCGTCGATGATGGTGTGCGCCACATGGATGCCCATGGGCCCCAACTCTCTGGCCATGCTTTGCGCTAACGCGCGCAGTGCCATCTTGCCGCCGGAGAACCCCGCAAAGTTAGCACTGCCGCGTAAGGACGCCGTGGCACCCGTAAAAATGATGCTGCCTTTGTGGGGCGTGCCTGTTTGCTGAGTGGGGGTACCAGCCAGTCGGGTGACCATGCGCTTGGCGACTTCCCGCGCATTTAGAAAACCCGCCAAGCACGCCATCTCCCACATTTTTGTGTAGCGTCGCGTGGTTTCGCTCAGGATGCTACAGGGCGAGTTTGCGCCGACATTGAAAACCAGCACCTCGATGGGGCCGATATTGTCCTCGATGTCTGCGATCAGTGAGACCACTTGGTCTTCGTCGCGCGCATCGGAGCCAAAACCGTAGGCCACACCGCCGTCACTGCGAATGCTCGCGATGAGTGGCTCGATTTTTTCTACGGTTCTGCGGGTTGCACAAACGGCAAAACCCTCGCGAGCGAAACGTTTGGCAACAGCGCCGCCAGTGGCATCACCGGCGCCGATGACAAGGCAAACTTTGTTAGCCATGGGCTCCCTTCACATAGCGTAAATGACCGCCGTTAGGTTACCAGCACGAACCACATCATTTTTTAGATGCATTCAAACATCTAAAAAGGGCAAGGTTCTCAGCCTAGAGCCTGTGGCACGAGCCAATGCGTTTGCGATAGCGGGCGCCACCGGAGGGAGACCCAACTCACCAGCGCCGCCAGGCGGGTTATCGTTGTTTACGATGTGGACCTCAACGGGTGGTGTATCGCGGAATCGCAACATTTTGTAGGTGTCAAAATTGCCCTCTTGGACGACACCATCTTTAAAGGTTACGCGGTTTAGCATAGCGCCGGCTATTCCCAAGACCATCGCCCCTTCAATTTGTCCCTCGAGTTGCGTCGGCCGGATAACGCGCCCGACATCAACAGCGGCAACTAACTTGTGTACCTTGGGCTCGGTACCGTCTAAGGATATTTCGGCGACCACTGCGATGAATGATCCGTAGCCAGAAAACTGTGCGACGCCCAAAAACCGGTCGGGCTTCTGTGGTCCATTCCAATTGGCTTTTTCGGCTGCAAGCTTTAAGACGGCCTGTGCACGCGGCTGACCGTTCAAATGGGTCAAGCGGAAGGCAACAGGGTCGACCTTAGCGGCCAACGCCAATTCGTCGATGAAGGATTCGATCGCGTAGGTATTGACGCTGTAGCCCACGCTTCTGTAGGCGCCAGCCCGCACACCTACTTCGTGGATCAAGGCCTCCGCTTCATAGTTGGGCACGTCGTAGTTCAGGTTGTGGAGGCCATCAACCATGAACGGATCAACGCCGTTTTGAATAAATGGGGGCAGTGCGCGTGAAATGACCGACGGCGACGTTAACTTAACTCGGAGTGCGGTCATGCCTCCTTTGGCATCGAGAGCACCTTCCATCTGGACATAAGCCGCTGAACGATAGGCGCCGTGCTTGGTGTCGTCCTCACGGCTCCACATCAGACGTATTCCCTTGCCTGAGGCCTTGGCGATGGCCACCGCCTCTTGAACAAAGTCAATCTCCGCTTTGCGACCCAATCCGCCACCTATGAATGTGACGTGTACAAATACCTTCTCAGGGGGTAGCCCCGATATACTGACACCCACTGTATGGGCAAGATGCGGGTTTTGCATCGGTCCCCAAATATGCAATTCACCGTTTGCAATGCGCGCACTGCAGTTCAAGGGTTCTAGGTTGGCGTGGGTTAAAAACGGTAGCTCATAGGTGGCTGTGTGGGCGCTGGTTGCTGCGGACGTTGCTTTTTTGACGTCGCCTTGCGTGCGTAAGACAACCCCAGGCTTTACTGCTGCTGCGTCTTTCAGACGCCGCATGATCGTTTCCGTATCCTTCAACCCCGATGTATCGCCTAAGTCCCATGTGATTTTCACGAGTTTGCGCGCTTGCTGGGCGATATGGTAGTCCCGCGCAACAATGGCGATGCCTTCGTCTATGCGATACACACCGAGCACGCCGGGAAGCTTTCGGGCTTGGTCGGCGTCGTAGCTGATTACCTTGTCAACAGCCTTCACTGCCATCCCGCCATGTATATTGGGTGGCACCACTGGCCAGCGCATCAGGACAGCGGTTGACATGTCCTCTACGCGCACGTCAGCACCGAAGATAGCGGTGCCGTCCACCTTGGCTTGACCATCTAGTCGCGGAATATCTTTTCCGATGTACTTGAAATCAGCAGGATTTTTTAAGGCGGGGTCTTTCGGGATGGGCTCTTGTCGAAGCAAGTCGACTAGCTCGCCATAACGCGCGCGCTTGGCGCCTGACATTACATAGCCGTTATTCGTGGAACAGCTTGAAACGGCCACGTTCCATTTTTTTGCCGCAGCGCTTACCAGCATGGTTCGCACGGTCGCGCCGACCTTGCGCATGGAACCCCACGACCCGGCCACGGATGTCGAGGCCCCAGTGAGTTGGAGGCCGCCGAGCATGGCATTGCCATGGTTGGTCGGGTCAAAGGGGGCCGCTTCAATACGAATCGCGTCCAACGAGCAGTCGAGCTCTTCGGCAATGAGCAACGATATGGACGTGTACACGTCCTGACCCATTTCAGTTCGAGAATTTGTTAGTGTGATCGAATTATCTTGATGAATCTTTATCCACGGATTTCCAAAATAGGTATTTGAGGCGATGACCTCGTTATTGAACAGCGAAAACCCTACACCCAAAGATATAGCGCTTGCCGTAGATGATTTTATAAATGATCGGCGATCCATCTCCATGCTCCCAAAAGGTTATAAACGCGTCGCGGCAAGGTGAATTGCTTTTCGTATGCGCCCATATGTGCCGCATCGACAAACATTCTTATTCATCGCGTCATTTATTTCTTCATCTGTTGGATTGCCGTTATTTTTTAGCAGGTCAGCTGCAGCCATAATCATGCCCGTCTGACAGTAGCCGCATTGCGCAACATCGAGCTCCAGCCAAGCCGTCTTGAGCGCCTCTGCCACCTTTGGAGGCAGCCCCTCAACGGTTGTGATGTCTTTCCCAGTTGCCTCGCTACAGCTCACTTGACAGGTGCGCTTGAGTTCACCATCGACATGGGCGGAACATGCACCACACATGCCTTCTCCGCACCCAAATTTGACACTGGTGATATCTAAGTGGTCTCGTAGAGCCCAAAGTAATGGCGTATCTGGGCTTCCGTCAAAAGAATAGTTCTTCCGATTAACTGTTAGATCCATTGTTGCTACCTTCAACGTTAAGCTATTCGCGTGTCTATGCGCTGCACATGCGCTAAACATGTACTACATGTGCCGGATATCAATTCATCTTAGCGCTATGCTTCTAAAAAGTATGTCATTACTTTCCCTATGCCTTTGCATTCCACTTCTGTATTGGGCGTAGTCGTAAATGAACCATTTACTAATTCATAAGTGCTAGGGGAGATCATCACCCTGCCTTTGGTCCCACTGGATTCCATACGACTTGCGACGTTGACCGTATTGCCCCACAAGTCATATGAGAACTTGGTATAGCCAATGACACCTGCGATCACAGGGCCGGAATTCAGCCCTACGCGCATTTCAAGTGACATGCCGTTGGTGTCGTTAAATTTCTCTAGGTCTTCAAACATACCTAGCGCCATATGTGCCGCTATTTCGGCGTGATCGCTTCTTGGGATAGGTAGACCGCCAACGGCCATATAGGCATCGCCAATCGTTTTTATTTTTTCAAGTCCAAGGGCCTCGGCGCGTTTATCGAAACGTGTGAAGAGGTCATTTAACAACGTGACGAGTTCGGCGGCTGTGGTTGAGGAAGCCATTTGTGTGAACCCAACCAAGTCGCTAAATAAAACCGTGACGTTGGGGTAGTCGCCAGAGATATTTATTTCTTCGCGTTTCAAGCGATCCGCGATGGGCCTAGGCAGGATGTTTAACATGAGCTTGTCACTTTTCATTTGCTCAAGTTGCAATTGCTTCTTCTCATGTTCAAGCTGTGACAGGTAGCTGCGCTCAATATTTTTTAAACTCTGCTTTTCGGCGCATGACCGGATCCTGGCGGCTAAGAGTGTCGCGTTAAAGGGTTTTGACAAGTAGTCTTCCGCTCCCATCTCTATGCAGCGGACTACTTTCTCTACCTGATCGCTACCGGCTATCACAATAACGGACAGATCTCTTAATTCGGGGCTACTCTTGATCGCCTCCAGCGTACCGAGACCGTCGAGTTCGGGCATTTCCATATCCAGTAGCACCAAGTCAAACTGCGCGTCACGCAATTTCTCTATGCATTCGACGCCGTTCTCGGCCTCCGTGAAATTCAGGATGCCTAGCCCGGTTAGTTCTCGAATAAGTACTTTGCGCAAGGTGCGGCTGTCATCAACGACCAAGACTCTTAGGTTTTCTAGCGCTGTTTGAATTGAGGGGCTCAAGATAAGCTCTTTTCTATTTATCCGGTTGAACGAGGTGTGTAGAGAACAAAACGCCACGCGGCAACTTGACGGGCTTGAACAGCGTGTTGTTCAAGATGGACTCCGTTGCACCCAACATCAAATAGCCCGCCTGCGGATTGATTAGCGGATGCAGACGATCAATAATTTGCTGCCGTAACTCCGCGCTGAAGTAGATCAGCACATTGCGCATTAAGACAATATCAAAATTGGGTGCCACTGGCCACTCATCTGTGAGGTTGAAAGCTTTGAATACGACAGTTGGTAAAGATGATTTACGAACCGCGTACCGTCCATCCAGCTGCCTGTCGAAAAATAGCTGCACCTGATCCGGAGATAGGCCTCTCTGGATTTCTTGCTCGTCAAAGATGCCGTTCTGCGCACGTTCGATTACAGACTTGGAAATATCTGAGGCGATGATTTCAACCTGCCACGTAGCTAATTGCGGGAAGTGTTCGCGGATAAGTATGCCGATGCTGTAAGCCTCCTGCCCGGTGGAGACCCCCGCGCACCAGATGCGAAGACTTTTCTTCTGGGCGTTTGATTCAATGAGGTGAGGTAAGACGAGCTCGCGCAATGCATCGAAATGAAATGAGTCACGAAAAAAACTTGTTTCGTGCGTCATGACGGCCTCGAAGGCGTGCCAAAGTCGCTCCTCAGACCCTTCAGTCGGTTCAGTAACTAATCCGTGCAAAAAGGCTAACCAGTCTGCGTACCCCAGCTCGCGTGCGAGTGGCGTTAGTCGAGATCGCAGTAAATATGATTTTTCCATATCCAACCTGATGCCTGTGTTGGCCTCAAGTTGTGCAAAAAATAGGCGAAGAGCCGTGTTGTCAGCGTCTGTCATGTCTGTGCGTGTCCGCCTGTCACGGTGCGAGACGGCTTAGGGTTGGGGCGATGTCATCGAGTGCCCAAGTCGCGTGCGCCAACTTGGCTGAGATAACGGACCCCGGCATACCCCATACCGTGCTGCTGGCCTGATCTTGAGCGGCTATGTAAGCACCCGCCGCATGGAGTGTGCGGGCGCCATTCGTACCATCGTTGCCCATACCCGTCATGACAATCGCCAAAGTGCGTGCGCCGTAGGATGTAGCCAATGAACGAAAAAGAATATCAGCGGATGGTCTGCAATGATTTTCGGGCGGTGCATCGCTTAAGCGAATTTCCGTGCGATTTTCGATTTTGAGAACTTGCATGTGCCAGCCACCAGGAGCGATATACGCATGGCCTGCCTTTGGGGATTGCCCGTCATAAGGTTCTTCGACAACGGTGGCGCCCAAACTTGACAAGCGGCTTGCGAGCAGTGCCGTGAACTTCGGCGGCATGTGCTGCACGATAAATAGCGGCACACTCAGAGGCTCCCGCCATTGTTCAAACAGTTTTGCTAACGCGGCAGGGCCACCCGTAGAGATGGCGATGCCAACGGCGTCGACCTTGCTTGGGCCAGCCCTTACACCATGGGTATCAGCTAACTTATGGGAGGGGGGCGTATGCGGTACGTCCGTTTTATGTGATCGCTGGTGTCGTGTCTTTGCGCTCAGATCACGAATTTTGGGTATTAAGTGCGCCTCTAAGTAGGCGTATGCTTCCTCGGGGTTGGCCATGCCCTCTGGTTTCGCTACGTAGTCACTGGCACCCAGTGTTAACGCCTCAATCGTTGATGCAGAACCGCGGCGGGTCAATGAGCTCAGCATGATGATGGGCACTGACGGGTTCATTTTTCGTATGACCTTCAGTGCAGCGAGGCCATCCATCTCTGGCATTTCGATGTCTAAGGTAATTAGATCCGGCGCATATTGCTCTAGGGCAATGATGGCTTCCTTTCCATTTTCAGCCGTACCCACTACACGCAAGCCTGCTGACTTCGTAATGGCATTTACGATCACTCGCCGTGTGATGAGTGAGTCCTCTACAACTAAAACTCTTATTGGATGTTCCCCAAGTGTCATGACGTCTTTAGCTCAATGTCCGTCGTGGCAGAGGTGTCGTCATACAGCAATCGTTCTGGATCTAGCAGTAGCAAAATTTTGGGCTTCAACGCATAGGCCCCGACGATTAAATGGGAGGCCGTCATTTCAAGTTCGTGCGCAGGTGGCGCGACCGGTGCTTGGTCCGTGACAAATAGCTGGCCGAGCTCGTCCACAATGAGTCCGAGAAAGGCGTGGTCGGTTCTAACGAAGACACAGACGTGGTGCTCCTTGGAATCCAGATGTCGATTCGCTTTTGTCGCGTTGCCAGAGACCCGCGCAGACATGTCGATAGCGACCGCCAAATCACCGCGCAGATTAATGAGCCCCATGACAAACGGTGGCGCGCCGGGTATCCGAACAGACTCAGTTTCCCGTGATACCTCGATCACGCGATCTGCAGGTATTCCCAGTAAGTCACCGTTGACCGTGAAAGTAAAAAATGTGTCCACTGCCGGGCTCTAGTTGTTTAGTTCGCTCATGCGGTTTAAGACGAACTCATTGATATCGAGGACATTAACTAAGCGGTCGCCGACGATGGCATAGCCCAGTAGGCCAGGCCGGTCGCTCACCGACTCAGCTAGTTTTTTGGGTATGTCAATGGTCCCTTTTACCTGAGAAATAATCAGCCCAATGTTCACATGGTCAGCGTCGATGACGACCACAGTCAGGTGTTTTTTGGCGCTTGAATCGGGTGGTGCGGTGGGCACATCGAAATACGCGGATAGACGAACCAATTGCATCAGCCCGTCGCCATATTTCAACAATTCGCGGCCACCGCTGTGCAGTATCAAGTCAGGGTCTACTTGCTCTATCCGATAAACCAGTGGCAGTGGTAGGACTGTTTCGCCTAAGCCGTCTACGGTGAACAGCAGCGAGTTAACGCTGGCGTGGAGGTCGTTATCGGCATCCGTATGGCGGGTTGAATCATTGGCGTTCAGCAAGTCTAATGACTCTACTTCAACAGCCAGTCGACTGGCCCGCACGATACGGTTGATGTCTAATATCAAGGAGGCCAACCCATTGCCCAAGATCGTCGCGCTGGAAAACACAGTGAAGTTTCTGAGCAAGCGAGGTAGCGGCTTTATGACCAGCTCTTCGATACCTAATATGTTGTCGATCACGAGACCAAACCGACGACCAGATACGTGCATCAGCGCAATCTTTATTTTTTCGGAGGGTCGCAGTTCAGGCTGCTCTATATCCAGGACCTTACGCAGGAAAATGAGTGGCACGAGTTCCTCGCGCACCCGACACATGGGGATGCCACAGTAATCCTCTAACAGCGGGTAGGCATCGGGTAATCGGTATTGAATTAGCTCCGAGACATCAGACTGAGGAATCCCGTATTGCTCCTCACCAACTTGTACGAACAAGGCGGTCATGATGGCTAAGGTCAGCGGTAACTTAATACGAAAGGTGGTGCCCAATCCAAATTGGGTAACCACGTCGATTGAGCCGCCCACATTGGTGATGTTCGCTTTGACCACCTCCATGCCAACGCCACGCCCTGATATCTCGGTGACTCTTCGCGCGGTGGTAAAGCCTGGTTGAAATATCATCTCCAGCGCCTGCGCGTCCGACAGCGCCATCGCTTCGGCAGAAGATAAGAACTTACCGTCCACGATGCGTCTGCGTATGGCATCGAAAGAAATACCTGCGCCATCGTCACTCACTTCGATGACAACGGTGCTGTTTTCATAGCGTGCGTGGACTTTTATTAAGCCCACAGGCGGTTTTGCTAGCGCGATACGCTTGGCTTGCGTTTCGATCCCGTGATCCACACAATTCCGAACCAAGTGCAACAGCGGGTCACGTACCGCGTCAAGCATTGCGCGATCCATCTCCGTGTCTTCGCCAAGAAAAACGACTTCAACGGCCTTCTTGGACTGGTTGGCGACATCTCTAACGAGGCGTGGAATTTTGCCCCAAAGTTGGCCGACCGGTTGCATTCTGGTTTTCAGAATTTTCTGCTGCAACTCGATGGTGAGCGTGTCGATTGCTGCAACCGTTTGCTCAAATCCTTTGTCTGTGAGTTGACTCTTGTAGGGTAGCAATCGGTTGCGCGCAAGTACCAGCTCGCTCATATCATTCATGAGGTTGTCAATGAGCTGCACGGATACCTTCACGGGCGCGACTAACTCTTGTGCACTTTTTTTCCCAGTGCCAGGGTCTGCGTCACGCGTCTTTTCGACTATTTCGGTGGGCGCACTGGCCTCATGAGCGTCGTCGATGTCTGTTTCGACATCATCGTGCGTGGCGGCCTGCGCTATGGGGTCGTCTGGCGTCGGCGCATCTTCAGACTGCTCAACAGCTGTTGGTTGCGGGTCTTCTTGTCGTGTGGCAGCGGTATGCAGGTCTTTGATGAGCGCGCCGTCATCACCCGGTGGCTCGACGCCGGTGGTCTCCACGCTGGCGATGATCACTCTCAAAATATCGGTGGCTTGAAGCAGGGCCGAGGCAATCGCAGGATTTAAATTGAGCTCACCGTCTCGAAGTTTTCCCAGCACCGACTCAGCGCTGTGGGCAACGCGCTCCAAGCGCTTTAGACCGAAGAAGCCACTGCTGCCTTTGAGGGTGTGCATCGACCGAAAAACACGCCCGAGTACTGCCGCGTCTTGAGGGTTTTTCTCCATCTCGACAATGCCCAAGTCAAGGCTGTCGAGCAGATCATTTGCTTCTTCTATGAAGTCGTGAATTAACTCGTCTGAGGTGTCCATCAGCGCATACAGCTCTCAGTTAGGGTATCGATCAAGCAACGCGTATTAACTGGTTTTAAACGTACTGGTTAACGACTGCAAACTCTCCGCTAATTTCGATAGCTCTGTCGCTGTCAATGCCACCTCTTTAGCAGCGACACTGTTCTCCTCGGACAACGACGCGAAACTCTCGACTGATTTTGCGACTTGTTGGGTGATCTCAGAACTCTCGGCAATGGCCTTGCTTATTTCGGAGACCAGTGACACCGCGTTATTGGTGGTGTCTTGTATTTCCTTCACTGCGGAGTCGGCCTTTAGGGCTAGACCCTCGCTACGGTCCACCTCTTCAAGACTGGACTGCATGTTCGACATGACGGCGTGCACATTGGTTTGAATCGCGCTAATCTTTGAGGCGATATCAACGGTCGACAACTTTGTCCGCTCAGCAAGTTTACGAACCTCATTGGCAACAACGGCAAACCCGCGACCTGAGTCACCTGCGCGTGCGGCTTCAATGGAGGCGTTGAGTGCCAATAGATCAGTTTGCTCGGCAATGTCTTTGATCTCTTCCACGATCGACCTGATTTGATTTGATTGGCCTTCCAGGTCAACGACGTTTTGCGTTGACTCCTTAAATCGAGTGGACAACAAAGACATGCTGTTGATGAGGTCAACCACGTTGTTGCCACCTCGGATGGCTACTTCTCCAGACAGCTTGACCGTCTCGGAGACCGTTAGGGCGTTTTGCGACACGTTGGCGATATTGATGGTCATCTCTTCCGAGGTGGCCGCCATTCTCGAGGCGTTATCGCTGCCATCGTTCGCGCCGGATGCCACTTGGTGTGATGAGCTAGCGAGTGACTCGGCATAGACGGAGAGGGTTTTTGAGTCTTTATGCAATTGCTCGATGGACTGCTTGAGGCTGACGCGCATACTTTCCAGTTTTGAAATCAAGCTTTCGGGATATCGAGTCATCATGGGGGATGACAGATCTCGCGATGCAATCAGTCCCACGGCGTTGCTAGCGCGTAACGGATCGCCCCCCAACGTTCTCAGGGTGTATCTAAATGTTTGTGTCCCAACCAAAATCAAGATCAATGCGGCTATGCCGCCTGTAGCGATTTGAGTTAAAAAATTACGTTCTGCTAGCTCGCGACCTTCTTCCTGATATTTTGCTGCTCTGGACAAAGAATCAGATATGTGCGCCTTCAAGGACCTATTGAGTTGCTCACTGGCTTCGGTATTTGCACCGTTCATCAGGGTTTCGGCGAATCGACCGTTAACTTTTGCGAGCTCAATATATTTCTCTTGCATCAGGAAATAGGCGGCTATGTTTTGCGCGTCGGTTTCGGTAAGCGCGGCGTCGTCGGCATCGGCAACATACTCAGTTTGATACTTCTCAAACAATATTTCGAGACCTTCTCGGAGTACGGCTATCTCTTCGAGATAAGCCTCTGGTAGGGGATCACCGGGTTCACCGCCGATGATCATTCGGCCCAGCGTTGAATCGATGCGCGAGAAGTCATAGCGAATGCGTTGCAACAACTCCACCCCCGGGACGGTGGTTACCAAAAAGTAATCGAGTCGCGCGTTGCTCCCCTTTAGTTGGAAGTAACCAAGGCCTGTAATCAGCGCTGAGACGATGACGGGTAAAACAAATGTCGCTATGGACAGCCTAAACGCAAGGGTAATGTTGGGTGCTTTCATACAGGTATCAGTTCGCTACGTTAGGGCTACTCAGAGAAAAAGAGAAGATAGGCTATGAGGTCTTCGCGGCTTTTTGCGCTAGAAAGACCCTCGTATTTCATTTTCCCGCCGGGTACGACCTTATTTGGGTTTTTAATATAGAGATCTAATTTTTCGGTTGACCAAACAATTCCGCTGTCTTTGATGGCGCTTGAGTAGTCGTAGTTGGCAATGGTGCCGGCCTTTCGCCCGATGAGACGAAATATAGACGGGCCTTTTTTGTTGGTGCCATCCTTCATCGTGTGGCACTCAGCGCATTCGCGTTTGTAGATAGCCGACCCCTTTTTGATACTGCCCGCGGCGCTTGCGAGCGTGCTCGCAAGGATCATTGAGACGAATAAGAAAATACTAAAACTGCGCCGGTACCGATGACCCATACAAATATGCTCCTAATGGCTGCGGTCGTTGAACTCACCCGCCGCTGAATGTGTGGCTACAAATAATGACGTAATTCGCCCCATATTTACAACTGACAAGGCGTACACCGCCATGTTTTACCACTTTATGGATATTTACCCAAGTAATTGGAGTGGCTAGAAAGCCTAATGGGGCTTATGTCGTAACGGCGAATGTCGGGCCGTTAGTGTGATAAGGGTTGACGCGATGGGCCTTGCTGGCCAGCAACTAAGTCCCTGATGTGCGAATGGCCGCTATTTGCTTGGCGACCAGTTTGTCAATGCCCATTGATCGTGCCGCAGGCGTGGAGAAGCGCGTGCCACCTTCCAGAAAGCCAAGTCGGCCGCTGGGTTTCAGAAGGCCGGCTGCGGCTTTCTTATTAAATTTCGCCCATTCCTTGGCGAGTTGTCGCGTTAATTCAGCTTGAAGCTGGGGAAGGGCACTCGCCAATACGTCCGCCTCTTGCACGAACAGACGCTGCCACGCCAAGCGCTGGGTGGAGCAAGTGGTTTTGTGGGCGGTTTGGTAGTGCTGCGCGCCGACGCGTGGGTCGGTAGACAAAATAATGTCCTTTACCGCGCGCGCGTCCTCTGCGTTCACGCCATGTTTTTTCAGTAGCGGCGCAACCAATTCATAAGAGGCACCCTCAAGCTCATGGGTCACCGTGTTGATACGCCCGGGGTGACCTGCGTCGTGTGCCACCATGGCGAGCAACATTCTTGCTTCTGATGGACGCAGCCCCTGTGTGGCGCGATGCTCAACCTGACGCTGCGCGAGAAGTAGCGCGGTGAGAGACACCAGCGTGGTCGCCGTGTGCAGTCTAGAGTGGTAGGCGGGTTCGTTTTTTTGCGCCGCGGCGGCCCTACCCATGCCCTCTATGCGCTGTGCAACCGCCTCGCCAGCGCCTAACAGCGCGCGAATGCGAGCCGATTGAGTGCCAACGCTCGCCTGCCCATTGAGCTGATGGACGCAGGCACCATAAACGAGTGGCAATCCTGGCCAGCGCTTGCCCCAAGCCCCATCGAGATTGCGGATAGTTTGGACAAGAGCTGTCAGATTCATCGTGCGCGATTTACCGCATTTTGCATAAAGAGCTGTAAGTGCAGCGCTTTAAAAACAAGGTTGGACATCGGAGACTCGGCACTCAAGATGGCGTTGAGCCCGCTTGAGTTCAATTCCAGACAAAGGCAGTCGGTGGCAGCGGTCGCCGTTGCGCTGCGAACGCCGCCAGCGAGAACGGCCTGCTCGCCGAACGTGTCGCCAGGGCCTAGTTGAGCAAATACATGCCCGCTTGTCCCGTCAGATAAATCAATGGTTCCGCTTTGCAAAATATATAAATTGGTGGCGGAATCCCCCGCTTTGAAAAGCGTCGTGCCACTTGAAAAGCTAACCTCTTTAAAGCCACTCATTTGATATGCCTTTTGAATGCGTTATTTTGCATCGGTGATACGTGAAATGGTGCAACGCTCAATGCCGCGAAGTCCCTTGTGAAATAGTGGCCACTCTCGCAGAAGCTTGGTCATTGAAATGGCGTTGGTCGTCACCAGTCCGACAGCGATTGCGCTCCATGTATGCGGCTGCTCAATGATGCCTTCCGCTAGGCCGATCACGGCCCCGGCGCCTACTTTTACTTTCCGAGTGCCATCGGATAACTCAACATAGCCGTCAACCACGATATGGGCTTGGTGCACATCTTCGCCGGCTCTACATATGCTGGCATTTGGATGGAAAACGTGGCTATCTATATGCGTAGACTTGCACAACGCATAAAAGATGCGTTGATCACTGGTTAAGCCAAGCGAATCACAGGTTGTGTTCCAAAGCAGGGTGTCGGGTTGTATGCCGTGGAAGTCGGGCAGTTGAGCCATGCTTACTTCGTAAGCGATGTCTTCATCAGTGGATGCAAGCTCAGTCATTTGTATTCTTTCAAATTGATTGTGCAGAGCGATGTGCGATGCGAATGGTAAGCATTAAAGCTTACCCATAGATTGAACCGATGTCCTGTTCTGATTATGGGGTGCATAGGCCTGTTGTGCAAGGACGGCTTACATACGGGCAGACAGGTACGTCAAAAGTTGCTATAACGAGTCTTTTATTTCTGAAGGAATGCCATGTCCACCGTTGGCGAAGCCGTTGCGCAAGCACAAGAGTCACCGCAATTGGGGAAGCCGAAGCGTAAGCTAACGACGGTCATGGCGACGGATTGCGTTAACTTCAGCTTTCACATGCAGTTAGATGAAGAGGCGACCTACCGAAATCTCAGGCAGTGTCGGGTAGTTATTGATCAGATTATTGAAACCCACGACGGACGGATATTCCATACGGCGGGCGACTCGGTCATTGCTGAGTTTGTGAGCCCAATAGATGCGATAAATGCCTCGGTTGCCTTTCAAAAAGCGCTTGGTGCGAGGAACGCAGATGCGGCAACAGAGTTGGGCCTTGAGTGGCGTGTTGGTATTCACCTAGATGACGTCATCGTCGAGGGCTCCAACATCATGGGATGTGGGGTCAATATTGCTGCGAGATTAGAAAGCCATTGCGCGCCGGGGCAAATCTTGACGTCTCGCGCTGTGCAAGAAAGAACAATTGGTCGTACCGCGGTTGCGATGACGGCGGCGGGGACTCGGGCATTAAAGAACATTTCTGAGAACTTCGAAGTGTTCAGTATTGACCCGAACGGGGATGCAGTCAGCAAACAAAGCGCCTCACATTCAAGAGAAGTGCCGCAAACCGCTCAGCCAGCGTTGGTACAGATCGAAGAAAAAACACCTCGGATTGCGGTGTTCCCATTCGAAAACATGAGTCGACACGAGGACAGTGAGTATTTGGTCGAAGGTCTTTTCCGGGACTTAATTACCGAGTTTTCACGCATGCAGCAATTTGACGTGTTGTCTCATAAAACCACCCTTGACTTCAGAGAGAGTTCTGAAACGCTGGATGGTTTTGCCAAGTCAATGGGTGTGGACTATTACGTGAGCGGCACGGTGCGGGTTGCGGGTAGTAAATTGCGCATCACGGTCGATCTCGCAGATGCCTCTACGGGGGAGACTATTTGGGGCGAAAAATATGACCGGCTTTTAGACGATATTTTTGATATTCAAGACGAAATTGTTTTGAAGATGTCACGCCAAGTGCTTGGGAGCATCGAGGTGGACACACTGCGCCGAATTAAGCGAAAGCCGTCAGAAAAATTGAATTCATATGAGTGGTTGATTCGCGGTAACTACCACCATGTGCGTTTCGGGCAAGACCATATGTCGCAGGCCATTGAGGCATTTGACAAGGCGATCGAGATAGATGGGGCCAATGGGCGTGCGCATGCGCTGAAAGCCTGCACGATTGGCGGTGGCATTGCGAATGGTTGGCTCAAAAGGGAGGAGGCGTTCCCCGAGGTGCAGTACCACCTAAAAAAGAGCTTGGAGGCGGATGAAGAGGACTTCGATTGCCAGCGAATCAGCTCGGCCTTGAGTCTCATGTCCGGTGACAAACTGGTGTCACTAGAGCATGCACAACGCGCCCATCAAATTAATCCCAATGACCCACGCGTGCTGAGACAGTTGGCCGCGACTTTGATTGCGATGGGCCGGGCAGGAGAAGCCATTAAGCACTTGAACCATGCTTTTGATTTAGACCCCATTCCGCAAGGAAAATCAACATCATGTGATGTATACAAGGGCTTTATCGTGGCCTATTTTTCTATGGAGGATGATGACAGTTGCATCCTGTATGGTGAAAAAATTGTGCGTTACGACGCTATCAGTTGGTTGCTGGTTGTCGCAGCCTATGCCCGTAAGTTTGGCAAAGAGGCCTTAGCTTCCTTCTCTGTTTTCAAAAACCATGCTGAGCAGTTTGCGACTGCCGATTGGGCGAGCGCAATAGACTTGCGCGCGCCTTGGCTAGATGAGGCGAGCGGGGCCGCCTTGCCTGGCCATGTCACAGAGATTTTGGGACGCTAGGCAGTTTAGGAGACTGTGCGCAGGGTGGGCAAGCCTACCCCTGAGGCATCAAAGCCGCCGTCAACGGCTAGGACCTGTCCGTTGATATAGCTTGCCGCCGGGGAGCAGAGGAAGCCCACGGCGTTGGCGATCTCTTCGCAACTACCGTAACGCTCAAGCGGAATGGCGTCCTTGTAGTCTTTTCTGATGGCCGGCGTGTGCACCAGCTTGGCCATTTCGGTCTCAACGGGACCCGGTGCCACGGCGTTGACCCGAATGCCGATGGCGCCCAATTCAACGGCGTACTGTTTCGTTAAGTGAACAACCGCCGCCTTGCTCGTGCCATAGGCGACGCGCAAGGTGCTGGCGCGCAGGCCGGAGATAGAGGCGATGTTGACAATGCTTCCGCTGCCTTGCCGCTTCATAATTTGTCCGCCGGCCTGTGAGCATAAAAAGATGCCGTCGAGGTTGGCGTCTAAAACGTAGCGCCATTCTTTGTACGTGGTGTCCAAAATCGGCTTAAAGACTGCGACACCGGCATTGTTCACCAGCGCATCAATACGTCCCCAAGTGGATTCAATCGTGCTGAAGGCTGTGGCGACGCTTTGCTCGCTGGAGACATCGCAGTCCAACGCCAACACAGGGCCTACGGAGGCGAACTGTTTCGCCGTTTGGCTCAGTTCGTCGTGTGCAATGTCTAGCAGGGCAACGCGGTACCCTTGGCCAAGAAACCAAGCGGCAGTGGCTGCGCCGATTCCGCGAGCGGCGCCCGTGACGACGGCAACCGGTTGGGGGGTGGCTATGGCTTGATTCATTGTTGCGCTCCTAATGTCATAGAGGTGCCCAGGTTTGGTGAAAATATTGTAGGCGCATGCCCGTTGCTTGCCTAGCAAACCAGGGCGGTGCCGCTCATTTTGGGTGACAGCAGCGGGCTGTTCTTAGAGGTAGACTTGCGGCGCAGGTCCACATCCTGTTGACCTATACGAGCTAGACAAATACGACGAGGTGTGCACGCCATGGCTTCCAAAAAACCGCTTGTCCCTGACGCAACGTCGGACACACAAGGCTTTCGTAGCGGCTTGACCAATTACGGCGACGCGGGTTTTTCCCTTTTTCTGCGCAAGGCATTCATCAAAGGCGCTGGCTACACCGATGACGCCCTAGACCGCCCCGTGATCGGGATAGCCAACACGGGCAGCAGTTACAACCCGTGCCATGGCAACATGCCGCAACTTATAGAGGCTGTAAAGCGCGGGATCATGCTCGCGGGCGGCCTACCCATGGACTTTCCGACCATTTCGATTGGTGAGAGCTTTGCACAGCCGACCAGCATGTACCTACGCAACCTCATGTCTATGGACACCGAGGAGATGATTCGTGCGCAGCCCATGGACGCCATTGTGTTGATTGGTGGCTGCGACAAGACGGTGCCCGCGCAGCTGATGGGCGCGGCCTCGGCTGGCTTACCCAGCATTCAGCTGATTACGGGCGCGATGCTCACAGGGTCGCATCGCGGCGAGGTTGTGGGGGCGTGCACAGACTGCCGGCGGTATTGGGGGCAGTTTCGTGCCGAAGAAATTGATGCGACTGAAATAGACGAGGTGAATAACCGATTGGTCGCCAGCGTGGGCACGTGTTCCGTGATGGGAACGGCCAGCACCATGGCGTGTATTGCCGAGGCCTTGGGCATGACTGTGCCCGGTGGTGCGTCGCCACCAGCGGTGACCGCTGACCGCATGCGCGTTGCCGAAGCGACAGGCGCGCAGGCCGTGGAGATGGCCAAAACAGGGCTAACCATTGACAAAATACTGACCCCTGCCGCTTTCAAGAACGCCATGCGGGTGTTGTTGGCAATCGGTGGCTCAACCAACGGCATTGTTCACCTCGCCGCGATCGCTGGGCGGATGGGAATGACCGTGGATCTGGCTGATCTCGACGAGATGGGCCGAAACACCCCCGTGCTGGTTGATTTGAAGCCATCGGGTGCGCATTACATGGAGCATTTCCACGCGGCCGGTGGCATGGCCACGCTACTGCGCGAACTCAAGCCGCTACTGGCACTCGACGCACTCACGGTCACGGGCCGGACCTTGGGGGAGGAGATTGATCTAGCAGGGCCGTCGTTTCAGCAAGACGTCATTCGCCCTATGGACAAGCCGATTTATCCCCAAGGCGGTATCGCCCACCTCACGGGTAATTTGGCGCCCGGTGGTGCCATCATTAAGCAGTCGGCAGCCAGCCCTGCGCTCATGGAGCACGAAGGTCGGGCGGTGGTGTTTGAGAACCTGGCTGACATGGCGAATCGCATTGATGACTTGAACCTAGACGTGCAAGCCGATGACGTGCTGGTGCTGAAGTCCATTGGGCCATTGGGTGGTCCGGGCATGCCTGAGGCGGGCTATCTTCCCATTCCGAAGAAGCTGGCGCTGAAGGGCGTGAAGGACATGGTCAGAATTTCGGATGGGCGCATGAGCGGCACGGCTTTTGGAACCATTGTCTTGCACGTCATGCCCGAGTCGGCTCTGGGCGGCCCCTTAGCCTGTGTGCAAAATGGCGACCGCATTCGCCTCAGTGTCGCACGCCGTGAAATCACCTTGCTGATCGACGATGCGGAGATGGCGCGCCGCATGGCGGCGGTGGCCACCCTGAGACCCTCTGCACCGCGCGGCTACCGCAAACTGTTTTTGCAGTCTGTGACGCAGGCGGATCAGGGGGTTGACTTTGATTTCTTGCAGGGGGAACCCAACGACCCCACGCCATGATGCACAGAGGCGGTGTTCCGCGCATCGTTGGCCATCGTGGCCGCCCCTTGTTTGACCCACATGCCTCGGTGCGTTGTGGTTTGGAGATTCGCTAAATTGTTCCAAGTACTCACGCACGACATCCTGCCCATATTTTCGATGATGGCCTTGGGATTTATGATGGGCCGTTTTCAGGTGGTCTCCAAAATGGAGGCGACCACTTTGAACCGCATCGCCTTTTTGTTTTTGCAACCGGCGTTGATATTTCCGCTAGTGAATGGCGTTGATTTAACGGCATTTCAATTTGATGGCATCGCACTTTATGGACTGGCGCAGTTGGTCGTCTTTGGTGCCGCCGTGTTGGTGTGCCTGTATGTCTTTAAGTGCACACTCATTGAATCTTGGCTGTTGGCGATGACCACGGTGTTTGTCAACTCGCTGCTGTACATCTGGCCTATTTCATTGCTCATGTACGGTGTCGATGGCAATCTACCCATCAAAGCTATCGTGGTGTGGGACGCCACCTTTACGTTTGCATTTTTCATCATCACCACCGACCTGCTGGTTAACCGGGGACAGTCAGCAGGAAAAAGCCTGATGCGGTTGGCGAAGAACCCGGTGCTCGTGGCAATCGCTTTGGGCATGTGCACCAATGCACTCGGCTTGAAAACCCCAGAGCCTGTGCTCACCGCTTTCAAGTTTGCAGGCGCCGGAGCGGCGCCCCTAACCCTGTTCGCGTTGGGTGTCTTTTTGTCTGCACACGGCGTGGTACCCACGACGAAGATTACCGCGTTCACAGCTATCAAATTGTTTGTTTTCCCACTGGTGGTCGCTGCCTTTCTGTACATCGGCGAGCGTCCAGATGCTTGGAACGATATGCTTCTGCTTAACGCGGCGGGGCCGGCTGGCGCCATGGCATTTGCCTTGGCGGTGTTGCACGGCGTGCGCACGGATACCATTGCGCCCGTCATTATTTGGACGTCGCTGCTCACGCTTTTTTCCCTCGCGTGGCTCGCCTAATCGCATTTGAGAAAGGTCTGCGTGCGGTATGAAAATAAAACGACTTTCCGGGGCTTTAGGGGCTGAGATTTCAGATGTCGATCTGACGCAGGCGTTGTCAGCGGACCTTGTCGCCGACATACGAGCCGTATTTTTGGACGCCGGCGTGATTTTTATAAAAAATCAAGCCCTGACATCGCAGCAATTTCTAGACTTTGCAAACAAGATGGGTGAGCCCGTGGCCTATCCTTTTGTGAAGGGCTTCGATGACTTTCCGCAAATCATTGAGGTTAAAAAGCTGGCGCACGAACGGGTCAACTTTGGCGGTATCTGGCACTCAGACACCACCTATTTCGATAGTCCCCCGATGGGGTCTATGCTCCTATCACACGAGGTGCCGCCGGTTGGTGGCGATACGCTGTTTGCCTGTCAGTACGCGGCTTACGAGGGGCTTTCTGACACCATGCAGCGCCTACTCGATGGGTTACATGGGGTCAGCACCTCCGCCAAAGCCGATGTCTCCAAGACGCGAGAAGACCGTATGAAGTCTGACGGCAAGGCGACACCCCCTCAAAGCTTTACGGCCACGCACCCCATCGTGCGCACGCACCCGGAGACCGGGCGTAAGGCCTTGTTTGTTAATGTGGCGCACACCGCTGGTATTAAGGGGTTGACGGAGGCCGAGAGTTCGTCGCTGTTGCGCTTTTTGTTTGCCCACCAAGTCAAGCCTGAGTTCACGTGTCGCTGGCGCTGGGAGCCTGACACATTGGCATTTTGGGACAACCGCTGTACGCAACATAATCCAGTTAACGATTACCATGGTTTCCAGCGCGTCATGCACCGCATCACGTTGCGGGGGGACCGGCCTGTTTGATGCACTTTTATAACGAACCTAAACCATTTGAACTATGAAAAACGTCGATCAAAACACCATTACGCAAGCGGTTCTAGAGCGCATGGGCGAGATGCCTGATGCCCGCCTGAAAACCATCATGACCAGTCTGGTGCACCACCTGCACGACTTTGCCCGCGACGTCGCGCTCAGTGAAGAGGAGTGGATGCAGGCGATTCAATTCCTGACGCGCACTGGGCAAACCTGTGATGACAAGCGCCAAGAGTTCATTCTGTTGAGCGATGTCTTAGGGCTGTCTATGCTCACGGTTGCGATGAACAATCAAAAGCCAGCAGGCTGCACCGAGGCCACGGTATTCGGCCCCTTCTTTGTGGAAGACGCACCTAAGGTGGCGTTGGGAGGAGATGTGGCACAGGGTGCGCCGGGCAAGCCCTGTACGGTATCGGGGCGCATTGTAGGCACCCAAGGACAGCCGGTTGCGCATGCCCAGATCGAGGTGTGGCAGGCGGATGAAGAGGGCTTTTATGATGTGCAACGCCCCGACTTGTCTGCGTCGCAAGCCCGAGGGTCATTGCAGGCGGACGGTGACGGGCGCTTTCATTTCAAGACCATTGTGGCGGAGGCGTATCCCATTCCCACTGATGGACCCGTGGGCGATCTGTTGCGCGCGACGGGGCGCCACCCTTGGCGGCCTGCCCACCTGCACTTCATGATCAAGGCACCGGGGTTTGAGACCCTCACCACCCACGTGTTCCGAAATGGCGATCAGTACCTCGAATCGGATGCGGTGTTTGGCGTACGCGAGTCGCTGATAGCCGACTGGGTTGAACAGCCAGGTGGCGATACGCTACTTAACTTTGACTTCGTGCTGAACGAAAGCAACGCCTGACCCACGTCTTATGGCGCGACCGTTCGCGTCGATAGGGTGGGGTACATCTCGGCGACGACGTCTCCGTCTGCCGCCCATGCATAGCACCCATTGACGAAGGCGGACTGCGCCATCTCAACGGGCATGGCGACCTTGGTAACGGTGGCGGCGCCCTCAGGCCAGCCTTTAATGGTTTGGAAGGCCACGGTTGCCATGGGGAACAGCAACTCCCGCACATGGGTACAGCCACGGGTTGCGCCCACGCATTCGTTGACCACACGACGCCAGCCACCACCGATGGTGGTCCCCACGAGTGCTTGAAAGTTAGGAGCCACTTGGGTGCAGGTGGGATAGGGTGTGGCGGCCATGCTGACCTCAATCGCTGTGATGGTCAGTTGGCTGTCCATGGTGAGCCTAATCGCCATGTCGTGTACGGCGCTCCCGGGCTCACGGTCACCACGATAGGGCTCGGTGTACACGTAGGTTTTCGAGTCGATCATGCGGGCCTCTATGTCCCAAAGACCATCTTCTCTTAAGAAGCCTTCGGCATGAATCGTTCGGGTGTGGCGGTGTTTTCTGGGGGCGGGTGTAGATAGCGTCATAAAACGGTATTGAATGGTTTGTATGCTGATTGTGCCAGTCTGTTAGGAGGGCGTTGGGTGGTGGCGTATATGCCCCTGCGTGAGCCTAGCCCAGCTGTTTACGGTACAGGGCGATTAAACGCTCCCAATGACGCTCTGCGGCGGGTTGGTCGTAGCACCAGCGGCCAGGAAATGCAAAACCGTGGTGAACGCCTGGGTTGATTTCAAGCTCGCCTGAGTTGCCTGAGGCATCGAACAAATCTTTTAGTTCGGCAACCATGTCTAGTGGTGCCAATTCATCGTGCTCGGCACAAGAGATGTACAGCGGCGCCTTCGCCGCACCCAAGTTGCGGTGGGGGCTTTCTTCGGCCGCGTCGTTGACCAGCCACGTGCCATAAAACGAGGCTGCGGCAACGATGCGGTCAGGGTAACGTGCGGCAGCGGCAAGCGCGTAGGGGCCGCTCATGCAGTAGCCGTGTGTACCGATGCGCTCACTGCTGATAGCGGGCTCTGCATCGACAAAAGCGAACATGTCCTCTAGGTCTGCCATCACGGGTGGAATGGTCATTTTTGTTCTAACCGCGCGCATACGGGTGTGCTCTGGGGAGCCTTCTTCGAGCACCGTTGCCGGGTCATATTTGGTGTCAAGGCCAGCTCGGTAATAGAGGTTGGGTAGCAAGACGGCGTAGCCAACAGTGGCTAGCCGACGCGCCATGTCGTGCAGTTCGTCTCGGATGCCGGGCGCATCCATCAACATGAAAACGGCTGGCGCTGGTGCGCCGCGCTCGGGTCGACAAATGAACGTCTCCATCAGACCATCACGCGTTGGGATGTCAATAATTGTCTCGATCATGCAGTCAGCTCCAATAGAGGGGTTGGTTTTATGATGAACGGCTAAAGCCAGCACGCAGGGGTGACTAACGCCATTGAGGCGTCATCTTAATGGCTATGGGCGTTTATTCCGGTGCTGATTCAGGTGCTTATTTTTGGGAGACGGTGATGTTGATAGAAAATTTTCCACGTTTAAAGCCGGCGGTGATGCCCGTTATTCGTCCCGTGCCCGAATACGAGGCGACAGGTCGCTTGAAGGCGGTCTATGAGTCAACAAAGCAGGGTTTGGGCGTGCCATGGATGGGCGTTGTTTCAATGGCCTTTGCGCGTTACCCACACTTTTATAGTGCGTTGTGGTCGGCGCTTGAGCCGCTAGCGACTACCCAGTTGTTTCAGACCGCCTGTGCCGAGTTGCGTGCAACGGCTGAGTCCAACGCGGTTGTGTTGCAACCGACGTCGCTGTCTGATTCGCTCAAGGCCATGGGCTATGCACCTGCCGAGCGAGATGAGGTTGCCGCGACGATAGCGGTTTTTTCCAGCGGGAACATGCCCTATGTATTGATGGCGACGTTGGCACGCCTGCTGTTGGAGGGCCATGCGTGGGACACCAGCGGGGAAGCGGGGCCGTTGGTTAGCAGGGCGTCGGATGCCGGGGTGCCTGCCAGGCCGGTACTGATGGAGGCGCATCACGCCGACCCTGAAACACAAGCGCTTTACGCTCGGATGCGGACGTCTTTGGGGTTGCCGTTCATCAATACCGACTACCGTGCGTTGGCGCGCTGGCCCAGTTACTTCGCATTGGCCTGGGACGACCTAGAGCCCATGCTTTCCTCTGCCGCTTACGTTACGGCGACCCAGTCGGTTCATGACACGGCGGCAGCGCTGGTGTTGTCACTACCCAATCTGCGTGGCGTAAGCGCCTTGGACTTGCAACAGGCAGCTGCTCAAGATGCCCCACTGGAAGAGGTGTTGGGCGTGGTCCGCTTGTTTCAATGGTTGTTGCCCGGGTTGGCCATCAACGTGGCTTATCTGCGTGGGCAATTAAGGACGGATGAGCGCTAGCAGCGCGCTCAGGGTTGCACGCCCATCACCAGACCCTCTCTGCGGGGGTCAGCGCCACCTTCCCATTGGTCACCGCGCTGAATTAATATCTGCGTGCCACTGGTCAGATCGACGGCGCGCACCGTTGGCCCCCGTGCAGCCAAGCTTGCCTGCGTAGGGGCATCAAAGCGAGCACGCTCCAAAAACGTGGCCTTGCCAGTGGTGCCAAAGTTGGGCGCGGCGGCGGCTTGCTGGGCATCTAAGCCCCAATGCGCCAGCGACCACAGTGACTTAGCGACGTAGTGAATGATGAAACTGCCACCCGGGCTACCGAGGCTGGCGATTGGCTTTCCCGACGACGGGTCCAGCACGACAGTCGGGGCCATAGAGGAGCGTGGGCGCTTTCCCGGTTGTACGCGGTTGGCGATGAGGCGGCCTTGCGCGTCGCGAGGGCGAAACGAGAAGTCGGTAAGTTGGTTGTTTAAGAGGAAACCAGCCACCCATTGTTTTGAGCCGAATGCGGTTTCAATGCTGCTGGTCATGGCCACCACGTGGCCCCGACTGTCCACCACGCTGAGGTGGCTGGTGCCGTATTCGGGTTGCGTTGGCATGGGGCCCCATCGTGATTGGCGCTCGCCGGGCTGACCTGCCGTCGCGGGCGAGAGGCTGGGCGCATCTGAGTCGGTGTTGATAAGGGCGGCACGCGCTGCCAGATAGCGCGGTGAGAGTAGGCTATGCCAGTCGCCACCGGGTGCCGCTACAAAGTCGGGGTCGGCGACGTAGAGCGCGCGGTCGGCGAAGGCCAAGCGGGCACTGTCTAGATAGGCGTGCAACCAAGGTGCGTCTGGCGCTTGGCGGGTGGCTGACCAACCGGCATCGCTGTGAACTGCGGACAAAGTGCCCAAGATTTGCCCGACGGCTAAGGCGCCAGAGCTCGGTGGCCCCATGCCGCAGACCTGCCAAGGCCCGGTGTCTGCTTGGTGGGCAAAGCACACGGCGGGACGCACCTTCGCGCGGTAGTCAGCTAGGTCACGCAGGCTTAACAAGCCCGGGTTGGTGGGGTGCTGCGCCACTTTCTCGACCATCGCTTGTGCGGTCTCACCCTCATAAAAACCGCTCACGCCTGCCGTGGCGATCCGCGCTAGGGTGTCGGCGTAGGCGGGGTTGCGCAGCAGGTGGCCAACCGGCCACGCCTCTCCTTCCGCGTTGTAAAAATAGGCCGCTGCTGCGGGGTCTAACGGCAAGTCTTTGTTTGCACGCAGCAGGGTATTCAGGCGCGGACTGACCTTAAAACCGTGGGTGGCTAGATCGATGGCCGGCGTCGCCAGTTGGGCCCACGGGAGACAGCCGTGTTGCTCGTGCGCGAGCGCCAACATACGCACCAAGCCCGGCACGCCGACGGCACGCCCACCGAGTACGGCGGTGCGAAAGGGTAACGGTGTGCCATCGGCTTGCATAAACAAGTTTTCATCGGCGGCCATGGGGGCGGTTTCGCGCCCGTCATAAGTGACAACGGCCTGTGGGTCGGCGTAGACCAAAAAAGCCCCGCCGCCCAGACCGCTGGACTGCGGCTCCACCAGCCCCAATACCCACTGGGCCGCGATGGCGGCATCGACGGCACAACCGCCGGCCTGCAAGACAGCCCTACCCGCCTGCGTGGCGAGGGGGTTGGCTGTCGCAATCGCAGGTGGCTGTCCGCGCCAAGCGGCTTTGCGTGTTTCCTCAGAGGCCGCCTCTGGCTGTACCCTCGCGTCCCCTGTTTGGGCGTGCACCCCATAAACGCCTAAAAGCAGGCCAGTCAGGACAAGCGTCTTTCGCAGGGTCTTGTGAATTTTCATGATGGGCGCTCTCTTGTCGGTGGCGGGTTAGAGAAGTTGACTATAAGCGGCTACCGTGTGCAGGATAATCGGGGCTTGCTTTTAAAAGGTAGGTGCTGCGGCATGGACTTCTCATTATTGATTTTCTTTATTCCTGTTTTTGCCGCGATATCTATTACCCCCGGTCTTTGTATGACCTTGGCCTTGACCATGGGGATGCGGATTGGGGTTAGACAGACCATGAAAATGATGGTGGGTGAGCTCGCGGGTGTCTTGCTAATCGTCACCGTCGTGGTGGTGGGCGGCGGTGGTTTCATTGCGTCTCATCCCTTGCTACTGACTGTCTTTAAGTATGTTGGCGGTCTTTATTTGGTGTTTGTCGGCGCGCAGATGATGCGTTCGCGTGGTGTGATGGCGGTGCGGCCAGATGGCAGCGCCTCATTCAAACTGGACTTTTTTAGTTTGGCCGGGCAGGGGTTTATTACTGCCATTGCAAACCCCAAAGGCTGGGCCTTTTTCTTAGCGCTCGCGCCCGGATTTATTAATTACGACATTGATATTTGGCCGCAAACCGTGGCCATGCTCAGCATCGTACTGGTGTTTGAATTCACCTCGCTGATGTTGTATGCCGCTGGTGGCCAGGCACTGGGTAAGTTGCTGCTGCAAACCAACAATGTGGTGTTGATCAACCGCGTGGCCGGCACCATGATGATGGGAGTTGGCGTGTGGCTGGCGTTGAGTTGACGAGCGGGGTTTGGTTGGGCACGGCCAGTGCGGTTGGCCGTGCCTTGCACCGCTTAGTAGCCCGGGGGCGGCTGAAAGCCGCCGACCACATCGGCCATGAGTCGGGCGAAGTGGATGGACGACAAGTCGTTGAACCGCTTGGCGACAATCTGTAAGCCACAGGGCAGGCCATCACGGGTCAAGCCAGCGGGTGCCACCGTCGAGGGCAAAAACGCCATGTTTGGATACCCGGCCCAAAACAACTGGTCGACAACGGGCTCTTGCTTGCCGTTGATGACAATGGTGCGGTCTGCTCTTACCCCTACGTGGTCGTGAACGAAGGCGGTGGAGGCGGCGGTGGGACATAACAAGAGGTCAAAATCATTGAACCACGCGTCCCACGCTTGCATCATCTCGTAGCGTTTTTCATTGAGTTTCAGCCATTCGTGGTGGCTGATAGATACCCCCCGGTCGACCACGGTTTTGTAGGACCAATCGTCGGGGGGTGCCGCCAGCGCACGGGCGGTGTGCGCGGCGAAGTCTTCTGGCGTGGCGTGCGCGCCGGTTGCGCTGCGCAAGAGCAACAAGTAGGTGCGAAAGGCATCTGCCGTGTCGATAGCGGGTCGAGCCCCTTCTACAACATGCACGCCGGCGCGGGCCAGCGCGTCAACCGTATTTTGGAGTTGGGCCGTTAGGGCATCGTCTTGTGCACAGCTGGGGTCGGTCAGCATCACGCCGACCTTGAAGTCTGACAAGCGACGCTGTGTGGGTGCGGGTAGGTTCAGCGTCCAGCCCAGGCCATCCGCTCTGTCGGGGCCTGCCATGACTTTTAATGCCATCTCTAAGTCATCGGCTGCACGCGCCAATGGCCCGATAGCGGCAAGGTCGTCTTCAGCGCGTTGCCCTGGCCAGAGCGCGCCAGTAGAGGGAACCGCGCCCCATGTTGGTTTGTGACCATAGACGCCGCAATAGTGCGCGGGGTTGCGTATGGAGGCGCCAATGTCACTGCCAAACTCCAGCGCGGTCATGCCGGCAGACAAGGCCGCAGCCGAGCCGCCAGACGACCCACCGGGTACACGCGTGACATCCCACGGGTTGTTGGTTGTGCCGTAGATGTCATTGAAGGTTTGCCAGTCGCTCAAATGGCGTGGCACATTGGTTTTGCCGAAAATCACGGCACCCGCGCTAAGTAAGCGGTCAACGGCTAGGGCGTTGCGCGTGGGGATGTTCTCCTTGAATGCGACGTCCCCCCAAGTGGTGGGTGAACCGGCCCAGTCATAGGCCTCCTTGATGGTCACGGGTACGCCGTGCAGCGGGCCCCAGTTGTCACCAGCGGCAAGGGCGGCATCGGCCGCATCAGCGCGTGCGCGCGCCGCCGCGGCGTCTTGCCAAATGATGGCGTTTAAAGCCCCATTAAAACGTTCGGTACGCGCCAAAAAAACCTCTAGTGCCTCGCGTGCAGAGATGGATTTGTTTTGAATTTGTTTTGCCAATGACGTGGCGCTGTCAAACCATATATCGGTCATTACAGGAGTCCTAGAGTGTGGGTTGGCGGATTCGCCAACGTGATGGGCTGTCCATGCGGGGTTTGTTCTGCGGCGGCGTGCCATGCCTCGCCTAAGCGGTGAAGTTGGTCTGCGGTACCCAGGCCTTGCCGACAGACAATGTCCTCTAGTGCGGCCAGCCAGTGGTCGTAGTAGGTGAGGCCGTCATCGGCATCGCCAGCGGTCTGAGCCAACTGGATGTGGCGGGTGAGCGTCGCCGCCCATTCTGGCCAGGTGAAGGTGCCGCGCTCGTGCAACAAAACGGTCATCGCAAAGGCTTGCGCTTGCCATGGCTCGTCAAAGGGGGCTTCGCGCCCCGCTGGCGGCAGCGGCAGGTCGCCGTTACATGCTACGCGTATATCGGCGAGTGTTCGTGGTGTGCTCACGCGATGGCCTCCAAATAGCCTTGCCACGCATCCACACTGACCCGCGCCGTTGGGTCGGCGTCGGCGCCCCATAAGTCAACGGCGGCGAAAGACACCGTATACAACCAATCTGCTTGGGGGTCGGCGGGTACTTGGCTGTTGGCGTCAGGTAGCACATGCGCACCGTGGACGCGCTCGATGATGCCTACGTGGCCACGCACGTAGCGGGGCAAGCGGGTGTGCCCCGCTGGGTGCAGGTTACGCGCCATGACGCGGGTGCCAATAGCAAAGTGGGGGGCACCTGCCATGGTGCGTTCGCTAGGCGAGCCTGCCGCCAATGCGGCCCGCACTTGGTCGGCTTGCAGTACCCGTGCCACCGGCTTGGCGGGGGTCTGTAGTTGTCCGCTTGTTAGTTCGGCTTGGGTCACCAGATCGCGCGACAACATCAGTTGCTCTAAGCCGCGAATCCAAATCTCGTAGTAGCTGCTTCCGAGGTAGGTGGCGGGTGGTAAGGACTCACGCGTGGAGCGACTTTGGTCAATATTCCATGCGCCGCTGGCGCCCATGGCAACCGTTAGCGCCAGCGCTTTACCCTCCCAAGATGCGTGGAAAAGCGGCTCGTTTTGCTCGGGCAACACCGGGCCAAAACACTGCATTCCGCCCATGTCGTGTGGCCCGTTCATGACACGGCCTGCAAGAGGTCGGTGCCGATCATGGCGTCACGTGTGACGAGGGCAGCCAGTTGCGCCTCGGTCCAGTCCTCTGTGCCCTCTGGGCGTTGGGGAATGACCAAGTAGCGGACCTCGGCCGTGGAGTCCCACACCCGAACGTGGGTGGAAGCGGGGAGTGTTTGACCAAAGTCAGCGAGTACGCCACGCGGGTCGCGTACGACCTTGGATCGGTAGGGAGCGCTTTTGTACCAAACCGGGGGTAACCCGAGAACCGGCCATGGATAGCAGCTACACAGGGTGCACACCACCATGTGGTGTTCGGTTGGTGAGCACATCAGCGCCACCATATGCTCGCCTTGTCGTCCGGTATAGCCCAAGGAAGCGATGGCGGCGGTGGCATCTTTGCTTAACCAATCGTGGAAGGCGGGGTCAACCCATGCCTTGGCGACCACGCGCGCGCCGTTGTGGGGGCCTACGTCGGTCTCATAGGTTTCGATAATGCGGTCCAGCGCAGCGGGGTCAATGTAGCCCTTGGCGCTCAGCAGGCTCTCGAGTGCGCGAACGCGCAAGTCCATTGGTGAGAGGTGGCTATGTTCGTGGTCATGGTCATGGTCATGGTCGTGACCATGGTTTTCTGTGTGATTAGAGCTCATGGTTTTTTATCCCCTAGGCGGGCTTACCTGTCAATCGATCGGGTGACTGTGCCAGCGACGTGGTCGCGCGCTACACGCCACCTGCTGGGTGGGTGGGGTCTATCCAAAGTACCTGTTCAGGCTTCTCAACGGGTTCAATGTCGAGGTTCACCGCGACGGCTTGGCCGTCACTTCGGCACAGCACGCACTCGAGGGTCTCGGTGGGGCTGGCGTTGATTTCTTGGTGCGGGACATAAGGGGGCACGTAAATAAAGTCACCGGGTCCGGCCTCTGCGGTGAACTCTAGCTTGTCGCCCCAGCGCATGCGTGCCCGCCCTTTTACGACGTAGATGACGCTCTCAAGCGGGCCGTGATGGTGGGCGCCCGTTTTGGCGTCGGCATCAATGGTGACGGTACCCGCCCAGAGCTTCTGTGCGCCCACGCGCGCGAAGTTGATTGCGGCCTTGCGGTCCATGCCGGGTGTGCTGGGCACGTTGTCATCAAGCTGATTGCCCGGGACAACGCGCACGCCGTCATGCTTCCAAGGCGCATCAGGCGATGTCGCATCGTGATGGGGATGGTCGTGGTCGTGGTCCATATCGTCTCCTTGTTCTCTTGGAGCTAAGTGTGCCAGTGAAGCGTGGTTTTTGCACGCCAGGATGTCGCCCGCGTAACGGCGGGTCACACGCCCTTGCGGGTTTGGGAGTAGTCTATGTCCGTCGTGACGCCCAGCCAGTAGTAGACGTCACGCCCCCCGCCTGCATAGGCCCGCCATGAGAGTAGCCGTATTTTGACAATTGCCACCGAGCCCAAGCAGCGGCCCAAGGGTCTCTTGATCGCCAACTTAATGGCTCAGTTGGCGTTCGGTCTGCTCGCGATGACGATTTGTTTGCCGTCCATGCAGGAGTGGGGTGCGATTTTTGATGCAGGTCAGGCCGCTGTTCAACTCACGTTCAGTGGCTTTGTTGTGACCTACGGATCATTGCAGTTGATCTACGGGCCGCTCTCCGACCGCATCGGTCGTAAGAAGGTGATGATGCTAGGCCTGAGCGTTGCTGTGGCGGGCTCGTTGCTTGCGGCCTTAGCGCCCGATCTCAACAGTTTAATTTGGGCGCGCGTGTTGCAAGGGGCGGGTGCTGCTGCGAGCATGGTGGTTGGCCGGGCCATGGTGCAAGACTTGTTTGATGGTGCGGAGCGCACACGGGTGATGGCGTTCGTCAGCATGGCGATGGGGCTTTGTCCCCCGCTGGCGACCATCTTGGGTGGCCAGTTGCACGTTCAGCTTGGCTGGCAAGCCAACTTTGTCGTCATTGCTTTGCTGGGTGGCTTACTCATCGTGGCGGCTTGGCGTGGCCTACCCGATCACCAAAAGCCGGTTGAGGTACAACCGCATTGGCTACGGACGATGGGTACCGCCTACATGACCCTGCTGCGCGAACCCACTTTTCTGCTGTACGTCGCTATTTTGGCGATGGCAACGGCGACGTTTTATGCCTTCTTGGGCGCGGTCCCCACGGTGATGGGCAGTTATGGTGTTGGCCCCGATGGGGTGGGTTTCTACATCATGGCCATCCCGTTTTCATACATCGTCGGTAGTTACCTGACCGCACGCCTGATTCGCTCAGTGGGTAATCGCCGGATGATGCAGTTTGGCCAAGGCCTCACCCTGGCCAGTATTGTGTTGATGCTGGTATTGGCGTTGATAGGATTAGATTCGCCGCTTGCCTTTATCCTGCCGCTGCTCCTCTTGGGCATTGGTCATGGCTTGATGGTGCCGCCATCGCTGTCGGGTACGGTGGGCTTGATGCCTGCGCTCGCAGGCTCGGCGGCGGCGGTGGCTGGTTTGGCGCAGCAGTTAACAGGGGCTCTTGGCGGGTTTGCTGTGGGCTTGTTCCCGCAAAATGGCGCTGTTAACCTCGGTTGGCTGATGCTGTTTTTTGCATCTTGTGGTGCGCTGGCGCAATGGTTTCTGCATCGACGAGCGCCTCGATAGGGTGCGCCGCCTGCGGGAGTGGCCCTTCTGCGAGTTATCAGACGCGCTGCGTTGTTGATTTTTAGTTTTGCCCCAGCCCACTGGCCTGTTCAACCGCTTTGATGATGGTGGCATAGTCCTCGTCGCCATCGCCCTGCGCCACCGCAGAGAGCAGCCATTGTTTAGTGGTTGCGATTTGTGCGAGTGGGACGTTAAGGGTGTGCCCAGCGGCAAGGATTAAGTCAACGTCTTTGATCATCTGGTGCGCCGTGAAGGTGGGTGAAAAGTCTCGGTGGGTGATCGGTCTAGCCAGCTGTGCAGACTTGGCCTTGACAATGGGTGATGCGAGGGCGCTTGCATTGATGACTTCCCACATCGCCTCCCAGTCGAGTCCTCCTTTGCGTCCCAAGGTCAGGGACTCTGCGAGCATGGCACTGGTTTGGGCAATCATTAGGTTCAAGACCAGCTTCATGAGGCGAGCCTGCTCGGCGTCACCTAAATAAAACCGATGTGGACCCCAGCAAGTTAGGAGGGGCAGTACGGCGGTGTAGGTATCGGCGGGACCGGAGGCGAGCATGGTCAACTGCGCGGCCTCGGCCATATGGTTGTTACCTGAAACGGTGACACGCAAGTAACGTAGTGCCTGATGGGCGCAAATTGCGGCGACCTCGGCGGACGCGGTGATGGAGACGGTGCTGGTATCCACCCATATCGCATGGCGTGGCGCGGTATGGCAGAGTTGCGTGGCAACCGTGCGCAGCGCGTTGTCGTCTGGCAGGGAGGAGATGATTACATCGGCATGGGCGAGAGCAATGTCAATGTCCTCGCTGATCGTTAGTCCCGCTTGGGTGGCTTGAGATAAGCGTGTGGGATCAGGGTCATGCGCGGTCAGGGAGAAGCCAGCCTCGTGTAGGTGCCTGGCGAGTGGTAGCCCCATTTTCCCGATGCCCAAAAACACGATATTCAAAGCGATCTCCGGTTGTGATCAACAGAGCAACGGCCTCATTGGTGTACCTACGCCATGGTCAATAACAGGGCGGCCAATTCCGTTGGGCGGTTGATGGGGAGCATGTGATTAGAAGCGATCTCGTGATAAGACCAAGCGCTAGAGGCCTCGGCGTGGGCCGCTGCTTTTGCAAACTGCTGGTCGTTATCTTGGCTGTGGTCATCGGCCGTTGCCCGAATGTAGGTTCGACGGAATGGATAGGACTCCAGCGGTTGCGCTAAATGGACGGGTTGCGAGAAGGTAGCGACGGGTTGCGCAACGCGGCGTGGGTTTTGAAACTCAGACTCTGCCGGGTCTTCATAGTCACGCGCCGCTGGTGGCATGAATGCCGAAGCGCCTAACCCAGTGGCCGGACGCCGCGAGCGGGCCATGTCGATAACGGCCTGACCATCTTGCGGTACGAAGGCGTCTAGAAAAACCAAATGCTTCACGCGCTCAGCAATATGAGCCAGAGACCCTGTGATGACCATGCCGCCGTAGGAAAAGCCCAACAACACGATGTCTTGGAGGTCTTCGTACAGCACGTGATTCACGAGGTCTTGAATATGCGTGTTTAAGCCAACTTGGGGGCTGGCTAGGTGCACGCGCTCACCAATGCCTGTGAGCGCTGGTGTGAACACCTCATGTCCTGCCGCCAACAGCGGCGGTCTGACCTTGCGGAATGCATGTGCGCCAGACCATGCCCCATGAACCAATACAAATGTGGTCACAATGAAAAATCCTCAACCAAATATTTGCAGCGCGACCAACGCGATGCTAGGGAAAAATATGAGCAAGCCAATACGCACCACGTCCGAGAGCAGAAATGGCAAGATGGATTTAAAGATATCTTTCATTTGTACGTTTTTCGCCATGGCGCTGATGATGAAGACATTCATGCCCACAGGTGGGGTGATGAGGCCAACCTCGACCACCATCAAGGCCAAGATACCAAACCATATCGCTTTGTATTCGGCGCTGAGGCCCCATAGATCGATGCCCATGATGATGGGAAAGAAAATCGGTATCGTCAGCAAAATCATGGACAGGCTGTCCATGATGCACCCCAAGACCAGATAAATAAGAATCACGACCATGAGAACAGCGAGCGGGGGTAACGCCAAGCCAATGACCCAGGTCGCTAGCTCGGTGTGTACTTGGGTGAGCGCCAAGAACACGTTCAGGATGTCGGCGCCAAGCAAAATTAAGAAGATCATGCCCGTTGCGCCTGCCGCACCGTACATACAGTCTAGGAAGCCTTGGCCTTTGAGGCCGCCAGAGGTCCAGGCAACGATGCCGGTTGCCAAGGTGCCAATGGAGGCCGCCTCGGTTGGCGTGAAAATGCCGCCATAGATACCGCCAATGACGGTCACGAAAATCAGGATCACTGGCCACGTTTCCGACAAGGCTTTTAGGCGTTGCGCTACGGTGAATTTTTTACCAGCGGGCGCGTCTTGTGGGCTAATGCGGGCGACGATGCCGATGACCACCATGTAGCCCACTGCAGCGAGTAGCCCGGGCACGAAAGCCGCTAGAAACATCTTTGCAATGTTTTGCTCGGTAATGATGGCGTAAATGACCAAGGGCACGGACGGGGGAATCAGAATACCCAAGGTGCCACCGGCTGCGATGGCTGCGGCGGAGAGCCTTTCTGAATAGCCGTGTGCCTTGAGTTCGGGAAGGGCGACTTGCCCCATGGTCGCAGCGGTCGCTAACGAGGAGCCGCAGATCGCGCCGAAACCAGCGCAGGCGCCAACGGCGCCCATCGCCATACCACCGCGCCAGTGCCCAATCATCGCGTTGCCTGCCTTGAACAGGCTTCGGGAGAGTCCCCCGTGGGTCGCAAACTGCCCCATTAACAAGAACAGGGGTACAACGGATAGGTCGTACACCGAGTAGCGGGCGTAGGCCGCTCCCTTGAAGTAATTCAGCAAGGGGTCGATACCCGCCACTAAGGTGTAGCCGATGGAACCCGTGAGCAGCATGGCGATACCAATATGAATACGCAGTGCCAGCATGACCAGCAATACGGCGAACATACAGGCGCCTAGTTCAATACCGGTTAGCCCCATCATCTTTTGATTCTCCTGATGTCAGCCACGCAGGTGTACAAGGCAACCAGGCCGAGCAATGCGAAGGAGGGAACCATGGGCGCGTAGCCCCACCAAGTAGGAATATTGAGCATCAGCGAGGCATCCCAGCCACCAATTAAATCCAGCAAACCAACCGTGATGCGCCACGTAAATATGAACGCCACAATAGCTAGCAAGGCCGAGGCGATGGCGTCAAGAACCAATACCTTGTTGGGGCTGGACTTGGCCGTAAAGAAGTCAACAATGACGTGGCTGCGTGCCCACTGTGTATAGGGTAGGGCCAAGCTGACGGCCATGCCACTGGCGATTTCGACGAGCTCGTAGTCGCCAATAATGGCGCTCGCGAACAGCGAGCGGCCAATAATGCTGGCTAAGGACATCAAAGCCATGGCGACCAAGGTGATGCCTGATAAAAAGGCGAACACCTTACAGGTCGCGCCGAGCGTGCGGCCATACCATTCGGTTGGCTCCTGCGCACGGGCAGCAGGGCTTAGAACATCAGCCAAAATTGTCTCCCAAAAAACGACGCGTACATCAACCTGATTTGGTCACAAAAAAGGCGGAGTTTCCTCCGCCTTTTCAGACCCGATAGGTCAAACGGTGCAATTACTTGGTGAATTGTTTCACAAGATCACGAGCAGCTTGGAGCATTTCCTTGCCGTTGAAGCCACGCTGGTTCATTTGTGCAACCCACGCTTCGTCCAATTTCTCGGTCGCTTTTTGTAGCTTGACCATCTCACCCTTGGGGATTGTTGAGATGGTATGGCCAGCCGTTGCTTGGAAGATTTTCTTTGCGCCAACGTCCGCACCAGACTGCGTCTTGCCCAAGAAGGCTGAGTACTCTAGGCCTGAGTTCTTGTCGATAACGGCTTTCAAGTCTGCGGGCAACGAGTCGTACTTGGCCTTGTTCATAGGCATCACGAAAACCGTTGTGTACAAGGCGTTGAAGCTGGGATCAGGCTCGGAGGTGAACTTGGTTAATTCGTTCACCTTCAGACCGGGCGCGACCTCGTAAGGAATCACCGCGCCGTCAATCACGCCCTTGGATAAGGCCTCGGGTACCGCAGGTACCGGCATACCAACAGGGGTGGCACCCAGATCTTTCAAGAGATCAGTCACCTGCTTGGTTGGACCACGTAGTTTTTTACCCTTGAAGTCTTCCAGTTTGAGGATAGGGGCATCACGCGTGAAAATTTGCCCTGGGCCGTGCACGTGTACGGCCAGCATCTTCACGTCCTTGAATTCTTCTTGGGCGTATTTCTCTGCGTACGTCCACAGCGCGCGGCTGGTCGCCTCGGCATTGGTCATCATGAAGGGGAGCTCAAAGACTTGCAGGCGTGCGAAACGGGTGCCTGAATAGCCTGCAACGGTCCAGCCCACATCTGCGATGCCGTCCTTCACTTGGTCGAACAGTTGAGGCGGCTTGCCGCCCAATTGCATGGAGGGGTAGATTTGGCAGTTCAAACGGCCTTTTGAGTCGCGGTCGATGTTGCGACACCACTGGCCCAACATGGTGGTGTGTTGAATCGTCTGTGGTCCCAAAAAGTGCTCGACTTTGAGGGTGATGGTTTCGGCTTGTACGCTGGCGCTGGCAGCGAGCAACGAACCGGCCAATAAGGCCATTTTTGTACGCAAAATCATTTGTATTTTCTCCAAGAGTCACAAGTGCAAGCAGGTTACTAGAAATACAGGGCGGTGTCGCCTAGTGGAAACCATATATTTAGGGCTTATCTGGCCTGAGGGACCTATTTTAGGTTGGCGAGAACCGCGGTGCTGGCCTGAATCGCGCTGCGGCGGTGGTAGAAGTTGAGGGCACGCAGGCCGCCGAGCTCTTCGCCGCCGCCAGCACGACCGGGGCCGCCATGCAACGACTGTGGCATCACGTTGCCGTGACCGGTGTGCAGCGCGGCGACATCGGGTGAGACCACATGCAGTCGACCATGGCTGTCGCTGAGTTCGGGGATGACGCGGGCTAAGGCGCTTGCATCGCTGCCATAGAGCGACGTGACCAAGGAGCCTTGTCCGCGCCGAATGAGCGCCAACGCGTGGTCGATGTCGCCGTTGCGGTAAGGGACTAGCGTGGCGACGGGACCAAAAACCTCTTCGTCATGGACGCGATCAGCCGCGTCGCTACCTGCCGCATCACGCGTGCCAAGTAATGTCGGACCGACACAACATGCGATGAGGGGGTCGGCGTCAACCAATGCGTGGCTTTGGCCGTCGTGCAGTCTCTCGGTTTGGGGTTGTAGGTAGGCCAACCCGTCGCTCACGCTGTTAAATTGCACTCGGTTGACCAAGGCGCCCATACGTACGCTCTCGTTGCGTGGGTTGCCGACGGTGGTTTTAGCTAAGCGCGCAGATAAGGCCTGCGCGACCGCGTCATAAAGTGATTCGGGTATCAGTACCCGGCGGATGGCCGTGCATTTCTGGCCCGACTTCACGGTCATTTCACGGGCAACCTCTTTGACCAGTAGCGCCACGGCCTCGCTATCACGCGTTTCGGTCGGCAGCAACAGTGCCGAGTTCAGGCTATCCGCCTCGATGTTTACGCGCACGGACTTGTGCGTAACGGCTGGGTGTGAGCGAATGAGCGCCGCGGTTTGCGCGGAGCCCGTAAAAGAGACCACGTCAAACGGCTCGAGTTGGTCCATGAGGCCATCGGCGCTACCGCAAATAATGGACAGAGCGCCTACGGGCAATATGCCCGCATCCACCACATCTTTGACCATGCGTTGTGTAAGCCAAGCGGTCGCGGTCGCGGGCTTGATGATGACCGGCACGCCAGAGAGCAGGGCGGGGGCGGCTTTTTCCCACAAACCCCAAGATGGGAAGTTGAAGGCGTTGATGAACAGGGCTACGCCGCGCGTGGGGGTGTAGACGTGTTGGGTTTGAAATAAGGGGTCTTTTCCTAGCCGTGTGGCATCGCCATCGTGCATGAAGTGAACGTCGCCTAGGGCCTCACCCAACTTGGCGTAGGTACCTAGGGTGTAAATGCCCCCATCGACGTCAACCGCCGTGTCGTTTTTGACCGTGCCACAGTTGGCTGTCGATATCTCGTAATACGCGTCGCGATTGGCTTGTAACACCTTGCCCACGGCGCCTAACATCGCCGCCCGCTGGGCATAGGTGAGGGCCCGCAGGGCTGCGCCGCCGTTATGCCTAGCGAACGCAAAGGCGGCCGCTAAATCAAGACCCTCTGCGTTCACACGCACCAGCTCAGTACCCAGTACGGGGTCATGCAGGGCGGTGCCAGTGCCTTTGCCAGAGAGCCATTGGCCGGCCACGTAGTTGGGAAGAAGTTCAGTCATAAATACCTTTTAGCGTCTGCAGGGTGAATGCACCTGTCGTGCGCACTCAATATAAGTCATCCGGACAGGTGGCGTCTGCAAAGACGTGGGTGCGCCAAGGCCTTAGCTGGGAATACGTACCTTGGCTTTGCCCTTGAGCTTGAGGATTTGTCGTGCCTCATCCGGTGTGGCCACCGATAGACCCAGCCCTTCAATCATTTTTCTAACCGCGCGGACTTGGTCGGCATTACTCACCGCCAACTGGCCACGGCCCAGCCACAGCGAGTCCTCTAGGCCGACACGGACGTTGCCGCCCATGGACAGCGACTGGGCAGCGATGGGCAACTGATTTTTGCCTGCGCCCAAAACGCTCCAGCGGTAGTCGTTACCGAACAAGCGGTCAGCGGTGCGCTTCATGTGGCTCACGTCTTCAGGGTGAACGCCGATGCCGCCCAAAATACCAAATACCGACTGGATGAAGTAAGGCGGTTTGATGAGGCCCTCGGATGCGAAATACGACAGCGTGTAGAGGTGGCCAATGTCGTAGCACTCCACTTCAAAGCGGGTGTCGTTCTCACGGCAGGTTTCTAAGATGTTTTTAATATCTTTGAACGTGTTTTTGAAAATACGCTCGTCAGAGCCCTCTAAGTAAGGCTGCTCCCAGTCGTGTTGAAACGTTTTGAAGCGCTTGAGCATGGGAAAGAGGCCGAAGTTCATTGACCCCATATTGAGCGATGCAATTTCTGGTGCGAAGGTGGCGCACGGCCGCAGGCGTTCCTCAACAGACATGGTTGGCGCACCGCCCGTGGTGATGTTTATGACTACATTCGATTGCGTGTGTATGGGTTGCAAAAACGGGATGAAGGCCTCGGGGCTCTGATCGGGTTGTCCTGTTTGTGGGTTACGCGCATGCAGGTGAACGATGGCAGCGCCAGCCTCAGCGGCGCCCAAGGCCGCTTCCGTAATCTCTTCCGGTGTGACCGGCAGGTGGGGTGACATGGAGGGCGTGTGAATCGCACCGGTGACGGCGCAGGTGATGATCACTTTTCCTTGCAGATCGCTATGTGGTGTGGGCGTGCTCATGTTGTTTTCCTTGTGTCGGGGTTAAGCGCAGGATCTGGCGCCGTTGAAGGTCGTTTGGTTCTGGAATATAGCCAGATACAGATGGTGAGGTTCAGTAGGTTCCACGCGATGCCATTCCAAAAGGCAGCGGCATAGGTGCCCGTGAGGTCAAATAATTTACCGGACATCCAGCCACCAAACGCCATACCGATGAGGGTGCCGAAGATAACGGTTCCAATACGCCCGCCGACTTTTTCAATGGGGAAGTAGGCTCTGATCACGATGGCGTAGGCGGGTACGATACCGCCCTGAAAGAGGCCAAACAAACCGGCAATCACGTAAAGCGCGACCACGCCGTCAAAGGGTAAAAACAGCGCCAATGCCAAGCCTTGGAGTCCCGAACTAACGATTAAGGTCTTTAAGCCGCCAATGCGGTCGGATACCCAGCCAAAGAGCAGGCGACTCACCACGCCAAGCCCGAGCATCAACGACAGCATGTTGGCCCCTTGGAGTGGGGTGAGCCCCAGTTGCATGCAGTAGGCGACTAAGTGCACTTGCGGCATGGCCATGGCAACACAGCAGCCGATGCCCGCGACGAAGAGGGCCGATTGCGCCACATTGGGAGGCAGACCAAAGGGCCTCGTGCGGTCGATTGCCTTGCCAAAGTGGGTGTCGGCTTCGGGCGCAAGCGCGGGCGGTGGCTGCCTGATGAAGCGGTTAAGCAGCCACATACCGATGCCGCAGAATATACCAATACAAATATAGGTGGTACGCCAACCCACCGTGTTGATGCCATATTGAATGATGGGTGGCCAGACCGTGCCCGCTAGATAGTTGCCGCTGGCACAGATCGCGACGGCGATGCCGCGGTACTTATTCCACCACCGTGAGGTGTCGGCCATCAGCGGTACAAAGCCGCTGGCAATACCGAGGAAGCCAATCAACAGACCGTGGGCGAGGCAAAACAGCCAAATATTGGGCGACAAGGCGGACAAAATGAAGCCACTGCTCACGCCAAGCGCGCCAATGTGCACCACGCGGTTGATGCCCCAGCGATCGGCGACCCGCCCAAGGTAAATACCGCCGATACCGAAGGCCAGCATCGTGACGGTGTAGGGCAGCGAGGCCTGAGCGCGCGTGACGTCAAACTCGTGCTGTATGACGGGGAGTACGACAGATAGCACCCACATGCCGCAGTTGCCCAGAATGGAAATGCCCAAAATGATCATAAGGCGCCGCGCTGCGACCCGTGAGTCGATCAGAGCGGTTTCATCGTGTGGACGTTCTGTGGATGCCATAGGCGGACGGGCCTGCGTGATGGAGTGGGCCGTGTGCGCGCTTTAGCGCATCTCAAAACCACGGTAGTTGTCTGCGGCAACGGCATCACAGGCGTCACGATAACGCTTGAGACCACCGGCATAAGGCATGAACATACGGGGCTTGCCCGGCACGTTGGCGCCCAGGTACCAAGAGTGCTTGACGCCAGCGAGCAGGGTGGCATTCGCGGCGCGGTTAACTTCCGCGCCCCAGGTGTCTGCGGCTTCTTCGGTGGCTTCTATGGTGCGCACCTTGTGTTGGCGCATGTGTGCAATGCAGTCGGTTATCCAATCAACGTGTTGTTCGATTTGTGGTGGTAAGTTGGTCAGTACCGAGGGGCTGCCCGGGCCCGTGATCGTAAACAAGTTGGGGAAGCCGGGTATTTGTAAGCCCAGGTAGGTTTTGGGCCCGGCATGCCACGTGTCTTTTAGTTGCCGCCCGTCGCGGCCGGTGAATTCAATTTTATTGAATGCGCCTGTCATGGCATCGAACCCCGTGGCGAACACAATGATGTCGCAGGCGTGCAGAGCGGATTCAGTTTGAATGCCGTCAGCTGTGATTTGCTGGATCGGGTCCTTGCGCAGGTTTACCAGATGGACATGGGGTAGGTTGTAGGTCTCAAAGTACTGGCTGTCGATTGGCGGCCTTTTTGCCGCGAACGGGTGATCGAAGTCGGTGAGGTCAGCGGCCTTTTGCGGGTCGGTGACGACGTCTAAGATGCGCGCCTTAATAAAGCCTGCTGCGGTGTCATTGGACGCTTCACTGGTCAAGAGATCTTTAAAGGTGGCGCGAAATTGCAGGCCGCCTCTGTCCCATGCCGCTTGGTATTTTGCTTGCCTCTCTGCGTCTGTGACATCAAACACATTGACGTCATCTATCCAAAAAGCGTGGCCATTGGTGTTGTGCGTCATCACGTGGCGAAACTCGTCGGCGTGGGCCTTGGCGTATTGCTTTTCGTCGTTGGTTAGCGGTGCGTTACGCGCCGGAATGCTGTAGTTGGCCGTTCGCTGGAAGACGGTGACCTGCGCGGCTTGTTGGGCAATCACGGGGATGGCTTGAATACCGGTTGAACCCGTACCGATCACAGCGACGCGCTTACCTGTGAAGTCCACGCCCTCGTGTGGCCATTGTCCCGTGTGATACCAGTCTCCGCCGAAGGTATCGCGACCCGCAATATCGGGTACGTTGGCCGATGAAAGGCAGCCAATGGCGGTGATCAAGTAGGTGCATTGGTGTTGCTCACCCGTGTCGGTGGTGATGGTCCAGCGCTGTGCTGACTCGTCGTAACGGGCGCTCTGCACGCGGGTATTGCACTGTATGTTGGGGCGCAATCCGAGCTGATCGGTCACGAAGTTGAGGTAGCGCTGAATCTCTGCCTGTTGGGGGTAACGTTCTGACCACTCCCACGCGTTGATAATTTCCTTGGAGAAGTAATACATGTAGGCATTGCTCTCTGTGTCACAGCGCGCGCCGGGGTAGCGGTTCCAGTACCACGTGCCGCCGATGCCGTCGCCGGCTTCCAAGACAAGGCAATCTAGATGCAAGCTGTCGCGCAGACGATGCGCCTGATACAGGCCAGAAAAACCCGCGCCAATGACGATGGCGTCGTGTACGGCTGGGGTGGTTAGTGTCGGGGAGGGAGCGTTCATTCCGCCATATTAGTGAGCCCTCCCTAGGATAAATGTCACCGGTGGTACATGCTGCTTAACTAAAGATAGCCGTACGACCTTGTGCAGAGACCGCACCGACATCGCGGCGCGGATTGAACGAGGTCCTCAATCGGAATCGCCTGCGAATACCAATAAGACAATTGACAATATTTGTCCTATTGACAGGTCAATAGGACTATATCTAGACTGCGACCATGTCTGTCACCATGCCGTTGCCCAAATACCATCAGGTCTACTTGGTGTTGCGTGAGCGCTTGCTAGAGGCCGGTAGCGGATCGACTTTTCCCAGCGAGTTTGAGTTGATGGATGAGTTCAAGGTGGCCCGTGTCACCATTCGACGCGCTCTGAGTAACTTGGTTTCGGAGGGGTTGATTTCCAGAAGGGCTGGACGGGGTACGACGGTTCGCGCCGCTCCGGGTCGGCTCTCAGACTCAGATGCCACAAACGCTTCGGCGGATTTGCTGGCCAATTTGGTACACGTTAGTTTGGGAACCAAGGCGCGTGTCATCTCCATTGAAAACGTGCTGGCCTCCGACGGCGTTGCATCAGCGCTGCAGCTCGATGCCCATCGCCAAGTGCAGAAAGCGGTGCGCGTGCGTAGTACGAAAAACGGACCGGTTTCCCACATCACGACGTTCGTGCCTCAGGGCCTTGCCACGGCGATAAACAGGCAGCAGCTCGCCAAAAAACCTATTTTGACGCTACTAGAGGAGTCGGGTTTGACCCTCGGCAAGGCGCAGCAAAACGTGTCTGCGAAATTGGCGGACGGGTCAGTGGCCGATTTATTGGGGGTCTCCGTGGGGTCCGCTTTGCTCTCGGTCAGGCGCTTAGTCTTTGACGCAAATGAGCGCCCCATACAGCTTTTATTCGGTCTTTATAGACCGGATCGTTATGAGTATCAGATGAAATTGTCCCGAATGGGCGGCGTAGATGCGCGCGTTTGGGTCGATGCGGAATTGGCGGCGAATGTTTTGTGATGACATGCCATGGGGTGCATGACGCAAGCGTGTGTTGCCAGTGCGTGCTGCGACGGAGGGTGTCGCAGCACAAAAACGCCACAGGTGGGCGCTAACCATAAGGGCTTTAAGTCCGTTTATTTAGGAGATTTCGTATGACAACACGTCGCAATTTCGTAGCGGGCACTGCAGCCGCAGCTTCGTCACTGATGTTCCCCTTGGTTGGCAGAGCCCAACCCGCCCCTGTCAAGGTGGGCGTTTTGCACCCTGTCACAGGTTGGGCAACTTATTCCGGTACGCAGTGCCGTTTAGGGGCCTTGCTGGCGATTGAGGATATCAATAACGCAGGCGGCATTAAGTCGCTGGGTGGCGCGAAACTGGAAGCGGTCTTGGCCGACGCCCAGTCCAAGCCTGAAGTAGGTGTGGCAGAAATAGAGCGTTTAAATTCGGCAGGCGTGAGTGCTGTCGTCGGCGCGTATGCATCGGCCATCTGCTTGGCGACCACGCAAGCCGCTGCCAAGTATGACTTGCCGCACGTGGTGGACATCGGCGTGGCAGATTCTATTGTTCAGCGCGGTCTTAAAAACACCTTCCGTTTTGGCCCCGGGTACAAAACCGTTGCCGACTTGGCGGTCGAAAACTTAAACAGTTTGAATACGGCGGCAGGCAAGCCCATTAAGTCTGCCCTCATCATTCACGAGGAGTCGTTATTTGGCACGGGCACTGCGGGCTTGTTGTCCAAGGCGTTGCCGGGTATGGGTATCGAAGTGCGCGAGGTGATCAAGCACGCGAACCCCACGCGCGACTTCAACAACATTGCGCTGCGTATTAAAGCCATGCAACCCGATATTGTGATCCCTGCAAACTACTACAACGAGTATGCGCTGTTGGTTCGGACGATGCAGCAGCAACGGATCGTGCCCAAAGCGATCTACTCGGTTTTGGGCGGCGCAGCGTCACAGTACAAATTCGTACAAGAATTTCCTGAGGCGTCGAATGGCATTATTGACTGCAACCATTGGTTCAACCCCAAGGATCCCCGTGCTCAGGCATTGCGTAAGCGTGTTGAAGCACAAGGTAAGTTCTTCAACTACGAGGTGTTCTTAACCTATACGGCCATGATGTATTTGGCTGATGCGATTGAGAATGCAAAGTCACGTGATCGTGGCGCAATCACGCAAGCTTTGGCGAGCAGTACCTACAGCGACCACATCATGCCTTACGGCCAGACCAAGGTTGTGGACGGTCAAAATATGGGCGCACGCCCACTGATGACGCAGGTTCTTGACGGTGATATCAAGGTTATTTTCCCGACGGATTACCGTGAGGCAACGCCGCTTTTCCCAATGAAGGGTTAAGCGAAATGGCCCCGTTCATGTTTGATCTTTCGATTCTGATTCCATCAGTACTGAATGGTCTCACGACCGGGGCCATCTACGCCTTGATCGCTCTGGGCTTGACGCTGATCTACGGCGTGTTGCACATCATTAATTTCGCGCATGGCGCGGCATTGATGTTGGCACTTTATGGGGTGTACCTGTTGCACACCAAAATGGGTATCTCACCCTATTGGGCGCTGCCCATATTGATACCGGGGATGTTTTTCCTCGGTTATGCGCTCCAGAAAATTGTCATCAACCGCTCTAGCCACGGGCGCGATGAAAACATATTGTTGGTGACGCTTGGCATTTCCATCGTGATGGAAAACCTAGCGCTTCTTTTTTTCAAATCCGATACGCAGACCATTGAGACGTCGCTTACCTTGGCGGTTGTGGAGATCGGACCTGCTTTTATATCGACCCCAAAAATTATTGCGTTTGGTGGCGCGTTGGTGTCCTCGTTGGTGCTGTATCTGCTGATCGCGAAAACGGATCTTGGTCGCGCAATCCGCGCCGTCTCTAAGGAAAAAGACGGGGCGCGTCTTATGGGGATTGATGTCGATCACGTTTACGCAATGACGTTCGGCATTGGCCTGGCGGCATTGGGTGCAGCGGCCTGCTTTCTTTTACCCGCTTATTACGTGAACCCGCAGGTGGGCAGTGGGTTTGTGTTGATTGCCTTCACCATCGTCGTGCTTGGTGGCATGGGCAGCTTTCCGGGGGCCTTACTGGGCGGGTTGCTCATTGGGGTGGTGGAGTCCATTGGTGGGCTTTATCTGGGGGAGTCATTGGGTCAAATAGGTATTTTCCTGATCTTCATTCTCGTACTGCTTTTTAGACCACACGGATTTTTTGGAGCGAAGGCATGAAGGCGTTTGGATTGATCGGCCTGTTTGCGTTGGTGCTCGGCGCCTTGCCGTTGCTCACAGATTCTGGCGTGCACATTAACTTTGCGATGATGGCACTGTACGCCGGCTTAATGGGTATGGCTTGGAATATCTTGGCGGGTTTCGGCGGTCAGTTTTCGTTTGGCCATTCGCTTTTTTTCGGCTTTGGTGCCTACGTGCAAATCATCGCGCAGTTGAGTTGGGGTATCAACCCGTGGTTCGCCATATTACTGGCGATCGCGGCGAGCGCGGCGGTCGGCGCTTTTGTCGGCGCTCTGAGTTTCAGGTATGGCCTGCGGGGCTCGTACTTCGCGCTGGTGACACTGGCGTTTGCAGAGGTCGCACGCATATTGGCGCTCTCCGTTGACATTACCGGTGGCGGTGTCGGGCTGATGTTGCCGCTACAGACATCGGCCGCGAACATGCAGTTCGAGTCCAAACTGGGCTTCTTTTATTTGATTCTGTTCATGGTGGTTATCGCGTTGTTATTGACGCAGTGGCTGAAAAATTCCCGTGTGGGTGCTTACCTGCAGGCGGTTAGGGACAATGAAGATGCCGCCCGTGCGGCAGGTGTGAATCCGTTTCGGGTGAAGTTGAGTGGCATCGTGCTTTCTGGTGCCATGATGGGCGCAACCGGCGCGTTTTATGTGCAGGTTTTTCAGTATGTGGATCCCGCCATCGCCTTTGGCCCACAAAGCTCGGTTGAGGCCTTGGTGGCCGCGATTGTGGGTGGCTTGGGAACGGTTTGGGGGCCGCTTTTGGGGGCGCTTGTTTTGCACACGCTGTCTGACGTCACGCGCAACCTTTTTGGTTCTTTGCCTGGCATCAATATGGTTATTTACGGCTCCGTCCTTGTGTTGATCGTCATGTTTTTGCCACGCGGTATTGCGGGGATCGGGGTCTCTGTGAAAGAGCTTTGGGCGAGGTCCCGCTCATGAGCGAGTCGTTGTTACGTGTAACGGGCATTTCTAAAACCTTTGGTGGGTTGCGGGCTGTCCAAGATGTATCCATCGAGGTCCCGGCGGGTGAGATCACCGCGCTCATCGGACCGAACGGCGCCGGTAAGACGACGCTGTTTGCGCTAATGACGGGCTTCATCAAACCCGATAGCGGGTCCGTGATTTTTGACGGTGCTGACATTACAGGGCAGGCGCCGCACCTTAATGCGCGTCTGGGCATGGCGCGAACGTTTCAAATTGTCCAGCCATTTGCCGCCCAAACCGTGAGAGAAAACATTGCCGTCGGTGTGCACTTGCATGAGTCTCGCCGATCTCCTGCATTGCAGAAGGCGGGCGAAATAGCCGAACAGGTGGGACTGTCTAGTCACTTGGAGAAGCCGGCTTCTGACTTGACGGTGGCGGGTAGAAAGCGCTTGGAATTAGCGCGGGCGTTGGCGACTTCACCGAAGTTGCTGTTATTGGACGAGGTTCTCGCCGGGCTTAATCCGCAGGAAATCAGCGAGATGATTCCTGTCATCCGTGAGATATGTCGGGGCGGGGTAACCGTTCTTCTCATAGAACATGTGATGCAAGCAGTGATGAGTTTGGCCTCACACGTATGGGTGTTATCGCAAGGGCAACTGATTGCCCAAGGCTCGCCCGACCAAGTGACACAGAATGACGCTGTGGTTGAAGCCTATCTCGGTAAGGGTGCCGCCGAGCGCCTACGCGGAAAGGGAAAGTTGTGACATCCCCACAGTCTGATTTATTGGTTGTCAACAATCTGCGCAGTGGTTACGGGCGTGTCGAGGTTTTGCGTGGCATTAACTTGGCAGTCAGAGAGGGCGAGCTGGTTGCCTTATTGGGTAGCAATGGTGCTGGGAAGACGACCTTCAACCACACGGTCTGCGGGCTGGTGCGGGCGTGGACTGGCCAGGTGGTTTTTGCAGGTGAAGAGCTCACAAAATTGACCTCTCGCAAGATCGTGCAGTCTGGCCTTATTCAGGTGCCCGAGGGGCGAAAGATTTTTCCGAATTTGAGCGTTATTGAGAATCTAGAACTCGGTTCATTCGCGCGGGCTAGGGAGCGTCGGGCCGCTAATTTGGATCGCATGTTGACATTATTTCCCCGTCTCCGTGAGCGCAGCAGTCAGTTGGCCGGCACATTAAGCGGTGGAGAACAACAAATGCTGGCTATTAGCCGTGGTCTCATGGCCGAACCCAAGCTGTTGATACTGGACGAGCCATCGCTGGGTTTATCGCCTTTGTTGGTTGAAGAAATGTTCGACCTGATTAAGCGGATTCGCGCCGAAAATATTTCAATACTGCTGGTTGAGCAAAACGTAGCGCAGGCGTTAGAGGTTGCAGACAAAGCCTACGTTCTTGAGAACGGCACCATCCGGTTTGAGGGCGGACCGCAAGAGCTCCTAGCCAGCGATGCGCTTCGTCAAGCCTATTTGGGGCTGTAGCGTGCGCGTCATGAGTCATCAAGAAAAAACACCTCAAACGCTCGCTCAAAAACTGATTGCGAAAGCAGCGGGGCGCGATTCGGTTGAGGTCGGTGAGATCGTTAATTGCGGCGTGGATCTCGCGATGTTCCATGACTCGTCAGGACCCCGACGTTTGAAACCGATGCTCGAAGAACTGGGCGCATCGGTTTGGGATAAGAGCCGCATCGTGCTGGTCATGGACCATTACGTGCCTGAGCGCGGTGACGATGCCAAAAAAATCGTTCGTATCGCGCGCGACTGGGCGCGCGAGCAAGACCTCCCCAATGTGTACGACAGTCAGGGTATTTGTCACGTGGTGCTGCCTCAGAAAGGACATCTCAGCCCCGGCATGTTTTGCGTTGGTGGTGACTCGCACTCGCCTACAGGGGGCGCGTTTGGCGCGTATATGTTCGGGATCGGGAGTACCGAGATGCTCGGTGTCGTCGTCACGGGAGAAATATGGGTGCAAGTACCTAGGACGATACGTATGCTTTGGGACGGCCGTTTGCAAGCCGGCGTGTGCGCCAAAGACATGATGCTGTTAATGGCTGCGCAGTTCGGGATGAACGGAGGCGCGTATCAGGCGATTGAGTATGCGGGTGCCACGGTGACATCGCTGGGGATGGCTGAGCGTATGACGCTCTCAAATATGAGTGCTGAGCTGGGCGCCCAAGTGGGATTGATCGCGCCAGATGAGACAACCCGCCGTTGGCTATCTCAGCTTGAGAAGCCAGTGGACTTGCCGCCGTTGGCGCAGCAAATTTGGCAAACAGACGCAAATGCAACGACCGAGGACCACCATTTTGACGCCACCAAGTTAAGCCCGATGGTTGCTGCACCGCACAGTCCTGCCAATGGGTTTCCGGTGGATGAGTTCACACATGAGCCCATACAGGTCGCGTATGTGGGTGCCTGCACGGGTGCCAAGCTTGAAGATATGCAAGCCGCTGCCAGCGTGCTGCGCGGTAAAGTGATTGCGCCCGGTGTTGAGTTAATGGTCGCGCCCGCCAGCCTGCGTGATTTGTCTCTGGCCAAGGCGGACGGGACGTTTGCAACGCTTGCGCAGGCGGGGGCTCAGTTTTTACCCAGCTCCTGCGGCGCTTGCGCGGGTTACGGTAACGCGATTAAGGGTGACGTAAACGTGATCGCAACCACCGCGCGAAATTTTAAAGGGCGCATGGGCGATCCCGCATCAAAGGTGTTCCTTGCCTCCCCATTCACCGTTGCTGCGAGTGCCTTGCGTGGGTATGTAACAGACCCAAGGGAGGTGTTGTCATGAGCGCCGACGCCAGGACCGTTACAGGTGCAGTGTGGCGCGTTGGCGCCAATATAGATACGGACGCACTGGCACCGGGACATGCGATGAGCAAGGGTCTTGAGGTGGTTGCCCAGCATTGCTTAGAAGCCATTCGCCCTGATTTTTCATCTGGTGTGCGCCAGGGAGACTACCTGGTTTCTGGGCCCGCTTTTGGTATTGGCTCGTCTCGTGAGCAGGCGGCCTCTGCCTTGGTGGCGTTGGGCGTATCGGCGGTTATTGCACCGAGCTTTAGCGGGCTCTACTTTCGAAATGCCTTCAATGTGGGTCTGTTACTGGTCACTTGTTCGCGAGCGGAGGAGTTGGTGGATGCGGACCAGTTGACCCTGCACCTCGCGCCTGCATCGGGCGTCACGCTAACAAGTGCGCGCTTGGGGGAACTACCCTGTGCGCCGATACCGGATTTTTTAATTCACAGGGTATTGGTTGGTGGCCTTTTAAACGAACTTAAACAACGTAAATCGAGAGAAAACCATGGCTGAGGATACGATTGATCCGGTTACTTTGGCGGTGCTAAAAGGGCGACTTGAGCAAATTGCAGATGAGATGGACGCCACGCTGTATCGCAGTGCGTTCAACCCCATCATTGCCGAGGCGCATGACGCATGCCATGGCATTTACGATGCCGTCACTGGCGACACCCTCGTGCAAGGGAAGTCCGGTTTGCCTGTATTCGTGGGCGCCATGGCATTTGCGGTTCGCGCGGCTATACGCGTTGCGACCGCAACGGTGGGCATACAGTCAGGCGATATTTGGCTATTCAATGATCCCTACGAAGGGGGTACACACGCCAATGACTTTAAGTTGGTGATGCCCGTTCATCACGGTGGCGAGTTGGTGTGTTTCATTGCCTCCGCTGCCCATTGGCATGACGTGGGTGGGGCCGTGCCTGGAAATTACAACCCAGCCGCAACAGAGTGCTGGCAAGAGGCGGTGCAAATTCCACCCGTGCGCATCGTCAAGAATGGCCGCATGTGCGAAGACGTGTTGGCGATCTTAAAAGCAAACACCCGCTTGCCAGATAGCTTGTGGGGCGACCTTAACGGACAACTGGCCGCTCTAGAGCTAGGGCATGCGCGCTTGTGTGAGTTGTTTGATGCGCAGGGCAGCGCTGTGGTGCTTGGCGCGTTGGGCGCGTTGCGGGTACGCGCGAAACGAATGATGCACGCCAACATCGCGACGATGCCCGATGGTGACTACGCGTTTGAAGATCTGTTGGACAACGATGGTGTATCCGATGAGCCCCTGACAATCGCACTCGATATGACCGTGAAGGGTGACGCGTTAACCCTAGATTTTTCGCGTACGTCGCCGCAGTGCGCCGGTCCCGTCAACATCTCCAAGGCCACTGCAGTTGCGGCCTGTTACGTGGCTTTAAAACACCTGTTTCCCGATGTACCTGCGAACGCCGGGGTGTTGGACGCCGTTACCTTTGTGATGCCCCCCAGAAGTCTCATTACGGCTGAGCACCCCAGACCCGTTGGTGGCTACACCGAGACCATCTTGAGGATGATCGATGTTATTTTCAGCGCCGCCGCGCAAGCGGATCCCAAGCGTTCGATGGCGCAGGCGTATGGCACGATTAACGCACTGTCTATAGCGGGTCACCGAACTGACGCTGCGCGCGCGGGGCAACGCTGGGTGATGTTCAGCTTCTTCGGTGGCGGTCATGGTGCTTACGCGGGCGGCGATGGCTTGAGTCATGGCAACGCGCCGATTTCAACCGCTACCATTCCACCAATGGAAATTTTGGAGGCGGCCTATCCGGTGCGGTTTACCCAATGGGCGCTTCGTACTGACTCGGGTGGTCGAGGTGAATTCCGAGGCGGCTTGGGTGCCGTCTACGAAATTGAACTCTTGGAGTCGGACGCGCAGGCGTTTATTTTTGGTGAGCGCGGGAAGTCGGCGCCCAAAGGTATCGCTGGCGGTGGTAATGGGGCATTGAATGTCTTTTCTTACACCCAAGGTGCCGTGCGCCACACGCCGCCCATGGTTTCTAAGATGGTTGGTATCACCCTCAAGCGGGGCGATCGCGTGCGGCTCGAGACGCCTGGTGGGGGCGGTTTTGGTCACGAGGAGAACCGTCAAAATCAGGCTCACATGCGTGACTTAGATAACGGTTACACGACGCAGGAGCAGTCATGATGAAGGCCAAAGAAAAGGCGCAGCGTATCCTCGGCGTTGACGTCGGGGGAACATTTACCGACTTATTTGTTTTAGACGAAACGTCGCAAGAGGTTCTGATTCTCAAAGTGCCATCCAACCGCGGGGCCGAAGCGGCGGGATTCATGACCGGTATTGCACGCGCGTCTGGGGAGTCGGCCTCTGGCAGTGCGTCTGGACTGGCAACCATCGTACACGGCACAACCGTCGGCACCAATGCGTTGTTGGAGCGTAAGGTGGCGCGCACGGGTCTGATCACGACACGTGGCTTTCGCGATGTGCTGGAAATGCGGCGACGCGATCGCCCTCAGACATGGGGTCTGCGCGGTGCGTTTAACCCCATCATCGCGCGGACTAACCGGTTGGAAGTGGATGAGCGCGTTTTGGCTGATGGTACGCTGCACACGCCCCTCGATGAGGACGGTGTGCGTGCTGCGGTTGCGCAGTTGCTCGAAGCGGGTTGCGAGGCAGTTTGTGTATTTTTTGTAAACGCTTATGCGAACCCAGTGAATGAGCGGCGTGCAACTGAGATCGTGCGGGAGCTTTGGCCCAACAACTGCGTGACGTCGGCGGCCGAGGTCTTACCCGAAATCAGGGAGTTTGAGCGCGCGTCAACGGCCGCGTTAAATGCCTGCTTGCAGCCAGTGGTGGGCCGTTATTTGAATCGACTGAGTACCGATTTGGCCGCACAGGGATTTGACGGAGAGTTCTTAATTGTTCAGAGCAGTGGTGGCGTGATGTCCCACGACACGGCCAGTGAACTACCCGTAAAAACGGCGTTGTCCGGCCCCGCTGCCGGCGTGATCGCTTGTGCAGCGATAGCCCACGCGGCGGGTTACCCGAACGTGATCACAGGTGACATTGGTGGTACGTCGTTTGACGTTTCCCTGATTGCGGATAGCCAGCCAGCGGTGGCGTCGCAAACCAGTATCGATTTCGGCTTAGTGGTGCGCTCACCCATGATTCAAATTGAAACCATAGGCGCGGGTGGTGGGTCGATTGCAAGTATGGATACGGGTGGCATGTTGCAAGTAGGGCCGGAGTCCGCTGGCAGCGTGCCAGGGCCAGCATGCTACGGGAAGGGGAATACGCGCCCCACGGTGACCGATGCCAACGTGGTTCTAGGGCGGATCGCAGCGAGTCGCCCGCTCGGTGGTGGCTTACTGGGATCACTCGACCTTGCTTTGGCGACGGCCGCTATTAAAGAACATATTGCGGATCCGCTTGGTATGGATGTCCTCGCTGCTGCGGAGGCGATATTGGTTGTCGCGAACGCAAAAATGGCGGGTGCCATGCGGCTGGTCTCGATTGAGAAAGGGCATGACCCAAGGCAGTTTGCCTATATGCCGTTTGGCGGTGGCGGCGGCTTGCACGCCTGCGCGATGATGGACGAGGTCGGCGTGACAACCGGTATTGTGCCGCGATATCCCGGTGTCACATCCGCGCTGGGTTGTGTGATTGCTGACATGCGTCATGATGCGGTGCAAACCGTTAACCGGGCCTTGATCGGGCTGGATATGACGGCCATCGTTGCACAGGTTTCTGACTTGCGTGAGGACTGTCAGGGGCGTCTTGATTCGGCGGGTGTTATGTTTGAGGCGGTCTCAGAAGTCATCGCCTTTGATATGTTGTATCAGGGGCAAACCCACACCATCTCGGTGGCCATTGCGGCGGCCGAGCTAGACGGTGTCGCGCTTGAAAAAGCCTTTGAGGCAGCCTACAAAAAAGATTTCGGTCGTGTGTTGAGTGGTATTCCCATCCGGGTGCTCAACCTTCGATACAGCCGCATTGGACATCGGCCGAAGTTTGACTTACATCTACTGGCGCCCAAAGGCTTGGGAAATTCAGAGCCTATTGGCACGCAGCCGGTTTATGTTGGTGGCGAGTGGGTCGAGGCGCGACGCTACGATCGCATGGCCTTACCCGTCGGTAAAACCATTGTTGGCCCAGCCATTTTGGAGCAACTTGACACGACGGTATGGCTTGAGCCTGACTATCAAGCCACGGTGGATGACTACGGTAACTTGATTCTGAAACGCGCATGAAAACAGCATTGATTATTGTTGATTTACAAAACGATTTCCTCCACGCTGATGGCGCTTACGCGCGCGGCGGTCTGAGCAACCCGGCAGCGGCGATACTGCCTAGCCGCTTGCGACCGTTGGTTAACCACGTGAAGGCGTGCGGTGGCTTGGTGGTTGCAAGCCAATTCACGTTATGGCCAGATACGGATGGTGAACCCATGGTGTCTCCGCACCTGAAGCAACTCCGACCTTTTTTGAGGCGGGGGGACTTTGCCCCCGGATCTTGGGGGCAGGCCTGTGTTGACGCATTGCGTGGCGACGTTGATGTGTCGGTGCAAAAGGTGGCGTACTCAGCCTTCTATCAGACGCAGCTGGAGTGGCTGCTGCGAAAGGTGAACGTCGGGCGGGTGATTGTGAGCGGTATTGTGACCAATGGCGGTGTTGCGAGTACGGTGCGAGACGCGCATATGCGTGACTTCGAGACATGCGTCCTGTCCGATGGCTCTGCCGCCTTTACCCTTGACCGGCACGAGACCGCACTTGCCGACATGGCCAGCGTGTGCACGGTGGCAACGGTTGAGGCAATGTGTCAGGCGGCGCTATGACGTTCGCGCCTCAAATTTCAGTCGATCCGTCGTTCACTGCGGAGATCGCGGTAAGTGCCCTGATCATTGGCGGCGGCGCTTGCGGTCTGACCTGCGCGTTGCGTTTGGCGGATGCGGGGGTTGACTCCTTGGTGATTGAGCGTGATCGCCAACCGCTTGGGTCAACCAGTTTGTCTTCGGGGTTCATCCCGGCGGCAGGGACGCGTCTTCAGAAGAAATTGGGTATCGCGGACAGCCCTGAGGCGCTGACACGCGATATTCAAGCAAAAGCACATGGTGCGGCAGGCGCAGAGCTGACGCACGCATACACCAACGCCATTGGCGAGGCGCTGGACTGGCTTGAACTGGCGCACGGCTTTCAGTGGGAGGTCTTAACGGATTTTCTATATCCAGGCCACAGCGTCCACCGCATGCATACGCTGCCGCAACGACAGGGTATTGCGCTGATTCAGGCATTAGATATAGCGGTTAACCGAGCAGGCGGTACGGTGTTATCGGACGCACTCGCTTTTGAGTTGGTTGTGGATACGGACCGACGCGTGATGGGTGTTCGCGTGCAGCGCCCTGATGGGGCGATTGAATCGATCGCGTGTAAGGCACTGCTACTCGCTTGTAATGGTTATGGCGGTTCCGCGAAGATGCGTGAGCGCTTTATCCCAGATATGTCCCACGCCAGCTTCGCAGGTCACTTGGGTAATGACGGTAGTGCGGTCGAATGGGGGGAGGCCTTGGGAGCGCGCTTGGCTGATATGAGCGCCTACCAAGGACACGGCTCGTGGGCGGTACCGCATGGTAGTTTGGTGACTTGGGCACTCATGGTGCAAGGCGGGATACAGGTTAACGAGCGCGGCGAACGTTTTCACGATGAGTCTCAGGGGTACTCAGAGGCGGCCGTACATGTGGTCGCGCAGCCTAACCAAACGGCGTGGTGTATTTTCGATGAACCGATTGATGCGCTGGGCCTGACGTTTCCAGATTATGTTGCCGCAAAAGAGATGGGGGCGGTAAAGGTCTGCGAGGACGTTTCAGCGTTGGCCGCTGTAATTGGCTGTGGTGCTGAGACCATAGGACAAACACTGTCGGCGATCGGTTCCGGTGTAACCGATGCGTTTTCTCGAACCTTCGCCCGTGGACTTCAGGCGCCGTATTACGCTATACGTGTTACCGGTGCGTTGTTTCATACACAAGGCGGTCTGGATGTAGATGCATCGTGTCGCGTCTTAGACGTGACGGGCCAGCACTTCCCAAATATGTGGGCCGGAGGAGGTGCTGCGCGCGGCGTTTCTGGGCCCGATGTTAGTGGCTACCTCTCGGGTAACGGTTTGTTGAGTGCAATCGCTGGTGGCACGATCTCGGCCGATAGTATGGCGACATTTTTAGACCAAGGTTAATGCATGAATTTACGTGAGAGATTGATACGCGATCAAGCGATCTTATGTCCGGGTGTTTACGATCCACTCTCTGCTTTGCTCGCCGAGAATGCGGAGTTTGAGGCGGTTTATCTCTCAGGCGCATCCATTGCCTATACCAAGCTGGGTCGATCTGATGTGGGTTTGACGACCTTCTCTGAGGTGCAAGACACCCTTGCCCGCATCACCGAGCGCGTTCGGTTGCCAGTCATTGTCGATGCGGACACCGGCTTTGGAAATGCCTTGAACATGCAACGAACCGTGCGTGGATTTGAGCGAGCGGGTGCGGCAATGATCCAGATTGAGGATCAAGATTTCCCCAAACGCTGTGGTCATTTAGACGGTAAGACACTGGTCAGTTGCGCTGAGATGACAGGAAAAATAAAGGCGGCGCTCGATGCACGTCATTCAAGTGACACCCTCATCATGGCACGTACCGATGCGCTCGCGGTGGAGGGGTGGGAGGCGACAATGGCCCGCGCAGAAGCCTATCTCGCTTGCGGTGTCGACGCCCTATTTATAGAAGCCTTGCGTGACCCTGAGCAACTTACCGCAGTGGGTGAACAGTTTGGCGCGCGTGTCCCGTTGTTGGCCAACATGGTCGAGGGGGGAAAGACGCCGATTAGCCCCGTACCCCAATTAGAGGCTGCGGGCTTCAAGATCGTGATCTTTCCTGGGGGAACGGTGCGTGCATTGGCGAAGCAGCTGCAGGCTTACTTCGAGAGCTTAAAGGCCCATCAAACAACGGATCCTTGGCGTGACCGCATGTTGAATTTCGATGCATTAAACGAGGTCATCGGTACCCCCGAATTAATGCGCACTGCACAAAAATACGCCGAGTAAGCAAAGCGAGTTTGGCGAACTTAAGGAGGGCTTATTCTCATGCCCGTGACTGAAATTACCTTATTGCCCGGCTACTCGGAGGACGTCCGCGCCCGTTTGGTTAACCATGTGTCAAAGGCGGTTCGCTCCGTGATCGCGGCACCCCCTGCAGGGGTGACGACGGCTATCTTCGAAGCGGCCACCTACCAACGAGATGGCCGTGTGTTCACCAGCGGTAACGCGGCGCATCCACCAGCTTCCATGCTTGTCGAGCAGTTTTTGAAGGCAATGGCCTCTCGAGATGTGCAAGAGGCGGAGCGCTATTTAGCCCCAGAGTTCAGCATGGTTTTTCCTGGCGGCAAGGCGATGGGAACCTTGGCAGAAATGATTCAGTGGTCGTCTGTTCGCTACCAAGCGGTCCAAAAAACCTTTGAGGGCTTCGATGAAGCTTGGACGGATAGCTGCACCGTCGTCTATGCGCGTGGGACGCTTTCGGGAAATTGGCTAGACGGAGAGCCCTTCTCTGGCATACGCTTTATAGATCGCTTTGAGGTCGTGGACGGCTTACTGGTGCGGCAAGACGTCTGGAATGACATAGGCGAGTCCTTGCAAAAGAAGGCGATACCGTAGCGGTTCCCGCAGGTCGAACCAAGGGTTTACCCGGGATTCCCGGTGCATTATTTGATACATAATTTAAGAAATTATTTTATTTATGTAACATAAAGTGCAGTCAATGCACCCAAAAAGCCAAAGTCCCTGGGGGATTCTTGGCGTTTTGGTTCACGCGGGAGCCGCCACTATGTCCGATGAACTCGTCCAACTGCACGTGGACAACGGGGTCGCGCAGGTCGTTTTGAACCGCCCTGAGAAGATGAATAGTTTCACCGGAGAGATGCACATCTTGCTGCGCGAGACCTTGGCGCGTGTTGAGGCAAACACCGCTATTCGTGCGTTGGTGCTGACGGGTGCTGGTCGCGGTTTTTGCGCGGGACAAGACTTAGCGGACGAGGCGGTGCGCTTCACGCCAGGGGAGGCGCCGCCAGACCTTGGTGACGTGGTGCGCACCTACTACGCGCCGTTGGTCATGCAGCTAAGTCGTATGCGTGTGCCCACCATCGCGGCGGTGAACGGTGTGGCCGCTGGTGCCGGTGCGAGTTTGGCGATGGCGTGCGATTTGGTTGTGGCGAGTGAGACCGCGTCTTTTGTGATTCCATTTGCAAAAATTGGTCTCATTCCCGATACCGGCGCATCGTGGCACTTGCCGCGCGCCGTGGGGCAGGCGCGCGCGCTGGGTCTTGCCATGACCGGCGGCAAGTTGGGTGCTAAGCAGGCGGCTGACTGGGGGCTCATTTGGGAGGCCGTTAGCCCCGACAACTTTGAGGCTCACGTGAGCGCGCTGGCGCAGACATTGGCGCTGATGCCAACGCAGGCGCTGGTCAAGACGCGAGAGGCCATGCGGGCATCCGCGACCCAACCCCTTGAGGCGCATCTGGGGCTAGAGGCTGAGATGATGTCAGAGCTGGGTCGCAGCGCCGACTACGTGGAAGGCGTGCGTGCATTTATGGAAAAACGTCCACCACAATTTGGAGCTGCGACATGACGCCTACCCCATCAGAAACAGACGAGGCGCTGGCAACCGCGCTTGCACAAGATGCCGTCAACGCGATGTGGTCCAGAGACCAGGCTGCCCAGGCTTTGGGCATGGAGATACGCCAAGTCCTCGCGGGCTCCGCGACCTTGCGCATGCGGGTGCGCAAAGACATGGTGAATGGGCATCAAATATGCCACGGTGGATTGATCTTTACGTTGGCAGATACCGCCTTCGCCTATGCCTGTAACAGCTACAACCAAAATACCGTTGCCTCAGCCTGTCACATCGATTTCTTGGCACCCGGCCGTGAAGGCGATGTGCTGGAGGCCGTGGCCATTGAGCGCTCGAGCGCAGGACGCACAGGCGTTTATGACGTGGAGGTGCGGGTGGTAGACGGTCATGCGGTGGCGCTATTCAGGGGTAAGAGTCACCGTATAAAAGGTGAGGTGATCGCCAGTTTTGAGCCGCCCTTAACAAGCGCTTGATGTGACAACAGCGGGGTACCGAGATGCGTAAATACCAAAGTCCAAATGAAGCTATTCTTGAGCCGATTGAGAAGGCGAGCCGTGACGAATTGCAGGCGTTACAGCTACAGCGTTTGAAATGGTCGATCAGTCACACGTATGCCAATGTGGCGCCGTTTCGAGAGAAGTGCCTGGCGAGCGGGGTGACGCCTGATGACTTAAAGCAGTTGGCGGATCTCGCAAAGTTTCCGTTCATGACCAAAGCGGACTTGCGCGACCATTATCCGTTTGGCCTTTTTGCGGTGCCGCGCACGGATATCCGGCGTCTGCATGCATCGAGTGGGACCACGGGGAAATCGGTTGTGGTTGGTTACACGGCGAACGACTTAGCGGTATGGAGCGAATTGGTTGCACGCTCTTTGCGGGCGGCAGGTGTGAAGCCAGGAGACATGGTGCACAACGCTTATGGCTATGGCATGTTCACCGGGGGGCTTGGCGCACATTACGGCATTGAGCAGTACGGCTGCACGGTGGTTCCCGTGTCTGGCGGACAGACCGCAAAGCAAGTACAGCAAATCATTGACTTCCGCCCCGATGCCATTATGGTCACGCCGTCGTTTTCTCTGGTGATTGCGGAGGAGTTTGAGCGCCAAGGTATCAAGCCCCATGAGATTTCTCTGAAGACGGGTATTTTTGGTGCGGAGGCGTGGGGTGAGGGCATGCGTGCCGAGATTGAGGCGCGACTGGGCATACATGCCATCGATATCTACGGCTTGACGGAGGTCATGGGGCCGGGTGTCGCGTCTGAGTGCATAGAAACCAAGGACGGCCCGGTGATCTGGGAAGATCACTTTTACCCAGAAATCATTGATCCGGAGACGGGCGAGGTGTTGCCCGATGGGGCGGAGGGTGAGCTGGTCTTTACCTCCCTGACCAAAGAGGCATCGCCGGTGATTCGCTATCGCACACGTGATTTGACGGCGCTGTTGCCGCCAACGTCACGCGCCTTTAGGCGGATGAAAAAGATAACCGGGCGCACCGATGACATGCTGATCATTCGTGGTGTCAACGTGTTTCCCAGCCAGATCGAAGAGCAAATCATGGCGGATGCCGCGCTGGCAGCGATTTATGAAATCCACGTCACCCGCGAGGGGCACCTTGATGCGCTTGCCGTGCATTGCGAGGTGAAGCCAGAGACAGGCGCGGTCAGCCCGGCGGACTTAGCCGCCATGGGTGAACAGTTAAAACAGCGCATCAAAGCACTGATCGGCATATCCACTGCCGTGACTGTTCTCCCGGCGGATAGCCTAAAACGCATTGAGGTCGGAAAAGCCAAGCGTGTGTACGACACACGGACGCAGCAAAGTTGAAAGCGAGGAATACAGATGTACACATCACCCACCATGACCACACCCGCCGCGAGTGCGCAGGCTGGCACCAACATCGCACCGATAGAGCCACCGGAGAAGATGCAAGCCTTTGACCGTGTCATTGATGCGGACGGTCGCATCGAGCCACAGGACTGGATGCCGCAGGCCTATAGAAAAACCTTGGTGCGTCAAATTAGTCAGCACGCGCACAGCGAAATCGTTGGTATGTTGCCCGAGGGTAATTGGATTAGTCGTGCGCCCAGCCTCAAGCGCAAGGCGATTTTGCTCGCCAAGGTTCAAGATGAAGCGGGTCACGGTTTGTATCTATACAGTGCCGCGGAGACATTGGGGGTGAGCCGTGACAGCATGTTGGATGCCCTGCACACGGGGCGTGCCAAGTACAGCTCCATCTTCAACTACCCCACGCTCACATGGGCCGATGTTGGCGTGATTGGTTGGTTGGTAGATGGCGCCGCGATCATGAACCAAACCCCGCTGTGTCGTTGCTCTTACGGGCCGTATGCGCGGGCCATGATTCGGGTATGTAAAGAGGAGAGTTTCCATCAGCGGCAGGGCTATGAGTCCCTGTTGGTGATGATGAAAGAGGGGACGCAGGCACAGCAGGACATGGTTCAGGATGCGGTTAACCGTTGGTGGTGGAAGTGCTTGGCCATGTTTGGCCCACCCGATTCAGAGAGTCCAAATAGCGAGCAGGGTATGCGATGGGGGATCAAACGCATCAGCAACGATGACCTGCGTCAGCGGTTTGTGGACGCCACTATTCCCCAAGCAGCGGTGCTGGGTGTCAGCGTGCCAGATGAGGACCTCAAATGGAATGAGGAGCGAGGGCACTACGATTTTGGACCGATTGATTGGGACGAGTTTTGGGCCACCGTCAATGGCAACGGCCCCTGTAACAAAGAGCGGCTGGCTACACGGGTGCAGGCGTGGCGCGATGGTCAGTGGGTGCGAGACGCCGCAATGGCAAGCGCGCAAAAAAAGCGCGAAAGGGAGCAAGCGGCATGACACAAAAAACGGAATCAGCGCCGCCGCTGTCTGAGTGGCCGCTCTGGGAAATTTTTGTGCGAAGTCGACAAGGGCTAGAGCACAAGCACTGCGGCAGCTTGCACGCCAGCGATGCCGAGCATGCACTGCAAATGGCGCGTGACGTGTATACCCGACGCCAAGAAGGTGTGAGCATTTGGGTGATCCCGTCGCGCAGCATCACAGCGAGTTCGCCAGATGACAAGGGCGAGTTGTTTGATCCTGCGAATGACAAGGTATACCGTCATCCCACGTTCTACACCATCCCTGATGAAGTGGGGCACATGTAATGTCGACCAGCGATTACGTCTTACACCTGGCTGATAACGCACTGGTTTTGGGACAGCGGAACGCCGAGTGGTGTGGTCACGGCCCGATTCTTGAAGAAGATATTGCGATGGCCAATAACAGCCTCGATCTGGTTGGCCAGGCGCGCATGTTGTATCACTATGCGGCCACGCTAAAAGGGGCGGGCGCTACTGAAGATTCACTGGCGTACTTCAGAGACCCACCCGCGTTTAAAAACTTTACCTTGGTGGAGTTGCCTCACCACGGTCCGTTGGTCGGCTATGCGGTTGATCGGCGTGACTACGCCGTAACGATTGTGCGTAATTTTTTATACAGTGCCCTGATGGGGTTGGTATGGGAAAAGCTACAGGACGGAAGCGATCCCGACCTCGCAGCGATCGCAGCGAAGGCGTTGAAGGAGACGCGGTATCACCTGCGCCACGCAAGCGACTGGTTAATCCGTTTCGGCACTGGAACAGGTGAGTCCGCGCGTCGTGCGCAAGAAGCGCTCAACCACCTGCTGCCGTATACACAAGAGTTTTGGTTGCTTGCCGACTATGAAGAACAGGCGGTTTCTGAGGCGGTCGCGGTTGACCCACGCACGGTGGAGGCGTCATGGCACGAGATCGTTGCACACGTGGTCAGTGAAGCGGGGTTGCGCTTGCCTGACAGCGGGGGGCACCGTTCAACCGGCAAATGCGGGGTGCACTCCGAGCACCTCAGTTATTTATTGGCGGAGATGCAGAGCTTGGCGCGCGCGCACCCAGAGGGGGTCTGGTGAGCGCGGATACCGCGACCAGCGTGACGGATACGGAAGCCGAGGCTTGGGCGCTGTTGGCAACGGTGACCGATCCAGAAATCCCCGTAGTCACGCTACAAGAAATGGGCATTATTCGTGACCTGCAACTAAACGATGCGCACGAAATTACGGTGGTGATCACGCCCACCTACAGTGGGTGCCCGGCCATGGATCAAATACGCGCCGACATTGCCGATGGCTTACGCCCTTTAAATAGACGGGTGGTTGTCCAGACGCAGTTATCACCCGCTTGGACAACGGATTGGATGACAGCCGCCGCAAAAGAAAAATTGCGAGGTTATGGTATCGCGCCGCCTAATCGCCGGTGCGGATCTGAGGCCGAGCCCGTCTCTATCCTGCGCTTCATGCGCGAGGCCGCGGTTGCCAGCGATGAGGTGAGTTGTCCGCAATGCGGATCCATAGACACCGTTGAGTCGTCACACTTTGGGTCAACGCCTTGTAAAGCGCTGTACAAGTGCCTTGCTTGCACGGAGCCCTTTGACTACTTTAAGCCTTTTTAAAATGGGATCAGCAAGTATGCGTGCAGTCGGTTTTCAGGACTTATACGTCAAGCGGGTGACGCCAGAGGCGGCGGGTGCCGTTGCGCTCACGTTTGATGTGCCAGCGGCATTGCAAGATAGCTTTCAATTTGAGCCTGGGCAGTTCATTACCTTGCGTACCGCCCTGAATGGTGTGGACGTGCGTCGAAGCTATTCCATCTGCAGCTCAAGAAAACAGTTGCTCCGGCATGCCGAGATAGCGGTTGGCGTGCGGCCCATTGTGGATGGCCTTTTCTCAAACTGGGTTGCCAAGGACGTGCGGCAGGGGGATGTCATCAGCGTCATGCCACCCGATGGTCGCTTCGTTATCAAGCGACCACAGGCCATTCATCGCGTGGCCTTCGCTGCTGGCTCGGGTATCACACCGATACTGTCGATTATTGCCACCACCCTAGAGGAGCAGGCCAACGCGAAGTTCACGTTGATCTACGGTAACCGGCGACTGTCTAGCGTGATGTTTAATGAGGCGTTGCAGGATCTAAAAGACCGCTACCCGGATCGCTTTACCCTGTTGCATATTTTGTCGCAACAGATGCAGGAGGTTGACCTCTTGCAAGGTCGCATTGATGCGGAAAAAGTCAAGCGACTGACCGCCTCCTTGTTGCCGGTAGCCAGTATGGATGAGGTCTTTGTATGTGGTCCCGAGGCCATGATTGAATCGGTGACAAAGACGCTAGTCGACTGCGGCCTGTCTGAGAAACGTATCCACAGTGAGCGCTTTTACGCGCAGGGCTCTGCGGCGGAGTCGACTGCACGCAAGGCCGCGACGGTCGATAAGCACACCACCATCACCACGGCGTCCACGGCGAAAAAAACCAATCTGTCGTTGATGGTTGATGGTAAGACCCATGAGCTGACGATTGACCGGGGAAGCTTGGTCTTGGACAGTGCGCTAGATGCGGGCTTAGATGTGCCGTTTTCTTGTAAGGCGGGTGTGTGTAGCACCTGTCGTTGCTTGGTCATGGCGGGCACAGTGGCCATGGATAAAAACTTTACCTTGGACCAAGACGAGATAGACCGTGGCTATGTTTTGAGCTGCCAGGCCCGCGCGACCAGTGAGGCGGTGACGCTTGACTTTGATCAGCGCTGATCGCTGAGCGCAACGGGCAACAACTAGACTCCGACACACGCGATTGCAGCAATCTGCCCCTATGTCCCAAGCCATCGACGATGCCCTAGCCCAACGCGTCGACGCGTTTCTATTGAAAAAGGACACCAAGGCGGGTTCCTTGATCGTGTCCATCTTTGGGGATGCCATTCTGCCGCGTGGCGGCGTGGTCTGGTTGGGTAGCTTGATTTCCTTGCTAGCGCCTTTTGGCGTCAACGAGCGACTGACTCGGACTGCGGCTTTTCGGCTGGTGAAAGACGATTGGTTGGTACAGCAACCCGACGGGCGGCGCTCGAATTATGCGCTCTCACCGATTGGTCGCCTGCGCTTTGAAAAGGCCGCTCACCGGATTTACGCCGCCAACACGCCGCCATGGGATGGCCAGTGGCGTTTGTTGAGCCTGTCGCCCCATACCGCGACGTCCCTGCGCGATGCCTTGAGGCGATCCCTTTTTTGGCAGGGGTTTGGTCAGTTAAGCGGTTACCTGTTCGTGCATCCAAGTGCGGCGTTCCCGGCGGTTTTTGCAGCGCTTGAGGGGGATGGCTTGCAGTTGGCTTTGCCGCATGTGATGCCTTTCGCGGCAAGGAATCCTGGCTTGCCTGGGTTGGGCTCAGATCGGGACGTAGTGGCGAGCGCTTGGGACTTAGAAAAGTTGGGCCAAGACTATGCGGCCTTCTGCACACGCTATCGTTCCATACACCGCGCCGTGCAGGCGTTGAACGGTGACGAGCGGGGGAACGTTCCCGATGAGGCGCTTGCGTTTAAGGTGCGGGCGATGCTCATCCATGACTTTCGGCGGCTGCTGCTACGTGACCCCGAACTCCCGGATGCACTGCTGCCACAACAATGGCCGGGACTAGAGGCGCGGGCCTTAACGCGCGCGGTGTACCGCTTTTTATTGCCAGCGTCTGAGCGGTTTTTGTCGGCTACGTTGTGCCTCGCCAACGGGAGCCCTCTAAAACAAGGCAAGCGCATTGAACAGCGCTTTCTGCCATCCGCTAATTAAGCGGGTGGCATCGCGTTACGCGGCGTAGACACATTATTCCAGCAGGCTGGGTAACCAGAGAGAGATCGCGGGAAATGCGCACAGTATCACCAGGCGTAGCAAGTCGACAGAAATAAAGGGAAGCGTGCCTTTGTATATCCGCGTCAATGGCACATCGCGAGCAATTGAGTTGATAACGAAAACGTTCATCCCCACAGGCGGGCTAATCAAGCCTAGCGTGACCGCCATGACCAAAATGACACCGAACCAAACCGGATCAAAGCCAAGTGCCATGATGGCCGGTACCACGATAGGCACGGTAAGTAGCAGCATAGCCAGTTCATCCATTACCGCACCGAGTACGATGTAGCAGAGCATGATGAGCGCTAACACCCCATAGGCACCGATGGGCAAGTCAACTAAAAAGTCAACGGCATGCTGTGTAAATTGTGTGATTGTTAGGAAGTAACCAAACAAGTAAGCGCCGATAACGATCAGCATAATGGCCGAGGACACACGCAAGGCCTGAATCAAGGCGCCCCGAATTTCGGCCAACCCGAGCTTGCGACGCACGATACCAATGCCAAGGGCGCCGATTGCACCGACACCAGCGGCCTCCTGAACAGTGAAGATGCCGCTGTAGATACCGCCTAAAACCATCAGGAACAAGGCAAATATTGCCCACAGGCCGCGTACCGATGCCCAGCGCTCAGCCCAACTGTGCTTGGTGCCGCGTGGCAATAAATGGGGATATTTATACGATAGAAAAACAATGATCAGGCTGTAAAACGCGACGGCTATCAGGCCGGGGAAAACGCCAGCAGCAAACAGCTGCGTGATGTCGATCTCCGTCATGATCCCGTACAGCACAAAAATGACCGATGGTGGAATCATGATGCCTAGCGTTCCACCGGCTGCAATCATGCCCGCCGATAAGCCGGCATCGTAGCCGCCTCGGCGCATCTCTGGCAAGGCGATTTGTGTCATGGTCGCCGTGGTCGCCACAGAGGATCCATTGATCGCCGCAAAACCAGCGCAGGAGAAAATAGAGGCGAGGGCCAAGCCACCGCGGAAGTGTCCCAGCCAGGTGCGCCCTGCGTTGTAGAGTTCTCGACTCATGCCTCCGTAGGATGCGAATGCCCCCATCAGGACAAACATGGGAATGACACTGAGGTTGTAATCGGTGATGACAGAAAGCGGAACATTGGCCAGCAAGTTGATCGCGGGCGACCAGCCTGAGACCGCGGCAAAACCGAAGATGCCGGTGACGCCCATCGCAATCCCGACAGGGACGCGCAGCGCCATCAGGCCGAACATGCCGGCAAAGCCCAGCAGGACCATGAACTCACGTTCCATTTAAGATATTTCCTCAGGTGCCAAATCGTCAACTTCCCCGCGCCACACCTTGAGCAATCGCACAGCGCACAGGACAGCACCCACGGACATACCGAAGGAGGCAGGAATAAAAAACCAGTCTAGCGGAATCAGGAGATCCATCGTCGTTTGTCCGCCGACACCCAGTGACTTGACCCACATCATCCACGCCATGGCGATTGAAAACACCAGGGTCACAAAGGTTGCGATTAAGTCAATACGCCGCTTCGATCGCACGTTACTGAATTCCCAAAACACATCGACACAAATGTGACTGCCGTAGTAGGTTGCCAGCGCAAAGCCCCACGACAGCGTGACCGCTTGAATCATGCTCGCGCCGTCAAACCAGTCAGGTATTTGAAAATTAAAGACATACCTAACAAAAACGTTGCTCGCAGTTAGGAGCGCAATCAGCAGCAAAAATATAGCAGCCGTCACCTCAGTTGCTGCAAGCAAACGTTTCATTAGGTCGGTCCTTTGTGGTCGTTAAGTAGCAGCTTACTCTTTGAGGTCAGCGAGCATTTTCTTGCCGTCAAGACCCAGCTTCTGCATGCTGGCTTCCCACTGGCCATAGACCGGCTGCGTCGCAACTTTCCAAGCGTTGACCTGTGCATCTGACAGGGAAACGATGGTGTGGCCCTTCATTGCCGTGATCTTTTGCTGACCAGCATCTTCGTAATCACCCCAGTCAGCGCCAATCTTCGCGGCCCACTTGTTGTTGCAATGGTCATCCATTACCGCCTTTTGGTTGGCGCTCAGCTTGTTATACCAAGCCTTGTTGATCGGCCAAACAAAAGCGGCCGCATACAAGCGCATGTCGGTGTGGTACTTGGTCACTGAATCAATTTTGAAGCTAGCAATCGACTGCCATGGGAAGGTGATGGCGTCTGCAACACCCTTGGAGAGCGCATCGCGTGACTCAGGCGCGGAGACCTGAACCGCAGAGCCGCCCAAGAGGTTAACCATCTGGGCAACGGTTCCATTCGCTGGACGAATTTTCATCCCACGGATTTGGTCTGGTGACGTGATGGCCTTCTTTGAGTGAATGGTGCCGATGTGCAGGTGAGCCAAGCAGACCTTGACGTCTTTCATTTCGGTGGGCGCGTACTGGCTATACCAGCGATCGACTGCCGCAGAAGCAGGGCCGGGCTTTTGAAACATGAAAGGCAGCTCTGCCGCGCCAAAAATAGGGAAGCGTCCGGCTTGATAGCCTGGGTTTACAAACGCCATGTCGGCAATACCATCGCGAACCATATCGTAGTGGTCGGGTGCTTTGCCCAATTGCTGCGACGGGAATATGCTGACTTTGATTGAGCCGTTGGAGGCCGCTTCAATTGACTTCGCCCAAGGAATAATACCCAGCGTCGCCAAGGCATGTTTCGCTGGCACCCAGTGTGCAAACTTTAATTCAACCTGCTCGTCCGCGGCTTGGACCGCAAACGAGGTGGTGAGCGCAAGGCTGGCTAATAAAGCCGTCCGTGTCAAAGTTGTCATTTTTTTATTCATGATGTGTCTCCTTTAGTAGCACGTTAAAAAACCGTCTGTGTATCAGCGAAAAAGGCCGTTGATAGCACGTGTGAAAACGTTAGAAACGTAGTCGTTTATTAGATAGATTTGTTGATGCATTTGCAGCGGGGATTACCCTCCATTTGTAGTCTTGGGGACAGTGATAGTGCCTCACGTGGGTACCTTCGCAAACCACTTGATTGGATGTGCTTTCAAGGGGAGGTTTAAGTGACCATCCGGATCTTCTAGCGTGGCCTTAATTGCTTGGTCCAGTTGCGTTGCAGCGACGTGCAAGTCAAGCTGCGCGCTAAGCGCCGGGGCAACGCAGGTATTCCACAGGCGCTCGTAATTCGCCCGACCGCGTTTTTGGGTGTCGCCATAGCCTTTTAATACCTGTGGCAGTTCTGCCAATGCGCGTCCCATGTCGGGTGACTTGGGGGTCAACGCTTGCATGGCCGCCCACCAAGCCGTCATGGCTTGACTCTCTTGTTTAAAGCGCAGGCTGCTGCGGCGGAAACCGCGCATGCGTGCGAGCGAACGGAGCATCAGATAGCCCCATAGGCTGGTTGAGCGTATGTGTAAACCAACGTGCCATTGGCTACGCTGATTTTTAGATGCCCATGAAAGCAGGCGTTGGCCCAGCGTATGCGGCAACACGGAGGCGACCTCTTCAAGACCTGGCTTGAAGTGCTCTGTGACGTAGACCAACTGCTCAGGGGTGGCCTGCGCCTCGTTGCGTACGCGTGTCAGTCTGTCGGGTTTGGTTTTCAAGTCCGCAACGCGAATCAAGTCTTCGTAACACATCCATAAGGCAAGGTGACGCGCACCGGCTGTCCACGCATCGATGGTGGCGACATCGGTCAGATCTGTGGGGATTGCTTGCGTGAGATACGCGCGGTACTGGGCGGCGTATGACGCGTCTTGGTAGTCGAGACAACGGGCTTCGCCTAGCTGGATAATTTCTGCCAGCTTGACGGTGCGTGCTGAGGTGTCAACCGCTGTAGAAGGGCGATTTTCGTTGGAGGCCGCAAGCAGTCGTGCGGCATGGAAGCCAGCCAAGCTGGCTTGTACGCCTTTACCTGAAGCCTTGATCACGGCCTCGCATGCCTCGATAGACCATCCAAGCACGTCGGCCCCGCACAGGGCGCCAAACATCACGGCGGATACCGCTGTTTTGTGTTCTTGTCGCAGGGCTTCCATATCCATCAGAATGGATTTTTTTGCCAACGTTTTGGTGAGGGTGTTGATCAGGTCATCGTCAAACCGGCCGTCTTCCATGTGCATTTTTTCGGCCGTGGTGTAGACCCGGCTGGTCGATGCAATCAAACACGTTTTCTCTGGGGTAACAAACCCGCGCTCCATCATGCGCGCCGCCTCTAGTCCCTCACTCGCAATGACCACATCGACGCGTGCAGGCACCGGTGACAGCGCAAAGGTTGGCGCCGTTTGGTCGCTGCCAATAGGGGTTTCCGTCCACTCTAAGTAGTAGCTGGTGGCGCCGGTCCTTTGTGCAACGCCGGGCACAGAGGTCGCCTGAACGGCTCGCCCGGAGTTGCGTGCACAGGCCACCAACCAGTTGGCGAGTACGCCGCCGCCTTCGCCGCCAAGTGCGGCGATTAGAACGGTTTTAATTGGGCGTGTGCTCATGACTGCCCCTGCAATTGGCGAATGGTCCATTGGTTAAAGCGCGCGATAAAACGCTCCCACCAGCTTGGGTTCGTGACGATCTCAATTTTGTGAAATGACGGACACAGCACCGCGGCGTCGGCGACTTCACCGCATAGACCGCAGCCCACGCAGTCATTGTTGACGTGGGCGACGGGCGCTGACTTGAGCGGATCGGTGGCATCCTTGATCGTGAGGGTGGGGCACCCCGACAAGCGAATACACGAGTGGTCCCCCGTACACGTATCTTCGTCGATACCGTAACGCGTTCGCAGCATGCGCAACCCTTGCTTTAGGCGCATGGCTTGAATCGGTTTCAGACGCCGCTGCCGCTCAAGCTGGCATTCGCCCTCCGCCACAATCACCTTCAGCCCCTTAAACGGGGAGGACAACGCCTCACGCAGCGTGTCCTGCACCTTAGACACTTTGTAGTTGTGAACGGTGCGCAGCCATTTCACGCCCATCCCCTCTAGCGTGCGCTCGATCGTCATTTCAGTACTGGTGGCGCTATGGCCTTGCGCGATCAGCTTGCTTGCCGAGTCGGGTGAAGAGACTGTTTCTTGGGTGCCTGTCGCAGAGGTGTAGCCGTTTTTCATGATCACCAACACGCCATCGCCTTGGTTCAATAAGGTGGATGACACGCCAGACAACAGGCCGTTGTGCCAAAACCCACCATCACCCATGATGGCGATGGGGCGTCGGGCTGAAAAATTCTTAACAGCGGCACTCGAGGCCATGCTCATGCCATAGCCCAAAATGGAATGGCCAAAAGAAAACGGCGCAAAGGTAGCCAAGGCATGACAGCCGATGTCGGCTGCGATGTGCAACTTGCCGACCTCCCGCTCCACGAGCTTGAGGGCGGAAAACACAGGCCGCTCAGGACAGCCCGTGCAGAAGTTGGGTGGACGTGCGGGCAAGGGTTGCTTCAGTATCTGCGTTGCCGTTTGGCGTGTTTCGTCTAAGCGGGGTAGGTAGCTAGGGACAACAGCGGGAACCACGTTCGCCGGATAGGTGTCTGTGAACGCCTGAATACCGCGTATCAGGATCTCAGCCGTGTATTCGCCGCCCATGCTGAGAAAGTCTTTTCCGTGTAACGCGGTGCGCGACTGGCTTCTTTGCAGGTGCGTGGCAACCTCTTGCTCAATGAACTCAGGTTGGCCTTCCTCTATGATCATGACGCCCTGTTTGTCTTTGCAAAATGTTGTGATTTGCTCGGGCACTAACGGATAAACAACGTTTAACACCAAGAGGGGAATACGCGATTCACCCGCCTCATTGGTCAGCCCCAGAACATCGAGCGCTCTAATCAGCGTGTTGTACAGGCCACCCTGAACAATGAGGCCGACGCCCGTGGGCTCACCAGCCCATTGCTCGTTGAGCGCCGCGTCCACAATGAAGCGGCGCGCCGCGGGCATGCGTGACTCGTATTTCAGCTTCTCTTGTGCGTAGGTGGCGGGTGGATGCGCGAGCTTTGCATAGCTGAATTCGGGTGCGCTTTGTTGCAAGTGCACGCTGGAGATTTTGGGTGCAATATTGGCTTTGGTTTGGAAGCTACCCTGCACATGACAGGTACGAATTCGCAGCTCCATCATGACGGGGGTGTTAGACGCCTCAGACAGCTCGAAGGCTTTCTCTACGAGATTGACAATGCTGGTTAGGTTGGGGCGTGGGTCAAGCAACCAAATAGTCGACTTCAAGGCGAACGCATGGGTGCGTTCTTGGATGACGCTAGCGCCCTCGCCGTAATCCTCTCCCACGACAATAACGGCGCCGCCCATCACCCCGGGCGATGCGAGGTTGGATAGCGCATCAGAGGCCACGTTGGTGCCGACAATCGACTTCCAAGTCACGGCCCCACGCACGGGGTACATGATGGACGCACCCAGCATGGCCGCTGCCGAGGACTCATTGGTGCAGGCCTCCACGTGCACGCCCAACTCGTCGAGATAGGGGCGTGCCTGCACCATGACATCAAGCAAATGCGATATGGGCGAGCCTTGGTAGCCGCCAACGTAGGTCACGCCAGATTGCAGCAAGGCCTTGGTAACCGCCAATATGCCCTCCCCATGGAAGGTCTGCCCGTCGCCGAGTTTGAGATTTTCGATCTCTCTGCTGAAGGACACTTCCACTGCGATCTCCCTTTTTTGTTTACGGCTCTAATTTAGGTTGCTTCAGGGCACATGGCAAATGCACGTTTTGAATTATTATTATTCGATATGCGAATAATAACTAATTCTCCGTATGCGAAAAATAAATGAAATTTAACCAGCTGGATCTCAACTTACTGCGCGTGCTCGTTGCGCTGCACCGCACGGGGTCTGTCACGCTTGCCGGGCAGTCGCTGTCGTTGTCCCAGCCTGCAACCAGCCACGCACTGGCTAAGTTGCGGTATGCGCTTGACGACGAACTGTTTGTGCGCAGTGCAAAGGGGCTCAAGCCCACCAAGTTATGCGAGCGTATTGCGCCGCGTTTAGTGGCCCAACTGGCGCAGTTGGAGTCCACGTTAGGAACGGCTAAAGCCTTTGACCCCAAAACCAGCGAAAGCCACTGGCGGGTTTCTTTGTCTGATCTTGGCGAAATGATGTTCCTCCCCGCGCTCGCCAAAGCGCTGCGAGAAGAGGCCCCCATGGCGCACGTATCAAACGTCGCTGTCGGTGTGGAGGAGGTGTCTCGCGCCCTGATGGCGAGAGAGATTGATTTTTCTATCGGCATTTTGCCGAGCAAGCATCCAAGCGTTCGGTCTGAGAAACTATTTGAAGAGCGCTATGTTGCCGTGACGTCCCAGCAGTGGCGACCGAGCAAGGCGGTGACTAAAAGCAAGCTCCAAATAGAGCAACTGCAGCGTGCGAAGTTGGTGGTGGCGGCGCCAACGGCGACGTTTCATGGTGGCGTAGAAAAAATTCTCCAAACCCATAATCTCACGCGTCAGGTCGTATTGCGAACACGCCATTTTGGTGCGATTCCTGAATTGACCTTACACACCGACTTGCTCGCTATCGTGCCAGCGATGTATGCACACAATATGGCGCGCACGCACCAGCTGCGGGTTTGGGAATTACCCAGTAACTCGGTGAAATATGCCGTTAATCTGCTGTGGCATGCCAGTACAGACTCTGAAACTGAGCAAGTGTATGTGCGAGACAAGGTGAGGGCGCTGTTCGCTCGCGCCAGCTGACTGGGTTCGATGGCCGGCGTGACTTCGTTACAAAGGCTCGCCTATGTATTGCAGCGCAAGCGCGCGTTGTGCATCTTCGTTTCGACGCAAGTAGGCCAGCTCGCTTTCCTGCAATCGCTGATCGATCGGTGTTTGATCTGGAAAACGGTGCAGTAAATTAGTCAGCCACCAAGAAAGCCGGGTGGCACTCCAGACTCTACGCAAGGCGGTTTGTCCGTAATCATTTAACAGCGCTTCGCTGTCCTGCTTGTAATACGCCATGAGGCCACGCGAGAGGTAGTGCACATCTGAGAATGCTAAATTCAGCCCCTTGGCACCTGTTGGGGGCACGATATGCGCCGCATCACCAAGCAAAAATAAACGGCCCCAACGCATAGGCTCTGCGACGAAGCTACGAAGGGGTGCAATTGATTTTTCTATGGAGGGCCCCGTCTCAATTTGTGCGGCAATCCGGGGGCCCATGCGTATCTTCAACTCGTCCCAAAATCGCTGGTCACTCCAATCGGCCAAGCCATCTGACAGGGGGCACTGCACGTAATAGCGGCTCAACATGGGGTTGCGCTGCGAGCACATGGCGAAGCCATGTTCGTGGTTGGCGTAGATGATCTCTTTTATGGGCGGCGTGCGCGAGAGGATACCGAGCCAGCCAAATGGGTAAATTTTCTCAAATGTCTTGAGGGTTGCCGCAGGAATGGTCGACCGACTTACGCCGTGATAGCCATCGCATCCCGCGATAAAGTCACCTTCTATTCGGTGGTGGAGACCATCTTTTTGATAGGTGACAGACGGTGTTGTGCTGTCGACGTCGTGCAGCCTCACGTCCTCTGCGAGATCAATTGGCGCCGTGCCTGCCGCATCGTGGGCGGCATATAGGTCTTCGGTGATCGCTGTCTGGCCGTAAGCCATCATGGTTCGACCCGTATGCTTTTTGACGTCAATAAAAAACTGCTCATCGCCAGACCACACAATACCCGTGCCGTTGTGTACGCTGCCCTCTGCATTCAGTCGATCGGCGAGACCATAAGCCCTGAGCATGTTAACGGTGCTGTCTTCTAGTACGCCTGCGCGTATGCGTTGCAAGACATGTTGGCGTGAAGCGCGCTCCACAACGACGCTGGCGATGCCTTCTTTGCGTAAGACGTGCGAGAGCATCAGGCCTGCAGGTCCGCCACCAACGATGATGACTTGGGTTTTAATCGTGTGCATGGTCTGTGCGCCCTTGGTGTCTGATGGTGAGAGTCAGCGATGGTCCCTGTGGTTTTACCAGATGTCGTCGTTTAAGACACCGGTGACGCTCGCCTTGGCCTTGGCCTTGGCCCTGGACTTGGCCCCGGACTTAGCGGGAGCGCGGCGGAGGGTTGTCTGCGGCCATCTTCATCATAATTAGATTTCGGGCTACACTTTTGAGTCACCCACGGAGTACAACGGAGCGACATGAAACCTGAGATCAATGAGCGTCTCACCCGCATCGGGCCACAGGCACCGTGTGGCGCACTCATGCGTCACTACTGGCAGCCGGTCGCCTTATTGGCGGAGTTTGATCCCGCACTTGATCCGCGCATGCGTGATCGCCCGGTGAAGGCGGTGCGCGTGTTAGGGCAAGATTTCGTGCTTTTTAAGAATGCGGCAGGCACCTTTGGGTTACTGGATCGTGACTGCCCGCACCGAGGTGCCGATTTGGCATTTGGGCGTAACGAGGGTGACGGCTTGCGATGTCCCTTTCACGGGTGGAAGTTTGATGTGAGCGGCCAATGTATTGAGACGCCTGCTGAGCCCGAGGGAAGCCGGCTGTGTAGCCGTATCAAGCAGCGCAGCTACCCCCTCATGGAAAGAAGCGGTGTGCTATTTGCTTGGTTGGGTGAGGCCGGTAGCTCGCCACCCCCCTTCCCAGAACTGGACTGCTTTACGGCGCCCGACACCCATACCTTTGCCTTTAAAGGGCTGTGGCAATGCAATTGGCTGCAAGCCTTTGAGGTGGGCGTTGACCCGGCGCATGCATCGTTCTTACATCGCTTTTTTGTTGATGAGTCAATGGAAGACAGCTACGGCAAGCAATTTAGAGGTGCCAGTGCGGGCGACGTAGACGGCGAGCAGTGGCCCATGACGAAAGTCATGCGTGAATTTGATCAACCCAAGATATCGGTGGCGTCTATGCCTTACGGCATGCAACTCACGGCATTGCGCGCCATGAATGCGTCGCTCACACACGTGCGCGTGACCCATTCAATTTTCCCGCATACCTTCGTCATTCCGCTTTCAGAGACCATGACGATTACCCAAATGCACGTACCCGTCGATGACACCAACACCTATTGGTATGCGGTCTTCACCAGCTTTGATGGACCTGTCGACAAAGAGGCCATGCGTGCACAACGTCTGCAGGGGATCAGCTTGCCGGACTACATCCCCAAGACGGGGCGGCACAACCACTGGGGCTTCAACGAGGAGGAGCAGTTGACGCGCACGTATCTTGGCATGGGTGAGAGTGATATCAACGTACACGACCAATGGGCGTGTGAGAGCATGGGCCCGATCCAAGATCGTAGCCGCGAACACCTGGGCACCACCGATGTCGCCATCATGGCGAATCGCCGCGTATTGATGAAGGCAATCGACGATGTCGCCGCTGGGCGTTACCCACCCGGCGTGGCGCAACCGGAGGTAGCCGCTCAACGCGTTGGCCCCGATACCGTCGACGGTATTGCCCCAGCAGATAACTGGGAGCAGTGGTGGCAAACGGCGGTCGATGCCAAGTGCCGCCGCGCCGCTTGGCACGAAAAGCACGGGTCGTAGGCCGTGCGAGCACGAACGTGATGAACAAAGAAGAAGCCATTGTGGGCGTCGCCGAGCAGATTCAAGCCCATGATCTAGAGCTGATTCGCTTTGCATGGTGCGACGTGCATGGCGTTGTGCGCTGCAAGAGCCTGAGCGCCGCCGCCGCCATGCGGGCGCTAGACAACGGCGTTGGCATGGTGAGCACCTTGTTCCTAAAAGATGCGGTGGGTCGTACGGTTTACAAGATTTTCGAGCCCGAAACGGCAGCCCAACTTCCTGACTTTGCCTTCGCCAGCAATGTGCAACTCATGCCGTTGCCGCACACGTTTAAGGTATTGCCGTGGGCGGAGAAAACCGGGTGGATACTGTGCGACGCGGTGTTTCCAAATGGTGAGCCGGTTGGTTTGGATACGCGCCATCAACTGAAAACCGCTCTGGGGAATTTGGCCAAGCGTGGCCTAGGGATGGTGTGTGGTCTGGAGGTCGAGCTGCACATTTACCGCTTGGACGAGGCGCGTAATAGCGCTTACCGCAACCCTGATTTAGCGGCTTGGCCGGGGCCTGCACCAGAGGTTAGTTTGATACACCCGGGGTTTAACCTGCTGTCAGAGTCGTGCCTAGACATGGCTGACGAGCCTTTGCGGATTGTGCAGCGAACGGCACAGGCCTTGGGCTTGCCCTTGTTGTCACTTGAAATTGAGTTAGGCCCCAGTCAAGTGGAGGTGGTGTTTGATGCAACCGACGCCTTAACTGCAGCGGACAACATGGTGTTGTTTCGTAGCGCGGTCGGTCAAGCCCTTGGTCGGGCGGGTTATTACGCAACCTTCATGTGTCGCCCGCCGTTTGAAAACATCATGGCCAGTGGTTGGCATCTGCACCAATCGCTGGTGGACCTTGCGACCGGAGAAAACGCGATGATGCGCCCGACCCCCACCTCAACCCCTACTCAGACAGGCGAGGCCACTGAGCTGTTATCTGATCTCGGCGCGCATTACTTGGCAGGCTTGTTAACGCACGCCAGAGGCATGACGGTCATGTGCACGCCAACCACCAACGGTTTTGAGCGCTTCAAACCCAACGCGTTGGCGCCGCATGCGATTGTGTGGGGGCGCGATAACCGCGGTGCCATGTTGCGTGTCATCGGGCAAGCCGGTGATGCCGCCACTCGCATTGAGAACCGATTGGGTGAACCGGCTGCCAATCCCTATTTGTATATGGCCGCGCAAATTCACGCTGGTCTAGCGGGTATCGATCAGCGTTTAGTCCCCCCACGTGCAACGGCTGACCCCTATGGGCAGGGGGCGACAGACGGATTGGTTCCAAATAATTTGGGCGAGGCCTTAGATGCGCTGACGGCCGACCCCGCGATGCGAGCGGGTTTTGGTGACGCGTTTATAAATTACTACGAGCAGATAAAACGCCCTGAGCAGCAACGCTATGAGGCGGCTGAAGACAAGCGTGCATTTCATACACGCGCGTATTTTTCTAGGATTTAGTTTAGGCAATGACAAAGACCAACCAGATGATCACCATCCATTTATTCACTGGCCCCGCCGATACCGAGGGGGTTGCCGTGCAAGCCACGGTGGGACAAACCTTAATGGCTGCTGCGGTTGACGCCAACGTCGATGGCATTGCCGCCGACTGTGGCGGCACGCTCACGTGCGCGACCTGCCATGTGATGGTGCGCGAGCCGTGGTTGTCGCGTTTGGAGGCGATGCCGTCCGATGAAGACAGCATGCTGGACTACGCGGCGTGTGCGCGGGAGGCTAACAGCCGCCTGTCATGTCAGGTCAAACTGACGGCTGACTTGGACGGCATGCAAGTCGATTTACCGGCTAGTCAGTACTGACCAGCTGAGGGCGCAGTGCATTGGCTTTTGCTCAGTGCGTCGCGCTTTTCAGGGTGGCTAGTAAAGCGTTTAGGGCGGCCATCGCAAAGGCCTGCATGTTGTCGACGCGCTCAGATTGGGCGGTCTCCAGCGTGGTCGCGCGGTCGAGTGACGGCATGGTCCGACTGCTCACGGCTAAGCACGTGTGTCCCGGGGCATCGCCGTATCGGTTGCCAGTCGGGCCGCTGGCGCCTGTTTCGGCCAGACCCCAGTCGGCGTGCGCGTGCTCCCGAGTGCGTAAGGCGAGTAGCGCCGCATAGGGTTCGGAGGCGGAGCGTATGTCCGACATGTCATGGTCCTCGATGTTTGTGAGGGTGCGGCGTGCGTGTTGGGTGTAGACCACTGCGCCAGAGACATAGTAGGCCGATGCCCCTTCCACACTGAGCAGGGCAGCCGAGATCAGTCCGCCAGCCGACGATTCGGCAACAGCAATGGTTTCTTGGCGGGCTTTTAAAATCTCGGCAATTTCGCGTGCAATGGGGTGTAGTGTGTTCATGGTGTCCTTCTTGAATACCTGTCATCGTAGGCGGCCTGATCGCTTCGTCAAGCCCCTTTTATAGCGGCAAGTGTCGCTTAGTTAACTTCTCTTGCCCGGCAAAACATGCGACTATGCGGCGAATTAACAGGGGACATCAATGGCTAAAAATATCGTCGGTATCTGGAAGATGGTGCGAACGGAGTCAACCGGTGCGGATGGTCGTCCCATGCCCGCGCCTTATGGCGGAGCCGGCGGATTGGGCATCATCACCTTTACGGCGGACGGTCGCATGGCCTGCGTCTTGTGCGACAGTCGCACCGACCTGCCAGCGGATGCACCGCGTGAATACAACTCCTACTGCGGCGCGTACGTATTTGATGGCAAGCAATTGAGCACCAAAGTCGATGCCTGCTCCTTGCCCAAGTGGTTTGGTACCGACCAAGTTCGGGACGTCTCGTATGAGGGTGACTTGATGGTGTTGCGTCCGCCCCTGAGGGCCTACGCGGCACAAGCCGAACAGCGTGTGCTGTACTGGCGAAAAATGAGCGACTGAGCTCTGCCCTCCCAATCGTTTGCGTGGTTGGCGTCGAAAAGACGCTGTTTTTCGACGATGATGGGGGATGAATACAACGCCATCGCTGATCACCTGGGAAGACGCCGGACAAACCTGTGAGGCCGCTTGGCGTTCCCCCACGCAGCGCATGCCCAGCGAGCTGGTGCCCGCGGACGACACCTTGAGTGCAGACAAGGCCTACAAGCTGGTGAATGCGGGCAAGGGCCTGTTGTGGCGCGGGGACTTTCATAACGGCCGCCAACTGTTGCAAGCGCTGTCACGGCGCTTAGATCGTAAGCCGCGTCGTCGCAAGCCCGCTGCTGGCGCGACTGACGTCGACACACCGACCGATGCCTTGAGCGCGACGCGTGCAGCGTTCATGCGCCACCGTGCATTTCAGGCGCGTCGGGCCGAGGTGTTGGGCCGCGTCTTGATTCGCTTTGAGCCAGACCACAGCCTGAGCTTGCGCCGTGCCCCGGACGCCCGTACCGCGTTAACAGAGGCGTGGGGTGCGCCTGACGGTCATGCGTCCATGGTGTCTATGCGGGATTTGCAGGGCATGATTGGTGCCCACGAATGGCGTAAAAAGGGTGTTGACATCCCTTTTCTGAATGACCGCATCCATCCGCACTATGGGGTGTATTCTCCACTGCGAGGTGAATACATTGACCTGATCGCGCACGCACCGTTACCCGATGGCGCCAAAACGCTGGCCTTTGATATCGGGACAGGAAGCGGCGTGATTGCCGCTGTGCTGGCCAAGCGTGGCGTCGCCCGCGTGCTCGCGAGCGACATTTCACCCGCAGCCATCGCCTGTGCGAGCCAGAATATCGCCCGCTTGGGGTATCAAGCCCAGGTGGAGCTGTTGGCCACTGACCTTTTCCCGGAAGGACGGGCCCCACTGATCGTGTGCAACCCGCCGTGGTTGCCCGTCCCAGCCAGCGCCGCAATAGAACGCGCGGTGTACGACCCAGACAGCGCCATGTTGCGTGCGTTTTTAACGGGTCTCTGCGCGCATTTGACACCCAACGGGGAAGGGTGGTTGGTCATGTCTGACCTCGCGGAGCACTTGGGCCTGCGTGGGCCAAGTACGCTCACCGACTGGATGGGTGCGGCCGGCTTGCGTGTCTTGGCGCGTCACGATGCGCGTCCGTCGCATCCGAAAGCCACTGATCCCAGCGATCCGTTGTTTGTAGCGCGTCGCAAAGAGGTGACCACGCTGTGGCGTCTTGCCGCCGCGTAGATACCCATTCAGCGAGGGGTGGTGACTGAACGGTCGCTGGGCAATTGGCATCTCAGACTGGCATAATCCACTCCAAAGCAACGGCTACTCGTTGCTATTTTTTTGAACTGAAGGACTGCTATGAACACCCACCCCTCTGGACTGCAATACGAAGACACCGTGATCGGCGAAGGCGATGAAGCGGTCTCTGGAAAAGACGTGGTTGTGCATTACACCGGTTGGTTGTTTAACGACGGTGTGCAAGGTGAAAAATTTGATTCCAGCAAAGACCGTCGCGACCCCTTTATGTTCGCGTTGGGCTCGGGCATGGTGATTAAGGGCTGGGACGAAGGCGTGGCGGGTATGCGCGTTGGCGGTGCGAGAACCCTCGTTATCCCTCCTGAAATGGGCTACGGCGCACGCGGCGCGGGCGGCGTTATCCCCCCAAATGCGACCTTAAAGTTTGAGGTCGAGTTGCTAGGCATTCAAGGCTGAGATCGCGGAATAGCTTCCCCTAGGCTTGCACGCTCACGGGGTAAGCGGGCGTTTTAACGCGCACGGTCATGGGGCCAAACACGATGGGCGTGGCCGTACCTGCCAAGGTCTGGGCGAGGGCTTTGGCCGCCGTCATGAGTGGCATCACAAACGGCAAACCACGCGGCGCCCCGTCAAACAACGTGGGGGTGGCCGCACTGGCGTAGGCGGCACAGTCGCCTAATGCGTAAACGTCTGGCGCGGATGTCTGACCCCACGCGTCAACGACGATGCCTCGGCCTATGTGCAAGTCGCTGCCCTGTGCCAACTCAGTGCGGGCGCGCAGTCCAACGGCGGACAGCACCACGTCCACACACAGACACTTACCGTTAGACAGGGTGACCCACTTGTCGCGCGGCGCTTGCGGGGTCTGCGTGTCGGTGTCTACCCGGTGGTCTACTCGTTGTGCGGTCATTCCAAAGTGAAATTGCACGCCCAATGATGCCAATGCCGTTTGCAATGCATGACTGTCCTCGGCCGACAACAGCGCACCCAGAACGCGCTCGCCAGGATCAACCACGTGCACCGTGTGACCGGCCTTGGCCAAGTCGTTGGCAAACTCGCACCCAATCAGGCCCGCACCCATGATCAAGACGCGCCCGCGCTCGGGGTGCGCCGCTTGGGCCAACTGCGCCCTAAAGGTGGCGTAGGCGTCCAGATCGTTTACAGACAAAATATGCTCAGAGCCCGGCAGATTCAAGCGGATGGGGTCGGCACCTAAGGCCAAGACCAACTGGTGATACGGGATAGTGCCTGCCGTGGTGGCGAGCGTTTTTTTCGCCGTATCGATGGCGGTCACCGAGGTGTGTGCCCGCAGCGTTACCCCCAGTTTTTCTGCGTGCGTTTGACCGCTTGCAGAGACCAAGTTCGTTGCCGTTTTGTTGAGTGCGAGGGCATTGGATAGCATCGGTTTGCTGTAAAAATCGCCTGTCCCCGCACTGATTACCGTGATCAGGGCTTCAGGGGAACGGGCGCGTAGCTCCCGCGCAAGCGACCACCCCGCTAGTCCGCTGCCCACAATGACAGTCGCTTGTGGCGTGGTGGTTGTGGCAGGTTCGGACATGGGTGTGGCAGTGGGTGCTTGCATGGTGTTTACTCTCGCAGTGGATTAAATTTCGACGGCTTCAAAGTCGGCTTTTGCAACGCCACACTCTGGACATGCCCACGTCTCTGGGACATCTGCCCACGCGGTGCCTGCCGCAATGCCATCTTCAGGTCGTCCTTGCGCCTCGTCGTAAATGAAGCCGCACACAATGCATAAATAGGTTTTCATGGTTTTCTCTCAATGGGTTGAAGGGGGTAATAACGTGTGCCGGTTGGCGGTTTAGGCCGCTACGGTCTCATGATCTGCAAAGGCTTGAGCGCGCTCTAAGGCCTGTTTGTAGTGATTGGCATGACGCTCCTCGACCTTCGCCAGCGCAGCGAAACGCTTGGCGGCTTTTTCAAGTACCGCTTTAAATTGCGCTGCGTGCTCTCGGCTTTCGGCAATTTGTTCGTCGAATTCAGCGACCGCTGCCTGGTTGCCTTCTTGGACTGCAAGGTGGCGAAAGGCGGGATACATCTCTGTGTATTCATGCGTCTCGCCCTCAATGGCGATCTCCAACGCTTTGGCGGGTGTCATCTGGCTCTTTGGATAAAGTAAGTCAAGGTGACCAAAGGCATGTTGCACCTCCTGATCGGCCGTCGCCTCAAAGGCCTCGGCTGTTGCGATGTCACCCGCAGCCCGAGCAATTTTGGCGAAATAACGGTACTTGATGTGCGCCATAGACTCGCCGGCAAAGGCGGCCTCAAGGTTTTTAATCGTGACGGATGTAGCGGGTGTAGCTGATGTGGGGTTCATTTAGAGCTTCCTTTCAGGGGTTTTTCAAGTTGCGATGGGCCTATTGTTGTTCCTTGCTAATAATCTGTAAAATGGATTGTTTAAATGATTACAATCGGTTTATCCAATCATTAGTATGACAGCTAACAACCCAAAAACGGGCGCTTTTCAGGCGGCCAACCGCTTGTCTCTTAAACAACTGAATTACTTGGTTCAGTTGTCTGACACATTGCATTTCACCCGCGCGGCAGAGCGCTGTTTTGTGACGCAGTCAACGCTGTCCGGCGGCATACAAGAGCTGGAGAGCCAGTTGGGGGTCCAATTGGTTGAGCGCAGTAATAAACACGTGATGTTCACGGCGATTGGTGCCGACGTGGCGAGCCGCGCGCAAGCGATGCTGGCCATGGGCGCTGACTTGATTGACGCCGCAAAGCTAAGCGCTGACCCGGCAAATGCCAGTATCCGTCTGGGGGCGATACCGACGATTGCGCCGTTTATGTTGCCTGCTCTCATGCGTGAGCTCAGAGCACGGCGCGAGGTGTCAGGGGCGGGGGGCACGCCTTTGCCGGCCCCCCGCGTTTTGTTGCGTGAGGATCAGACGGCGGTTTTGCTGCATGCGGTAGAGACGGGGGCGCTTGATGCGGCGCTGATTGCGCTGCCAATGGATGTGGGGCGGTTGGCGGTATGGCCACTTTTCGAGGAGGAGTTGTGGCTCATCGCCTCAACGAAAGAGGCGACGACACACACCCAAGCGCCGACGGTGCGTGACCTTGATATGACACGCCTCATGCTGTTGGGGGATGGGCATTGCCTCAGCGAGCACACCTTACGCGCGTGCAGTACAGCCATGCGCGGCAAGGCCATGACGCCCTCTGATATTGAGGCGACGAGCTTGACCACACTCATTCAGATGGTGGAGGCGGGTTTGGGTGTGGCGATGTTGCCGAGCATGGCGGTGAGGGCGGGGCTTTTGAACGCCAGCGAGGTCATTGCTAAGCCGTTTGCATCGCCAGCACCCAAGCGAACGATCGCACTGGTGCACCGAGCGACGCAAAGCCCGCACCACGTGCTGTCGCAGATACGCGAATTAGCCCAAGCCTTCGGTAAGCCGAGCACGGGCGGTGCCAAACGAAGCAAGCAGTCGGCGTTAGTGCCCGGGTAGCCCCATGGATCGGCTAATGAGCTCTTTCATGATCTCGTTCGTTCCGCCATAGATACGTTGCACACGGGCATCGGCGTACTGGCGCGTCACCGCATACTCCAGCATGTAGCCATAGCCACCGTGTAGCTGAACACAGGCATCCATTACCTTGCACTGCAAGTCCGTGCACCAGTACTTGGCCATGCTGGCGGTGGCACTATCAAGTTGTTCGTTGGCGAGTAAATCTAAACACTTGTCGACAAATACTTGGGCAACTTGCACCTCGGTTTGTAGCTCAGCCAAGGTGTATCGGGTGTTTTGATAACGAGCGACGGGCTGACCAAACACCTGCCGCTCTTTGACATATTGCACCGTCTGATCGATCACGGATTGTGCGGCGGCCACACCGGTGATAGCGATTTGTAGGCGCTCCCAAGGCAGCTGTTCCATGAGAGCGACAAACCCACGGTTACACATGGCTTCGCCACCCAGTAGCTGCTCAGGACCGACGCGTACATTGTTAAAGAACAACTCGGAGGTGTCTTGCGCCTTGTAGCCGAGTTTCTTTAAGCGCTTTCCTTTTTCGAACCCAGGCATACCGCGCTCCACCAGAAAAAGGCTGGTGCCCTTAGCGCCGATTGCGGGGTCTGTTTTGCACACCACAATGACCAGGTCTGCATGCCACCCATTGGTGATGAATGTCTTGCTGCCGTTGATGATGAAGTCATCACCATCGCGTGTGGCGGTGGTTTTGATGCCTTGCAGGTCGCTACCCGTGCCGGGCTCAGTCATCGCGATCGCGCCAATCATTTGGCCAGATGCCATGGCTGGCAGGTAGCGTTGCTTTTGCTCCTCGGTGCCGTAATGCAGCAAGTAGGGGGCGACAATCTCGCTGTGTAAGCCAAAACCAACGCCAGAGAAACCGCCAGCGGCGAGTGCCTCCATTTGGGCGACGGCAAACAGCTTGTCACCGTCACTGCCGCCGTAGGCCTCGGGCATGCTCATGCATAAAAAGCCGTGTTCACCTGCTTTTTCCCATACGGCGCGGTCGACGTAGCCTTGCGCCTCCCACGCCTCGTGGAAGGGCGCGATTTCTTTTTCGATGAAGCGTTGAAACCCATCAATAAATGCCTGATGGTCAGGGTTGAAAAGGGTACGGGTAATCATTGACATGTCTCCAACGTGATTTTTTTATGATGTGTAGCGGGCAAAATGAAAACATAGCGTAACCCATATTTTGTGAAAGACAGCCAGATGACCGATGCGTTCATATTTGATGCGGTGCGTACGCCGCGCGGCAAGGGCAAGAAAGACGGCAGCTTGCACGAGGTCAAGCCAATTGACTTGGCTGTTTGCGTGTTGGAGGCCCTGCGAACACGCAACGGCTTTGAGCCATCGGAGATCGATGACATCGTGATGGGCGTGGTCTCCCCGGTGGGTGAGCAGGGGGCGGTGCTGCCCAAGGTCGCGGCGTTGAAGGCGGGTTGGGACGTTCGCTGCTCTGGCGTCCAAATAAATCGCTTCTGCGCCAGTGGCTTAGAGGCGGTGAATTTAGCCGCTCAAAAAGTTGCGAGTGGCTGGGAGGATCTGGTGGTTGCCGGCGGCGTAGAGAGCATGAGTCGGGTGCCCATCGGTGCCGATGGCGGGGCTTGGGCCCAGGACCCAACGACCAATATGGAAACGCTGTTTGTCCCGCAGGGCATTGGGGCAGACTTGATTGCGACGCTTGAGGGCTTTAGCCGGTCGGATGTCGATGCCTACGCCAGCGAGAGCCAGCGTCGTGCCGCGCATGCGCGTGATCGTGGTTTGTTTGACCGCTCAATCGTTCCGGTGTGTGACGCGCTGGGCCAAACGATCTTGGCACGCGATGAGTTCATCAAGCCGGGTACGTCTGTTGAGACGCTTTCAAAGCTCAAGCCTGCGTTCGAGCAATTAGGCGCGCTGGGCTTTGATGCGGTGGCGTTACAGCGTTACCCGCAGGTCGCGCGCATCCACCACGTGCACCACGCGGGTAACTCATCGGGAATCGTTGACGGCGCCACCGCCATGCTGCTTGGCAATGCCGCGAGTGGCAAGCGTTTAGGTTTGACCCCGCGTGCACGTATTGTGGCCACAGCGGTTAGTGGCGCTGATCCGACGATTATGCTGACCGGGCCGGCCCCGGCAGCCCGCAAGGCGCTAGCGAAAGCCGGTTTGACGGCCAAAGACATGGACTTGGTTGAGATCAACGAAGCCTTTGCAGCGGTGGCAATGCGCTTCATGAAAGACTTGGGCTTCTCACACGCGCAAACCAATGTGAATGGTGGTGCCATCGCCATGGGCCACCCGCTCGGTGCGACAGGCGCCATGATTTTAGGCACGCTTGTTGATGAACTGCACCGCCGCGAGCAGCGTTATGGCTTAGCGACCTTGTGTGTGGGTGGTGGGATGGGTATCGCCACGATCATTGAGCGCATCTAATTGAGGACATCAGAAAAATGACTACGCCAACCCCAACTATTCACTATGCGGTAGACGATGGCATTGCCACGTTGACCATGGATGAGCCGAATTCGCCAGTCAATACGATGTGCGAGCAATGGCAAAAAGATCTGATTGCTTGCACCGCACGGGTGGTGGCCGAGCGGCAGACGCTGCGCGGCATTATCTTGGACTCGGCCAAAAAAGTATTTTTTGCAGGCGCTGACCTCAAGGCGGTCATGCGGTCATCAGCGACCGATGCGGTCGCCGTGTACGAGGAGGTTGAGACCATTAAAGGCTGCTTTCGACGCCTAGAAACCTTGGGGATTCCGGTGGTCTCGTGCATTAATGGACACGCGCTAGGGGGCGGATGGGAGTTGGCTTTGGTGGGGCACCATCGCTTGGCAGTCGATAACGACCGTATCGCGCTTGGCCTGCCCGAGGTGACGTTGGGTTTGATCCCTGGCGCGACGGGCATCAGCAAAATGGTGCGTTTGCTGGGGCTCAAGAAGGCGCAAGCGTATCTGGTGGAGGGCAAAACGTTTACCCCGGCGGTCGCCCATGCAATGGGTTTGGTCCACGCCTTGGTCCCTGATGGTGACGGTGCGCGGCAGTCGCTGCGCGATGGCGCGATGGCTTGGATTGACGCGCATCCTAGCAGTCAGCAACCGTGGGATGTTGCCGGCTATGAGATACCCGGTGGCGGTGCGAACGCGCCACAACATGCGGGTCTATTGAGTGTCGCACCGGCGATGCTCATGAAAAAAACCCGTGGTTTGTTGCCAGCGCCTGCGTATGCGCTGGCGTGCATGGTCGAGGGCTCGATTGTGGATTACGACACCGCGACACGCATTGAGAGCCGCTATTTGGCCAGACTGTGGACAACGCCGGTCGCTAGAAATTTGATCAGCCACTTCTTCAACATGAACGCGATCAAGTCTGGCCAAAGCCGGCCCAATGACGTGCCCCGTGCACGCTTGAGCAAAGTCGGGGTGTTGGGTGCCGGGATGATGGGCTCGGGCATCGCCTATGCGCAGGCGGCTAGCGGCATACAAACGGTCTTAAAAGACGTCACCATCGCGCAAGCGGAAAAGGGTAGAGCGTATAGCGCGCAGCTGACACAGACGCAGGTGACGCGTGGGCACTTAGGTGCTGAGGCGCAAGCGGCTTTGTTGGCGCGCATCCAGGCCACCGATGATATGGCGGATCTCGCGGGGTGCGAACTCATTGTGGAGGCGGTTTTTGAGGCGCGTGATCTGAAGACCCGTGTGATCAGTGAGGCGGAACCCCAATTGGCGGCGGGCGGGTTTTTTGCCAGTAATACGTCGACATTGCCGATTTCAGGCTTGTCGCAGGGGTGCCAGAGTCCAGAGCGATTTATCGGCATTCACTTCTTCTCTCCGGTTGACAAGATGAAGCTGGTTGAAATTATTCGTGGCGAGCAGACCAGTGAGGAAACCTTGGCGCGTGCGTTTGACTACGTGCAGCAAATTGGAAAAATACCGATTGTTGTGAATGATGCGCGTGGCTTTTACACCAGCCGTACATTTGGCACCTTTGTGATGGAGGGCGCCGCGATGGTTGGTGAGGGCATACCCGCAGCCGTGATTGAGAACGCAGCGATGCAGTGCGGTATGCCGGTGGGCCCCTTAGCCGTGCTGGACGAGACGGCCTTGAGTCTCTCCGTGCAGGTGCTTGATCAAACGCGCAAGGACCTTGCCGAGCGCGGTGAGGTGTATCAACCCAGCGCGGGTGAGCGGTTGGTTGAACGGATGGTGAAGGAGTTGGATAGACCTGGACGCGCAGGCGGCGGTGGTTTTTACGCATACCCCGAAGGTGAGAAAAAACACCTGTGGCCAGAACTCGCAACCTTGTTCGAGCGCGCTGAGGTCGCGTGGTCGGTGAGTGACATACAAGACCGCTTGCTTTATCGCCAGGCCATTGAGACCGCGCGGTGCTTACATGAGGGCGTGCTGGGGACGGTTCACGATGCCAATATTGGGTCGATTTATGGCATCGGATTTCCCATGTGGACAGGCGGTGCCATGCAGTTTATCTACGGGACGGGTATCGCGGCATTCGAACGCCGCGCCAGCGAGTTGGCGAATAAATATGGTGCGGGCTTCGCTTTGAGTGACGCTGTGAAGGTGAGCATTCGGAAAAACGAACCCCAGTACGAGCACTAGCGGTTGGTCAGCGCCAGGACTGATTACGTGAGATCCAAGAAAACGCGACCGTTTTCAATTTTGACTGGCCACGATTTAGCGGCCTCGGTTGCCGGGCCACAGGTTACCGAGCCGTCTCGCAGGTCAAATTGAGCCTGATGAAACGGGCACTCCACGTTGTAGCCTTCTACGAAGCCGTCACACAGCTTGGCATTGCCGTGGCTACAGGCATTGTTGATGGCGAATACGCCGTCTTCCAATTTGAAGAGTGCAATGTCATGACCCGCAGGGGTCACGGCAATACCCGCCTCCTCAAATAAATCGCTCTCGGCGGCAACGTCTGTCCAAGTGGTCATGGCGTGTATCCAATCAAATGGGGTAGATGATGGAGTTGGGGATCATTTCACTGTCATAAACGCACACGCGCTCACTGAACTTTAATCCGTCTGGGGTCGTGACAACGGTGTCTATGTAGCGTCCGACGTTGTACACCGTACTTTCTTTGTCTAGTTTGGTACGAAACACGGCATAGTTGGCCTCGCTGTGTATCAGCCCATCGGCGCTGGAACGCACGATGGGTGTGCCCACCACGTGGCGCTGGTAGTAGGGATCATGAAAGATGGTTTCGCTGATGCCGTAGACGCGGTCCTTCAACATGCCTTTGCTGGTGAGCAGCAACGTTGCCAAAGGAAATCCGCGCTCGTGGTTTTCGCGCGGTTGCAGTTTGTACACGCACTTTTCGGTGAAAAAGTCGGGCCAGAGATCCCACTTTCCGCTATCTAGCGCAGTGGCGTAATCGGCGTAAAGTTGCTGTATCGCGAACCAGGTTGGCATATCTACCATCTCAAGCCTCCATTACTTTGCGCCAGTAGGCGTACATGCCACGGATCAGGGTTTCGGTCACCATGTGGTCTGTCTCGCCCACATCGCGCCCACCCAGTTCAGCCAGCGCCCTGTGTGCGGGCTTGGACTCAAATGCATGTTGAGAAAACTCAATGACTTCACCGTCGTCAGCAGATACGAAGCCCGCAGGACCAAATAGGTTGGCTTGGCGTAAGCGGCGCTCTGTCATTTCTGGCGTGTCATCTTCAAAGCCAAAGTGCGTCCACACGAAGTCAAAGGCACCGTGTCCGTCGGGCTGTATGTGTCGCGTCGAGACGCTGTTGACCTGCTGCTGAAAGATAACACTGGGAAACAGCGTCATCATGACTGCCGTTGGCCCATCCCACCAGGGCTCTGGCACGATATCCAGAAAGCTGGGGTCATGCAACTGCATGCTTTCCTTAAAGCTGCCGACCTGCGTGACCTGTGCGGCATCCGCGCCGTTTTTACTGCCGCTGCCGCGCGTTGAGCTCATGGCGGCGTGGCGATGGTGCGCATCCATGCGGAGCTCAGACTCGTTGTCAGCGCGCCATAGTCCAAACGTAACAAACCACGTGTGTAGCAAACCCGGGTGATAGGGGTCTTTGATGTTCTCTTGCATCAGCTTCCAGTTACCCGGAATGCGCTGGCGGTTGTAGCCCAAGATGGTCAGCTTACGGCCATTAAATAAGCGGTCGAAGTAACCCAGTATGGTGGGGCCCATGTAGTCTTCTAAGGACTCCACCTCATGGTCAAAAGACGCGAACACCACGCCACCGCGTGTGGCCACTTTTAACTTGGTCAGGCCGTGGTTCTTGGGATCAAAGTCTGCGGGCATACCGCCGTTTACTTTTCCGCCTTGGCGAACACCGCGTCTAAAGGGAACGCCCTGTAGGTCGCCTTCTAGTGTGTAGCTCCACTGGTGGTAGGGACATACCAACTCTTTTTTGTTGCCGTGGCGCTCCCGACAAAAGGCCATACCGCGGTGGGCACAGACGTTTTCTACAACATGTATGACACCGTCCATTGCGCGCGTCATGATGACCGACCGCTCGCCGATAACGGTGCGCTTGAAGTCACCCGGGTTGGGGATCTCTGCGTCCAACCCGACGTAGCTCCAATGCGACTTGTAAAAAAGTCGTTCGAGTTCTTTTTTATGAAGGTCGTCGTCTGTGTACACCGCAAACGGTATGCGGCTGGTGCCGTCCGTCTCCCAATGGATGGGCTGTTCCTGCATGGGGTCTCCTCGTTGTCTTTATGGGCATGATGCGCAACTACTGCTATTTTGTAAATCGAATTATTTGTATACTTATTATTTGATAAACAAATAATCATGGATGTCGCGAAGCTGGACCTGAACCTGTTGGTGGTCTTCCATCAGTTGCTTTTACATAAGCGTGTGTCGGCGGTTGCTGCCGCGATGGGCATGAGTCAGCCTGCGGTGAGCAGTGCGCTAGGGCGCCTGCGTGCGCGACTGGGCGATGATCTTTTTCTTCGTACCCAAGCCGGCATGGAGCCCACACCCTACGCTTTGCGGCTGGCGGAGCCCGTGGCTGCCGCGTTAGACGGGTTGCAGCAGGCGCTCAATGTGCGGGCTGCGTTTGACCCGCTGTTGAGCACCCGGCGTTTCACCATCGCGCTCACCGACGTGGGCGAAATGTACTTCCTGCCGGTACTGGTTGAGGCTCTCAAGCGTGCAGCGCCGGCGGTTACCTTGGAGGTGCTGAGCGTGACACAGCCGCTGTTAAAGGACGACATGGCCGCAGGCCGTATTGACTTGGCCTTGGGCTTGTTACCGCAACTGCAGGCTGGGTTTTTTCAGCAAGCGCTATTCCGTCAAAAATACATTTGCCTGATGCGTAACACCCACCCCTTAGCGGGTAACGGGAAGCGTACCGGCAAGCTAACGCTGGCCGCTTTTAGTTCGGCAGAGCATGTGCGGGTGGTTGCTGCGGGTACGGGTCACGGACGGGTGGACCTAGCGCTGGCGCAGAAAAAATTGCACCGGCAATTCCGCCTAACCGTCCCCCATTACGTTGCGCTGGGTGATGTGCTGAGCCACTCTGACCTCATTGCGACCGTACCGGAGCGCTTTGCTGATCGTGTACTAGCGCCGTTTGGCCTCGTGAAGCGTGACTTACCCATTGCGGTCGACGACAGTGCGATTCACCAGTTTTGGCACAGCCGCTTACACCGGGATCCGGGTCACCAGTGGCTGCGTCAGTGGGTGCATACCTTATTCGGCGATGCCAACATGCCCAACCATGAGGAGTCGACCCAAGCGGTGTTTATTTCTCCGGGTCGACGTCGTTGATGGACGCAATGCCGTCTTCAAAGTTCAAGCCTATGTCGTTGCCTAACTTCTTCAAGGCGGGCAATTGAACAGCCATGCCGAGTAGGGCGTCAATGGCTTGGTTCACGGGCGCTTTTGTGGCGTCTCCACTGCCTGTTTGCCCAAAGCCGCTGAGTTGGTTGATACGGATGGAGTCGATTTTTTCGGCTGGTTTAACCATTTCAGCGACGACTTTCGGCAAGGACTCAATTTTTGCGATCTGCACTTGTCGCTGGCTGGCCAATTCACTCAAATTATTTTCGGCGGTGGTGACCGCTTGGCGCCCCTCTGCCTCCACCAATAGACGCTCGCGCTCGGCCTGCGTACGCAGTGTGGCCTCTTGCGCGGCGGCCTGTGCCGCATGAACCACGCTTTCTGAGCGCTTTGCGGAAATGAGCACATCGGTTTCTGCCGATCGCTGACGTCTAACGGCCGCGGCCTCTGCCTCTTGGCTGGCGGCAATGATGGCGACCGACTTACGCCGCTCCGCTTCTGCGACCACCTTGGCGGTGTTGACCGCCTCGACTGCTTTTACCATCTGAGCGCGGGTCGCTTCGGCTAGCGCCTTGGCTTTATGTTCCTCTTGATTCTGAACCGAAATAGCGATTTGGCGAGATTGCTCCGATAAATCTAACGCCTTCTTTTGATCAATTTCAGCCGACTCGATCGCGCGTTGACGACTCAAGTCTGCGACGCGAATCTTCTCATCCAGCGCGATTTTTGCTAGCGATACGGAGAGCTCGCTCTCCACTTTGTGTCTAGCGACTTCTGCGACCTGAGCTGCTTTGAGGGTTTCGATTTGCTGCACTTGAGCGATTTGGGCTTGCTGCTCATCGAGATCAATTTGCAGCTTTAGTCGCGATGCCTCCATGGCGGAGCGACGAACGGCGACGTCCGCACCCGCATCAATCTCGGCGCGTTCGCGGCGACTCTTGGCAATGACCTCCGCCAGCTTGCGCATGCCCACGGCGTTGAAGGCGTTGTTTTCATCTAAGGCCTTGAATGGCGTTTGGTCTAAGGCCGTGAGGGACACCGAGTCCAAGTCCAAACCATTTCGGGTAAGGGGCTCCAATAGCGCTTCCCGTACCTCACGCACATACTTGCCGCGGTTCTCATGCAACTCGTCCATGGTGAATCGCGCGGCTACGGCGCGCATGGCATCCACGAGCTTGCCTTCCACCAAGTCTTGCAGCTTAGCGGTGTCAAAGGTACGCGCGCCCAACGTTTGTGCTGCACGTGATATGCCATCCGCCGTTGCGTTGACCGATATATAAAATTCGGCGCTGACGTCGACACGCAGCCGATCATTGGTAATGAGTGACTCTTCTGCGGTGCGAACAACCTCTAGGCGTGTCGACTGCATGTTGATGCGAGAGATTTGGTGAAACCACGCAAAGGTGAACGCGCCGCCATCAATCACGACTTTTCGCCCGCCGATGCCGGTTCGGACAAAGCTCACTTCGCGCGTGGCACGCTCATAAAACTTGGCCAGTATCGCGGCGGCGCAGAGAAGCACCACGAAGAAAACGACAACCCAAATTATTAAATCAACCATAACAACCACCTTTAAACTGATAAGCCGCTTGACTCACACGCGAGGTGTGATGCCATGCCGCCATCGACGGGGATATTCGTACCGCGAATCCACCCACTGCCGTCGGACAACAAAAACAGAACCACTGGCGCAATGTCAGCTGGATTGCCGGGGCGGTCCATGATCTGAGCATCTTGAGCCGCACGCTCACCCAGCGTTTCTAAAAAATCTTTCAATATGGGCGTATCGACAGGCCCAGGGCTAACGCAGTTCATGCGTATGCCTCGGTCTCGCCATGTCCAGCGGTTTTTCATCGTCCATGCAATCAGCGCTTCTTTGCTAAAAAAGTAACTGCGCCCACCCGCATCGCCAGCGTCATGTGTTTTCACGAAGTCCTCGACACCATCAAAGTTCAAGTGCTCGGACTCCAAAATGGAGCTCACAACATTGGGCCAGCCCATGCCAGCCAGCGAGGCGAGGTTGACGATACTGGCGCCATCGGCCATTTTTGGGATCAAGCCGAGGGTGAGTGCCTTCAGAGCAACGAGATTCACGCAAAGCACTTTGGCCGCAGGTTGGGTGGGCGGCAGACCCGCGACGTTAGCCAGGCCATGAATGCCATTGGGCAAGACCTGCGTTAATTCGCGGATGGCGTGTGGGTCAGAGAGATCTGCTCGATACAGCTCATCGACGTGGTCATGCGTGACATTCACATCGACACCGAGGACACGGCCGCCGTTTTGCTTGATGAGTCGCGATACCTCTTTACCGATACCAGAGGCACATCCGGTAACAACAATGGTTTTTCCGTTTAGCACATTCGCCTCCCTTAAAACTGTGGTGGGAAGGGTCGCCCACCGCGGTCTAGCGTGATCCAGCGCGTCTCGGTGAACGTCTCCTGTGACCACCGCCCGCCATGACGCCCCATCCCCGACGCTTTAGAGCCGCCAAAAGGCACATGAGGTTCATCATTGACGCTACTGCAGTTGACGTGGCACATACCCGTCTCCAAGCGGTTGGCGATCGAGAGCGCACGTGATTCGTCGCGCGTAATGATCCCGCTGGATAGGCCGTATTCGGTATCGTTTGCCATGGCGATGGCCTCCTCGTCCGTCGCAAACGGTATGACGGGAACAACGGGCCCAAACGTTTCGTCTTTGTAGACTTTCATGTCACGGGTCACGTTGAGTAGGATGGTCGGCTCTACAAAACGCCCGTTAACGCCGCCGCCCAGAGCGATGGTGGCACCTTTCGCGACGGCATCGTCTATCTGATCCTTCACCCTTGCGACTTGTCTGTCATTGATGAGGGGGCCAATGATATTTGCAGCGTCACGCGTTGGGTCGCCGACCTTGAGCGCTTTCGCGCGCCTGATAAATTCGGGCAGGAATTGGTCAAAAATCTTTTCGTGTACCAACACTTTTTCTACGGACATGCAAATTTGGCCTTGATGCATAAAGCTACCAAAATTGGCGGCGCTTGTTGCGCGGTCTAAGTCGGCATCATCGCAGACAATTAATGCGTCCTTTCCGCCCAGTTCAACACACGCTTTCTTGAGGTGGGCGCCAGCTCTTGCGGCGATGACCCGACCAACGGCCGTACTTCCCGTGAAAGAAATCCCCTTTATCGCAGGGTGGTCCACGAGTTCATCGCCAATTGCCTGCACACGTTCGCGTGAGCAGGTGATGACGTTTAAGACGCCAGCTGGAACGCCAGCCTCTTCAAAAGCTTCCGCAAAAAACAAACCGCCGGTGTAAGGCGTCTCTTCAGACGGTTTCAGTATCACCGTGTTCCCCGCCGCCAACGCAAATGCGATCCCCCTTGCCGTTAGCACGCCTGGAAAATTCCAAGGACTGATACAGGTAATCACCCCCATGGGACGTCGCACGGCCAAGGAAAACTTCCCGTGTTCTGAGGGCATGACCTCACCAATTGAAGCGTAATTGCTCGCTGCGGCGGCATGAAAGACCTCAGGGACATAGCCCGCTTCGAACATGCCTTTGCCGATCCAGCCGCCACCTTCATACCGAAGCGCTTCAACGAAGTCATTTTTTCGCCGCTCGATGACGCTGGCGACCTTAATCATGAAATGAGACCGCTCTTGGAACGGCAACGCCGCCCATTTTGGAAAAGCCTCCTGCGCGGCCCCAATCGCCATGGCGGTTTCGGTTAGTGAGGCGTTTGGGGCGGTGGCCCAAACAGACCCATCGGATGGATTCAAATCGTCAAACTGGGTGGCAGTTCTGACCCATTGGCCACCGATATAAAGTCCTTTTAACGTGTTTGCCATATTCAGTCCTTAACCAACTTGCCGGCTTGATTGCGCCGGAATATTTCAACGGATGGGCGTCGCCATATCTGTACGCGAGGCGTCTCTATGGTCGGGGGCGAGGGCAGGGCGTGTTCTGGCTGGGCGGGGCTTGGTGCCACCGTTGCGCGCGCACGCTGCCGCTCGAGTGCGTGACGCACCACCGATTCAATGCTCGCGCCAACATCGACACCGTTTTCATGAGGTGGGTCAGCGGCCGCTGCCGCCCGCGTGAACGCCGGAGTGGGCCTGTCACGGTGGCTCAGCGACGCCGCAGAACGTTCAGTCGCGAGCTGCACCAGATCGGCCACGGATATGTTGAGAGTCGCCGTTACATCAGATGGAAGCTGCGCCCGCAACACTGGGGAGACAACGGGTGTTACAGGCAGTGCCTTGGATGCTGCGGGCGCCGTGGCTTTGCTGCCGCCGAGGTACGTCTGTTGAATGCTGACATCGTCCAACATAGCCGCTGCGGCGCGGGACGAAGAAATCTGACCGTTCTCCAACAAGTAAGCGCGGTCCGCGACAGATAGGCTGAGCCTGGCGTTTTGTTCTACAACCAACACGCCAACGCCGGTTTTGGCAATCTTTCTAAGCGTGCGAAAGACGTCTTTTGACAGCAAGGGGGACAAGCCCAGAGAGGGTTCATCTAGCATGAGAACCTGCGGCTTAGACATGAGTGCGCGGCCGATGGCGACCATTTGCTGCTCACCGCCACTCATGGTCCTCACGATTTGTTCTTGGCGCTCTTGCAAACGTGGGAAGAGCTGGAATATCTCGGCTAGACGCGCGGTGGTTCCTTCACGCGCGCGGTTGGCAAACGCCCCGAGTAACAGGTTCTCACGGACGGATAACTCGCCGAAAATGCCACGGCCTTCCGGGACCAAAGCCAAGCCCGCTTCTACCAGCTCGTGGGCCGGGGCGTTGGTCATATTGATGCCGCCGATGGCAACGTTTGCGCTGGCTTGCGCCGTCACCATGCCGCTGAGTGCGGACAACAACGTGGACTTGCCAGCGCCATTCGCGCCCAGAATCACAACGATCTCGCCAGCGCTTACTTCAAGAGATGCGTCAACGAGCGCTTGGTGGCGCCCGTAAAAAACCGATACGTGACTGGCTTCTAGCAGGACGTTTGCGTTAGCGCGCAAAAATTTAGACATCGCTGGCGTCCCCCAGATAGGCATCGATTACCTCGGGAATGCTAAGAACGCTATCCGTCTCCCCGCTAGCGATGACCTTGCCGACGTTCATGACCACACATGTCTGGCACAGACTGCGGATGGCATCCATGAGGTGCTCAACCAGCACGATGGTTGTTCCCTCCGCACTGATCGACTTAATTAGATCGATGCCCTCCAACAGCTCGGTTGCATTCAAGCCAGCCAGCCACTCGTCGAGTAGGAGAAGTTGTGGGTCAGAGATGAGGGCGCGCGCGAGTTCAACCCGCTTTTGATCGATGTAGGTGAGTGAGGACAGTGGCTCATGGCCGCGACCAGCCAAGCCGACTCTTGTTAGCATGCGCTGCGCAGCCTTTTCTGCTTCACGGCCCCAAAGGGGGTTCCTGCTGAAGACGACACCGGCCATCACGCTCTCTGCGGGCGTGAGGCCAGACAGGGGTTTAACCAGCTGAAAGGTGCGCGCAACACCACGTAAAAAAATACCGCGTGGCGGCATACCGGAGATGAGACGCTCCTGAAAATAAATGTCACCTGACGTCGTTTTGTGCGCGCCCGATATGAGGTTCATCATGGTCGTCTTACCAGAGCCATTGGGGCCGATGAGCCCAAAGACCTCATGCTTGTTGACCTGGAAGCTGACATCATCCACGGCGACCAAGCCACCGAATCGCTTGCTCACATTGACAACTTCGAGCATGCAACTACTCACGACTGCCTCCCTTATGCGACCACTTTTCTAGAAGTCCGGCGATACCGTTTGGTATGAAGTACACAATGACGAGGAAAGAGACGCCGAGCAACAGAACCGTTTGAGTGGGCGCGACCGCTGCAATAAACTCCCAAAGAAACGTGAATGGGATGACGCCAACAATGGGCCCCCATAAACGGTGGACGCCACCAAGCAAGGCCATGATGACGACTTGAAACGACAGGTCGGGCGAGAAAACCATAGACGGTTCGATGTAGGACAGTCGGGGCGCCAAGATGGCCCCGGTGAGCGCGGCGACCGCACCGGAGAAGGTGAAAAGCAGTATTTTGGCGCGTGCTGAGTGAATGCCCACGTGAGAGGCAACGACCTCGTCCCCGCCGATGACCCTCAGGGAAAAACCCAGGCGCGAGCGTTTCAGCCACAACCCAAACAAAGCGACAACCGCCGCAAGCGCCAGTAACTCCCAGTAGATATGCTGCTCTGTAATGTCAGTCAAGACATACACGCCCCGGCTACCTGTGAAGTTGTTTTGCACCCAGGTGATGACTTGGCGAATAAATTCGGCCAACCCTAAAGTAAAAATCACAAAGTAGACGCCAGATAATCTGAGGGTGGCCCAGCCGACTAAAAAGGCCAGGGCAGCACCAAATACCGTGGCGAGTATGAGCAACACAACGTAGGGCACCGACTCGATGCCAAGCCCGACGGTGTAGGCGCCCAACCCGTAAAAGGCCGCAGTGGCCAGCGATATATAGTGGGTTGGCCCAGAAAAAAGGGCCCATGACGTGGCTAAGACACCATAAGTTAATACAGAGATCGCTAGGGCGAGGTAGTAGGGCTCATCAAGCAGCGGTAAAAACGCCAGTAATACGAAGATGGCAACGCCGATGATCCAGCGGATGCTAGTGTTCAGGTTCATGACTTCGTCCCAAACAAGCCTTCAGGTTTGACCAATAGGACAACCACAAATAACAAGTAAGCCGCTGCTAGGGTCAGTCCTGGGTCGACCCAGGTTGCGATCACGCTCTCGGTCATTCCCAAGAGCAGCGCGGCGACAATCGCGCCCTTGAGGTTGCCAACGCCTCCCATGATCACAATAATGAGCGCCTTCATGGTGAAGACCACCCCAACCGATGCGTCAAGGGTTAAGAAGGTTGATAGCACCACGCCGCCCGCCGCGCTCATGGCACCGCCAACCGAGAAGGCAATAAGACTCAGTTTTTGAACATCAATCGCGACCAACTTGGCGCTGGAGGGACTCAGTGCCAGCGCCCGCATGGCCATGCCTGTGCGTGAGCGGACGAGCCAGAAGTACAGGGCCACGCCAAACACGATGGCCACCGCTGCTGCAAAAATCCGGTTTAAGCCAAATGCGCTGCCAAAAATTAAAACGGGCTCTGCTAAAAAAGAGTAGTTGAAAAACTCACCGCCAAAAGCCATGCGCATGAGGCCAACGGCGATGAAGCTCATGCCGAAGGTGGCCAAGATACTGTCTACTTCTAGCGCACCGCGTGTTTTAGCGCGGCGAATCAGGGGCGTCAGTAGGTACTGATAGATCAGCCAATTGAGTACAAACGCAAACGGCACTGCGAGGGCAAATCCCCATAGGGGGGACACGCCTTGTAGTGCAAAGCTCCAGTAGGCGGCAAACCCACCGACGACTATCCACTCGCCACCGGCGAGGTTCATGATGCGCGCGACCCCGTACTGCAAGGTAAGGCCCAATGCCATCAGGCAGTAGGTCGCACCAAGCAACAAGCCAATAATCAGAGTGTCCATAGGTTGTGCACGAACAAATAAGAAAGAGCCGTATACCGGCTCTTTCTATGCCCGCAATTTAGAGCGCTGTTTTACCAACCATTTTTCAGTTGTACAGGCTTCTCACCCGCTTTGCCGGTGGAGGCCACGCCGACGAACTTGCCGCCTTGCCACTGACCAACCGTCCAAAACTGCTCGATCACTTGGTTCTTGAACTTCCAGTCGCCGAGAACGGTTTTAAATGAGCCGGCTTTAATTTGCGCAGTCACTGCTTTGCGGTCGGTGCTGCCGACTGACTCGATGGCCTGCTCCAATACTTGGAGGCTCGCGTAGGTCACAGGACCGGCCCAGTAATCTGCGCCAACGCCAGTTACTTTCTGGTGGCGCTCAAAGTAGCCTGTGAGCGCGGCGGAGTCGACGTCAATACCACCCGCTCCAAGGATGTTTTCAGCACTGCCTTTGAACTTGCCAGCAAATGCGGGGAAGCAGGTGGCTACTGCCGTGTAAAACGCCTTCACATTCAAGCCCTCAATTTTTGCGAGCTCTGTCAAACCAAAGGTGTCTGGGGGATAAGACCATGCAACGAATGCGTCGGGGTTCGCCGCCTTAGCGCCTTTTACAACCGGTGCCAAGTCTTGCGCGCCCAATGGGTAAGACTTGTCGTAAACGATTTCCAGGCCGGCTTTTTCAAAGATGGGGCGGGCAGCCTGAGCCAGCTCAATACCGAAGGCGTCCGCAACGTTCACCATGGCGACCCGTTTGCCAATTTTGCCGTCCGCGACCATCTTCGCCAAGGTGTCGGCCACGGATTGCGCAAAGGCTGATGTGTTCCCTAGAGTGAAGAAAATGCCGGGGTAGCGCTTGGCTAGTTCGCCGGTCTTATCCGTAATGGCGCTAACAGCGATCTGCGGGTAGCCATACTTGGCAAATACAGGGGCTGAGGCCAGGTTCAAGCCGGTTCCATAGGGCGCGATGATGAAGTCGGCCTTGTCGCGGGTTGCCAATCGCTCAACCGCTTTGATGGTTTCGCCGGGGTTTGTCCGGTCGTCATACTCGATCAGTTCGATGGGGCGGCGTGAGCCATCTTTCATCTTTAAGCCGCCACGGCCATTGACGTCAGAGACCCAGAGTTTGATCGTCGGCCACTGCGTGACGGCAGCACCACCGGCGAGAGGGCCGGTTTTTGGCGCGACTGCGCCAATTTTGATGGGTTCGTTGGCGGCGTTGGCCGCGCCACCTGCAAGCGATAAGCTTAAGGACAGTGCGGCGAGCGAAATTAAATGACGACGGTTCACGGGTTGTCTCCTCAGTTGATTGTTTTTTGCTTTTACGTAGTGGCTTACGTTCTACGGAGAAAAGCATAACTTAAATTTATCAATACGGTAAGAGGAGTTTTGCTGAGCGACGTGGGTTGTCCGTGGTGCCGCACACGCCATTTCAACGGCCAAGCTCAGCCCGGTTTGGTAACGACTGGCACTAACAAACTTTATAAACGCTCAAAAATACGCCGTCTGGTTTGCGCACGCCTGTACCCAAGAATTGAAAGGTATGCAGCCATTGCCAGTCGGGATGCGCTGTTTCGAATGTGGGTTGGCAGCGGAAGTAAACCGCGGAGGGGTCGACGGGTATGCCTTGCATGATTTTTTTAGAGTCTTCTGGTGACGCAACGCGCAGTGCGGTGTTGGCCACAAAGACGGTGGCGCCATCCGCCATTTCAATGGCGTAGCGTGCATCGAGGTGCGCCTGAGCGCCGTTGGCCACAATGAGTTGAAAGTCAGCCCCACCCGCCAGCACACGACCTTGACCATGGGGGCCGTTTACGACACCGCCGGTGATGGGAATCATGCGGCGTATGCCTAAAGGGGTTTGCCCTATCTCGATGGGGTTGGCAATCGCGACGGCGATGTCAAAAACGTGGCTGAGGTCGGGTTGGGGGAGTGTTGTGGGTGTCATAGCGGCAGATCATAGCGCGCCGCGACGGGCTAGGCGTACAAGCCTTTGCCTCTCGCCATCAGGCGGGTGAGGCCAAAAATGGCATCGATGTTGGGGGTGGGGATGTGCAGACGTTGAGCGATTTCGCGCACCGCACCCACGATCGCATCCAGTTCAAGCGCGCGTCCTGCTTCGACGTCTTGAAGCATGGACGTTTTAAAGGCACCAAGCTTGGCTGTGACGGCGTGTCGCGTTTCTGGCGTGTCCGTGACATGGCAGCCAATGGCTTGTCCCACGGCCTGGGCTTCGCGCATAGCATCAGAGCAAAAGTGGCGTACCACCGGGTCTGCGAGCAGTCGGTCGAGTGTCGCGCCAGTCAGCGCGCTGATCGGGTTCATGGTGAGGTTGCCAAGCAGCTTGAACCAGATCTGGTGCCTGATGTCGTCGCTCGCCTCGGCGTTAAACCCCGCCGCACTCAGCATGGCAACGACCGTATCCGTTCGCGCAGACGGCCCCCCGTTCGGCTCTCCCACGATAAGACGGTTGCCGCCGGCCAGCCGGGATACCCCTTTGGAGGGAGAGCTAGCCGATGCGTGCACGACACACCCCAATACCTGCTTGTGGGGCAGCGTCTCGCTGAGTGCGCCGCTGGGGTCTACTGAGGTGAGTGGGTCATCAAAGTGGGGCAGGCCATTGCAGAACCACCACGGTACGCCGTTCATGGCCGGGATCACGATGGTGTTTTGATCGCATAGGCTCAGAAGTTGTGGCGCGATCTGGGGAAGTGCGGGCGACTTGAGCGCGATCAGCAGGACGTCCTGAACGCCGAGGTCACTGGTTTGATCAGACACGCGGTGCGCGGGCCCACGGATAACGCCCTCAGGCGTTTCCAACACAAAGCCATTGCGCTGGAGCGCCGACGCCGTCTCGCCGCGCGCGTGAGCGCAAACCGACATACCAGCCGCAGCGAGCCGCGCACCCAACCACGTGCCAATGGCACCGGTGCCGACGATACAGATTTTCATGGGTGTTTTCCTCTCTCTGTCTGGTTCGTCAGCGCAGTGTCTGCTGTCGGATCGCGGGTGTTAGGACTTGAAAACCGATAACAAATCTTGCGATGTTGCTTTTGGTTTGTGCAAGTCAACGTGCTCATTGATATGAACAATATGCTTTTTCATCAGGTCCTGCGCGAGTTGCTCATCCCGTGATCGCAACGCTTGGATGATGCCAGCGTGCTCATCATCGCGGCAGTTAACCACACCCGTGTCGCCGAACATCGCAATGATCAGCGATGACCGTGTCACCAGATCCTTGACCACCTGAATTAAGAAGGAGTTGCCCGTTAACTGCGCCAAGTCGGTATGAAACTGCCCGGATAGGCGAATGGCCTCTTGCCGGTTGCCTGCGGCGTGTGCCTCAGACTCCTTAAGAAGATGGCGTTCGAGTACCTTGAGGTTACTGGGCTTGGCTTTGAGGGCGGCTATTCGGGCAATAGGCGGCTCGATGGCTAGGCGCGCTTCAAAGATTTCTTGGGCTTGCTGTGGTGTGGGTCTGGCTACAAATGCGCCGCGGTTGGCATGAAGCTCAACCAAGCCCCGATTGGCGAGCAGCAGCAGGCTGCGTCGCACGCGCATACGGCCAACGCCAAAGGCTTCGCATAAAACGGACTCAGATAACTTGGTGCCTGGCGCGAGGCGTTGGTCGATGAGTGCTTCGTAGATGCGTCCTACGATGGCTTCCTCTTCAGCTTTTTCGATAGTTAATGTTGAGGCCATATGTAAATCATGTGCACAAAAAGCGGGCACTGGTACGCACCGTAAGTAAGCCAGCACCTCAACGGTGCAGGTGGAAAAGGGTTGAAAGCGCTCACGCGATCCGCTCGTCGGTAGAGGAAAACATTGTAATGGCGTGGGCTTAGCTGGTTTTTTTTCTGCTAACGGGTCTAAGCAAAATAGTGGCCTGCTTATTGCTGTAAACAAGGAGACCCGAAAGTGAAATCATCGGTGTTTACACTTATATAAATTATTGTTAACAATTTATAAGATGGCAACACCAACCTTAAATGGCCGATTTTTAAGCGGGTTGGATTTCCAACACTGACTCTAAAGGAGAAAAGTCACATGAAGAAACGTCACTTTCTGAAGACAACGCTAATGGCCAGTTTGGCCAGTTTGGCGTTTAGCCAAGCGGCGGTCGCTGCCAACCCCGTTCTAAAAATCGGATTCGTCGGTGTAACCTCTGGCCCCGCTGCGTCATGGGGTATTTCTAACCAACGGTCCATGGAAACACGCGCGGCGTGGATTAACGAGACGGGTGGCGTCAAAATTGGTGGGACGACGTACAACGTTGAGATCGTCGCATTCGACGATCAAAAAGACCCCAAGCGCGCGATCGCCGGTATGGAGAAAATGGCGCAAGAGGGCATCCACTACGTGGTTGGTCCTAACGTGGACGACGGTGCCGCTGCGGTGCGCCCTGTGGCTGAGCAGAAGGGCATCATGTACTTCCCTTACGCTTTCCCCAAATCCTTGTACACCAAGCCTGCTTCCAATGCGGTTTTGGGCATGGTTGCCAACTACCAGTCTGGCCCTGCAATCTACTCGTACATGATGAAAAACAAAGGGGTTAAGAGCGTGGCATTCGTCGCTGCGAACGAATCAGATCCCTTAAGCCAGCGTGATGGTGGCGTCGCTGCGGCGAAAGCCTTGGGCCTCAAGGTGACCTCAAGCAACGTGACCTATCAAGTGGACACGACAGACTTCACCCCCGTTCTATTGCCCGTCTTGAAGACCCGTCCTGACCTGTTGGTTTTGTCTGGTGTGTCGCCAGCGAATGCACCACAACTCATCCGTTCTGCGCGTGAGTTGGGCTACAAGGGCTTGATCTCGACCGAGACGGCGCAAGACGCAAACGTGCTGAAAGAAGGCGCGGGCGACTTGGCTAATGGCTTCGTATCAGTAGGCGGCGCTTCTACACCGCAGCTGGCATCGGACATGATGCGTGAGTTCGTCAAGCGTTACACCAAGATGTTTGGTGAGTACAACGACGAGTCCAACACAAAGGTCTACGCACTTGAGTACATTTTGGAGACCTTGAAGGCGAACCCAAAGGGTATGAAGGACGTGGCCGTGTTCCAAAAGACGATGGATACGTTTGAGGCGCCCAACCCCTACATGGTTGGCGATGCCAAGTTGAAGTATGTCGGCATGAGCTCGTTCGGTCAGAAGCGCCAGGTCTCCGTGCCTTTGGTCGTGAACGTCTACAACGGTGGAAAGTTTGAGACGTTGTTCGTCGCACAAGTTGACTAATCGTTGAGCGTTGTCATTTAAAACCTTGGCGCGCCCTCGTGGCGCGTCTTGGTTTTAATAAGGTAGTTTATGGAACAAATAATTGTTAATGGTCTTTATCTGGGCGCCCAGTACGCGCTTATTGCGCTCGGATTGACGTTAATTTTCTCCCTTATGAACGTGCTGAATTTTGCGCACGGTCAAATGTATGTACTTGGTGGCTTTGTAACCTATACGGCGGTTGCGCAGTTCAAGCTTCCCTTTGTTATTGGATTGGTGTTATCCGCGGTCGTCTTAGCGGTCGTGGGTGGATTAGTCGAAAAATATTTATTTCGACCTGTTATCAAGAAATCTCGTCGAGAAGAGAGCACCATGCTGCTCGCGGCGGGTATCGCGTTCTTTCTAGACGCCGTCATTCTGTTGGTGTTCGGCGAGAAGCAACGCGGCATCCCAAAAATTATTGACGGTGTATTTAACTGGGACTTCATCATCGTGATGCCCTACGACCGCATCGTGATTGGCGTGATCGCTATTTTGATCATTGCCGCGTTTATTTTGTTCATGCAGTATTCCCGAGCAGGCCGAGCCATGCGCGCTTTGGCGCAAGATAAGGTTGCCGCGACCTTGATGGGGGTTGCTGTTGACCGCTACTCCATGCTGGGTTTCGCATTGGGCGCCGCGCTCGCGGGTCTGGTGGGTGGGCTGTTGGTCACCATCACGGGAATCAACTTAGGTATGGGCGGGCCGGCGTCGATTAAGGCGTTCATGATGATCATGATTGGTGGCGCCGGTGTGATCTCAGGTGCCATCGCGGGTGGTTTCATTCTCGGCATGATGGAGAGCGTTGGCCTCACCGTTTTGTCTGAATACGGCGACATCACGTATCTCGTTATTTTTGCCTCGTTAATGGTTTTCCTGTCCCTCCGGCCGCAAGGCCTGATGGGCAAGCCGTGGGGTTGAACACATGCAAAAGAAAAACCTTGTTCTCATAGCGCTGTTTATGGCGCTTGCGTATATCGGCGTACCGTGGATCATCGGTGTGTCTGGCCGTACGGATTTTTATTACACGCTGACATCTGTCGCCTTGCTGTCCATCGCGTCTGGGGGGGTATGGCTGACGTTCTACATTGGCCGTATCAACATCGGGCAGGGCGCCTACGCACTGGCTGGCGGTTATGTTTCAGCCGTCTTGATGACGCAATACGGATTCAGTTTTTGGGCGAGCCTGCCCTTGGCAGGTTTGTTTTGCGCTGGCTTGGCGGTGTTGATTGGGTTGCCTATCTTGCGCTTGCGTGGGGTGTACTTTGCCATGGTGACGCTGGTTCTCACAGAGGTGATGCGTCTAACCGCGTTGGCCTTGTCGATTACGCAAGGGGCCAAAGGGATCACGTCGATTCCTTTGCCTGGCGAGCTCAGCGTATTTGGGGTGACCTTGGTACCCGACTTCAGCACCATGGAGAACCCAAAGGTTGGCTTCTATTGGATGGCCGTCACCTTAATGATCATCGCCTTCGCGGTACTCTGGCGCATTGTGAACTCACGATTGGGTCACTTATGCCGTTCGCTGCAACAAAACGAAGAGCTGGCCTCGTCAATCGGCGTTAACACCGCTTATTTGCGGGTCATTGCTTACGCGATTTCCTCCTTTTTTGGTGGGATCGCAGGCGCGAGCTTCATTGCGATTTCGCAGTCCATTTACCCATCGTCCTTCCAAGTGGTTGACAGCGTGAACTTCATGCTCAATTGTTTCTTGGGTGGCTTGGGTTATGTGTTGGGTCCGATGCTTGGAACCCTGATGCTTTATTTCGGCTGGGATCTCTTGTTCACCACTGGTAAGTACCAACTGCTGATCTATTCATCGTTGCTGATTGCCTTGATGCTTGCCCTGCCAAATGGCGTTCTAAGCCTGTTGGATAGAAAGAAGGCTTGATCATGACCACTCTCCTTCAAATAAAGAACGTCACCAAACGCTTCGGTGGGCTGACAGCTGTCAACGACGTGAGCTTCTCCGTGAACGCCGGCGAGATACTCAGTGTGATCGGTCCGAATGGGGCGGGTAAGTCCACCTTGTTCAAGTTGATCTCGTCTTTTTTGTCCACCAGTAGCGGAGAGGTGTTGTTGGATGGACAGCGCATCAGTAATTTGGCGCCACACGTGGTGGCCAGACGAGGCGTGGTGCGTACCTTTCAAGAAACGACTATCTTCCGTGCCATGACGGTTCGAGAAAACATCATCGTCTCGCATCACTTGCGTTCCAATGCGTCCTTGTGGGGATTCTTTTGGGGCAGCAGAGCCGCGAGAGCGGATGAGGCTGACTTCGGTGCCTCTGCCGACGCCATTATCGAGTTTTTGGGCTTGGAGTCTATTCGCGATGAGATGGCGGCGACCTTGCCACAGGGTCATTTGCGTGCTTTGGGCATGGCGATTGGGTTGGCAACAGACCCCAAAGTCTTGTTGCTGGATGAACCGTTTGCAGGAATGAACCATGACGAGACCATGCACATGGTTGACCTGGTTCGTCGATTGCGCGATGAGCGTGGCGTGACGGTGCTGTTGGTGGAGCACGATATGCCGGCCGTGATGAAAATATCTGATCGTATCGTCGTACTAAATTTCGGTGAAAAAATCGCAGAAGGCTCGCCTCAGGATATTCAGAACAACGAAAAAGTGATCGAGGCTTACCTCGGCTCCGAAGACGCAGCCATCGGAATGTAGCCCATGACAAAAATTCTTGATTTCCAAAACGTTGAACTTTATTACGATCACGTCTACGCCCTGAAAGGCGTCTCCATTAACGTGGAGGAGGGAGAGACCGTTGCACTCATTGGTGCCAACGGCGCTGGCAAGTCCTCTATATTGCGCGCTATTACCGGCCTTGCACCGATCAAGTCGGGTCAAATTGACTACCGCGGTGAGCGACTAGACGGGACCCCCGCTGCAAAGATCGTGGAGATGGGTATCGCGATGGTCCCTGAGGGGCGACGCGTGTTTCCGTACATGTCCGTGCAGGACAACCTGTTAATGGGTGCATTTACGCGGCGTGACCAAGTTGAGGTTCAGCGCAGCTTAGATAGTGTGTTGTCACGTTTTCCGCGTCTGCGGGAGCGATTTAAGCAACAGGCAGGCACGCTCTCTGGTGGTGAGCAGCAGATGATGGTTATCGGCCGTGCGCTCATGGCCAAGCCGACGCTGCTGTTACTGGATGAGCCCAGCCTGGGTATTGCGCCTAAGCTGGTGCAAGACATTGCGCGATCCATTGTGGCCATATCGCGCGATGAAAAAGTCAGTGTGTTGCTCGTAGAGCAAAACAGCCGCATGGCGTTGTCAATATCCAGTCGTGCTTATGCGATGTCCACGGGGTCGGTAGTCTTGACTGGCGAATCCAAGGCACTTATCAACGATGATCGAATTAGAGCCGCGTATTTGGGCGGGGAAGTGTGAGTAGTATGCGAATCTTAGTTGTAAACCCCAACACCACGGTGGCTATGACGCGAAAAATCGCGGATGCCGCGCGTCAGATCGCCTCTCCGGGGACGGAGATTATGGCGATAACGTCCCCGTTTGGCCCCGCTTCGATAGAGGGTTATTTTGACGAAGCGACCAGCCTGAACGGCTTGCTTCAGGCGATACATCGCGCTGAAAACTACGATGCGGTTGTGATTGCCTGTTTTGACGATACCGGCTTGGACGCGGCACGTTGCCTCACCGATAAGCCGGTGATTGGCATAGGAGAGGCGGCGTATCGGTGCGCCGCGATGGTATCCAATAAGTTCTCTGTTGTGACGACACTCGCGCGCTCAGTGCCCGCGCTTGAGCACAACTTGGCGCGCTACGGTATGGCGCATCAGTGCGTCAAGGTGCGCTCGTCAGAGGTGGCTGTGTTGGATCTGGAAGATAACAACCCGGCGGCTTGTCGCAAGATTGAGGCAGAGATTGAGGCGGCGATTGCCGATGACAAGGCGGAGGCGATTGTGTTGGGTTGCGCCGGTATGGCTGACCTAGCCGACTCACTCAGTCAGCGCTATCAACTGCCCGTCTTAGACGGTTTGGCATGCGCCGTGGCTCTCGCAGAGAGCTTGGTTCGCCTGAAGTTGCGTACGTCGCGTTTGGGAGGCTATGCCTCACCGCCTGCGCACAAGCTGCAACTGGCTTTCGGCAGTGATCCTGTCGCGGCCTAAGGGACAAACGCCGCTAGCTCACACTCTGTAATTGCGTGAGTGTCACGAAAGACAAGGCTTTTTCGTGTGTGCACTCCAGTACGACTGGCGGCGCGACGCCCGCCTCATAAGCCTCGCGCCAACGCGTGGCGCACAGGCACCAACGATCTCCTGGTGTTAAGCCCGCAAAACGAAACGCTGGGCGGGGGGTACTGAGGTCGTTACCTTGTTTCAGCGAGTAGGCCAAAAACGCCGCAGTGACCCGGGCACAGACGACGTGACTGCCCACATCGTTCTCGTCCGTGTTGCAGCAGCCGTCTCGATAAAAGCCCGTTAGTGGGTCGTACGAGCAAGGCACCAAGGCGGTACCGAGTACGTTTAATGGGGTTTGGCTCATGGTGGTTGGCTCAGGGTAGTTGCTTGGTTCCCGTATATTAATCTGCCGCTAAGCCGTGTTATTGCTGAAGGGGTTTTCCATAGAATTTTCCTGAGCGTACACTGTTACCTACCGGTACATCTCCATAATGCACTGGTTTGTTGATCCAATTGAAGACCTGCTTGGCTTACTGTCAGGCAGACCGTTGCGACGTAATCCATGACGAATACGAATCTATCTGGTAACGATCCGTTTGTGCACCTCCCACACCTTCGAGGGCGCTTTATTCCGCCATTGCAGTCCAAAGCGCGGGTGACACCCGAGGTGCTGGCGCAATGGGACCAGCGGGTGTTCGCGTTGGGTGGTGATCCCTCTTGGCGCCTGCCAGACGAGGAGCGCGAGGCAGCTCGGCGCATCGTGATGGCCGATGAGCGACATGCTGGCGATGTGTGGGTGTTTGCGTATGGCTCACTCATGTGGGATCCCGCCATTTATTTCTCAGAGGTTCGTTTGGCCGAGTTAGCGGGCTATCAGCGTTGCTTTAATTACCAAGTGATCGCGGGCAGAGGGACGCCCGAACAGCCGGGTTTGGTGTTGTCCTTGATGCCGGAGCGGAGTCGGTGTTGCCGCGGGTTGGCCTTTCGAATTCCCAAGGAGCAAGTGCAGGAGGAGACCACCCTGTTGTGGCGACGCGAGATGTTGCGCGGGGGCTATGCGCCTGAAACCCTTGCGTTAGACACACCGCAGGGCGTGGTGCAAGCCATTGTCTTTGTCGCGCATGCCGCTAATGCCGCCTATATGAACGATTTGAGTTTGGACGAAACAGCGCAAATTGTTGCGGCGGCGGCGGGTCACTTGGGAACCAACCGCGACTACCTCGTGCAACTCGCGGCTCAGTTGCAGGCGCTTGATATTGGCGATAGCTATATCGAGAACTTGCACCAAGCGGTTGCTGAGCTGTAAGCCAATGACTGAGGGTAAGTTAGGGTAGGGCTTGAGCGGTTCAGGTAGGCGGGGCCGCGTCTTTGTTGATGAAACCAAAGTAGCGCTTACTGCTCATCTGGTTTTCATAAATCGACCCTTGATGTTTGGCTGGCGGTAGCGGCATGCGCACGGGCACGTCGCGCAGTCGCGCGTGATTGGTTTCTGCGCCGTATATCAACCGGTGGGTGAAGGTTGGCCAGTCCTCTTTAGAAAGCAAGGGATAGGCGTCTGCCGCCATCATCTCGTAGAGTAACAAACCACGCGCACGATCTGAGGTGTTTTGGGCGGACCCATGCACGGTGCGTGCGTGGTGAAACGTGACTGAACCTGCTGGGCCTTCGCAGGCCACGGCTTGGTTGAAGTCCAGGGCCGCGGTCTCGGGATCGATGGCACCACAGAAGTAGCCATCCGGGCCATGGTGATTGAAAATTTCGCCTCTGTGCGTGCCGGGGATGACGAACATCGCGCCGTTATCCACACGGGTGTCGTCGAGCATGATGCCTGCTGCCGTTACGTCGTCGTTGGTGTGGGGGTAAAAGGCCCAGTCTTGGTGCCACTCGACCGGGGATCCAAAATGTGGCGCCTTCACGTTGAGTTTGGCGTTGTGAAGGCGGACGTTTTCGCCCAATAAGTCTTGTGTGATGCGCTTGAATTTCTCTATCTGTAAAAATTCGCGAAACAAGGGGTGATGCAGGTGTGGTGTTTTGATGCGACGCACGCGGGGATCCTTGGCCGTATGACCGGGCTCTAGATCGTAGGTGTCGTCATGTGTGGTGACGGATCGAGACTGGTCAACCCATTCTGCGAGTGCCTCTCGCATCAGTCGGCAAGTGGCTTCGTCAACAACGCCTTCGACGATGACGTAGCCTTCCTCGCGGTACTGCTCCAGTTGATGGGGCGTCAAAAAACGATGTGTCACGTCAAAAAACCCCTAAGAAAAACGCACCCACTGCTCGCGTGCGACGTTATCTTATTTCACAGGTTTCAGACGTGTCAATTGTCTGGCCATTTAGGCAGGTGTACCCAAGCAGGCGTCATTGACGCGAGCACATCATCTCTCAGTACGAGATAGTGAAAAATAGCGGCAACCGCATGCAGACCCGCCAGCCAAATCAAGGCGTCACCCAGCAGCGTGTGGGCTCCCACAACCAGACCCCCGAAGGTGTGGAAATTGCCCGCAAAGGCCGCGATGTCTGTCCCACCTAGCAAAGTGAGCGGGTGTCCCTCCAACCAGACGCCCATCACGGCGGTAATGGGTATGAGAAACAGCAGCGCGTAAAGCGCACGTTGCATGCTGGTTGCAAGCGCCTTCATCCACTCCGGGCCACCATCAATGGCCGGTTTATGTGCAAAAGCCAGCCACATCAAACGCAACAGGGAGACTGAAAAAATTGCTACCCCCAGTGTTTCGTGCAGTTCGCGTTTGAAATCGTTGCCGGACGCATACAGGCGGGCCTCGGAGCCACCAAGGCCGGAGGCGAAGGCGAGTAGGACTAAGATCGCCGTTATCCAATGGAGGGTTTGGGTAAAGCGGCCGTGTGTTTTTGCGGTGTGGGCGATCATGACGTGATGCGTTGGATAAAGCGCCTATAGTGCCTTAGCTCGGGTGTCATCACGACATGACTTTCAGATCTTATCTGTAAAGGTCTCAAAATTGCCGGGTAAAACAATCTCGATTAATTCGAGGTCTTCAGAGTGCGCGATCTCGCGGTGGCGAATACCCGGCGGCTGGTGCACACAGGTGCCTGCCTCCAGACGGTGTTCGCCGTGGCCGTCGTATTCAAAGATGGCCCAGCCTTTGAGTACGTACACAATTTGTAATGTCACATTGTGGTGGTGCCACTCGCCACTGGCGTGCGTTCCCTCGCGTGCCCGAATGACATGCATAACGGCTGCGCCCTCGGTTGATTGCTGAATCCCTAGATCACGATATTCGAAGTACTTCCGTATACCGTCGTGGCTGAATTGCCCGTCGTTTGCGTGTTGAATGCTAAATGCCAAAAGAGTCTCCCGAGTTTTAATGTCGTTGGATTTTATAGATTCAGACGTTAGACGTAAACGAGATAAACCCCACATCGCCACGCTGGGGGACATTTCACCCCGCGCGGTATCTCACGCGACGCCAATGCGTGCCTCCTTTTGTTACATTGCGATATGGACAGACACGGGTCATCAATTGGAGGGTTAAAGAGATGCTATACGTAGACACATCCCTGCTGAGGGTCGCGTATGAAGACCACCAACACGAGAGCGAAAAGGTCGTGGTGCTCATGCACGGTTGGCCAGATAGTCCTCGGACGTGGGCAGGCGTGGTCCCTGGTTTGGTGGCGGCGGGTTATCGCGTCATCGTGCCAGCGCTCAGGGGTTTCTCGCCCACAACGTTTCTGCACGCCGAGACGCCACGCACGGGTCAGCTGGCCGCCTTGGGGCGCGACTTGATAGAGTTTGTCGCCGCCTTGGGTCTCGATCGACCCGTATTGCTGGGACACGACTGGGGGGCGAGGGCGGTGGCTAACGCCTGCGGCTTGGCCCCCGGGCTCGCGTCGCACATGATTTTGTTGTCCACAGGGTATGGCACCAACAACCCGAGCCAGCCCATCAGCATGGTCCAGGCGCATCGCTATTGGTATCACTGGTACATGGCGACAGAGCGAGGGCAGAAAGAAGTGGCTGCAAACAGGCGAGACTTCACGCAAATCATGTGGGACACCTGGTCGCCGGCGGGCTGGTATGCACCCAAAGAGTTTGAGGTCACCGCCGAGGCGTTTGATAACCCCGATTGGCTGCCTGTGACCTTGCACTCCTACCAGCACCGATGGGGGCATGCGCCAGGAGACCCGGCTTATGACGCCGATGACTTGCTACTGCAAACGCCCCCGCAGATTGACGTGCCGACGCTGGTCATTCACGGTGAGGCTGACGGTGTGAGTTTGTTACAAAGCTCAGCGAATAGCGCGCACTTTTTCCGTGATCGTTACGAGCGCACCTTACTACCCGGGGTGGGGCACTTCCCACAGCGTGAGGCACCAGAGCAGGTAACCCAAACGGTGCTGTCTTTCTTGGCGGAGTGATTACCCATGTTGCAAGTATGTTCAGTTGTTAAATCATGATGAGGGGGCGCAGCATGCTAATTGAACCCGCCGCACAGCCCGGCTCTCGGCTTGGCTTGCTGCGGCAGCAACTGGGGCGCAACCAACTGGTTAATGGTTTAGTGGGCTTCTTGTTCTCTTGCACAGGCCCATTGGCGGTCATTTTGGCCGTGGGCACGCAGGGCAATCTGACCTCGGAGCAGTTGGCCTCGTGGGTGTTTGGCGCCTTCTTTATAAATGGCTGGCTAACGCTATGGGCGTGCTGGCGGTACCGACAGCCGTTGGCTTTTTATTGGACGATTCCGGGTGCCGTGCTGGTTGGCCCCGCGCTCACCCACCTGAGCTTCGCCGAGGTCGTGGGAGCCTATTTTGTGACAGGCGCCTTCATGCTTTTACTGGGTGTGACCGGCTCTGTCAGACGGGTGATGGCGTCGCTGCCCATGCCCATTGTGATGGCGATGGTCGCGGGGGTGTTTTTACGGTTTGGCACTGACCTGGTTAAGGCGGTACATGGGGATTGGCTATTGGCTGGCAGCATGACCCTTGCATTTTTGGTGCTATCAGCCAAGTCAGCTTGGGGGCAACGCCTCCCCCCAATGATTGGGGCATTGCTCGTGGGTGTGGTCGTGATGGTTGTGGCACGCCCATATACGCCCGCTTTCGGTTTGGTCAGCTGGGCGCAGCCGGTGTGGACCGCCCCCGTGTGGTCTTTACCCGCGATGTTTGAATTGGTGGTCCCTCTATCGATCACGGTGTTGGTGGTTCAAAATGCCCAGGGCCTCGCCGTGTTACGAGCCAATGGGCATGAGCCCCCGATAAACGCCATCAGCAACGCCTGTGGTGTGTGGTCGATGTTGGGGGCGTGTGTTGGTGCGGTGAGTACGTGTCTAACGGGGCCTGTGAATGCCATATTGACCACTAGCGGTGCGCAAGATCGGCAGTGGGCTGGCGGTATGGTGGTGGGTGTCATGGCCATTGGCTTTGGTCTCTGGGCGCCCTTGTTTACACAGGCGGCGTTGGCGACCCCCCCTGCATTCATTGCGGCCATGGGTGGCTTGGCTATGTTGCGCGTATTGCAAACCGCCTTTGTCGCTGCGTTTTCTCAGCGGTTTACCTTGGGGTCATTGGTTACTTTTTTGGTGACCGTGGCTGATGTGCCGTTGTGGAATATTAGCGCTGCATTCTGGGGTCTGGTCTTCGGTATTGCGACCGCTTGGTGGCTTGAGCGTGGCGACTTTGCGGCGGCCGCGACCAATCACACAACCACGGCTGCTAAACCGAAGTGAGGCGCTAGCTGGCAGCGCGGTGAGTGGCTACGCGACGCCCCACCCTTAGCAACGCAGCGCAGCGACTGACGAGCCTCCAGTGTCACAACTGGGGGCTTTTGTATTTTCAGATCATTTTGCAATACGAGTGAAAGATGACAAGCATATATAGATTCAAAAAATGTATAGTTCTTTTTAACTATAAACTGACGATAAATAAACCTTTAATAATTAATAATGAACTCTAAATGGTACGAAATTAAAAGCAACAGGACTCGACTTACGGTCAGCGCGCAAGGTCTCGTTGGCGTGGTTTTTGTCGGCTTTTGCGCGTCGACATACGCGTTTATCAGCTTGATGATGGGTGGTGTCAGTGTCTGAACACATCGAAAAGTATGACGATGAAATTGATCTTTTAACGGTTTTTGAAGGTTTTTGGAAAAAGCGCTTGTTGGTCCTGGTGGTGGTGCTGATTGGCTTTGTAGGTGCCGGCTTGTATGGCATTGCAAAACACGCGAATAGCTTATTTGAGTCTGTCACGTCTGAAAAAATGAAGCTGAACTTTAAGGG
>ENA-OQVM01000053-OQVM01000053.1-marine-metagenome-genome-assembly--contig:-NODE-53-length-157145-cov-8.191834_pt1 | contig 157145 bp, 152 predicted proteins | sample MGYA00237776_ERZ505498 | MGnify/ENA primary metagenome ERZ505498 (study PRJEB26159, sample SAMN06265151) | marine metagenome | isolation source: Helgoland LTER site | place: Germany:Helgoland, sampling...
CGAAGCATTTTTTCTTGATGGCGAAGATGGAGAGCTTATGGTTCATATTACTGAGCTCCGATTTTTATACTAGAAAGCCTTAGTGCTAGGTTACTGCGGTAATAAAAGGTAACGCTATGAGTTCTTTATTGATCTTTACTATTCGGAAATGGGCGAGGCTAATAGTAAACGGCACAGGGTTTCATTGACTAGCCAATAACAAGACCATCAGTTTGACCGCTTAACACAGCAAATTATGTGTGTGGCATATATCACTCGAAATAGGAGTAATTAGTTTATGTTAGAGCTTCGTCCAAATTGCGAAATCTGCGATAAAGATCTTCCACCAGAGACTACAGAAGCCTGTATCTGCACTTATGAATGCACCTTTTGCTCCAGTTGCGTTGAAAATTTACTAGGGAATGTATGCCCTAATTGTGGCGGGGGTTTTGTTCCGCGACCAATACGCCCGAAAACCGAACGGAGAACCGGTATCAGCTTGGTACAGCAGCCAGCATCGCCAACTCGAGTCCACACAAAGTACAGTACGGAAGCAATAATAGCCTTTGCAAACTCAGTAAAAAGTACCAAACCTGAGAACAGGTGACTAGTCGAGTGAAACAGGGTCATTAAAAAATAATTAGGCTCAGACTGAATAAAGCAATTAGGGTCAAAGCAATTAGGGTCAGACTCGAATTGGAAGAGTAAATCAGAGGCAGCCTCCAACAAACAATTACCCATTCTCAATTACCCTCTCAGGGTACGGCATGACAGCACTACCTTTGTCTTTTTACATCACGATAAAAATTCTCATGTGAACCAAGGGCCATTAGTTCCAGAGTTAAAGTACCATCATTGAAACTATACCCGAGCAATGTCATTTGCTTGTTCATCTTGAATTTGTGAACACGTAAAAAGGCTAGGTCACCCTTTTTCTGTTCACCAACTGTCGGTTTTGCCATTACTGCTTTAATAGCAGTGTCCAGTTCTTTTTTATGGCTGGGCTTTAGCTTCTTAACGACTTTTTTAAAGGTAGGCGTCTGTAAAACACTGGTAGCCTTAACCAAAATCGTAAGCCTCTAGCTTTCCAGCTTCCCGCTCAGCTTTAGCAATAATCGCTTGCTTAACAAATTCATAAGGTAAGTCAGGGTTATCTTCCATCATTTCACCAATTTTTGCCCAGTGCTCAATCTGCTTTGGTGCTGTGCGGCTCAAGGCTTTTGCCATGATTGTCGCTTTATCAATAAGCTCTTGGTCTAATCGTACACTTGCTGTCGCCATCGCACGGCCCTCCTCTGATGTATATGGATTGCATTGTAGCGTTACGCTTCAATTGTAGCAACTCGCTACAATTGACTTTAGGCAATTGGCTGCCAATAGGTGCCTTCGCCAGGAAGATCTAAGCCTTCCCCTAGCCATCCTAAAATCAACGTATATCCATCAGCCCAAGTTTTAATACATAGCAGAATCCCCCCAGAACCACTACACTCCCCGCCCTAAGCAATTGTCCCGCATTCCGCGGCTGCCCACCTCAGTAGGATGCTCATGAAAAAAACCTTTAAGTTAGAACACCCGAAAATCAAACTGCCTAGAGTTGTTGATTCGGTGAAACACGATATTCGTAAATTCCTCAAGAAAGAGCGGGCCAATACCCTGCCCTCTGGAGCCAAGTACTGGGCCTTTGATTGTAAATTCGGCGAGTCTGAAGAGACCGCTATTGAAGTGCATCTGTCTTCCCTGACGAAAAACGTCGATGAGTTTGTGGCCAAGGGAAGTATGACGCTATATGTGGAGCTCAACGCCAAAGCCATTGGCGGCGATGAAACCGCTGCGGTAGAGGAGGACTAGCTATCAACAATAACGATATCTTGCGCCGTGTGCGCTACATCTTCGACTTTAGCGATCAGCTGATGATTTCTATCTTTAAGCTCGGCGGCTATGAAGGCAATAAGGCTGAGCTGGCCACTTGGCTGGCACGGGAAGGGGAGCCCGATTTTGTGCTCTGCGAGGATGTTAATCTTGCGGGCTTTCTCAATGGTCTGATCATTAAGAATAGAGGGCCAAGCGATAAGGGCACCCCTGAGCCAGAACATTTCCTCAGTAATAACAGTGTGCTGCGTAAGCTGAAGATCGCTTTGAGCCTGCAGGCGGATGATTTGCTTGAGATACTGAAGCTCAATGAATTCACCATGAGCAAGCATGAGTTGAGTGCCCTATTCCGTCGCCCCGATCATAAGAACTATCGTGAGTGCCTGGATCAGGTGCTGCGTAATTTTCTTGATGGAATGGAAAAACGCTACAGAAAAGCCTAATTGGATTTGATCCAAAATCCCCATAGCCTGCAAAGGCTCATGATCTCGGCAATATCACCGGCCTTCTCTATCCTAAGGCCGGTGAGATTGGCCCGGTGATATTGGCCCGGTGATACATAGCTTAGCAATGGCCAAGATTGCTAATAGCTGCTCAATCGAAAACTTACCCCCTTCCTCTAGTATCTGATTCTATTCATCTTTTTCTGCCGACAAATAATAGGACAAGCCTCCGCCCGGTGTTTATAGGACTCACCTAGTTCTGCGTATATACAGTTACGGGGGCCGTAATTGCGGACTACTCTATTAAAACGGAGCCATTTGAAAAGAGCTATTTGAACATAGCTAATGATCCCAAATTCATAGAATAAGAGAGAGATGACATGTCAGAAGAAGCTAAGTGCCCACTCCATCAGGCTGCCGGCGGCGGAACTTCAAACAAAGACTGGTGGCCAAACCAGCTTCCTGTGGACCTGCTCAATCAGCACTCAAACAAATCCAACCCCCTGGGGAACACCTTCAGCTACGCAGATGAGTTTAATAAACTCGACTACGCAGCACTTAAAGCCGACCTAGTCCATCTTATGACCGATAGCCAAGACTGGTGGCCAGCCGACTTTGGTCACTATGGGCCGCAGATGGTGCGCATGGCCTGGCACGCTGCCGGGACTTACCGCACTCTCGATGGACGCGGTGGCAGTGGTCGCGGGCAGCAGCGTTTTGCGCCGCTCAATTCCTGGCCGGACAACGTCAATATTGACAAGAGCAGACGTCTGCTGTGGCCGATCAAACAGAAGTATGGCCAGCAGATCTCCTGGGGCGATTTGTTTATCCTTGCGGGTAATGTGGCTCTGGAGTCCATGGGCTTTAAGACCTTCGGTTTTGCCGGTGGACGCGATGATGTCTGGGAGCCGGATATGGATGTGAACTGGGGTGCAGAGACCGAGTGGTTGGCGGACGACAAACGCTTTCATGGGGATCGCGATCTAGACGACAATCTTGCCGCTACCCATATGGGACTGATCTATGTGAATCCCGAAGGCCCCAATGCCAGCGGCGATTATATTGCCGCGGCCAAGGATATCCGCTCGACCTTTGAGCGCATGGCGATGAACGATGAAGAGATCGTGGCGCTGATCGCCGGCGGTCATACCTTCGGCAAATGTCATGGTGCTGCGCCAGAGTCTCACAAGGGCCCAGAGCCAGAAGGCGCCTCTATGGAACAGCAAGGCTTGGGTTGGACCAGCGACTTCGGCAGTGGTCACGGCAAAGATACCATCTCTAGTGGCTTGGAAGTGACCTGGACCACGACTCCGACTCTCTGGAGTAATAACTACTTTGAGAACCTGTTTGAGTTCGAATGGGAGCTCACTGAATCCCCCGCCGGGGCCAAACAGTGGGTCGCCGTCAATGCACCAAATAGCATTCCCGACGCTCATATAGAGGGCCATATGCACAGGCCCACCATGTTAACCACCGATCTCACCCTGCGTTTTGACCCGGAGTTCGGCAAGATTTCCAAGCGTTTTCTGGATAACCCCGAGGCTTTCGCTAATGCCTTTGCCCGTGCTTGGTTCAAGCTAACCCATAGAGATATGGGCCCGAAGACACGTTACTTGGGGCCTGAAGTGCCGGCGGAAGATCTGCTCTGGCAAGATCCGCTGCCGACTGCAACGCACAATCCTAGTGCCGCAGATATAGCCGATGCCAAAGCGCAGATTGTCGCGTCTGACTTATCGGTTAGCGAGCTGGTATCCGTTGCCTGGGCCTCTGCGTCCACTTATCGCGGTGGCGACAAGCGCGGCGGTGCTAACGGAGCACGTCTGGCACTGGCACCGCAGAAGGACTGGGCGATAAACCAAGACGTAATCGATGCACTGGGCAAGTTGAGCCAGATCCAGAAGGCGTCTGCTAAGCTATCTCTGGCGGATATGATCGTGCTGGCTGGCAGCGTTGGTGTCGAGCAAGCTGCCAAGCTAGCCGGTATGCCAATCGAGGTGCCGTTCACGCCGGGGCGCGTGGATGCAACTCAGGCCCAAACCGATGCCGAATCCTTTGCTGTGCTCGAGCCTCTGGCCGAAGGCTTTCGCAACTACAGACAGGGCAACATAGGTGCAGCTACCGAAGCCCTGCTGATTAGCCGCGCGCAATTGCTGACCTTGACCGCGCCGGAGCTAACCGTACTGGTGGGAGGGCTGCGAGTGCTAGGGGCCAATCACGGCGGCAGCCAACAGGGTGTCTTCACCGATCAGGTGGGTGTGCTGACTAATGACTTCTTTGTCAATTTGCTAGATGTGGGCACCGAATGGAAGGCGGCGAATGATGCCGCTGAACTGTTCGAGGGCCGGGACCGCAACAGCGGTGATTTGAAGTACAGCGGTACTCGCAATGAACTGGTCTTTGGCTCCAACTCGGTGCTGCGCGCCTATGCTGAAGTCTATGCCAGTGCCGATGGCCATGAGAGGTTCGTCAGCGACTTCGTAGCGGCCTGGGTCAAGGTGATGAACCTCGACCGCTTCGACCTGGTATCATCCCAGCAGGGTAGTCATTAGGAACTTGTGACTGGAGTCTAGGCAAAACTAGGGTGCTTTAATCAGGCTTTAGTTTTATCTAGCGCACCAGACAAAACTAAAAAGTACTAGAGACACAGTCAAATCCATTGATACCTATTTCTTGATTCCCGCAATATAGTGACCGCTGCGGTAGTACAATAGTGATTTATCAAGGGCACAAGAATGCTAAAAGTGGGTGTAATAGGGTACGGTTATTCGGCCAAGACATTTCATATCCCCCTGATAAATGCATCGGAATTATTTCAACTTGCGGCAATAAGCAGCTCCCAGAAAGACACCATTGCAGTTGAATATCCCGACGTTGCAGTTTTTAAAACAGCACAAGACTTGATAGCCAGCACCACTGTTGATTTGGTGGTTATTACGGCCCCCAACGCTGCCCATTACCCAATCGCTAAGCAGTGTTTAGAAAACCGCCTGCATATTGTTGTGGAAAAACCCATGGTGACAACCAGCGTTCAGGCAGAAGAGTTGGTGAGTATTGCCAGTGAGCGCGGCTTAGTCCTATCTGTGTTTCACAACAGACGCTGGGATGGAGACTTTTTAACCGTCAAGACGTTAATCAACAATGATCTGATCGGCGATATACGTTTTTTTGAATCCCACTTTGATCGATTCCGCCCTGTTGTTCGCCAGCGATGGCGAGAACAACCTGGCCCGGGGTCCGGTATATGGTTTGATTTAGGCTCTCATTTAGTTGATCAGGCAGTCAATCTTTTCGGCTTACCTGAAGCAGTCACCGCACGATGTTTGCCCTTGAGAGAGGGTTCAGAAACCACTGATTATTTTCATGTTTTGCTGCACTACAAAAATCTCGAAGTTGTTCTCCACGGTAGCTGCTTTTCCGCAGCACCCAATAATCGTTTCCGTGTGGAAGGAACGGCGGGAAGTTACCTCAAGTATGGGCTCGACCCTCAGGAACAGCAGTTAAAGAAGGGTATTAGGCCCGACGATCCTTCATATGGGGTCGAAAATACACAGGATTATGGACGCTTCTATTCTGACCTGTCGAATGAGCCTGTTGAAACTGAGAAGGGTTGCTACCAACAATATTACTCGGAGATCAGCGCGGCCATAGAGTCCGGAGCTGAGAATCCGGTTAATCCTGAGGATGCAGTCGAGGTATTGAAAATACTCGAGCTGGCTGAGAAAAGCAGCGCCCGCGGTACAACATTGTTGCTGCCGAAATAGTTAACCCTAAAAACGGGCAATAGCGATGACCATTGAGATCAAAAATATACCTGAACCTGACGTTAGCTGCTCAACCTGCCAGGCTAGCTGCTGCCGCTTGGAGGTGATGATTATCACCGACACCGGTGTGCCTGCTGAGCATATTTCAGTGGATCAATGGGGCGCAGAAACCATGCTGCGCTTAGAGGATGGCTGGTGCTCGGCTATAGATCGCGATACTTTTATGTGCTCTATCTATGAGAACCGCCCGCTGATTTGTCGGGAATTCGAAATGGGTTCCTATGAATGTCGCGTGGAAAGAGCGGCCTAAGCATTGCAGTTTATAGTGAATACTTTGCTGTAAGCTCTATAAAATACTCTCTATATTGAACACCCAATAGGATCCTTCCGATGAACGTATTAATTGTCTTAACCTCACATGATCAACTGGGTGATACCGGCCATAAAACTGGCTTTTGGCTGGAAGAATTTGCCAGCCCCTATTACAGCCTCTTAGACGCCGGTGCCATTTTGACACTGGCTTCGCCTTTGGGAGGCCAACCGCCACTTGATCCCAAAAGTAGCGAGCCGGGCTTTTTAACCGATGCTACCCATAGATTCGACGATGACCCAGCCGCTAAGATGGCACTGGCAAACACGGCCAAACTCTCGACCATGCAAGTAGAGAAATTTGATGCCGTGTTTTATCCCGGCGGCCACGGTCCTCTCTGGGACCTGCACAATGATCCTGACTCCATTGCCCTAATTGAATCTTTCATTGCCGCAGGCAAGCCTGTCGCCACTGTATGCCATGCCCCTGCAGTACTGCTTAAGGCCAAGGATGCAAATGGTGATCCACTGGTTATGGGCAAGAATGTTACTGGCTTTAGCAACAGCGAAGAAGCCGCTGTCGAGTTAACCGATGTGGTGCCTTACCTACTCGAAGACGAGTTGGCTGCCATGGGTGGCCTTTACCAGAAGACTGAAGACTGGAATCCACTGGCGGTCGTCGATGGATTTATTATCACTGGGCAAAATCCCGGCTCCTCAACTGCGGTTGCCGAAGCACTGCTAAAGGCAATCAACCCATCCTAACCCCCGCACCGGACAGGAATAGGCAATGCCATAAAAATTTTAAAAAAGTCTAATCCTCATCTGATTTGTTTATCTTTTTCATATGGGAAAAATTTTTAATATGACAAGTTATCGACTAGCAAAATTGAGTGAATTGGATGAATTAAAAACCTTTCTTTTCCACCATGGCGCCAACCCATGGAACCATTTGCCTCTGGAGGCTGTTAATAGCGAGTTCGCCTTAATCGCCGCAGGTCAGGCTTCGGCAGTGGTGGCGTACAGGGATCAACAGCCCCTGGGGTTGGGGATCTTTTACCATCCTCGGGCGCTACCAAAAAACTATATGACCTTCAGTCAGGCTAAGCCCGCGATTTATATTGCCGAGGTGGTTGTGCATAAAGACCATAGTGGGCATGGCATTGGCACAGGTTTGCTAAACGATATTATTCACCGCGCACCTAAGTTCGGTGCTGAAATATTACTGATTGATCGCCATACAGAAAATATGGGCTCGGCCGGAATGATGAGAAAATCGGGGTTTAAAGAGCTGTCTACCTTCGTCGACTTGGATCGCCGTGACGTCGGAAATCGCAGTACAACAGTGTTGTATTTTGACTTAATGTAATTTTATTTAATCTATCTTTTTTAATTTTTAACTATAAAAAAAGGGGTGCCAATTGGCACCCCTTTTTGTCTTACTTGTTCCTGCTTTTTCCAATTAACTCATACTGAGTTGCTTAGAAGTTGTAGCTGTACTTGGCGTACCAAAATGCACCACTGAAGCCCATTGGCGCGAACTGGCTGTACTTGTTACCGTAAGCCGTTGCGTCATGCAATGTATCGCCGGCTTCGTCCAGTACGTTGTTACCGCCAACCATTACAGATGAGCTGTCGTTGAGGTCATAGGATAGTTCCAAGTCAACAACCATCTCGCCTGAGTAATCCAAGCCTTCGTTACTGTCATACCAATCGCTGTATGAGCTAACACGAGCAAGCATTCTCCAAGCATCCATGGAGTGGTTAGCAGACAGGTTCCAACGTGTATCTGGAGTCATGTCTTCGATTCTGCGCTCACGCTCAGCATCGATAGTTTCACCACGGTTAGTAATTTCAGTAGTCGTCTTGTTATAGGCTAGGTTCCAGTCAGTGGTTCCGCCCATCCAATCAGTGCTAGTTGAAACAACCAAATCAATACCGCTTGTGTTGGTATCAAAGTCATTGGTGAAGAAACGGAACTGAGACATATCGCCAGCGCCGGGTACGTTTGCGTCTTTCAGTGCCTGGATGTCAGCTGCTGTCAGGTTGGTATCTTTAGACAGGTTTAGACGATCTTCAACATCAATATCAAACCAATCCAGAGTGATATCGAACTGACCTATAGTTGTGTAGACACCAACGGTCATGTTAGTTGAATCTTCAGGACCCAACACCTTGCCGCCGTATATCAGTGCAACTGGGCTAGTCGATGGAATAACACCTTTGTTGACTAACTGGCCTGTTGTGTTGTCAATGACTGTAGAGATGTTTGACGCATTAGACTGGCCTGGAGTTGGTGCTTTAAAGCCAGTGCTGTAAGTCGCACGAATACCAGAGTCATCGGTTAAGTGATAGTTACCACCAATTTTATAGTTGGTAGTTGTACCAAAGTCATCATAGTCTTCAAAACGAAGCGCAGAAGTCAGTAACAGATCATCTGACACATCCCACTCGCCTTCTACGTAGGCCGCAAAGTTGCTGCGGTCAAATACACCAGCGATAGACTTAGAGAATCCTGGGAAACCATTACTTGAAAGGCTGAACCCTTGATCACCTAGTACACCGGCAGTTGAAGAAGCTTCATCGCCTGCGCCAATAGTGAATTCTTCAACACGGTACTCAGCACCAAAGGCCAAGTTTACAGCGTCACTCATGGAGTAAGTAAAGTCAGCATTCACAGAAGTCTCAACCTGGCGATATAAGCCTGGATCGAAGTCACGTGGAGAGTTTGGACCCATGCTTGCATTAACAGTGTTGTTAATAAAGAAGTCAGCTTCGTTGACGCCGTAGTAAGAACTGACATCCCAACCTAAACCATTAGCCGTCTCACCTTTCAAACCAAACAAGAATGCTTGATCAGTAACGGAGCCGCCAAAGCGTGGCGTGAAACCACCAGGAATAGTTTCCTGGAAGCTGAAGCAGTTATCATCAGCTGCAACGATTGCCATATTGACTGGATCTGGAATATTACCTGTCAGAAGAACTTCTGGGCAATCTGTACCAACACCAACACCATCCATATCACCGATAAGAAGGTTTGTTCCATCGCCGTATACACCACCACGATTAGTAGGGTTACGGAAGTAGAATCCACCGTCGATGTCTTTGGTCGTTGAGTTAGCATAACCATACATTTCAGTATTGTTACCTAAGTCAGCACCGAAGTTGATAAACACTTTCATATCGTTATCAACGTTAGGACGGCCCCACTTCATTGCTGGAGATGGAACGCCAGTGTAGCCATCTGCCGTCAGATCAGTAGCATCTGAACGCTGTATTGAACGATCAGTTTCGTCGCTGGAACCCACTTCAATAGTGGTGTTTACAAAGCCGTTAGCACCAAGAGGCAGGCCAAAGTTGGCTGAAACATACGACATTGAACCATCGCCTTCGCCATACTCACCGGCACGAACCTGGATACTACCGCCTTCACTTGCATCTTTAAGATTGAAGTTGATTACGCCAGCAAGTGCATCAGAACCATACTGTGATGCTGCGCCGTCGCGAAGTACTTCAATGTTTTTTAACGCTAGACCAGGAATCGAAGATGTATCAGGACCCTGTGCGCCGTCTGAAATACCACCAGCAGCCCAAAGGATAACTGAAGCACGGTGACGACGCTTGCCGTTAACCAGTACTAAAGTGTGGTCAGCTGCCATACCGCGAAGGCCTGCTGGACGAACCATTGTGCCTGCGTCACTGATCGGCTGATCGTTAACGTAGTAAGAAGGTACTGAGTTACGCAGTAGGTTGGTAACGTCAATATCGCCTTGGTTAGTCAACTCAGAACCGCTGATAACATCAACAGCAGATACAGAGTCGATTACTGAACGTGCTTTAGCGCGCGCACCAACCGTTACGATTTCTTCAACCAGAGCGTCTTCCGCGAAAGCCACTGTTGGCAGCATAGTGCCGCCAGCAATAATTGCTGCTGCTAGTGAAGTTAATTTAAAAATAGATGTGTTTTTCATAAATCTCCCCCGAGATATTGGTGTTTTGGGATGTTTTTTTAGTTATTAGGCCTAATTATTTTTGTTGGCCGTTCTGCACCCTAACACAACATAGTATTTATACCTATATCCAGAGATGTGTAAATGACACATATAGTGCTACAAGTAGTCACATTCTATATAAACCGTGAATATACTTGCATTGTAGTGGCTCTACATAGTGGCAGTAGAGAGACGAGCTATATAGAGAGGTGCGTCGGGAGAGTATGCTGGGGAAATGTTTGCCAAAAACTACCCAGAGAGATTCCATGGCAACCAAACTGCGGAGTATTTCAACACTTCCCCCTGACCAGGCCTATAATCATCAGCCTTAAAAGCCCAGAGGAGCATCAACACAATGTCAGAACTGAAAACTCATCGTGGATCCTGTCACTGCGGCGCAGTCAAATTTGAAATCGACGCGCCAAGCAAGCTTCATGCGCACGCCTGCAACTGCTCGATCTGCTATCAGAGTGGTGGCGATCAGATGATTGTGCCGGCGTCGAAGTTTCGCTTGCTCTGCGGCGAAGATGCCATCACCACCTATACCTTTAATACAGGCACGGCTCAGCACACATTTTGCAAACACTGTGGTATTAAAGCCTTTTATACACCGCGCTCTAATCCGGATGGTTTTAGCGTCAATCTGCGCTGCCTCGACCGCAGCCATATTGAATCTATAGTGGTAGACGCTTTTGATGGCCAGAACTGGGAACAGAACGCGGCATCCCTGGCCCACCTGTCTCGGGAAGACTAATGTAGTATGCTGCGAGCCATGAGAAAATCCGCCACCCCCCTCAATAAAAATAACAATCAATAGGGCAGAGCTGTGAATAAACAACAGGGCCAATTCTATCTATTTCGCCAGCGGCGCTTTGTGCCGTTTTTTATTACTCAATTTCTCGGCGCACTGAACGACAATCTATTTAAAAATGCCCTGCTGGTGATTATTGTCAGCAGTGGCCTGTCAGCCTCAGATAGCAACACCAATTTCCTCACCAATCTGGCCGCTGGCCTGTTTATCCTGCCGTTCTTTTTGTTCTCTACCACTGCTGGCCAACTGGCGGACAAATACGACAAGGCCTGGCTGATTCGGCGGATTAAGTTTGCCGAAATTCTTATTATGCTGACCGGCAGCTATGCCCTCTACAGCATCAATATCAACCTGATGCTCGGGGTGTTATTTATGCTCGGTGTGCAGTCGGCATTTTTTGGGCCGATCAAGTATTCGATTATTCCCCAGCACCTTGCCCCGGAAGAACTGATGGCAGGCAATGCCCAAGTGGGTATGGGCACTTTTACCTCAATTTTGATTGGCACTTTGTTGGGTGCCTGGCTGGTGAGCTACGAGGGTGGCGCCCTGTTGGTTGGCGGCGCCGCCATTACCCTGGCCCTAATAGGCTGGCGCGCCAGCTGCGTGATTCCCGATGCCCCGGCAGAGACTAGTGATATTCGTATCAGCCTCAATCCGATTGCCGACGCGGCGCGCAATATTCGTTTGGCGCGTAAAAATATGACGGTGTTCTACTGCATTATGGGCGTCTCTTGGTTCTGGTTATTTGGCGGCAGCTTTTTAACCCAGGTGCCAAACTTTGCCGTGACCGTGCTCCAAGGTCATGCCACATTAATTTCTGTGCTACTGGGGGCCTTTATTGTTGGCGTGGCGATTGGCTCCCTGCTCTGCGCTAAAATATCCGGACGCCAGGTTGAGCCGGGATTGATTCCCTTTGGCGCTATTGGCTTAACCCTGTTTAGTGCCGATCTGTTTTTTGCCTCCACTAGCTATCAGCTGGCCAATGCCGCGGTCACTGCGGTGATGCCAATGCAATTTTTGACTCTCAGCGGCGGTGTGCGAATATTTGTCGATCTGATGGCTATAGGTATGTTTGGCGGCATGTTTATTGTGCCTTTATATGCCATGGTGCAATCCCGCACCGAGAGCCATAAGCGGGCCCGCGTTATCGCCGCGAACAATGTCTTTAATGCCATCTTTATGGTCTCAGGAGCGCTATTAGGTATTGTCTGTCTGAGTATTGTGCAGATGAGTATTCCAGAGTTTTTTGCCCTTATCTCAGTCGCCAATTTGCTCTTCTTAATGCTGCTGATATGGCGGGTTCCGGAATTCAAGCTTCGCTTTTTAGCTTGGATAACGAATAATCGATAGCTCGTAATAGATAGCTCGCAATAGATAGCCCATACTAGATGGCCTGAAGAAAATAGTAGATAACAAGCTCACTGCAGGCCTCTGCCTGAGCAACAAAAACAAGGTAGGGATACAACAATGCAACTCTCATCAAAGATACTTCTCGGTATGGCCCTCGGCATTATCGTTGGCCTGATACTCAATATGATCAGCGACGGCAGTGATTCCGGCCCCCTAACTGCCTGGGTAGTCGAATATGTCTTTGATGTGGTTGGGCGCATTTTCATTGCCTCACTGAAACTGCTGGTAGTGCCTCTGGTATTTGTTTCACTGGTCTGTGGTTCCGCGGCTATGGGGGAAAACGTCAAGATGGGGCGCATCGCCTTTAAGACCTTGGCCCTCTATCTGTTTACCACGGCTGTGGCGATCACCATTGCCCTGACGCTAGCCAATATTATTAACCCGGGCATGGGTATAGATACCACAGCAACGGCCACCTATGTGGCAGCCACTCCGCCGTCGTTTAAAGATGTATTGATTGGCATATTCCCTACCAACCCCATCCAGGCCATGTCTGAGGGCAATATGCTACAGATTATTGTCTTCGCCATTTTGGTCGGTGTCGCCATCACTCAGGCCGGTGCCGCGGGCAAATCGACTCTGGTGGGCTTTCAGACTTTTAATGAAGTGATTATGCGCATGGTCACTATCCTGATGCACCTGGCGCCCTTTGGTGTCTTCTGTCTGCTGGCCAAGCTGTTTACCGAAGAGGGCTTTACCGCGATCTTCAATCTGGCCCTCTACTTTATGACCGTTACGCTGGTATTGCTGATTCATGCAGGGGTGGTCTACACCAGTATTTTCAGTTTCTTTACCCGTCTGAATCCCCTGACTCTCATCAAGAATATGCGCCCGGCCATGCTGTTTGCCTTTAGTACCTCATCGAGTAACGCGACCATGCCGATCACTCTAAATGTGATGGAAAAGCGCGTCGGCGTGGATAATTCCATCGCCTCCTTTACCGTGCCATTGGGCGCCACCATCAATATGGACGGCACCGCGATTATGCAGGGCGTGGCTACCGTATTTATCGCCCAAGCCTATGGCTTAGATTTGGGCATGACCGAATATCTTGCGGTGATTGCCACAGCAACCCTGGCCTCAGTGGGCACTGCGGGTGTCCCCGGTGTGGGTCTGATTATGCTGTCCATGGTGCTGCAACAGGTGGGATTACCCGTCGAAGGCATTGCCTTGATTATCGGCGTCGACCGTCTGTTGGATATGATGCGCACGGTGGTCAATGTCACCGGTGATGGCATGGTGACCTCGGTGGTAGCAAAGAGCGAGGGCTTACTGGATGAAGCAATTTTCAATGAGATCTCGGATCGCGATGAATACAGCAATCCCCAGCAGAGCAGCTAGCATCCGGCGATTGCTTGGGCGCGTATAAAAGGTGTCAACGAATGGCTCTGCGCAGCGTTGTCCGGTGCTTGCTATAAAGGCAGCCGATTAAGAGCCCGTCATTAAAAGCGCCGAGACTAATTATCCAAAAGGTTTGTAAATGCCATTGTTTAACCGCCAGGGAAAGATAACCATTGCCGTACTTGTGGCGGGCATACTGTTTATTGTCGGCGTCGCAACGCTCAAACCCAAACCCGAACGAGTCAAACGCCTGCCACCGCCGCTGTTGGTGGTTGAGGTAATTGATGCCAAGCCACAAACCCTGCGCCCGGGCATAGTTTCTCAGGGCACTGTGGCACCGCGGCGAGAAATTAATCTGGTGTCACAGGTCTCAGGCAAAGTGATGGCTGTGGCCGAGGCTTATGCCGACGGCAGTTTCTTTCGCCAGGGGGATCAGCTGATTCAGCTCGAATCCAGCGACTATAAATTTGCCGTGATCCGCGCCCAGGCCCAGGTTGCCAAAGCCGAAGAGCTGGTGGCAATGGAACAGGGCCGCTCCCGTCAGGCCAAGCGGGAATGGCGTGACCTCGGGGATAACAGTGCCAATGCGCTATTTTTACGCGAGCCGCAACTGGCCTCAGCCAAAGCGGCCCTCGAGTCAGCCCGTGCCGATCTGGCTAAGGCCAAACTGGACCTCCAAAGAACCTCTATAACCACGCCATTTCAGGGACGTATCCGGCAGACTCTTGTCAATCTGGGTCAGTACATTACTCCGGGCACGCCGATCGCCAAGATTTACAGCACCGACGTAGTCGAAGTACGCCTGCCCCTGAGCGATCGCCAGGCGGCACTGATTGATCTGCCGGTAAACTTCGAAGATGCACAAACCGCCAGCTATCCAGAGGTGGTGTTGCAGCGTAGCGTTGGCGGCAAAACCTATAAGTGGCAGGGAAAAATTGTTCGCACCGAGGCCTCTATCGATATTCAGAGCCGCATGACCTATGCCGTGGCCGAGGTGCAAAACCCCTTTAAAACCGACCCCAACAGCGATCGACCGCCGCTCAGTATTGGACTCTTTGTCGAGGCTGAGATTGCCGGTCGGGAGATGGCCAATGCCATGGAGCTACCAAAGCGCATTATCTATCGCGGCAATGAGGTGTTGGTGCTAAATGATAATAATGAAGTGAGCTTTGCCAAACTCTCGGTGGTGCAGTCGGATACTGACTCGGTGGTGACTGACAGCTTTGCGCCGGGCACTCGCATTGTCGGCACCCGCATTGCCCTGCCGGTGCCGGGTATGCGGGTTGATGTTTCAGCGACCAGCACAACGGCAACCGGACCTGCCGATAACAGCGCTCCAACAAACAGCGCTGATCGACTATGAATGCCTCCATCGCCTGGTTTGTGCGCAACCCGATTGCGGCAAATCTGCTGATGCTGCTGATTTTGGCCTCTGGCATTATTGGCGCCATGGGTATGGGCAAAGAGGTGTTTCCCTCCACAACGATTAATCTAATCAATATCTCCATGCCCTACCCCGGTGCCGGGCCGCGGGAAGTGGAAGAACAGATTGTGGTGCGTATCGAAGAGGCGATCTATAACCTCGAGGGCATCAAGCATATTCGCAGCCAGGCTCGTCAGAGCAGCGGCAAGATCACTGTCGAGATCGCCGACGGCTACGATATGCCCGATATGATCAATGATATCAAAGCCCGGGTAGATGCCATTATCACATTCCCCAACGATGCCGAACGCGCCGTTATCAGTGAACAGAAGATGCGCGAAGAGGTCATTCGGGTAGCGCTGTTTGGGGATGCCGGAGAAGCAGTGTTGCGAGAATATGGTCAGCGTATCCGCAATGATTTGGCGGCCCTGCCGGATGTGGACTTTGTCGAACTCTGGGGTGTGCGCCAACCACAGATTGATATCGAATTATCTGAGATGGATATGCGTCGCTACGGCATCTCCTTTAATGATGTGGTCGCGGCAGTGCGCCAGTCATCACTGAACCTCCCCGCCGGTACGATTCGTGCCGACAGCGGCGACATTCAAATTCAAACCCGCGGTCAGGCCTATTACGAAGAAGACTTTAATCAGATCGTCGTGTCCAGTCGCGCCGATGGCACCGAGATTAAAATTGAAGATGTGGCCACCGTTATCGACGGCTTTGAAGAGCGCAACCTCCGCACCCGCTTCAATGGTGCCAATGCGGTTTTCCTCGGTATCACTGTGGGCAAAAATCCCGATGTAGTGGCCACCACCCAAGCGGTGAAAGACTATGTTAATGCCGGTTCAACCTTTCTGCCGCCGGGCCTACAGTTACAGACTTGGAAAGATTATTCGAATATGTTCTCTGGGCGCCTGACGCTGCTGTCGAAGAATGCCTTCGGCGGATTGATTCTGGTATTTGTGGTGCTGATGCTCTTTCTGCGCCCGCAGTTGGCCTTTTGGGTGGCCCTGGGTATCGCCATCGCCTATATGGGTGCGCTGTGGATCCTTCCCAGTATGGGGCTGACACTGAATATGATGTCGATGTTCGCGTTTCTGCTGATTCTCGGGATTATTGTCGACGATGCGATTATTGTCGGTGAGAGTATCTATCGCCATCAACAGCTCGGCTATGACGGCGACACCGCCGCGCGACTGGGTGCTCAGGCGGTCTCCAAGCCGGTACTACTGGCCGTGGTCAGCACCATGATTGTGTTTTTGCCGATGTTATTTTTGCCCGGCATGTGGCCTAAATTTCTCTGGGCCATTCCGGCGGTGACATTAGTCGCCCTGTCTTTTTCACTGGTGGAGTCATTCTGGATTCTACCTTCGCACCTGGCCAAGATGCAGCCTGAAAAACCGGCTACCACCCAGACCGGTATAGCCATTCGCCGCGTCAGGAAAAAGTTTGCCGATGGTCTGATGGACGTTGCGCAAAACATTTACCGACCGTTCTTAGAGAAAGCCCTCGACTGGCGCGCCCTGACCCTGATCGGTTTCTGCCTGGCCTTTGCCCTGTCCATCACTCTGATCAGTGCCGGCTATATTAAACAGCGCTTTATGCCCGATGTGCCCTCGGACTTTATCTCCATGCGTATCGAAATGCCCGACGGCTACTCCGCCGAGGGTAAGATTGAAATCACCCAGAGAGCCGAGCGCGCAGCAATAATGCTAGCCAGCGACCCGGCGATTAAATCTCAGATCGACACCGATGACCTAGTGGCCAATCAGCTGTCGTTTATGTACGGCGATACCATTCGCCTGCTATTGGAATTGCAGCCCGACATGAGTGGTCAGGTGAGTCCAACCCTGGTCGGCGAGCGCTGGCAGAGTCTGATCGGCGAGATCCCCGAAGCTAAGACCTTTAGTGTCAATGCCTCCGCTGCCGGCCGTGGCAATGGCGCGCGCCTCACCGCGGTGTTGACCTCGAACAATCTCGATCAGCTCACTGCGGCTGCCCTGTTCCTAAAGCAGCGCATGGGAGATATTCCCGGAGCGCGCAATATTCGCGATGATATTCACTCCGGACGCTCTGATATTGATATCAACCTACGCCCCTTCGCGAATAATTTTGGCATTGGTTTAGCCGATATTGCCCGTCAGGTGCGCAATGGGTTTTACGGTGCCGAAGCCCAGCGGGTACCTCGAGGGCGCGATGATGTGCGGGTGATGGTGCGCTACCCAAAACAGGAGCGCTCTCAGGTGGACACTCTCGACAGCATGCGTATCCGCACTCCCAGCGGCGCTGAGGTGCCGTTTTATTCGGTTGCCGAAGCCAACTATGTGCCGGGCTATACCAGAATTAATCGCCAGGACCGCCAGCGCAGCGTCAAGGTGTCGGCACGGCCCACGGCGGGCAAGCTGACCCTAGATGAAATGGCTGGAGTACTCTTCGGTGAGATCGGTCCTGAGTTGCAGCGGCTCTATCCTGAGGTGGTGCTCAACAAAGATGAACAACTGGCCGAGCAGGATGAGTTTTTTACCGCGGTGGCCAAGCTTTTCGTACTGGCTCTGGGGATGATTTATATCCTTATGGCGGTGGAATTTAAATCCTATTTGAAACCACTGGGTGTGCTGTCAGCAGTGCCTTTCGGCATTATGGGCGCAGTCTTTGGCCACTTTATTATGGGGCTCAATTTTAGTGTGCTGTCGTTTCTGGGTGTGCTGGCCGCCTCTGGTGTAGTGGTCAATGACAACCTGGTATTAATCGACCGGATCAATCAACTGCGCCAAGAGGGGCTGGCGGTAAAAGAGGCGCTGATGCGTGCCGGGCAGGAACGTTTTCGGCCGATTATTCTGACCTCTCTGACAACCTTTATTGGTCTGGCGCCGATACTCTTAGAAACCAGCATGCAGGCGCGCTTTTTGATTCCAATGATCGCCTCACTGGCCTTTGGCGTGCTGTTTGCCACGGTGGTGACGCTGGTCTTTGTGCCCTGCCTGTATCTTTCAGGGGCCAATTTGAATGCCCGCTGGGAGAAGAGGATGTTGCAGCCAAACCGAGATTCAAGTGCCGAAGACGGCGCTTGAAACCTTCGGGCTGAGAGCTAAGGAGCTAAGGAGCTAAGGAGCTAAGGAGCTAAAGAATTAGTAATAGGCCGTTGCCGTGGTGGTGAGCACCATAGGCGAACCCACCTCTTCACGCTTGACCACGCCGCACAGCTGCTCTACCAACTCGAGGGCAAAGTCCAGAGCTGTGCCCGGGCCCTGACTGGTAATGCAGTTGCCATCCACAACCACCCGCGCGGCAGCGTCCACTTCTTTGGCTTCAAGTGTCTGCTGGTAACTCGGGTAGCAGGTAGCGGTTTTATTCAACAGCAGGCCTTTCGAGGCCAACACCAGTGCCGCCGCTGCGCAGATTGCAGCAAATAACTTGCCCTGATCCGCTTGAGCTCGAAGCATGCTATCCAATACCGGGTGTTCAGCAAGATGCTCAGAGCCGGGCAGTCCGCCGGGCACGGCGATCAAGTCATAGTGATTTTTGGCACAGTCATCTAACATCACATCGGCCGTTATTTTCATTCCTCTGGAGGCGGTAATCTCCAGTTTCTGGTGGCTATTGGCGCTGGCCACCGTGACCTCAACCCCAGCTCTGCGGAGCACGTCAACAATGGTTACTAGCTCAATTTCTTCGCTGCCCTCAGCGATGGGAACAAGTGCGGTTTTATTCATAGTTTTGCCTTTTTATCCTTTAGCTACATACGGTACACTGTGGCGCAAATTATTCTAACTGTCACGGATTTGGCATGAAAATTTTCATAATAAAAAGTCATGATGGAAGTCTATTAGGTAAAGATCTTTGCTGGATTGACGGCGCTAATGCCAACCTGCTTTTCAGTGCTCCGCATCGCGATATAGCGCTCAATCAGTTGATTGAATTAAACGCCAAAGATATCAATTTGCGCGCCCAAATTATTCAATGCGACGCCGACAAGGAGGGCCGACCGGCACTTCTAACGGATGCTACAGTTATAGCATCCAACGCGGCGCCCGATACAGTTCAAGTTAGCGCCGCCTAACTAGGAGCATATGCTTGTCACTTCAAACCCGTCTTACAACACTGGCCCATGGGAATAATCTCTCGGCACTAAAGAATATTGTCCGCGGTATCGAAAAAGAGAGTCTCAGAGTGGAGGCTTCCGGTCGTATGGCGGCTACCCCACACCCCTCGGCGTTGGGCAGTGCCATGACACATCCGTCGATCACCACCGACTACTCTGAAGCGCTGCTGGAATTTATTACCGCACCCTCGGCCTCGATTGATGAGGTACTCAATGAGCTTGAAGAGATCCATAGTTACACCTATCAACAAATAGGCCAAGAGCTGCTCTGGGTTAGCAGCATGCCCTGCCAGCTGGGTGACGATAGCAGCATTCCAGTGGGCCAATATGGCAGCTCCAATAACGGTACGATGAAAACCGTCTACCGTCTTGGCCTCGGCCATCGCTACGGCCGTCTGATGCAGACCATTGCCGGAATTCACTACAACTTTTCAGTGCCTGAAGAACTCTGGCAACAGTTGCATAGCCAGGAAAACAGCCAGCAGTCTCTGAAAGACTTTAAGACCGATGGTTATTTTGCCCTGATCCGCAATTTCAGGCGCTACTTCTGGCTGCTGCTGTATCTGTTGGGTGCCGCACCGGCTGTCTGCGCCAGCTTTGTTCGCGGCCGCGAGCACGATCTGGTGCCCCTGGGTACAGACAGTCACAGCCTCCACCTACCCTACGCCACTTCACTGCGCATGGGTAACCTCGGTTATCAGAGTGATGCTCAGAGCTCGCTGGTAGTCTGCTATAACGATATTGGCCAATACAGCCGCACCCTTAAAAGTGCTCTGGAAACCCCTTACCAGCCCTACGAAGAGATCGGTTTAAAAGATGCTCAGGGCAATTATCAGCAGCTGACAACTAACCTGCTGCAGATTGAAAATGAGTTCTATAGTCCGATTCGACCTAAGCGAACCGCCGCTGTGGGTGAGACGCCCCTAGAGGCTTTAGAAATCCATGGCGTCGAATATATCGAGGTGCGCTGTGTCGATTTAAACCCGCTGCTACCCAATGGTATCGACAGACAAACCAGCCAGTTTTTGGATACTTTTTTACTTTTTTGCCTGCTTAAAGAGAGCCCCCGCACCAGCAATGTTGAGTATCATCAAATTACTGAGAATCAGCGCCGCACAGTGGAGCGCGGCCGGGATCCTGAACTACAACTGGTGGACGGGAACAAAGAGCGCAACCTGGTGGACTGGGGTCTGTCACTCATGGCCGAACTACAGCCGGTTGCCAAGGTGCTCGACCAGGCCAACAGCACTGCCGAATACAGCTCTGTGGCAGCAGCCATGGAGGCGCGCCTGCATGACAGTAGCTTGACCCCCGCGGCCCAACTGTTAGCTGAAATGACCGAAAATAATGAGACCTACTATTGCATGGCAATGCGCAAGGCTCAGGAGCATCGCGACTATTTTCGCAGCAAGCAGCTGAGCTCAGGGGCGGTGGAAAAATATCGCTGCCTGGCCGCCGAGTCACAGCTCAAGCAGCAACAGATTGAAGCCGCGGACCGTCTCTCTTTCGATGAATTTTTAGCCGAGTACTTTTCTAATCGAGAGCTCGAAAGTCCTGTAACCTCTTAATTTTTAGCCGACCTGTAATCAGGGAGCAAACTGTGAACCTGCCAAGTAATCGTATTATCAGCCTATCTGTGGCGGCGGCCTGTGGCGGGCTTATCGCCATTGCTATCTTCTACTTTCAGAATCATCTCGGCCTTGAGCCCTGCTATCTGTGTATCACCCAGCGGGTCTTTGTTATCGCGGTGGGGGTGATTTTTCTGCTGGCCGGATTACATAACCCAGCAGCCAAAGGCCAGAAAATTTATGCCGCTCTGGCATCCCTGGCGGCTTTTGGCGGTAGCTTTTTCTCGATCAAACAGCTCTGGCTTCAGGGTCTTCCAGAAGATCAGGTTCCCGCTTGTGGGCCGCCAGTGGACTATTTGTTTGATGCGTTTTCAGCCTCCGAGGCGATCAGTATGCTGCTCCGCGGCGACGGCAACTGCGCCGAAGTACAGTGGCAGTTACTCGGTATCAGCATGCCCGGCTGGGTGTTGGTGAGCTTTATTGGTTTAGCGGGAGTGGCGCTTTTTCAACTGCTACGTAAATGAAGAAGCTCTTTGTCGGCCTGCTGATTTTGGTGGTTTTTCAGTGGCTGGGGGAATGGGCGGTTAGATTGTTAGGGCTGGATATTCCCGGGCAGCTATTGGGAATGATTTTTCTTCTTATCCTGCTGGGCCTAAATCAGTCTCTATTGCCTTGGTTAGAAACAGCTAGCAGCCAGCTTATCCGCTATATCGCCCTGCTATTTGTGCCAGTTACCACCGGGGCATTTTTTCTCGGGCCTGAAATACTCGATCAATTGCCGCAGATTTTAGCCGTTCTTATCCTCTCAACAGTGCTTGCCCAATGGTTTATGGCGCTGATAATCAAAGCCGTGCGTGGCTCAGATGACTGAGATTATTCTGCAACAGTGGCAACTTATCTCCACAACCTCTTGGCCACTGCTACTGACGCTGGCGGGTTTTGCCATTGGTTGGTGGATCTATAATCGCTCGGGGCGCATTTCCCTGCTGCACCCATTAATGATCGCGACGCCGCTGATCTATCTCACCATGCAAATAATTGATCTGGATTTCGCCGCCTATGATGCTGGCAACGGCATTTTAAATTGGCTGCTAGGCCCAGCAACAGTGGCCCTGGCGGTACCTCTTTCACAGCAGATGCGTCAACTTCCGGCGCTGTTTAGGCCGCTCACCCTTGCGCTGTTGCTCGGCGGGCTCTTCGCCACACTGAGCGCGCTGTTGCTGGTTAAGCTGTTTGGCTTGAGCGATATTATTCTGCTGTCTCTGGCGGCGAAATCAGTGACCTCGCCTATTGCCCTGAGCATAGTGCAGCAAATTGGCGGGCTGGCCGGTCTGCTGGCGGTGGCGACCATGGTCACTGGCTTGACCGGCATTGTGGTATCGAAATCTCTGTTCCGCTTTACTGGGCTCGAGGATGAGCGCTGGCAGGGGCTTATTCTCGGCGTCACCGCCCATGCTATAGGCACCGCCAAGGCATTTGAGTCCAGTTCACGCTGCGGCGCCTTCGCCACCTTGGGAATGGGCATAAACGGAATCTTGACGGCGATTATCCTGCCAGCCTCAATTAAGCTTTTTATCATTTGAGTATTTATCATTTGAGTATTTATTGTTCGACACAAAACAAAGTAAACTGTCAGTCCATTAGGGAGTGATGAGGTTACCAAGGCATGTTGAAAGATCTAACTAAATTAAAAGAACATTGGGGCGGTGTCAGCGACATCGTCGATCGCTGGCTCGAAGAGCGCCGCGAGCTGCTGGTCAAGTACTGCGACCTGATTGAAATCCATGACTTCGATAGTGCCAATCGCGCTCATGGGGACAAGCTACAGAGCTTTTGTGAAGTGATGGTGGACTATGTCTCCGTCGGTCACTTTGAAGTCTATGAGCAGCTGGCTAAAGAAGCGAAAGCCTTTAGTGACAGTGCCGGCTTAAAAACGGGCGCGGATCTTGTGGACAAAATTCAACCCTCCACCGAATCGGTGTTGGATTTTAATGATAAATACCTTGAGACCGATGATCTTGATACTCTGGCTAAGGATCTATCGATTATTGGCGAAGCCCTTGAACAGCGTTTTGAGTCTGAAGATAAGATGATTGAAGTGCTGCACAATGCTCACCTTGAGCAACTGCAAAAGAGTAGTCCAGCGTCAGCATAACCACCGGTGTAAAGTAGTCGCTCAAAAGTAGCCATAAAAAAGCCCCGATTAATCGGGGCTTTTTCGTTTCTGTTGCGGCAAATGTTTACCGACTAATCTTAGCTTTTAACATTAGCTCTCAATATTAGCGTTCAGCAGTTCCACTTCAAATACCAATACTGAATTTGGACCTATAGGGCCAGCGCCGCCGGGACCATATGCCAACTCGGCAGGAATATAGAGTTCCCACTTCGAGCCCTCGGGCATCAACTGTAGTGCTTCAGTCCAACCGGGAATCACCTGAGTGACACCAAACTGTGCTGGCACGCCGCGCTTAACCGAGCTATCGAATTCAGTGCCATCTAACAGGCGACCGGCATAGTGAACTTCGACTGTGCTGTCGGCCGTGGGAACCGTGCCAGTACCGGCGGTGATCACCCTGTACTGCAAACCACTGTCAGTGGTAGTTACGCCTTCTTTGACGCCATTGGCGGCGAGAAAATCAGCACCCTCTTTAATATTGCCTTCAGACTGCATGGCAGTAGCTTGCTGCTCTGCCTGTTGCATCTCATCGCGCTTGGCAGTCATCTCAGCTTCAAAACGCTTAATAGTTTCGGCGATCTGCTCTTCACTCAATACCGGTGGCTTCTCATCAAGGCCGTCGGTGAATCCCTGATTAAAGGCTTCGGCATCAATCTCGAGGCCAATGCCGCGAATATTTTTGCCATTGTCCAGACCCATCAGGTAGCTGATACGTTGGCTGTGGCTTTCCAGGCTGGCAGCGGTTGCCACCTCTGAAGAACCTGAGGTCTGTGAATCACAGGCTGCAATAACAAACAGCAGTGCGATGGGTAAGATTTTTTTCATATTGGCTTGCCTTCCTTTTATTAACAGTGGATTACGTCTAAAAATACAGCCGAAATAATGTTGTGGCTCAAGTTTAGTTTATTTTCTGGCGCCCATCGAATTACTTATGAATGCAGAATAAAAATAGGAGTAAAAACAGTATAAAGAGTCCCTACAGACAAATTGTCCTAGCCTTGTTTTTGGTACAGCAGGTCCCAGACACCATGGCCAAGCCGCTCGCCGCGCTTCTCAAACTTGGTCAGGGGCCGATAGTCGGGACGGGGCGAATACTGCTGTTCACCGACAGTGTTTTTAAAGCCCGGCGCCACCTCCAGTACTTCAAGCATCTGCTCAGCGTAGTGCTGCCAATCGGTGGCCATATGCAGAACCCCGCCAATCTCAAGCTTGTCGCGGATCAACTGGACGAACTGTGGCTGCACTATACGGCGCTTGTTGTGCTTTTTCTTGTGCCAGGGATCAGGGAAATAGAGCTGCAAGCGGTGGAGGCTAGCACTGGGAATGCATTCATTGAGGACATCGGTGGCGTCGGCCAGATAGACCCGCAGGTTTTTGATCTGCTGTTCTTCAGCACTGGCAATCAAGCGACCCACACCCGGGGGGTGTACTTCAATACCAATAAAATCTTGCTCCGGTGCGGCACTGGCCATCTGCAACAGCGAGTCTCCCATACCGAAGCCAATCTCGATAATCAGCGGTGCCTTGCGGCCAAAAATAGCCTCGGCATCAATGACGCCATCATCCAGCTTTAAGCCATAGACATCCCAGCCGCTACTGAAGGCATTGCGCTGGCCTTCGGTCATGCGACCGGCGCGGAGCACATAGCTGCGAATCGCTTTCTTGCGATATTCAGGCCTGAAGTCAGAGCTGCGAGTAGAGTCACTCTCGGCGCTGCTGCTATCAGAGCCACTCTCGGGTTTAAGCTCAGCGCCAGGCTGATCCTGAATGTCGTCGCTATTAATGTCCATTAATCCTCGGCGCTGGTTGCAGTAAAGAGCAATAACCAGCCGACAATAAATGCGCTGCCGCCTATGGGTGTGACAATTCCAAGGATACTCAACTCAGAGGTGGCAATCAGGTACAGGGAGCCAGAGAACAGCACAATGCCGAGCATAAAGCAGCGCGCCGCCCAGTGCAGCGAGCGCTCACTTAACGGCAGACCAAGGGCGCCGAGCAGTGCCACAGTATGAATGAAATGATAGAGCACCCCAGTTTGGTAGATATCCAGCATTTGCGGGGTCAGTGTTTCTTTCATGCTGTGTGCGGCAAAGGCGCCCAACAGCACAGCGATGGCGCCGCTGAGAGCAGTGAGTCGAATCCAGAGTAGTTTATCCATAGCAATAAAAAAGCCGCTCTAGGCGGCTCTTGGTCTCTTATAAAGTGAAATTAGGCTTCCATTAATCCGCGAACTTTCTTCATCGCGTTTTTCTCGAGCTGGCGAATGCGCTCAGCGGAGACACCGTATTCGGCAGCCAGTTCGTGGAGGGTGGCCTTGGCATCGTTCAACCAGCGGCGCTGGATAATGTCGCGGCTGCGATCGTCGAGGTCTTTGACTGCGGCTACTAGACGAGTACTGTTGTCCACTTCCCAGTCATCATTTTCGGCGAGCTGAGCCGGATCCATGCTTTTGTCTTCGAGGAAATACACCGGAGCTTGGAAGCTGGCACTGTCATCATCGTCGCCAGCGGGAGCATCAAATGCCGGGTCACGAGAGGTAAGACGCATTTCCATCTCCATCACGTCTTTAACCTGAACACCCAGGTCGTCGGCAACGGCCTTGGCTTCATCGGCAGATAACCATTGCAGCTGCTTCTTAGCGCTGCGCAGATTAAAGAACAATTTGCGCTGGGCCTTGGTGGTGGCAATTTTAACGATGCGCCAGTTGCGCAAAATAAATTCGTGAATCTCGGCTTTGATCCAGTGCACGGCGAAGGAGACCAGACGCACTCCTTTCTCAGGATTAAAACGTCGCACCGCTTTCATCAGGCCAACATTGCCTTCCTGAATCAGATCCGCGAGGGGCAGGCCATAGCCATTGTATGAACGGGCTATATGCACAACAAAGCGCAGGTGGGCCATAACCATACGTCGAGCAGCATCGAGGTCTTCTTGGTAATAGAGTGATTCACCGAGCGCGCGCTCTTCATCAAGGGTCAGAATGGGCACGGTCGAGGTTCCCTGAATATACGCATTCAGGTTGCCGCCGGGGGCCATCCACTCCATGGTTTGAAGGGCTTTACTCATATCAGACTCTTTCTCTTCGTGGGTCGATTATTCTAGCATTTTTTAATTGCTCGTTCCTAGCCTTTAAAGGCGACCAGTACAGAGCAGTTTAGACCTTATTGAGAGGTTTTTCAGCGTGGTTTTATATTGCGCAGATGTTGCCCCACGGCCAGCCAAGCGCCTATCAGGCCAATAGTGCCGCCAATCAGCAACAGAGTGATCACACCGCCAAGCCCAAGGCCGGTGATACTGAACTGACTCTGGTAGAGCAGTGCCAGTTTATCCACAGGGCCAGCCAGCCAAAATCTCAGGGCTGTGAGCATCAACGCTGCAACCATTGCGCCAAATATGCCGAACAGTAAACCGCTGTACAAAAAGGGTCTGCGCACATAGGCGTCGGTGCCGCCGACAAGCTTGACCACGGTGATTTCGTCCCGGCGACTCTGAATCGCCAAGCGGATGGTATTGCCCACAACCAGGATCACACCCAGCCCCAGTGCTGCGCCGAGGGCGAGAACCAGTTTGCGGCCCATATCCAATAGCGCATCGAGGCGCTGTAACCATTCCAGATCCAGCTGCACATCATCCACCAGATTTAGCTGGCGAATTTCAGTCACTAAACGAGGGGCATCACTGACTAACAGCGGTTGCACCAGAAAAGAATCCGGCAGAGGGTTTTCATCGAGATATTCCAGTGCCGAGCCAAAGCCGGACAGCGCTTCAAATTCATCCACCGCCATCTGCGCAGAAATATAGCTCACCGAGGCAACCCCAGAGAGGCTTTCGAGCTTTTCGCCCAGAGCTTCGAGGGCCGATTCACGGGCGCCCTTTTTGACAAATACGCTAATTTGGGCCGAGGCGTCAACACCGCCACTGAGCTGACGAATATTTTCCACACCCAGATACAGTGCTGCGGGTAATGTCAGGGCAATGGCAATCACTAAAACGGTGAGCAATGACTGTAGAGGTTCGCGAAGTATTTTAACGGTGCTGCTTTTCAGAGTGGCGCGATGGTGCTGCCTATAGCTGTGCCAGCGGTCGAGGCGACTCAGCACCTGACCCCGAGCACCGCGCTGAGCACTGTCACGGGACTTGCTGTTAGTAGCCGCCATAACTGACTCCGTCCTGCTCCATCTCGCCCTGGTTTAATCGCATTATGCGCATATTCATACGGTTGATCAGATTGATATCGTGACTGGCCACCAGCACGGTGACACCGACATCCTGAAAACGTTTAAACAGCGCCATAATTTCAGCCGAGAGCTGCGGGTCTAAGTTGCCTGTAGGCTCATCGGCGAGAAGAATTTTGGGTTTATGTACCACAGCTCGAGCTATACCCACCCGCTGCTGTTCACCCCCAGATAGGGCGATGGGATTGGCCTTCTCTCTGTCAAGAAGCCCGACACTGTCGAGGGCGGCGCGCACTCGGCGACCGATATCGCCCTGGGAATAGCCCGCTACCTGGAGCGGCAGAGCAACATTGTCAAATACCGAACGGTCAAACAGCAGCTGGTGATTCTGAAATACCACACCCACCTGGCGGCGATAAAAAGGCACCTTGGCATCGGGCAGACGATTTAAGTTTTTGCCGTTAATCAGCAGGTTGCCCGAAGTCGGCCGCTCGATAAGCATCAATAATTTTAACAGGGTGCTTTTACCGGCACCGGAGTGGCCGGTAAGGAAAGCCATCTCGCCGGCATCCATTTCAAAACTGACGCTGCGCAGGGCTTCGTAACCACTCTCGTAGCGTTTGCTAAGATTATCAAAACGGATCATCGACATCGCATTACTCTCCCGAACCCAATAGCGCGGAGACAAACTGTTCCGCCACAAAGGGATGCAAGTCGTCGGCCCCTTCGCCTACACCTATATAGCGAATCGGCACCGAAAATTTCTCCGCCAGGGCAAAGATAACCCCGCCTTTGGCGGTGCCGTCGAGCTTGGTTAAGGCAATACCGGTGACGCCAGCGGTAGCGTGAAATTCGGTCATCTGGGCCACGGCATTCTGACCGGTTCCTGCATCTAGAACCAATAACACCTCATGGGGTGCGGCGGCATCGAGCTTGGCCGCCACTCGACGAACCTTTTTCAGTTCTTCCATCAGATTGCTTTTGTTGTGCAGACGACCGGCGGTGTCGGCAATAATCACATCGACATTTTTTGCTCTGGCGGATTCAATCGCATCAAACACTACCGAGGCACTGTCGGCGCCCATATGCTGGGCCACCACGGGAATCTGATTGCGCTCACCCCAAACTTGTAACTGCTCGACGGCGGCGGCTCTAAAGGTATCCCCTGCCGCTAACATGACTGACCGACCCTGCTGCTGTAACTGTCGCGCCATCTTGCCAATGGTGGTGGTTTTGCCAACACCGTTAACACCCACCACCAAGATTACAAAGGGGCCTTCGGCATTATTGGTATTGAGGGGCTGCTCGCAGGGGGCCAGTCGTGCCATTAAGATCTCACGGAGGGCCGCCTGGAGAGCGGCGCCATCTTTGAGCATGGCTCTGTCGGAGTGCTCAGTGAGCTGGGCAATAATTTGCGTGGTCGCCTCGACACCCACATCGGCCATCAACAGCAATGTTTCCAGTTCTTCAAAGAGATCGCTGTCGATATGTTTAGCACCGAGAAACAGATCCCCGAGGCCACGACTGGTGCGCGATAGGGCGCGCTGCATTTTACCGAGCAGGCCACTCGACTGGGGGGAGGCGGTTTCATCTGTAGAAGAAGCCACAATCGGGGCAGAAATAGGAGACGCAGGAGCAGGCTCGGCTTTGTCACGCTTGAAGCGATCGAGAAAACTGCGTTTCTTCTTTTCAGGCTCTGGAGTATTAGTTGAATTAGCGTCCATGAAGGTTCATTTCTAACTGTGGTTATATTCTGGTGTATCCTACCATCTCAATTGATTTAGGGTGATTAAATGTCACCAAAAGGAGTGGCTTTTGACCGTCAGACAACGGGTTCGTATTATCGCCGGAAAATGGCGCAGTCGTGTGCTGACCTTTCCCAGCGTGGACGGCCTGCGTCCCACTGGTGACCGTATTCGCGAGACCCTATTTAACTGGCTGGCACCCAATATAGCCGGGGCCAGCTGTCTGGATCTGTTTAGCGGCTCCGGTGCGCTGTGTTTTGAAGCACTATCCCGTGGGGCCGCGGACTGTTTGGCCCTGGAGAAAAGCCCCAAAGCACTGGCTACTCTAAACGAAAATAAAGCCCTTTTCGACACTGCGGAGTTAACTCTGCGCCGGACAGACACCGTGGCCTACCTGGGTAATAGCCCAGACAAGCCCTTCGATATCGTCTTTGTCGACCCGCCCTTTGATCTCAATATTCTCACCGAAGTCTGCGCCCTGCTGGAGAAAAACCAGTGGCTCAGCGCCGACAGCCTGATCTACTGCGAGCTCTCGGCGCGGCACAATAGTTTCGCTCCACCAGCCAACTGGCGCATCGAAAAAAGCAAAGCCGCTGGCGGGGTAAACTATCTGCTTTACTCGCGCATTTGAGCCCGGACGCATATTTGCGTAATATGCGCCCACTCCAACATGGCGGAAACAGTGCATGACGACAATAGTCTACCCCGGCACCTTTGATCCAATTACCAATGGCCACATCGATTTAGTCGAGAGAGCCTCGCGAATGTTCGACAAAATTATTGTCGGTATCGCCACCAGCCAGCGTAAAGGACCCCTGTTTAGCGTCGATGAACGCATTCAGCTGGCCACCGACGCACTGGCCCATGTGCCTAATATTGAAATTCTTGGCTTTGATTATCTGCTGGTGAACTTTGTTCAGGACTGCAAGGCGGACGCGATTATGCGCGGCCTGCGCGCGGTGTCGGATTTCGAGTACGAATTTCAGCTGGCCAATATGAATCGTGCCCTGTCGCCGAATATTGAAAGTGTATTTTTGACTCCGGCGGAACATCTGTCTTATATATCTTCTTCACTGGTGCGCGAGATTTCCTCCCTCGACGGTGATGTCTCGAAGTTTGTCCCGGCCAATGTGGCGGACGCGTTAAGCCACAAGTTCAACAAAAGCTCTTAATAATAGCCCTTAGTCAAAGGCGTTTATAGACGACGCTTATAGAAGGCCCAACCTGTTCAACGGATTTTACTCAGCGCTGACAGACCGGACAGAAAACCGAACTGCGCTGACCCAGACGAATATCTTTTAAGGGTTTGGCGCAGGTAACACAGGGCTCACCACCACGACCATAGACCATCAGTGTCTGCTGAAAGTATCCCGGCTCGCCATTACCATTTACAAAATCACGCAATGTGGTGCCGCCCTGAGTAATGGCGCTGGACAGTACCTCTTTAATATACTCCGCCAGCTCTTCATAGCGTTTCAAGGACACTCGCCCCGCGCTTCTGTCAGGTCGAATGCCCCCGCGAAACAACGCTTCAGAGGCATAGATATTACCCACGCCAACCACCGTGCGGTTATCCATAATAAAAGGCTTTACCGCCATTTTGCGATTCCGCGACAGCTCAAATAGGCGCTGACCGGTAAAATCATCAGTCAGCGGTTCGGGGCCCAGATGATTCAATTGCGGGAATCCACTGTCAGACCAGAGCCAGGAGCCAAAACGACGGGGATCGTGATAGCGCAGGCAGGCGCCATTGCTCATCAGCATTTCGATATGGTCGTGCTTGCGCCGTGGTGCCGCTGGATCTGCCACTCGCAGACTGCCGCTCATACCCAAGTGGATCATCATGGTGCCGCGCTCCAGTTCCACCAGTAGGTATTTGGCTCGGCGAGTAATGGCCAAAACCCGTTGCCCCCTGGTGATTTTGGAGATGCCCTGGGTCACGGGCCAGCGCAATGAACCATTGTGAATCGTGAGATCGTCGATAAATTGATCTACAATGTGTGGAACTACCCCGCGAAGGGTAGTCTCTACTTCCGGTAATTCGGGCATTTATGTCCCTGCTATTCATAGACGAATTGAATGATGTTTTCCTTAATCGCCTTATTTCTGGCAAACTTAAGGCGCTTAGTGGGAGCAGAGTAAACGGCTTTGACAGGCAGGGGTAGTGGCGCTAGCAATTCTGACAGAAATCAGTAGAATGCGCGTCTCAATTAACATCAGAAATACAGAAGGGTTACATTAGATGGCTCTAGGAAGAAGACGTAAGGAAGAGGATGAGTCAGCAATTGATATGACGCCAATGTTGGACGTTGTATTTATCATGCTTATTTTCTTTATTGTAACGGCCTCGTTTGTCAATGAGTCTGGATTGGACGTCAATCGTCCGCCGACCTCTGATGAGCCGCCACCAGAAACTGAAAACACCAATATTGTTTTTCGCGTATCTGAGAGTAATGAACTCACCTTTGAGGGACGCCGCATTGATGTTCGCGCTGTTCGTGCAAACGTAGAGCGCATGCACGCTGAGAAGCCAGAAGCCAAGGTGATTGTCAGTGCTCACCCGAAGTCTAAGACTGAGATGTTTGCATTGATCTCTGATCAGGCGCGGGAAGCCGGCGTCTACGACGTGTCACTATCGACCGACGAATAACAATACAAGTGCATTAAACGAAAGCCCTACAGGAGACTGTGGGGCTTTTTTTTACCTGCAAATTTGCACCCGCACATTGACAACCGATTACTGATATCAGCCATCTTGTAATTCAGCCATGTTGTGACAAGATGCCCGAACAATTGAAGAAAAAAGCCGCCTATAACCTGCGAGTAAGCTCATGCAGCAGACAGATTTAAGTCTTACCCAACAACAGATTAAAAGTCTCGCTCAAACACTCCCAGAATTTGGCCCCGAGGCTATAGCCGACCCCGCAGCAAACCCAACGCTAAAAACCTATCTAGATTTTTATCAACTGCCAGAGCCCAGTGATACAGTACAGGTGCTAGCCGGGAAGCTTATAAGCGGCGATCAACAAAGCCACCTGATGCTGTGGCAGCCGGCGAACTCGAAAGCGACAGCAGTGGTGGTGCATGGTTATCTGGACCACACAGGGCTCTATGGCCACCTGATTCGCCAGCTGCTGGATCGCCAGTTTACGGTTGTCTGTTTTGACTTGATCGGCCACGGCCTCTCCAGCGGCGCCCCAGCCTCAATAGATAGCTTTGATGAGTATATTGAGCAGCTTAATAAAGTCCTTAAAGCCACAGCCAACCTCTGCCCTGCCCCCCTTCACGGTATTGGCCAGAGCACCGGCGGTGGCATATTACTCAAGCACCTGCTGCAACAGGGTGACAACCGAGACTATCCCTTTGCCAGCCTCAATCTGCTGGCACCGCTGGTGCAGCCAAGACTATGGAAGCTTGATCGCTGGCTATTTAAACTGACCCGGCCCTTTCGACCAACTATGAACAGAGTGTTTCGGAAAAATTCTCAGGATGCCGAGTTTTTAGACTTTATTCGCTATATGGATCCTTTCCAGTCCCATCGATTGCCCGCTGCCTGGGTTGCCGCAATGGCCGAATGGGTGGTGGAGATTGGGCGCTGCTCAGAGAACGGGTTTGCGATTAATGTGATTCAAGGGGATCAGGACAGTACCCTGGACTGGAAGCATAATGTGCAGCTGTTGCAGATCAAGTTTCCCAATATGCGTTTGAAGATGATTCAGGGCGCTGGCCATCATATGGTTAATGAGGCCCCAGCGCTGCGTGAGGGAATTTTTGCGGCGTTGAAATTCTAGCTATTGGGCTCTCTATTAAGCTACCGGCACCTTTCTACCAAGCTACCGGCACTCGATTGAGAAACGAGATGCTGGTAATGACCACTAGAAACTAAGTCAGCCATTGCCCTTTTAGGCATGGAGATCACCAAGAGCCCACTTTTAGCCGCCTCTTTAGCCGACAAACGAACTGATATATAAACTGCTAAAAAATACCACTTTTACTGCCTGTATAAAATTATAATAACTAACAATATCAGTATGTTAAGTCTCATTTATCCGATAAATTAAAATGATACTTTAAATTAACGCCAGAACTGCTAAAATTGCATCTAAATTAGATAACAAATCATTATAGACGTTTAAATTATTTCTATATAAATCAAATAGATAATAAAACATTTATAGAGATTACAACTGATATTTAAACTGATATCTGTGAGCAGGCTATGACATCCAGCATGGAACCCATGATTCCGTCCGAAAAAGGTATATCTGAATCTGAATTACCTTCACTAGTCTTGGCTTTAGAGCGTAAAGCGGCCGCCTTAGCAGGAACTGTGAACCCTATTTCAGCCGGTGTTCTTGAACAGCACATGAGGGTTATTAATTCATACTACTCAAACCTGATTGAAGGCAACCCTACCCTGCCACGAGATATCCGCAAGGCAATGGAGGGCGAGTACAGTGAAGACCCTGCAAAAAGAGACCTCCAGCTAGAATCTTTGGCCCACATAAAGGTACAGCATACGTTAGCGGAAAACCCCCTAAATAAGGGAGCGCTCCTTAAGCCGGATTACTATAGCCACATTCATAAGCTTTTTTATGACGAATTACCTGAAAGCCTCAGAGTGGTTAGTGATGGAGAGGGGAATAGCCGACCGGTGATACCTGGGCAGTTTAGGCAAGCCGGTGAAAAGGTAGTAGTCGGCAAGCATCTACCCCCAGAAGGAAAGAGCTTGGCCCCCTATTTAAAACGGTTTGCAGAAGCCTATACATTAGATTATCTGCATGGAGAAAAGAAAGTCATAGCGGCTATGGCTGCACACCATAGACTGGCTTGGATACACCCCTTTCTAGACGGCAACGGAAGGGTTGGTAGACTGCATACAGAGTTGTTTTTAAATACTATAGGGCTTGGCGCCTGTGGCATATGGTGCCTAAGTCGAGGTTTAGCGCGAAGTAATAAGGACTACAAATTAGCCCTGGCAAACGCAGACTCACCTCGCCAAGGAGATAGCGATGGTAGAGGCGCTCTTTCAGAAAGTGCGCTAATTGATTTTTGTATCTATATGATTAGGACCGCCATCGACCAAGTTGACTATATGGGCGACTTATTGGACTTGAAATCGATGAGTAAGAGAATTGGCGTTTATATAGACGACCGCAATAAAGGGTTGGTGAGAGGCATTGGTAAGATTAAGCCTGAAGCCGCTAAGTTAATTGAAAGAGCCTTTATCTTTGGCCAGTTTGAAAGAGCGGACATGGAAAAAATTAGTGGCTTGAGCCGCAGCGTAACGAGAAAGCTAATACAGCAATTAAAAGAAGAAGGGCTGCTGACAGAAACCAGCAGTCGCTCACCGCTAAGGTGGGCAATTCCAGAACATGCAGAGAGATTCTACCTTCCTGAATTGGCACCTGCTGGATAGTCGATACTTTTATGTCGCCGAGCAATCACCTGCGGGCACCTTTCTCTCAAGCTACCGGCGGCTCTTTATCTCGCTGTAGGCACCTCTTTATTCGCCGCAGGCGCTTTATCCCGCTGTGGGCACCTCTTTATCCCGCTGTGGGCACCTCTCTAGTATTGCCATTATCATCAATAGCAACAAAGACAAACTCACCCTCGGTGACCTTGCACTGCTCCCCTTCGGCATCATTATCAATCCAGGCTTCAATCAAAATGCGAATCGAGCTGGTGCCCACAGAGAGGGTCTGGGCATAACAGCCAACCACCGCACCCACTGGCACCGGGTTAAGGAATGACATACTGCTGATCGCCACTGTGGCAACCCGACCTTTGCCAATTCTACCCGCCAAAATAGCGCCAGCCAGATCCATCTGACTGAGCAGCCAACCACCAAAAATATCACCATTGGCATTGGTTTCACGGGGCATGGCAATGGTCTGAGAGATCAACTTTCCCGAGGGTACCGGCGACTGAGTTTCCATAAATATTTAGTCCTTTGAATTTCCCATCAATTATAAATCAACCCTGGTAACCAGGTAGCCAGTGCCGGCCAAACAGATAACATCAGCATTAAGAGTAGCTGAATAACAATAAAAGGGATCACGCCGCGATACATATCCGCGGTCTCCACCGAGGCCGGCGCCACACCCCTCAGATAGAACAGAGCAAAGCCAAAGGGTGGGGTCAAGAAAGAGGTCTGCAAGTTGATGGCAATCATAATGCCCAACCACACTGGATCTAATCCCATGGCCAGCAGCACCGGTCCGACAATAGGCACCACCACAAAGGTGATCTCAATAAAGTCGAGCACAAAGCCCAGCAGGAAGATCACCAGCATCACTAAAATCGTCGCACCCACCAGCCCACCGGGAAGTCCAGTCAAAAACTGCTCAACCAACTCTTCGCCGCCAAAGCCGCGGAATACCAGGGAGAATACCGCCGCACCGATCAAAATCAGAAACACCATGGACGTCACTTCTGTGGTGCTCTGGGCCACTTCCCGCAATCGATCCACAGACAGCTGACGTTTAGACAGCGCCAACAGCGTGGCGCCAAAGGCTCCTACACCCGCCGCCTCAGTGGGCGTTGCCGCACCGGACAGAATCGACCCCAGCACCGCCACAATCAAAAAGATTGGCGGCAGCAAGTTGAGCATGGCTCGAGACAGGCCCTGCACCGGCCGCTCATCATCGCCCTCTGCCGGCGCTTCAGGCCTGACGAATAGAATCACATAAAGACAGTAAAGCACCACCAAAATAAGACCGGGAATAATCGCGCCGACAAATAGGTCGCCAATCGACACCACCTTGGGGGTGAAAATACCCATGCTCAACTGCGCCTGCTGATAGGCACTGGAGAGAATATCCCCCAGAAGCACCAAAGCAATCGACGGCGGAATAATCTGCCCTAGAGTACCAGTGGCACAAATAATACCGGTGGCCTGAGAGGAGGAGTAACCACGCTTAAGCATCGTCGGCAGAGACATCAGCCCCATGGTCACCACGGTGGCGCCGACAATACCGGTACTGGCAGCCAGCAGTGTACCCACCAATACCACGGAAATACCCAGACCACTGCGAAAGCCTTTAAATAGATCCGCCATGCTCTCGAGCAGGTCTTCCGCGAGACGTGACTTCTCTAGCATCACCCCCATAAACACAAATAGCGGCACCGCGATCAGGGTGGTATTTTTAATCGTGCCAAACAATCTATTGGGCAAGGCCTGCAAAAAAGCCATATCAAAGGTGCCGGTGGCAAAACCCACTACGGCAAATAATAGTGCCGTACCCGACAGAGACAGGGCCACGGGATAGCCGGCCATCAACACCAGACAGACCACCAAAAACATTAACAGGGGAATAAATTCAACCATCAGATTCGCGGCTCTATATTATGTGGTTCAACTTGGACCGGAGTATTTATAGGCTTACCCATAAGTACCAGCACATTTTTAAGAATCTCAGCCACCCCCTGCAACAGCAGAGTCGCCGGCATCAGTAGCAGCAATGTCTTCAACAGGTAGATACCGGCAATACCACTGCGTTCCTCTGAGGTTTCTCCAATCGCCCAGCTAGCCGCCACATAGTCCCAGGAAAAGAAAAAGATCAGCAGACTCACCGGCAGTAAAAACAGCAGACCACCAATCAGATCCACTAACGCTTTACCTGAGGGCGAAAAGCCACGGTAAAAAATATCCACCCGCACATGGCCGCCGCGCTGCAGGGTAAATGCAATACCGAGCATAAATACCAGCCCATGGAGATAGGTGATCGACTCTTGCAGAGCGATAGAACCGCTCTCAAAGTAGTAGCGCAGCACCACAGTCACCATGGTTACCAGCACCATGACGAGGGTCAACCATGAGACCATTCGGCCGGTCATATCGGTGATCCGGTCAATTGTGCTGATCGTCAGCGAAACAATTTTCACAACAGCTCCAACTTGTCAGTTTCAAAATAGCGGCCAGTATAACCTCAGGGCAAAGTCCCTGACAGCCACCCACAGAGACCATGAATATAAAAGTATTAGAAAAATGAGAAATAAGATTAAAGCTTTCACTTTAACTGCCGATCTTAACCTGTGATAAGGGGGATTGCCCCCTCAGTAAAAAGGCTAATGGCTACTAGCTAACGGCTATGCTGGTAAATTTTAAGATCGCTCAACGTCTAGACCCTGAGCGCTAACCGAGAGTGGTGACAGATATGTCTGGGATTGATGTTAATCTCAAATCAAACACGCAGCTTGCGGCGGCCCCCGTGCAGTACAAGCCGATGCCGAGCCCAGCCAACGCAGTGCCCAGCGTGCCTGCACCCGTGCCTGCGCCCTCAATATCGTCTCAAGAACTAGGGCGCGATGCCCAGGCGTTAAAAGGTGAGAGCATCAAGCAACTCAGCGACAATTTGGAAGCAGTGCAAGCGGCGGTTAAAACACTGAATAGCGCCATGAGAAAAGCTCCAACCAGCCTGGAATTTTCTGTGGACAGCGCCTCACAGCGCTTTATTGTCAATGTCACCAATCAAGATACCGGCGAGCTATTGCGCTCCCTGCCAGGGGATGCGATTTTGAAGTTTGCTCAGAATCTGGAATCCCTTAAAGGGGTTTTATTTGATGATACCTATTAGAACAAATAGACAAATAGATAGCAGGCTGCATCCCTTGCGGCGCTACCCTGGGCAAGAGCAGAGTCGCTATTAAGTGCCCAAAGACCCCAGCCCAAGCATCCTCTCCGTTCCAACACCTGCACCGCAACTAATTTACAGCCAACAGCTCGCCAAACCGGCAAATGTCCTCCGCGATAACTTGCCACTTTGCCGCTTTGTAAAAAGACCCTGTTATAAAATTCATCCTGATTTTTATATCTATTAGATGTTAAAGCCCGTAACCACTGGGTTTAACCAATAATGATGGCTGATAAAAATAGCCTTGGCACAGTCTTTGCTTTGTATAGTTCTGAGTGGCAGTTCCCGGTTATGAAATTCCAAGCCCGAAAAGCCGCAACCAACTAATTTACAGGCCTTAATTGGCTGCACTGAAAGGCATTTACCATGACAATTATTAATACTAATGTTGCGGCAACAATTACCAGTAATGCACTGGCTAAAAATGATCGCGCGATGGGCCAGGCTATGGAGCGTCTGTCGACGGGTCAACGTATTAACTCCGCATCAGATGACGCTGCTGGATTAGCAATATCATCAAAAATGACATCTCAAATTCGCGGCTTGGATCAAGCGGTGAGAAACACCAATGACGCCATCTCAATGATTCAAACAGCTGATGGCGCCGCCATTGAAGTCAGCAACATGCTGCAAAGAATGCGAGAGCTTACGGTTCAGGGCGCCACAGGAACCAACACCACAACGGATACTGCTTCACTCGACGTCGAGTTTACCGCGCTGCGGGAACAGATTGACTTTATAGCCAACAACACACAGTGGAATGGCATGGCTATCCTCGACGGCACTGCCGGCGGGACCGTTGGCGCCACCAGAGCGGTGAGCTTCCAGGTCGGTGCCAATAATGCGCAAACTGTATCCATTGATTTTGGTGACTTTAATCTTGCGGCCGGTGCTACAGCGGCGGCTGCGGGTGTCGCCAAAGGCGCGCTGGGAACTGACTTAAGCGCTGTGAGCGTCACTACTGCGAGTGCCATTAGTACCCTTGATACGGCCATCGCTGGCGTTAACAGTCAGCGCGCAAGTTACGGTGCCATGATCAACCGTCTTGAATACGCCGGTGATAATCTCGCCAATGTGTCGCAAAATGCCTCCGCTTCACGCAGCCGCATTCTCGATGCCGACTATGCAACTGAATCTACTGAGCTGGCTCGCACGCAGATTATTCAGCAGGCCGGTACAGCAATGTTAGCCCAGGCGAACCAGCAGTCTCAGTCTGTACTAACGCTGCTGAAATAACTTTTTATTAGAGTCTTTAATAAATTCTTTAATAAAGGAGCCTAATTCAGCCTCAGTTAAAACGGAAAACTACCTCACTGTTTATAAGTAGTATCCAGTGCAACAGCCTAAAAACCTGACCTTCGTGTCAGGTTTTTTTATGCCCATCAAAAAAACAGTCGTAGACCTTAAGCTTTCCGAAGTAGTGCCGATCTATAAGGCAAGCTAAAGAACAAACAACTTAAAACAACGAATTTTAAAAGGAAGAGATTATGACCGTTATCAATACCAACACTGCGGCGACGATTACCAGTAATGCAATGGCCACTAACAGCCGCTCCATGTCTCAAGCTATGGAACGTCTTTCAACCGGTCAACGTATCAATTCTGCATCAGACGATGCCGCCGGTCTGGCTATCTCATCTAAGATGACCTCTCAGATTCGCGGACTAGATCAGGCAGTTCGCAATGGCAATGATGCAATCGCCATGATCCAAACTGCCGACGGCGCTGCCATCGAAGTTAGTAATATGCTACAGAGAATGCGTGAACTGTCCGTTCAGGCTGCCTCGGGCACTAACACTACCGACGATATCACCTCACTCAACACTGAGTTCGCCGCACTGCGCGATCAAATTGACGTTGTTGCCGAAAACACTGAGTGGAACGGCACCGCAATTCTCGACGGCTCTGTAGGTTCAACAGTCAGTGCCACTAATGTTGTAAGCTTTCAGATCGGCGCCAACAATGCTCAAACTATCGCCATCGACTTTGGTGACTTCAATCTTGCCGCCGGTGCTACCGCAGCTGCAGCAGGTGTCTCCAAGGGCGCTCTGGGAGCCGATATATCTGCTCTAGAAGTGGATACTGCCGCAGTGATTACCACTCTTGATGCTGCAATCGCTGGTGTTAACAGCCAACGTGCAAGCTACGGTTCCATGGTAAATCGCTTGGAATACGCCGTTGATAATCTCGCCAATGTTTCGCAGAATGCCGCAGCGTCACGCAGCCAGATTCTCGATGCAGACTATGCGACAGAATCAACTGAGCTGGCCCGCACGCAGATTATTCAGCAGGCGGGTACAGCAATGTTAGCCCAGGCAAACCAGCAGTCTCAGTCTGTATTAGCACTGCTTAAATAATACTTTAGGTATTTTCTAGCTGGCCTTTATTAAATAGCTAACTAGATAACCAGCAAAAAGTAGCCAAAAGCAGCACAATAAGTGGATTAAAAAAACCGGCCTCTGCGCCGGTTTTTTTATTTTTGAAAAATATATTTCTGACAATTAAAGCTTTTGGATTTAATGACGATTAATAAGGTAAGCCTGTATATAAGCTTATATTTTAACAACAACCTTTTTAAGAGGAAATACACATGACAGTTATCAATACCAATACTGCTGCAACGATTACCAGCAATGCATTGGCCATTAACAGCCGTTCGATGTCTGAGTCGATGGAGCGCCTTTCAACCGGTCAGCGCATCAACTCCGCGTCAGACGATGCTGCTGGTTTGGCTATCTCATCTAAAATGACCTCACAGATTCGTGGACTGGATCAGGCCGTTCGCAATGGCAATGACGCCATCGCCATGATTCAAACTGCCGACGGTGCTGCGGTCGAAATTAGCAATATGCTCCAGAGAATGCGTGAACTGTCCGTTCAGGCTGCTTCGGGAACCAACACTACCGCCGATGTGACATCACTCAACACTGAATTTACCGCACTGCGCGATCAAATTGAGATTGTTGCAGACAACACTGAGTGGAACGGCACCGCGATTCTCGACGGCTCTGTAGGTTCAACAGTCAGTGCCACTAATGTTGTAAGCTTTCAGATCGGCGCCAACAATGCTCAAACTATCGCCATCGACTTTGGTGACTTCAATCTTGCCGCCGGTGCTACCGCAGCTGCAGCAGGTGTCTCCAAGGGCGCTCTGGGAGCCGATATATCTGCTCTAGAAGTGGATACTGCCGCAGTGATTACCACTCTTGATGCTGCAATCGCTGGTGTTAACAGCCAACGTGCAAGCTACGGTTCCATGGTAAATCGCTTGGAATACGCCGTTGATAATCTCGCCAATGTTTCGCAGAATGCCGCAGCGTCACGCAGCCAGATTCTCGATGCAGACTATGCGACAGAATCAACTGAGCTGGCCCGCACGCAGATTATTCAGCAGGCCGGTACAGCAATGTTAGCCCAGGCAAACCAGCAGTCGCAGTCTGTGTTAGCATTGCTTAAGTAAGAGTTTAAGTAAGAGTTTAAGTAAGAGTTTAAATAAGGGTTTAAGTAATCAAGCCATCTAAAGATTAGTTACAACTAGATGGCAGTTACTGCCTAGTAAAAATTAAAAACCCGGCCTATTCGCCGGGTTTTTTTATTTTTTATCTGATAATTTTTCTGTTTTTAAAAAAATATTTAGTGAACTTTTACAGGGCTTTTACAGGACTTTTAGAGAACTTGCAGAAAATTTTTTGAAATTTATAGGATAGCTTTTATGGCGATATTTAAAGCTACTACAAGAGCGTCAAATCAATCCGAATTATACATATTGGCCAGTGACTCTAATTGACCGGTAAGATAATTTTTAGTGCCATCAATTTTTTCCAGCATCGAATCCATCGCCGCAAACTGCGTTAAATAGCGTTGGTAAACTTTTTCCATTCGTGCCTCAAGCACAACCAACTCAGCGGCAAAATCTTCGCTGTAACCCTCGGCATTATCTTTCCTTGTGGCAACAATACCGGTGCTGTCATTAAGACCCTCAAGCAGTGTTGCAACATCCTGTGCCAGACCCTTAGAATTTGTATCATAAAGATTTTGGCTGCTAGTACCGGCAGACAACATGGTCACAACATCGTCGTAACTATTTTCAATCGCCGCGTCGAAGGTAGCCGTCGCAAAGGTCAAGTTGCCGGATTTATCGACACTGATACCCACATCTCTAAGGGCCGAAATGGAACCACTAGAGGTGGAAGAATCATCCATCAGCGCACCGAACACCTGCTGCTTAATGTAGCGCACTGCACTGCCTTCGCGAGCCAAATCGCCGCTGTAATCTAAGTCTTCATTGAGGGTTGAACTGGTCAGGTCAGAGAGCAGTTGGTTAAATTGGTTGTAAGCAGTTACCGCACTCTGAAGATTGGTCTTTAACACCGAATTGTCATTGCTGACATTTAAACGGACCGCGTCAGTACTAGTCTGAGACAGGGTAAACGTTGCGCCGTCAATCACATCAGAAATGTCGTTGCTGCCGCGGGTAACGGTTAATCCATTGACATTTAAAACCGCATCTTGCGCTGCTCTAATGGTATTGCCACTGTCACCAAAGCCTAAATCTGGATTAGAGCTGAGGCTAAAAACACCCTGGCTGCCGGTATCGCCGGTCAGCATAATGCGGTAATTAGCACCCTGTGTTCCCGTATCAAGCAGCACCGCAGTGACGCCAGTATTGGCGGCATTAATTGCACTGACTACCCCGGCTGGGGTCGCCGTAGACACATTAATCGCGGTAATCGTTGGGCTGTTAATCGCAGTTGTGCCACTCACTGTAGAGCTTACTGTATGACTGTCGCCAGAGCCGGTCATGGTCGGCGCTGTAGTAACCGCAGCAGCGGTTTTGTAGCTAAATTCAAAACCATCACCAGCGCTATTAGCGGCAACGGTAAAGAGTAAATTTTCATAGCCAGAGCCAGCCTGAATGGCGCTGACCTGTTCGGCGATGCTGGTGTAGCTGGCACTGGCAACCGTCAGCGTATTTTTGCTATCGCCGACCACCAGGGTGGTGGTCACCGCAGCAGTGGTGGTGACGTTGTATTTAGCCGCAACGCCGCTAACAGGAGTCAGTGCGCTGGCCGCTGCCGTCACCACACCCTGAGCACTGGCAATCGAGCCTGTGCCAGCGGTCTTTTGAGTAAAGGTCACACCCGCACTTGCGTTGACTGCGGCATTGAATTCAAAGGCTGTTGATGCCGTGGCCTTAGACTGCAGCGCAGCAGCATAGCCCGCCAGGGTTTCGGAGCCGCTGGAGGTACCGCCAGCGCTATTGATTTCCGCTTGGGTTACCGCAATGCTATTGCCACTGCCATCGGTTACGCTAATGCTGGCTCCGCCGGCAACCGCGGTGCGCAAGTCAGCCTCCGAGAGCACCTCGTTAAAGGTGCCAAACACCGTGCTTCCAACTGACAGAGAGATATCAAAATTTGAGGCACTCAGTGAGCTGCTGGCAGAACTATATTGATCGGAGATCATGCGCTGACTTTGAGCAAGCTGGCTGACAGTGACATCGTAGGAACCGGCAACCGCATTGCCCGCAACAGAGGTGAAACCCACTGAGCCGGCCGCCGATGAGTAGCCAGAACTTAAGGCCATTTCGTCGGCATCATTGAGTGCTTCAAAGGCGGTCTTCAGCAGACCTATTTCCTGAGCAATCAACGCATAGCCAGAGACAGATGCCGTGCTAGCGGTTATTTTTTCCTGAATCGCCGCTTCCTTGGGGATTTTAGAGACATCGGTCAGATTTCTCGCCAGGGAAACCACATCGAGACCCGAGCCGGCGCCCAGAGTCGTTAATATCTGTGCCGAGGCGCTGGTGGTTGCAGTTGAGGTGGCGGCGGTTTCAGTCATCTCGGTTCTCTAAATAGTGGGTAATTTTATCGGCCCTGAAAATGCCAAATTGGATTAACGAATGTAGTCAAACAGGCTTAGCTGGGAGATTTTCGCAAAACTACTCTGCCCTGCTTCCAAGGACATAATCTCAGAGGTCAGCTGAGTAATAGCACTGGCGTAATCGAGATCTTCAGCGCCCGACAGCAGCGACTGATAACGCAGCCTGGTGTCAGCCAGGATGTCAGCCTGAGAGTCAACGACACCCAAGCGACTGCCGACATCGGCAATAGCAAGAGCGAGGTTTTGCGTTAAATCGCTGACTTCAGCGAGACTAACTTGCAGACCCGCTGAGTCATTGGCCTTGAGCGCCGCAGTAAAATCATCTATCACAGCGAAAAAATTGACCCGTTCACTGATACCGTCGGTTTCACGAATCACACTGGTAAAAGCCTCATTGCCGGGACGATTGAGTACCAGCTGACGCTGATCAGACACATCCACCATCACCTGGGTCTGATCACCTTGATAGGCAATCTCGCCGACGCCATTCTCGGCAAAGGGGCGTGTGTTAGTCATAGATCCAGCGAACACATAGTTACCCGACACATCTCGAGTATTGGACAGAGAAACCAACTCATTGCGCAGCGCACTGACCTCTTTAGCAAGAATGATTCGGTCGTCTCCCGAGAGCGTTTCACTATTGCCCTGTACCGCGATTTCGCGAATCCGCTGCATGATATTTTCCGAACTGGTCAAAGCGGACTCTTCGGATCCCATGCGTGCGCTCACGGTTTCAAGGTTGCCAGCATAGACATCTTGACGATTGAGCGCAGTGGTAAGGCGTTGAATTAATGCCCCCTGCTCCGGATTATCACTGGGCCGAACCATCTGCTTGCCGCTGGCCAGCTGAGCCTGCATATCAGAGACTTTGCTCTGCTGGCTGACCATCTGCGTGGTGGCGCGCTCAAACATCTGGCTAGTAGAGACTTTCATCAGTCAATTCCTTAACGAATGGATAATATGGAATCAAATAGCTTCGAGGCTACCTGAATAATTTGTGCCGAGGCCTGATAGGCCTGCTGAAAGCGAATCAGTTCGGCAGCTTCTTCGTCGAGGCTGACGCCAGAGACCTGATCTCTGGAGGCCACAGCCTGGTCATAGACCACCTGTATAGCGTCTTTCGACATCATTGCCAGGGCCGCTTTGCCACCCACGGTGCCCACCAGAGTGATATAGGCTTCACTAAAGGTGCGGCCATCAGCCAACACCTGTTTGTCTTGCAGACCAGCGATACGTAGCATATTGCCATTGTCGCCAATACCGTCTTTATTGCTGTCGACGGCAAAGCGATCACCGGCCAATGGATTGCCGTCAATCTCTACCACCAAGCCGTTGTGAACAATGTCATCGCCAAAGCTATAGCTTCGAGTGGCCACGACAGTGCCAGTGGTATCGTCGCTAATGCTGTATTCATTGGCCGAAGAAAAATTAATCGTAAACGGCTGTAGCAGACTGCTGGCGACCGCCGCATTATCTGAATCGCCAAAGCCTGCGGCCACTGAGGCACTGCCCGTGCCAGTAACAAACACCGCGAGATCTTCGGTTAGTGGACCCTCGGCATAAATACCGGTGCGCAAACCCAGCACCGCCAGATCAGCCGGCACACCAGCGGCACCAAAGGTAAAGCGAATGTCTTCAGACCCCTGCATAGCCAACTTGCCGCTATACATCTTGTTCGGCTGGCCCAGTGCGTTAGTGCTGGAAGAAACCACTGGGTTGCCCAGAGTAATATTGTCGCCCTCGTGGCCAGCGGCATTGGTCAAACGCAGCTGATCATCGCCATTCACTATGGCAATTACATTGGTGGTGTTGGAGGCGCTATTAATCGCCGCGGCCAGGTCATCCACAGAGGTCAGTAAGCTGCCGCCGCCAATGGTGACGCCATTGATATTGAGCTGCTGAGTGAAGTCGATACTGCTGGCCTCGAGTTCAATACTGGTGCTCGCCGTGGCGCTGACGCCGGTGGCTGCCGAGGCGCTGTTTAGCCAGGCCGCCATAGTCGCCGCCGAGCTAGTGTCACCCGCCGCCAGAGACAAACTGCCCAGAGAGGTGCCGTTTAACAGCAGCGCATCAGCGCTAATAAGGTCAATGGCCACGGAGGAGGCGTTATTTTGCAGTCGCACAGCGTCCGATATGGCTGAAGCCGCGAGGGTGGTCGTGGTGTAGGTATCGGTAATACCCACTGTACTGACCTGCCAGTCTTTGCGCTCAACTTCAGAGGCCAAAAAACCGTAGGTCAGAGGCAGATCCATATAGGCATCGGCACCGGTGGCATTCAGGTAGCTATCGCTATAGCTGCTGGTGCCGTTAAAGCCAGCATCTCCAGCGAGCATCGTCGCGCGCGAGGCGCTATCCAGGCTGCTGCCGAGCACATGCACGCCATCGGCGGTCATCACCTGAAAGCTGAGGTCGCTGCCGTAGGGCACTTCCATCATCAGTGCAGCCTGGGTGGTTCCCTTGGGGATCACGTAGGCTGGCGCCAAGTAGCTCGCTGTTACAGCTTCGCCCGCCGCGGCACTGGGATTATTACCTAGGCTCTGGAGGGTTTTGCCGGCGGCAAAGCCAGCATTATCATCAGCTACTGCATGCTCAAGGCCCAGGGTTGCGACACCCAGATTACTCAGGTCGCTCATTACCCGCATGGTCTCGCCAGTGGCCACAGCAAGGGGATCAGTTTGAATCATACGAATGCCGCTGGCAGGTCGCGTCAGGGGACTAACCACAAAACTTTCACCGTCGCGGGGCATGGCATCCACAGAGAGACTCAGTCCAGCATATTCAAAACTGCTGTGTCCAGGGGTCGCCAGAGTGCTGGCGCCACTGTCAATATCGTCAATGCGCCAGCTGTTCTGCTCGCTGACCCAGGTGACACGAAATGGCGAATAGTCAAAGGCTTCAGGGTCAGTCACCTGAACCTGCAAACTGATCGCGCTATTGTCGACACCGGCGCTAATATCAAATGCCGGGTCTATGGCAAACAGATCAGTGCCAGGATCACCACGGCCATCGAGGCCAGCGCTGTGAATCTGATTCACTTCGGCGACCAGGGTTTGGGCCAGGTAGTCGAAACTGTCCATCGCCGGCGCCAGTGTTTGAGTGCGGAAATTTAACAGCCCCCCAAGCATACCGCTGCTCACTGCGCTGGCCGCTCGGCGGTCACCGTAGGGCTCAATAATCAAATCCACACGACCGGGATCGCTGCTGTCAAAGGCAGCACCCAGATCATAGGGCACTTTATGGTCGGCGATCAGGCTGCCAGCACTGCTGCCCAAACGCACCTGCACTTGGCCTGATGTGGATTCAGCCACATGAATTTTGGTCACCGAGGACATCTCGCGCAGTAGCTGATCGCGCTGGTCCAGTAGCATCGGCGGCTGACTGTCTAAAGTGAGCTTTTTGTTTAACTGGCGATTAACAAACGCGAGCTTGTCAGAGAGACTATTAAGCGTGGCAACCTGAGTGTTAATGTTCTCGCGAGTCTCAATTTCCACGGCATCTAGCTGACCGGATAATTCACGGAAGCGGGCCGTCATACCATCGGCGTCACGGAGAAAATCGCTGCGCAAATTAATCGAGGCCGGGTCTGCACTGAGAGCATTGGCGGTGGCAAAAAACTTGTCCATGGCACTGGAGAGGCCGGAGGCCTCGGAACCCATAATATCCACTACACGGTTGGCGTAATCAATCAGCGGCTGCTGGGTGGTGAGCTTGCTGCTACTGTCCCGCAGGCTGGCTTCGGCAAACTCATCATAGGCCCGTTCAATATTGTCCAAACGGGCACCAGAACCAACAAATACCGTTCCCTGCTGGCTTGGCGCATTCTCTGAAGTCTCAGAGATCTGCCGTGAATAGCCTTCAGTGTTGAGGTTGGCAATGTTGTTACCCACTGTTGAAAGGGCCTGACGATACAACTGAGTCGCGCCTGCTCCGATCGATAGAATATCTGCCATAGTCCCCTCCTTAAATCTGTTTAGTACTTTTTAAATAGTGCTGATTAAATGGTTCTGTCATTAAATGCTGCGGCGAAACTAGTTTCGTCCAGTCAGTGGCATGGCGGTTTTAACATCGCCCCGCTCAATATTGATTGGCTTCGCCGGCGCGCTTTGTATCGCCATGCCCGCGGCTGGCATCTGCTCATAGGCTTCAATAGCCTTAGTCGGTGAAGAGCCTTTAACCTGGTCGCTGATCCACTTGCCCATACCAAAGGCGCCATTCTGGGCCATCACCTGAGACAGCTCTTCGTGGTACATCTGCTCAAAAGTGTCCTGACTGGAAGACCCCATCAGGTCGCTTTTCAGTGGCGCATTGGCTTCGCGCATGGACTTAAACATCATCTGGATAAACATCGCCTCAAACTGCTGGCCCACTTCCTGAGCGGCACCGGCGTCTTCGCGCTTAGCACGGGCTTTAAGATTGCCGAGCCCGGCGAAATCCAAATAGCTTTTGGCTGAGAGGCTAATATCTGACATTTAGATCACCACCAGATCAGCACGCAGACTACCGGAGCTTTTTAGGGCTTCGAGAATCGCAATCAGCGACGAGGGGGTTGCGCCAACCTGGTTCACCGCATCAACGATTTCACGCAGATCGACACCGGGCTGGAATAAAAACATTTGGTTGTTTGGCTCTTCCACTTCAATCTCAGCATTGGTGACACCGGCGGTGACGCCATCGCTAAAGGCATTGGGCTGACTGATTTCATTGGTGGCCGAAATTCTTACCGAGATAGTACCGTGGGTCACCGCTACTGCCGTCACCCGCACATTGCGATTAATCACCGCGGTGCCAGTGCGTGAGTTGATCACCACACGGGCCGCTGGCTCACCGGGAACTACATCTAGATTCTCAATCATGCTCATAAAGGCGACCCGCTGAGAGGAGTCTGCCGGAGCCATCACGGCGATCGAAACACCGTCCAGAGCGCTGGCAACACCGGCGCCAAAGGTGCCGTTAATGGCCTGGGTAATGGCATTAGAGGTGGAGAAATCATTGTCTTTCACATTCAGAACAATATATTCCGAGCTATCAAAAGGGGTTTCCACCAGACGCTCAACCGTGGCGCCGTTGGGAATCCGCCCTGAGGTGGGCACACCGATGGTGATACTGCTGCCGGCGGCATCTTCAGAGATACCGGTAACTGTCATGGAACCCTGGGCCAGAGCGTAGGTATTGCCATCGACACCGCGCAGCTGGGTCATTACCAGATTGCCGCCGCGCAGGCTTTCCGCCACGCCGATCGCCGAGACATTAATATCGATACGCTGACCGGGCTTGGCAAAGGCGGGCATTTCCGCCGTGACCATTACTGCGGCAACGTTTTCTAATTTCATTTCTTTCTGAGCGTTCTGCGAGGCCAGTGAAGCCATAGCATCACCCAGATCAAAGTCACTAACCGGGCCATCGACACTGACACCCAAACCCGAGAGTGTGGTCTTGAGGCTCTGGGCCGAGAGCGGCAGATCTTTGCCATCGCCAGTTCCCTGAAGACCCACTACCAGACCAAAGCCCACCAGCTGGTTAGAGCGCACTCCGGCCACGTCGGTGAGATCTTTGATGCGGTCGGCGCTGACAGTGGAAACCACCAGGGCGCTCAACAGGACGACCAATTTTAGTTTTAACATCGTGCTCTCCAACATAAGGCTCTTTAACATAGCGCTATCTCCCACAACCGCTTAAAAAGGCCAGAATTTAAAGATGAGTCCTGTGCCCCAGCCCGGCTTTGACGCCTTGGCTAAATCACCGGTACCGCGGTAAGAAATTTGTGCATTGGCAATGCGTCGCGACAACACCGTGTTGTCAGGCTGAATATCTGCCGGGCGAATAATGCCTTTAACGCGAATAAACTCGCTGCCTTCGGTGAGGGCCAACTGCTTTTCACCGACAATCACCAGATTGCCATTGCTCAACACTTCAACCACCATGGCCGAGATAGAGCCGGTCAATGAGGCTGCCTGACCCGCGGTGCCCGCGCCATCACTGGTCACCGTGCCGCCATCTAATTTGAAATCGCTAAGACCGGTAACACCACGGCCCAGCTCGGCTACTAGAGAGTTCTTTTGGGCCACAGTGACCACATCATTGGTCGCCGCACGGCTGGTAGAAATATCGCTGGTGCGGGATGCCTGAGTGGTCTCGCTAAGCAGCACCGTAATCAGGTCACCCACCTTAAGATTGCCACTCTGATAGCTGCGCAGATCGCCAAATAGACCCATGCCATTATCAAAGATAGAACCCGTGGCCTGCATTTTTGGCGCGCTGGGGGCTGGCTGTACCGGAGCATATTCAGCACTGGGCATCAGCTGCGGTTGAGTTGTACAGGCAGCCATCAGGCTCACTGCTGTACTAATCACCATGGCGCGTAAAATAGTCATGATCAGGCCTTAAAGATTATTGTTCAGGAAGCGCAACATACCGTCTGCTGCTGAGATTGCCTTGGAGTTAACCTCGTAGGCACGCTGGGTCTCAATCATATTGACCATCTCTTCCACCACGTTGACGTTGGAGGCCTCGAGGGCGCCCTGCATCAACATACCGGCGCCATCAGCACCGGGGATCACCACAATAGGATCGCCACTGGCATTGGTCTGCTGCATCAGGTTGCGGCCAATTGGCTGCAGCCCTGAGTTATTCACAAAACGGGATAGCTGCAACTGACCAATCTGGCTCGAACCGCCGCCATTGGCCAACTCCACTGTGACTATGCCGTCGCGACCAATGGTCAGACTGGCAGCGTTCTGGGGCACAACCACTGCCGGTAGTATCGCTTGACCACCAGCGGTGACCAGACTGCCCTCGGCGGAGAGCTTAAAGCCACCGTCTCGGGTGTAGGCGATAGTGCCGTCAGCCTGCTGTACCGAGAAGTAACCGTCTCCAGAGATAGCCAGATCCAGGGCATTCTCAGTGGTAATAATATTGCCCTGAGCATGGAGCTTTTCTGTGGCCACAACCCGGGTACCTGTACCCAGCATCAGTCCAGTAGGCGTCTCTGACTCAGCGTCAACCTGACCGCCAGCGGGAACAATGTTTTGATAGAGCAGGTCTTCAAACACCGCGCGGTCTTTCTTAAAACCGGTGGTATTGACGTTCGCCAGGTTGTTGGAAATAACTGACATGCGCGTCTGCTGAGCAGTCAGGCCTGTTTTAGCAATCCAGAGTGAAGCATCCATCTTTTATAACCTTTTCAATTTCGCCTTAGCGACTTTAGAGAGCCCTAAGGAAGTCTCATCATTGTTGAACCAGCTTCATCGATCGACTGGGTCTCTTTCACTAACTTCAGCTGCATTTCAAACTGGCGGCTGAAATCTAACATTTTGACCATGGTTGCCACGGGGTTGACGTTGCTACCCTCGAGCATGCCTGGTGATACAGATACCGGCTTCGGGCCGGTGGGGAAATCCTGTCCCTTGAAAGCCTCTGCGCGGGGCTCAAACAGTCCGTCCGGACGACGCACCAACTGGGTCTCACTGGCGTCGCGCAACATCAGCTGGCCTATGGCAATCGCCGCAGCCTCTGGATCAGTTGGCACCTGTGCGAACACGGTGCCATCGGGGCTGACCGTAATCAGGTTGCCAGTGGGCACGGTTATAGCACCGCCCTCACCCATCACTAATTCGCCTTCAGCATTCTCAAGCACCCCGGTGGGGCTAACTTTAAGATCACCGCGGCGGGTAAAGGCGATATCGCCCTGATTGGTTTGAACCGCCAATACCGTCTGATCATTCATCGCAACATCCAGCGGCCGCCCGGTGCTCATGGGCGTGCCTGGGGTCAGATTAATGATGTCGTTGATCTGTAGACCGGGCTGAAAACGCGTTTCAAATCCCGGGCCTTCAATCTTTACTGCAGCTGAGGCAATCTGAAAACTCTTCTTAAAACCAACCGTCGACACATTCGCCAGTTCGTTGGTGATCGCTGCTCGCACTACGGCCTGACTCTGCATTGCCGAGAGTGCGGTATAAGCTAATTTATCCATTTCAGATTCCTCTTACCGCGAGCCTAATCAGGCTCTTAACCGCGGATTTGAATAATGGTCTGGGTTAACGATGAGCTGGTCTCAATCGCTTTGGCATTGGCCTGGAAGTTTCGCTGGGCGGTAATCAAGTCAACCAATTCAGCGGTCAAATCCACGTTGGAGCGCTCTCGTGCACCAGCACGAATGGTTCCGAAGCCAGCCGCGCCGGGTTCACCCAGAGTCGCGTCACCAGAGACTGATGTGGCGTAATAACTGGTGTCACCGACCTGACGCAGACCCTTTGGAGTAGCAAAGTTGGCGAGAATAATTTTACCCAGAGATTTCTGTGAACCGTTTGAGTAACTGGCTACAACCAGACCGTCATCACCGATGTTTACACCCACCAGGTCGCCTTCCGGCGCGCCGTTCTGGGACTGACTCAATACCGAGAACGGACTGTTGAACTGGGTGCTGTTGTCATAGTTGAGGGTAATATCACCACCGGTAATACCGGCACTCTCCAACTTGACTCCGGCCACTGGAGAGACCAATGAACCACTGGTATCAAAGGTCAGTTCGCCTTTATCGAGGAAGATCGGCGTCCAGTAAGGCACGTCGTTGGAATCAAATTCACCGCCATCGGTGGTCTCAGTCCAGTCGCCGTCTTTAGTTTGGGTAACATAGACCGTACTGGTACCAGAGGTATCGGGAAACAGCTCGATAAAGGTCGAGGCTTCACCAAATCCTGGGGCGATATTTTCCAGACCCCAGTCAGCGTGACCGGCGATCTGAATAAAGGAGTTATCGGTTGTGGTTGAACCGGTAATCTGTAGGGTTTCAGTGGCGTCCTGATAGTCCACGGTAATACCGGAGACAGTACGACCCAGTGAGTCGGCCATCAGATTGATTTTTCCCTGGAGGTGCTCAGTAAAGGTACCAATGGAATAAAGCCCTTCGGTTAACTCAATCTGCGCTGAGATCGAATCGATAATCACTGTCATTGAACTATTGTCAGGATTTACAGAGAACGATTTGCGCGGGTCAATGCCCATGGGGTTACCGGTGACGATGGCCGGCTGGGAGGCCTGACCACGAACAGCGGGAACGTTATAGATCTGCGAAGTCTCGGGAGTAACAACATTGCCCAGCGGGTTAATACCGAGCAGATTCTGAGCTAACTCAGTCGCACCGTTAATCGCCAAACTTGAGGTATCACCTGTGGTACCTGAGGAGACCGTAAAGGCACCCTCTGAGTAGCTGACATACATACCAGAACGCTGATCACGAGTGGCGATAACATTCTCGCCCTCGGGCAGCACACCGCGCAACAACACATCCGCTTCATCGGTATCCAGGGGCAATAACATAGTGCCCATGGTGGTTAGGTCTTCAGCATTAAAGGTGCTATCGGCTGGTAGGCCAAAGACATTGTTGACCGTGGCACCACCGTTTAAATACAGCGGGTCGGTGGCACTGCCATTTTGAATAAAGCGAAAGCCTTGGTTAGCGGAGCTGTAGCTGACTTCAATATCAGAGAAGTCACTGCTGGCCGCCAGCGCCGCATTGATCGCATGAGCCAGGGGCTCTGAGGCAACCTGGCCGTCCCAGTCAACCGCATTAGCATTGCTCAGGGTTGTATGGGCAACCAATGCAGCGGGGATATTCACATCGATTGACGTTGAATTATCGCCCCCACGATAGAGTCTCAGGGTTTGAGAATCAGTGTCGGAAAAATCAAATTTCTTGCCATCGCCAAAACGTTCGTTAATCACGTTAGTCAATTCAAAAGCAATCTCGGCACCGGACATAGCGGTAGCAGAACCGGCGAGATGCTCAAGACCAATATTGACTACCGTTGAGTCGTCAATCGACAGGGTAAACATATTGTCCAGATCGCTGCGCGCCATAGAGCTGAAATCGACACCGTCACTGTTGTTGGTCAGGTTCAGAGCATCCGAATAGGTACTGTCATCGGCAATCGTCAGTTTAGCGGAAGCCGGAACTGACTGAGTGGGCTCAGAGAGAACATCGTAAGAATACTTTTTATACAGGGTTCCCTGAGTAATCAGGTATTTCTCACTGTCAGCACTGGTGCTCTGTAATTCCAAAAGCTCAGAGCGGGTCTTCAGCTCACCGTACTTGTTAATAAAGTACTGATCGCCAGTGGTGTCTGACGACTGAATCAGCGCCGTATCCACTTCTTGATCGTCCACATACACATAGGTCTGCCATTTGTTATAGGGAGAGTCCGCAGTAGCATTGGCGGTTTTAACGTAATAAATAGTAGCCAGGTTATCCGATCCCGAGGTGCCATAAACGGTTAGGGATGTGGTCTTGTGGTAGGTATCCGGCTTGTCTGGATTAAAGGTTGCAGTGATCGGCGTGACCTCAGATGGCAGGTTCAAACCCAGCTCCACTTCCGTGGTCGGCAAGAATTCTGAAACCGTTGCCCGCGGAATAGTCAGCGCGCTAGGGTCAACACCAAAGTCAGCCTTGTTAGTGGAATCCACCGGCAGTGACTGCAGTGCCTGACCGGCGCTGTTAACCATCTGGTTCTGCTCATTGAGCATAAAGGCGCCATTTCGAGTGTAAATCTTAGTGCCATCAGATGACTCAAGGGGGAAGAAACCGTCACCGGTAATCGCCAGATCCAGCGAGTTCGCAGAGAACTCAATGTTGCCCTGACTAAATTCCTGGCTCACTTCTTTCAGCGACACGCCTCGACCTACAACACTGGATGCCTTCTCCAGAGGAGAGGTGGCAAAAATATCGCCGAAGTCGGTGTCAGAGCGCTTAAAGCCGCCAGTACCGGAGTTGGCAATGTTGTTTGAGGTTACGGCCAGCTGTGTAGTCGCGGCGTTCAATCCTGTTAATGAGGTATAAAATGACATAAGTTATTCTCCAAAGACCTTTCTAATGCTTCTGCTAAATTGCAATTCGTTCGATATCGGCAAGCGCGACAAACACGTTGTCACCGACTTCAAGAGTTATTTCCTGCGCACTGGGATCCCAGCTAACGCTGCGTACATCCGCCATCGTGGTCACAGGCACGGTTTCAAGTTTTCCACTTATCACCGCACTGGCTGACATCAGATAGCTGCCTTCAGGAACGATTTCTCCCTGACGATCACGGCCGTTCCAGTTCAGTTCAGCGCGTCCCGGTAGACGAGCACCCTGAGTATCGCGATAGATCAGATCACCAGAAGCGGGATCGTAAACACTCAAGATCACCGACTGAGCACCGTTCTTCAGGTCGATAGAGCCCTTGGTGATTTCGCCGTTACCACCGGTAAAGTTACCGCCAGCCACCTGAACCTTTTTGCCCACCAGGTTAGCGCCGGCAACCATCTGCTCCTGACGCATACCGTTGACCATATTGTCGAGAGAGCCCTGCATACCTTTAATGCCCTCCAGAGAAGAGAACTCAGCGAGCTGAGAGACAAAGGCTTCGTTATCCATCGGATCCAGCGGGTTCTGATTTTGTAGCTGGGCAGTAAACAGCGTCAAAAACGCGTCCTGTCCAAGCTCGTCTTCGCCATAGGCGACAGCATTTTCTCTTTCGAGATACTGATCACTGGTTAAGAATGTTGTGTCGGTGACTGTGCTGACCATGAGTATTTGTCCTAGGCCTTGGTAATATCTAAGGTGCGCATCATCAATTCGCGCGCCGTGTTAACCACTTCAACGTTGTTCTGATAGCTTCGTGCTGCGCCCATCATTTCAACCATTTCGGTGACTTCATTAACATTTGAGCTGAATACAAAGCCGTCTTTGTCGGCCATTGGATTGCCCGGATCATGCATCTTCTTGTTCGCCGCGGAGTCATCCACCATGGCGGCAACTTTCACACCACCGAGAAACTCTGCGCCCTGGGTTAATTGGTGTTCCTGCAATAGCGCCTGAAATACCGGGCGCTTTGCCTTAAAGGCATCCTCTGCGGAACTACTCACGGTTCCGGCATTAGCCATATTCGACGCAGTGGAGTTCATGCGCACCATCTGAGCGTTCATCGCCGATGCTGCAATACCAAAAATATTTGAAATAGACATCTGTATTATTCTCCTCGCAGTGCTTTTCGCACGCCGGCAATATTGCCTTCAATAAATCGCAGCGTGGCCTGATACTCAGCCGCTGCCTTACCGTAATTCGCGTGCTCCACCGAGATATCAACCGTGTTGCCATCGACCGCGGTACTAAAAGGCACGGTGTAAACCATATTCGCCTGACCGGTGCCAGCGTGGCTCACATGACCTGAGTGCGTAGTGCGCATCGCGCCAGCCTGCTGAACATTGTTCAACACGTTTTTAAAATCCACATCGCGAGCCTTAAAGCCCGGGGTGTCAGCATTAGCAATATTCTGCGAAATCACTTCCATGCGCTGGGCGCGCAAGTTGAGTGCCTTTTCGTGTATGCCAAATGCTGTATCAAAAATTTTCATTATCAATTCACTAAAGTTTTAAGCCCTTGGGCCGATTAGTCTTTTAGAGACTGTGTAAAAAGCGTCACTAAAAGAACCCGTCTCTGGTGATAATGCAAAAGCAATGCCAAACTCCATTGAATTGCCGCATTCAATTTTTTTACTTTATATAAAACAGTGAGTTAGATAATCTACGCCTGTAAGTTATTTCGCCTGTTGCCGCTTTTTCGGCACAGCCTTGCCGCCGGCAATTGCCGCTATGTCGGTATTGCGTCACCCCTGTTCAACACGCATACTCGCAGCATGTTTTTCCTCTCTAAAAAAGTCTTTATTAGCCTTATGGGCTGCCTTGCAATGCAGCTCGCAGTGACTACATCTGCTCTGGATCAATCGGCTCTCAATAGCCCTGACACTGCTACAGAAGGCTTATTATTAGGCGAGAGCGTCCAGCAGGGCGTCGACAGCAAACATATCTTGGTCTCACAGGCGCAGCGCTGGGTTGCCGAGAATCGTCAGCTACCGAGATCTGTAGTGGAAGTGGCGCCATCGGATCGACGCTTAATCATCCCCGCCTGCGACAGTCCTTTTGAATTTAACTACCCTTTCGCCACCAGCCAAAAAACCGTCCGCGCCAGCTGTAAAGAATCCGGCTGGCAGATATTTTTAGGCATTAGCATTCATCAGTCGGAAAACGCCCTGCGCTACACCCAGAGCCTTAAAGCGGGTCATCAACTACTGAAGAGCGATGTGGAACTGGTCAGGCTCTCTAGCTCTAGCTCAAACTCCATCCCAATGCCCGGACTGGCAACCGATATGCTTTCTATAGAGGGTAATAGCCTCACTGCGGCTGTTCGCGCCGGAGACCTGGTAATGCAGCGTCAACTGTCGATCAGCATCGAAGGCTATAAATTAACCCGCAGTATTCTCGCCGGTGAAACCCTCGATAGCAGTGCCATAGAAACCGTACTGATCGCCTCAGGGAATCTGCCAGAGAGTCAGAAACTCTCTGCTGATAGGCTAAAAGGAGCAAGAGCGGCAAGAGACTTGGCGGCGGGAAAACTACTTTCCCGTTACGACATAAAGGAAAAACATCAGCTCTTGGTCAGCCAATCTGGAATTGCCCGAGGTCAGGCGGTGACGCGGACTAACGTTTCTATACAAGATTATTATGGCAAACCACCCCAAGACAGCCTGCGGGATTACAGCAGTGCCAAGCAGATGCAGGCGATCCGCAACCTCCCCGCGGGCAGTCTGCTGCGGCTCTCGGATCTGACACCCATGGACATGATTCGCAAGGGTGACAATGTGCAGCTCACCGTGCGCGCTGGCGCCCTGGAAATTACCGTGACTATGCTGGCTCTGGAAAATGCCCGGCGGGACCAGCGGGTACTATTGCTCAATCCAGAGTCTGGGGATGAAGTTCAAGGAATCGCCACGGCGCCCGGGCAGGCCCGCGGTCTCGGGACTGCCCCTCGATAGCTCTATTTATAAGCGGCTCTTTAAAGCAGTTAGTAGAAGAGCCCTTAGAGGCACAGTGAAATTTATTTCAATATTCCCCTATAGAAAAAATAACTAGTGCCGATATACTTAGAGAAGAAGATAAACTTTGGGTTAATAGACCCTCAAGGAACATCAGATGACAGACGGTATTTCCAAACTTGGTCGCAGTGCAGTTGAAATGAACAGCAGCGCAGACAAGTTAAAAAACAACAAAGCAGCGGCGGATGCTACGGCTGAGAAAACCAGTCCAGCTAGCTCTGCCCCGGCAAATGACGAAGTGATTCTCAGTAAAGCGGCGGAAAGCGCAATAGCAGCAGGTGATTTTGACGCCGCTAAAGTGGCTCAAATTAAACAGGCTCTGGCAGAGGGTAGCTACCCTTTGGATGAGCGACGCATCGCTGAAAGCTTTGTCGCCATTGAAACCATGTTGGGTGGTAAATAAGCTCTCTATAGAGCTTGCCGCCATTTAGGTCGATTTATTTTTAGTCAGCTGTAGCAGTCGCAGTCCACAGAGCTGGCCTGCTACGCTTGCGTCATAACCTAGTTAGTCCAATCTGTTCCGCTTAGTTCTTATTAATCTCCTTTCGTATTTACCTGCTTGGCAGTATGCTTGCACCATGAATCAATCTGACCTAGATCATCTAACCCAAGCCGTACACAAAGCTCAGGCATTAAAGCTGGTGCTCGACAGCGAGTTTGATGCCCTCAAGCAGCAAGACCTGGCAGCCTTTGAAATACTGCAGGCACAGAAGTTGGAGATTCTCCATTTTTTGGCCAGCGACGAACTATTGGAAAAAATCAAAGCCCACACCGACAATCAAGACAAAGCCGCTGCCACCATGGTGATATGGGATCAGGTTGTGGCCTTAATGAATGAGTGTCGCGATCTGCACCGGCGCAATGAAATTCTTATCACCCATAAACTCGAAACCATTCGCGGTGCACTGCAGACCATTCAGTCTCCAGACCCGCTCAACAGTGTCGAGATCTATGATCGTCTGGGCAAGATGCGCCCCAGTCGCAACCGCACCTCTGTGGGCGATGCCTGAAAAATTAGGACTGTTTTCTACAAGCTATCTACTACAAAATTAGTCACCGACTTTCTCATCCCCAGGTTCCATGCCCTTTAGCCAGTAGACCCAAGATAGAATCACCGACACCGCCACATAGAGACTCTCGGGGATCTCCTCATTGAGTTCAAGCTGGCCCAGCAGGGCCACCAATTGCGGATCTTCGGTAATATGAATGCCCTGCTTTTTCGCCTCCTCGATAATCAGCTCGGCCATATCCCCCTGACCTTTGGCGGTCATCACCGGCGTGGCACGCTTGCCGTATTCTAGCGCCACTGCACGGCGTGTTGGCTTATAACTCATGTGCTCACATCCACAACCTGACCGCTGCCACCAATGGCTTCACTAAGGGCCGGACGCGGGGCATTGAGCACGTCAATTTTTTCCAGACTCAAACCAAAGCGCTGTAACTCATAGACTAACTCACTGGCGGTTTCCCGAGCGCGATCGGCAACATCAGGCCGCGGCGCCCACATCACCATTTCAATATTGGCAGCGGATTTTAAGGTGGTTTTTAACCATAGCTCCCCGAGACTGGGGGATTCCGTGTGCAGGTTAATCACCCACTCGTCGCCGCCACCGGACGCATTTCGCGCTTCTCGATAGAGCTCTATCTCAACCGCATTGGCATCCATAAAGGGCAGCACAAAGCTGTAGCTCAGCTCTCTGGATTGCTGAGCCTGAAGACTCTCCAACTGCCTACTCTCAACCTCATCAATGGCGCCCTTGAGTTCGGCACTGAAAGGACTTTGCACCGGCGTATTGCGCAGCAAACTACGTAGCATCTGTTTGATATCCAGGCCGACACCGGCGCCAGCAGCCACTCCAGAGGCAATGCGCTGCTCGCCAAACAGACCGGACTGGCTTAGGCCGCGCTTGACCATCTGTGGCGACAGCTTGGCCATGGACAGCAGTAAATTGGCGCGTAGCTGCTCAGTGCCGCTGAGCTGGGCTGTCAGGGCATCCAAGCCGCCCTGCTTAAACAGGCTGGCGAGAACCGAGGGCTGTTGCGGCCGGTGTAAAAGACTGAGTAATCCTGGGGAAGTGGGGGCTAATGGGGAGCTGGCAGCACTGGTAGCGGTGCGCCCGAGGGGCACCAGAGCGCGACCAAAAATACTGCTCTCGACACGAAAATCGAGCTTGTCTCCAGGCTTAAAACGGCCGCTTGCGGACCACTCAAGCTCTTTGTTATTGACGATTAATTTGAGCAGATCGGCGCGGGTCGCAAGCACCCCCTGAATAATCTGGCCGTCTTTTAGGCCGAGATCTTTCGCCGCTGATTGGGTCAGCTGAATCGATGCCGAGCCCTCCAAGAAAATGGGTGTCGGCCGTGCCGTTAAATTGATTAGCTCTGGACCTAGCATCGGGCTGGCCTGCTATAGGTAATTATTTTGGCGGTTATCTTAGGGATACTTTACCCAGCTCAATCGCTCGTTGGGTTTAGACTTGGTTTTATTGCTCTGCTTAATAAACACCACATTGTGGATATCGTCGGCAGTGGGCAGCCTGAGGCGCTTGCCCGCATACATCCAGTTGGGGTTGCTGCGCTTAAAGGCATGGGGGTTGGCCTTGACCAGAGCCTGACGCAGGATGGCTTTTTTCACCGGCATATTCGGCAGCATGCGCAGTAGTATCATATCTACAGTATCCCCGAGTTGGGTCCGGTAGTAGCCATCTTCGCTTTGGTTTTTGGCCAGCTGCGGCTCGAGGCGCTGGACATCTTTCATCAACCGGGCCAGGGCGCGCTCCGCATTAATGGGTGCTGCATGGCTTAGGTTTGTCAGCAGACAGAGGGCGATAACGACTGCCGATAAGCCCCTGCTACTGATGCCTTTAATACTGTCCTGCAAAAAACTGTGCATTGCACCTTCCCCTTCAACTGACTTAAAAATAGATTGCCACATAGTGGTTAAAATTATGACTGATAGTACTGCCGCTCGCCGCGTTAGATGCCTGACCGGCAGTCACTTGCAATGTCGCACCATGGGCATCAACCGCCTGCACCTGGGCCAGCAGCAGCTTTTCAATATCCGCCAGATCAGCTCCCTGACCAGTGATTTGGGGGGTCGGGCTGAGCAAAAATTGATCGCCAACCTGAACACCGGCAAGACTCCCGGCATTGATACGGAGGCTGCTAGTACTGGCGTCTGATGGGCTGCCTGCCATCTGGCTACTGCTTATATGGCTATTCATTACGTGGCTATTAGTTACGTGATAGTAGTGCCGACGACATTCTAAGGCGCCATCCATCTGCCCGACAAAGCGCTGGGCTATAGCATCGAGCTGATCGACAAACTGGGTCGGCAGCTGGCTCTTATCATAGCCGCGCTCTAGTCTCGGATACTCAAGTTGACTCTTTTCTAGCAGCACAACGGTGCCCAACTTAGGGTCTACCAGACGCAATTCCACATCCAGAAATTGATTCGGCCAGTGCTCTAGATTGACGAAGCTTGGGATCTTCGGCACCTTCCAGAGCATCGAACTACTGCGCCGCGTGCTCGGGGAGCCCGACTTTTCAGTGAATTCCTGGTCTGCCTGTGCCAAAGAAATCTGTAGTTCAAAGGGTGGTCTATTGCCCCCAGTGGCAGACATTTTCTGATGGTAGCTGCTGGCAAACTGCTGCGCCGGGGCGGCGGACCAGGTTGCCGTGCGCGCTATAGCCTTGCTCAACAACTGCTGGGAGAGCGCCGCCAGCTCACTCATATAATGATCCCCAAGGCGCGGATCTTGGCGCCCAGGCACAATACTCATCCGCGTCTGGCGACGCAAACCCGGCCTTGCAGCGGGGCAGTCATCAGCAACCATTGTCGCGTCGAGACTGGCTATCTCTAGGCCCGCTTCCTGCAAATAGGACAGCACTCGCACACCGCGCACCTGAGACTGACTGGTGATCAGTGATGACTCGTGGAGAGCGCCGCGCTCATCGACAAAGGCGGTAGTAGTCAGGCGCAGCTCAGTACCTAGACTGAGATCAATCAGCGCCTGTTTGATCGCCCCAAGATGTCGATCTGCATCGCCCGCCTGCTGTGCGCCTATGGCCGCCGTTGACTGAATCATGACCAACAAAAACGCCAGCTGCGCCATTAGCCCGGTAAGAGTATGCATCCGCTGCCATAAAGTCATGGTTAAAATCCGCTGACCAATAATCATTAAGCGCCGTGACGGCTGGACATTTGATCAAAATATAGGGTTCGCAAATCATCGACTATACGACGATCTAAAGACATGGTCACTTCATAGGTATCATCGCCCACCGGGGTGATGCTCACCAAATAAGCGCCATAGATAACACCCTGAACACGGGCGCGAAAAGTATCGCTCTGAACCACCAACTCACCGACAGTGGTATTGGCATCCAGATACTGGCCATAGACCTGCTCCATCAGCGAGCGATAGGCATCCAACTTTGAGGCTCTAATAGACAATATGCGCTGCTGGGCAGGGTTATCGTGGGGCTGCACACTGATCACCGCATAACCGGTGGCAACAATATTATTTCTCTCACTGATTAGACTCTGAACCACTGCCTCCTCGTATTCATCTACGGTCATGGTACAGCTGGCCAAAAGCATAACCAGGGTGCTCAGAAGGGTGATTTTTAAAGCCTTTAACCCGTTTAATCCGTTTAAAACAAATTTGTTCATGGTGAATCCCGCTGCGGTGAAACCAGTTAATGATTGTCAGGCTTGCCAGCATCTGCTCTGGCAAGACTAATCTCTCTCTGTCCTTAATATCGGCAGTTCCGCTTCAGCCTTTAGGTCCTTCCTGTTATTAAGTGCTGTTATTAAGTGCTGTTATTAACTCACTGAAGCAAACAGAGCTGCAAGTCCTCCCCTGGCAATAGATGGCCATGCGCTTCAGCTCTGGCACAGATATTGCTATCCATGGGTATAGGCTACATAAACATCTTTTTACTGAAAGTTAACTTACTGTTTTACATGGGTTTTATTTAATGGCTTCTGCAATACTGTCAAACATACGACAGGATATGTCGAGAATCGAACTGTCCACGCTGGGTGTTCCGGCGCTGGTACTGATGATTATTTCGATGTTGATACTGCCGTTGCCTGCGTTATTGCTGGATTTTCTGTTCACCTTTAATATTATTATTGGCTTGGTGATCATTATGGTGGCCATCAACAGCTCCAAGCCTCTCGACTTCTCCTCTTTCCCCTCGATACTGCTGCTCGCCACCATGTTACGCCTGGGCCTCAATGTTGCCTCCACGCGACTGGTGCTGGTTAGAGGCCATGAAGGGCCGGATTCAGCGGGCAAGGTGATTGAAGCCTTTGGCGAGTTTGTTATCGGCGGCAACTATCTGGTCGGTTTTATTATCTTTTCGATCTTGATGATCATTAACTTTATTGTTGTCACCAAAGGTGCCGGCCGAGTCTCCGAGGTTATCGCCCGCTTTACGCTGGATGCCATGCCCGGCAAACAGATGGCTATTGATGCCGACTTAAACGCTGGTGTGATTGATCAGGAGACGGCCAAGTTTCGCCGCGAAGAAATCACCCAGGAATCTGACTTTTTCGGTTCTATGGACGGTGCCTCAAAATTTGTTCGCGGCGATGCCATCGCCGGGCTACTGATTCTGATTATTAATATTGTCGGCGGTCTGATTATCGGTATCGGCCAACACGACCTGACATTCTCCGAGGCCGGCCGTATCTATGTGCTGCTGACCATCGGTGATGGCCTGGTTGCACAGATCCCGTCGCTGCTGCTATCTCTGGCCACAGCGATTATTGTGACCCGGGTAACCACCTCTGAAAGCATGTCTGAGCAGGCGAAAAGCCAGCTCAACAATCCCATGGCATTTTTTGTCGCCGCCGGTATTTTGATTCTGCTCGGCCTAGTGCCGGGCATGCCACACCTGATGTTTTTAAGCCTCGGCACCGTCTCTGCTTTACTCGCCTACACCCTGGCCCAGAGTCAGCAGAAGCGCGAACTGACTGTGACCCTGGACGCCGCCAGCAGCGAAACCGCCAAGGCCAATACTGAGGAACTGGATTGGGACGATGTCGATCAGGTTGATCTAGTGGGTCTGGATATCGGCTACGGGCTGATTCCTCTGGTCAATGCCGACGCCGGTGGCCAGCTGCTCACCAGAGTGAAGGGCGTGCGCAAAAAACTCTCCGCCGAACTGGGCTTTTTAATTCAGCCAATTCGCATTCGCGACAATTTAGATCTGGCACCGGATGTCTACCATATCGTGATGAATGGGGTGGTCCGGGGCAAAGGGGAAATCAAAGTGGGTCGTGAAATGGCCATCAATCCGGGTCAGGTTCACGGCGAGCTGGAAGGTATAGCCACGAAAGAGCCGGCCTTTGGCTTAGACGCCGTGTGGATCGACCCGAGCCAGCGAGACTATGCCCGTACACTGGGCTACACCGTGGTCGACTCGGCCACGGCCATCGCCACCCATCTCAATACCTTACTGCGAGGCAATTCTTCAGAGCTGCTTAGCCACGATGAAACTCAACAGCTATTAGACAAAGTCGCCGCCCGCGCGCCGAAACTGGTGGAAGATCTAGTGCCGGGCAAACTGCCCCTGGCAACCATTACCAAGGTACTGCAAAACATTCTCGACGAGTCGGTCTCGGTACGGGATATGCGCACCATTATTGAAGTGCTGTCTACGGAATGCGCCCGCACTCAGGATGCCGACGAATTAACCGCGGCCGTGCGACCGCGACTGGGACGCATGATTGTTCAGGGGCTGGTGGAAATTAATGACAGTCTGCCAGTGATCACACTGGAGCCCTCCCTAGAGCAAATGCTGCACAACGTGTTGCAGCAGAGCAGCACTAATCAGGGTTTGATTATTGAACCCAAACTGGCTGAGGGGCTGTTTAAAGCCCTCGCCGAAAATACTCAAGAAGTCGAAAATCAAGGACTGCCAGCGGTGCTGGTAGTGTCGCCGGGAATTCGTCCCTGGCTGTCAAAAATAATCCGTCACAGACTGGCTGATCTCACGGTGCTCTCCTACAGCGAGATACCGGAAGACCAATCAGTAAAAGTCGTGGCCACAGTTAGCATCGATGAAGAAGATTAATCATCAACATTAATACAGGGTAATTGAGCAATGGAACTACAACGAATTTTGGCCCGCGATACGCGCAGCGCAATGGAACAGGTTTTCAACCTTTACGGCGAAGATGCAATGATCGTCGCCAACAATAGAGTAAAGGGTCAAACTGAAATCATTGTGGCTCTCGATCTAGTATCCGAGGTTAAAGCCGCTCTTAACAAAACACCCGAGGCAGCCAATCAAGCCCATGATGCAACCAAGTTTGGCGAACTTATCGAAGCCCATATTCAAGGCCAGATGACCAGCCCAGCTGAACAGCCAGGCGCTGCCAACACAGACCATAGTGACATCACTAGCGAGATCATTTTCGACTCGGCGTTTGAGCCCATAAACGACTCGATCACCAGGGCCAAAATGCCCGCACTAGATCCCCTGGTTACAGCACCACTGGACAGCGTTAGCAAAGCCTTAAACGGCGAGAACTACAAAGAAGCTGCGGACAGAGAGTATTTAAAGGCCCGAGAAATTGTCGACCTGGTCAAACAGGAACTCAGCGTGATGCGCGATGAGTTTAAACTCTCGCAACACAAAGACTCTTGGACTGGCAGGCTAGCCGTTAACCAAGAGATGGGGCCACTGGTAGAAGCCTTTAATGAAACCGGTATGCCTCTGGGCATGCGTGAATCGGTTGTTGAAGTGATCAACCAAAGTACCTCAATAGCGGATGCCATCGAACAGATTACCAGCGCTATCGGCGATGAAATTGAACATATAGATTTGCTGAATAATTTACAGGGCGTGCATATTATTGCCGGCAGTTCCGGCGCCGGAAAAACTATGATGGCTGGCCGACTGGCCAATCAGATGGCCCAGCAGTGCGGCGAGCAGGAAGTGGCTCTAATCAGTTTTAATGATCTGCGCATTGGCGCCTGGGCACAAACCCAGCTGATTGGCTCCCAGGCTGGCGTCGATACGTTTCGCGCCAACTCCATTGAGATGCTAATGCAGCTAATCAGTGAAGTGGGCAGCAGAAAATTAATTTTGATCGACACCTCTGGAGTCGATATTCAAAGCCATATTGAAGCTCTCAGCGCAGCGCTGCCAGAAGCACAAAAACACTTACTATTGGCTGCCGATGCCTCTGAGTCCTCAGCCAAACGTCAGCTGAAAAGCGATGGCGTACAGTGGGACTCGGTAATGCTCTCGCGCTTCGATGGAGAGGTACACCCCTGGGCCGTTATCTACTTGCTGCTTCAGCATGGCCTACCCCTCTCTGTGGCTGCCATTCAGCCTAATATCGCCGACCAGGCTATGGCTATAAATGGATTTACACTGGCAAAGCAGGCTCTATCGCAATTGCCGATGAATTTAGTTTAACTAGATATCACTAAGGAAAGAGAATAAGCTGCGCTAAGCCATTAAAATAACAGTAAAAAGATCTAATTCAATGGAGCGATTACAGGTCAATCACTCTTATATATAAGTGTTAAATGAATACCTAAAACGTTTAAGTAGGCAGTTATGCAAAAACCGGTCACGCAAATTATCGGAGTTGCCAGCGGCAAAGGTGGTGTTGGCAAAACGACAATCTCAGTCAACCTAGCGGTGAAGCTGGCTTCCCTCGGCAAAAAAGTAATGATTTTTGATGCCGACCTGGGACTAGCCAACGCACAGCTGGCTCTGGGTATTCGCGCGCCGTTTAATTTTAGCCATGTTGTCTCCGGTGAAAAAACCCTTAGCGAAGTGATTGTCGAAGGGCCCTCTGGGGTCAAGTTGGTTCCCGGCGCCAGTGGTATTCAGCGTATGGCGGCCCTCGGCCCACAGGAAACTGCCGGTATTATTCAGGTCTTTTCCGAACTCGAAGAGGATCTCGATTATCTAATTGTCGATGTTGCCGCTGGACTCTCTGATGCGGTTATGGCGTTTATGGCGGCCTGCCAACACCGCATAGTGGTGGTCAAAAATGAACCCTATTCCATTGCCGATGCCTACAGCACCATCAAAGTAATGATGCAGGAATACAAACTGGATCGAATTCACCTGGTCCCCAATGGCGTTGAATCACAGCGCGAAGGCGAGCGACTCTTCACCAGCATCAATACAGTGGTACAAAATTTTCTCAATGGGCAGATCAAATATCTGCACTCAATCAGTGCCGACACAATGGTGACCCAGGCGATGAAAGCCACACAGCCACTGGTTAACTATTCTCCCTCTTCCCTTGCCGCGCGAGATTTTAGTGCCCTGGCAAAGAAAGTCATGCAGCTTGAGCCCAATGTTCCACTGAATGGCAATATTCAGTTTTTTGTCGAGCGTGTCGCTGCACAGATGGCAGCGAAGGCCTCTTAACCATGTCTGACGCCAGAGTCTATGAAGAAATTCAAAACGCCGATCAGCCCAGCACATCGCTGGTGGATTATATCGGCTTGGTCAAGCGCGTTGCCCTGCACCTCAAGGGTCGCCTGCCCGCCTTTATGGAGCTCGACGAGCTGATTCAGGTTGGCATGATTGGTCTGATTGAAGCGGATAAATCATTCGACGCCAGCAAAGGTGTGGATTTTGAAGTGTTTGCCAAAAACCGTATTCGCGGCGCGATTTTAGATCAGGTGCGCAAGATGTCGTATCTGCCGCGCTCGGCAATTGTCAGCATTCGCGATCACAATGAAGCCAGCGCAGCCTTGACCGGTGAGCTGGGTCGCGCTCCCAGCCAGGCTGAGCTTGCCGACTTTATGGGCAAGGATGCAGACACTTTTCAGAAAGAGCGCACCCACGCTCATCGCTTTCAGACCGTGTCCCTGGAAGCCCAGCTACCGGATTCAGTAGAGCTGCCCATGGCCCAGGGCAATGAACCCGAAGAAGAGCTTGTGGAAGAACAGTTTATGGGTGCCCTTGCCACCTCTATCGGCAAACTGCCGGAGCGGGACAGAACCGTAGTCTCTCTTTATTACGTAGAAGAAATGAATTTAAAAGAAATTGGTGCCGTACTCGAGATAAGTGAGTCAAGGGTGAGCCAAATCCTCTCCGCCTGCGTTAACAAGCTACGTGTGCAAATGCACGATCATGTTGCCATCTGAATAGGCTCTAAGAATGGTTTTATCCCTATTGAAAAATCGGGCCCTGAGGAAAGCCATGGAAAGCAGCAAAGCCTCCTATTATAAAGCCGCTAACCTCAAAGGCCTTTCACGGGAAGCGCGCATTTTTAAAGGCCTTATAGCCGGTCGCGCCAGAGCACACTTAGACAAAGTGTTTATCGAAGGTGCTCATCAGGCAGAGGCTCACCAGGAAGCCTGCTTAAGGATACTGACAGAAGGCGGCGAAACACCTGAGATGCCAGAGCCAAAACCATTTCAAATGGTCAAGACCAAAACAGAATCGGTTTACACCTATGTTCCAGCAGAGTTTGCCAAGGAAATGTATATCATCGGCAGCCTTTATCAGGCCGCCTCCATCGGCCCCACTGAAACCTTAAGAATGGCTCAGGAAGTAGCCGACAAAGTCAGTCTGGACCTTGGGCTTGATGAGCCCTTTATCGCTGTGCAGTTTCTTCGCGATGAGCTAGAGGAAGCTGGAGGTGAAATTAATGCTTCTACAGAAGCAAAAGGCGGCGAGGCTGAAGATACTTAGCCAAACCACAACCGGTTTACGAATAGGTAACCACTATGGCAACTGTTTTACTTCTCGCCGTACTTTTCGGTAGCGTGGTCGCGATCATCTTGATGGTCTATCTGATTGATCGCGTTAAACGCCTAGAAGTTCTCTCGCTTCAGGTAACCACTAGCATTGCCCAGGCACCGGCAACCGCGCCAATAGCAGACAATGGCTTTCTCGGGCTATCGGCAAAGGGACTCTGGGATGCAATGTCGGGAGATCTCCCGGAAGGCTTTAGGCAGGCGGATCTCACTGCACTAGCAAGTCGCTTTGAATTTGTCCTGCAAAACCATATTGGCTTGCTGCTTAAGCTGGGCAAGCAAGATGCCACCGCGGGCAATAGCCAAGAGATACCGAACAACCCTCTGGATATTAAGACCCTGCGAGGTTCCGTGGCTTCATGGATCCCGGCACAGCATGTGGCAACCCTTTACAGGTCTGGCTATGAATCTGTCGGCGCCGACGAGGTCGGTATTCAGCGCTTAAAAGCGGATGTTGACGCAGCCACAGAGATACTCTATTCCCGCACCGGCCTTACGATCAAGCAGCCCTTCTCAGAAAAACTCTTCACCGCAACTGCGGCCGCCCAGCCGAGTGCCGATAAACTGATAGCCTCCGATGAAAACCCTGAGGGTTCTGAAGAGCTGGTATAGATAGAGTTGGTTTAGAAACAGCTGCTCAAGACTCTTATTTGGTCACTGAAATAAACGGATAGACGACGATCGACGGTGCTGGCTCAGGTTCCACCTCTACCGGCTTGCCCTCTGCCCGGCGCGCTTCTTCTAGTGCAACCTGACGCTGTAGCACCTCGAGATAATTCTCTCGCTCAAGGGCGATCAATGCCTCAACATCGGCGTTAAGCTGTTTGACGTTGTCGACCTGGCCCTCCAGTGATTTCATCTGCCTACCCAGAGCGCCGACAGATTTTGACAGTGTCGACACAATCGTCCCCTGCCCTTCCAAGTCTTTGCCCAAGCTGGTCACCTGAGCAACAATCTGATCGGTTTTTAGGCCCACCTGCTGGGCAGCCATATCCGGCACTTCGGTGGCCAGTGAGCGCGCCGATACCTCGGTGCGTGACACCGCTTCAATCAGGAGCATTTGGCGCTCGCTAAACTGGGCCTGGGTGGTGGACAATTTATTCATTGAGAAGCGCAGCTGCTCAAAAGTTTCCAGAGCGCTGTTCATCTGCACAACACGTTTGCTCACCGCCACTAGCATGGAATCTACCTGAGTTACTCGGGAGGCCAGCTGAAAGGCAATAAAGCTATAGAGAAAAACTGAAATAACCAGCGCCGAGATTGCACCGATCATTACCCGGCTGGCAAGCACCGCGCTTTTTTCACTGGCGGCGTTGAGGGCATTGACTTGCAACTTAACCTGGTTGAGACCTTCTTGCAGGGCAGCGGAGGACTTGAGACTGACTTCGGCAGCACTGTTGGTGGCCTCGGCAATTTCAAGCACGCCAGGGAGCAGCTGTTCTAGGCTCTCAGTGAGATTTTCTGCGGTAGGGCTGTCTGGCTCAGGGCTGTCTGGCTCAGGGCTGTCTAATTCCGAGCTGTCTAATTCCTGGCTCTCTAGTTCTGAGCTCTCTAGTTCTGAGCTCTCTAGTTCAGAACTGTCCAGCTCCAGCGCCGCAGCATCCACGGCAATATCGTTTACGGGCGCATCGCCCACTGTATCTTCAGGTTTTTTGTCACTCATAACAGATCCGATAGTTCTTCTTAATCAGCGAAATTAAGTTTCTTTAACTGTTGAAAGAGATCGGCAGTTTGGCGTTTTACTTTAGCGATGCGATCACAATAAAGACCTTTGTAGGGAGCTCTAGGCGGTTTTTTATCCACTTCAGCTCGATAGGCGGGGTCATCATTAAACGTCGCGAAGCGAATGCGCTCAATGGGTTCTGCGGCGGGAACAAAAACCACATTGGCTGCCTCCACCGTCGCGGGATTAGGGTTTGGCTCAACGGCGATCTGGCCAACCGAGCCGTCCCGAGAAAATAATTCACCCTCAGCAGTATCTGTCATATTTAACGCCTCAAAATGGCCTGCAACTGGGCAGCACCGCGGATCCAATAGTCATCGGCAACAGGGCTATTCTGGGTAAACAGTGCCGCCGCAGAGCGCGAGTCAAAAGGGCCTGAAATCACTGCGTAGGCATTGTTTTGGCTGAGCCGCACTGGCACCACATTTGCACCGCCTAATGCCGGGTAACGACCTCTATAGCTCTTGGCAGCAAGCTCGCTGCTGAGCACAATATGTTGCACAAAGTAGGCGCTGCGAGGTGCCGAGGCGACAATCTCTGCGGCGCGTTGTAGTGGGCTGGCGGGTGCTGATACTTCAGCCGCCGATGGTTCGGGAACCGGCGTTTCGGTAACCCGCTGTTCAATGACAGGCTCTTCAGTGACAGGCTCTTTAATTAAAGCCTCTTCAACTGGAACTGCATCCGCCGGAGACTGGTCTGTGCTTTCAATTCTTACCTTGCTCTCACCCTCAATTTCACTCTCGCTTTTAGTTTCAATCTCACTTTCTACCTGGGCCGAAACCAGATCAGCCTGAGCCTTGAGCCGCTTGGTCTCGAGCTCCTCGTCCGTCGGTATGGCAATCAGTTCTCGACTGTAGTTGACCGCGGGCGCAGCAACGTCAGAGGATTGCCGGTCAGGGCGCAAATAATCGGGGTACAGTGAAGAAATAATCAACAGCGACACCGCAATACTAATGGCGATGAGCATTATAATCGGCCAAATTCGCACGCCCTTCTCAGCCCGCTGATCGCCATTTCCGTCACTTTCGGCATTGCCCCCAGCATCCATTTGGTCGCGATCAAGCTCATCACTGGCAGCAACCCCGAGCAACACATCCACATCCAACTCAGGCAAGTTGGGTAGATCAGGGTCGAATTCTTCGTCAAGCTCAGCTTGTTCGCCCCTTTGTTCGTCCTTGCCCACCAGGGCACCCATTCCAGCATCGATCAACAGGGCTTCAGTCTCCGCCTGGTAACCGCGCTCAACGGCGGCATCCAGTAGCGCCCGAGCCTCGTCCACCGCGGGTGCTTTAACCAACCAGCGATGCATTTTTTTGCCGAGAATATGCAGCAGTTTTTCATGTCCGGGCCAACCGGATTTATTGATCACTAACACCAGCCGCGCATTCACTCCTGGGAAATCCGCCAGCAGTCTCACTAACAAAGACCACTGCTCTTCATTGACCATGCGTGCATCATTGACCACTAACAGCCGCACCGGCTGCTCAGGAGCCGGCGGTCGCACTGCTTGCTCCATGGTGATTGCAGTGAGCATGTCGTTAAAACGGGTCAACAGACTCTCGGTGGTGAGGGGCAGAAAAACTTCCAATTGAAAGCGATCTACGTCGCGCATGCGGGTAACCAGCATGCGGCAGTAGTGATCGAGAATGACTTCGTTGGATCCGATAAGGGCAACGCCGAGATCATTTTCGACAATCGCATCGACGGCTTCAGCGAGACATTTTTTATCTTTCACGCGAAAAAATATATCGCCACCGTCAAACCAGCTGTGCAATTCAAATGTCGGTTCTTTTTTGTTGTCTGTCATAAATATTTTCTGCTTTGCTATTTCCTAGTGCTTTTGAGTGCTTTTTGCGATCAAAAAAATCTGCAAAAACTTAACGGCTGAGACTGCCGTCGGGATTAAAACGCATGTCGTCCGGCACATCGGGATTCGGTTTTTTCGCCATCTCGGCACCGCGCTCAAAGCTGTTTAAATTGAAGATGTAGGCTATCACCTGAGCCACCGCATAGTACAGAGATTCTGGTACGGTCTGATTAATCTCGGTGGTAAAGAATATTGATCGCGCTAGAACCGGCGACGAGAAAATCGGCACCCCCTCTTCCTTGGCCCGCTCGCGAATCGCTTGGGCCAATAGATCGGCGCCTTTGGCCACCATAATAGGTGCGCCATCTTTCGACGGATCGTAACTTAGGGCCACAGCAAAATGTTCTGGGTTGACGATAATCACATCGGCGTCAGCGATCGCCGACATCATCATGCCGCTGGCAATCTCACGCTGCTTGCGGCGAATTTGTGCCTTCACCTCGGGACGTCCCTCGGTGTCTTTCATCTCGTCCTTCACTTCCTGCTTGGTCATTTTCATCTGTTTGTTAAAGGTATACAGCTGATAGGGAATATCGATGGCGGCGGCGACAATCAGGGTTAGGGTCACCAGCACTGTGCCAAAACCGATTATCCGCCCAGCCTCTTGCATAGCCGGCTGTACATCCATAAAACCCAGTTTGATCAAAGATGAAAAGTTTTCACTCACCACCAAATAGAGTACCAGTGCGATCAAGATAAACTTGCTTAATGCCTTGCTCAGATCCACCACCGCCTTCATACCAAACATGCGCTTTAAACCGGACAGGGGATTTAGCTTGCTGGCTTTTGGGGCTATTGATTTAAGCGAAAAGATATAGCCGCCCATGGCACCGGCGGCGGCAAAAGCAATCAGCACCGCCAGGGCAAAAATCGGCACCACCACCATAAAGCTGTCGAAGGCCTGAGTACCAAAGGCCGGCGCTAATAGGGAGTCGTCGAACACTGCCTTGCGGTCAAAGGTAAAACCGGCGGCAAAGACATCCGTTAGGCTAGCGATAAAATAGCCGCCAAAAAGATATAGAAAGAATGCCACCCCGATCATCATGGCAGCCACGGAGAGTTCCTGGGAGCGCGCGACTTTGCCGTCGTCTCGCGCTTTTTCGAGTTTCTTTGCGGTGGGTTCTTCTTCCCGCTCTTCGCCGCTTTCACTCTCTGACATTAGGTCACTCCCAATGCCTGGCCAACAACGTTAAACGACTCTTGCCACAGCCACTGTATGCGATAGCCAATGCTGGTCATTGATGTGGCCAAGAGCACCATGCCAACCAGTATCATCGCCGGAAATCCGACGGCAAAAATATTCAGTGCCGGTGCCGCACGGGTAATGACGCCGACACCAATATTGACAAATAGCAGACTAACCATAATCGGCAGTGCCAGCAACAGGGCGCCGAGAAACATCATGGTACTCCACTGCAGCAGCACCGCCATCAACATATCCGGGGCCAGCATTTGACCAATGGGCAGGGTTTTAAAACTCTCTAATAACAGGCTGATAACCAAGACATGGCCGCCCATTCCCATAAAAATAAGCGTCGAGCAGATAATAAAAAACTGCGAGATCACCGGCACATTACCCATGTTCGGGTCGACCATATTGGCCATACCCAGACCCATGGCGCCGGACACCGCCTGGCCGCCAACCACCAGTGCACCGTTGACAATTTGCAGAATCATGCCCATCACCGTGCCGATCAACACCTGATTAAAAATCTCCCGCAAGCCAGCTGCGGAATAGGGATCAATAATCGGCCAGTCCACCAACGGGTAGACCATTAGGGTTAACAGGGCGGCCAACAGAACACGAATGCGCACGGTGACGGCACGCAGAGAAAAGAACGGTGAGGCGAGTAAAAAAGCGGAGACTCTGATCATTGGCCAGAGCAGGGTGTAAAAACGTTGAACGATTTCTGAGACCAATACGTCCATCAGGTAAACAGCGCGGGGATTCGCTCATAGATGCGGCGAAAGAAGTCGACCATCACGCTAATCTGCCAGCTGCCAAAAACCAATAGCGCAACCACCATAATACCGAGTTTGGGAATAAAGCTCAGGGTCATTTCTTGAATCGAAGTGGCGGCTTGAAAAATACCGACGATAAGACCCACGGCCAGGGCGACGCCGAGCAGTGGCGAGGCCACCATAACAGCAACCCAGAGAGCTTCACGCCCCAAATCAATTACCTGTGCAGCATCCATCGGACTCTCCTAACTGACAGCAAAGCTCGCGGTCAGTGATCCCATAATAAGGGTCCAACCATCGACCAGAACAAATAGCATTAATTTAAACGGCATGGAAATCATCATCGGCGAGAGCATCATCATACCCATGGACATCAGTACACTGGCCACCACCAGATCGATAACCACGAAGGGGATGTAGATCAGAAAGCCGATGGAAAATGCACTCTTTAACTCTGAGGTAATAAAGGCTGGCACCAGAGTTAAGAAAGGCACATCGGCCGGTTCTTTGACGTCAGTGTTGTCAGCAATTTCTAAAAACATGGCGATATCGGACTCGCGAGTTTGGTTGAGCATAAAGGTTCTGATGGGCGCTTCGGCGTTATCCAGTGCCACCTCAAAACTGATCTGCTCTTCAAAATAAGGGGTGATGGCGTCGTCGTAAATGGTGGTTAATACCGGCGTCATAATAAACAAAGTGAGAAATAGCGCCAGTCCCACCAGCACCTGATTGGGCGGTGTCTGAGCTGTACCCAGTGCCTGACGCAACAGGGAGAATACAATAATAATGCGGACAAAAGACGTCATCATTAACAGCAGTGAGGGCAGCAGTGTCAGTACTGACATCAGTGCCAGTAACTGTAGGGTTAAGCTGTACTTGGTGCCGCCGGAACCGTCGTCGATCATATTGACTACCGGCAGACCCACCTGAGCCGCTGCGGGCAGAGCAAAAGATAATCCCAGCAGTGACAGGGCCGCAATTAACAATTTAGTAAAAATATTTTTTGGGGTCAGCATATTATTTTTCATTCCGCTCTGAGCTTCGAGAGGTGCGTTGATCACTAAATTGTTTTATCAGCTGTTGAAACTTTCCCGGATTATGGGTCGCGGGCTCTGGATTATTTTGTTCGGACTCTACAGTTTTATCTGAACCCTCAGCAACTTTTTGCTCCGGCCAATTACCCAACCGGTTGATTCCCTGTGGCGTAACACCGAGTAAAATTTCTTCGTTGTTAATTGTCACCACAATCAGTTTTTGCCGTGGCCCGAGATTCTGTACCTCGCCAATGTGCAGCTTCTTGGTAGAACTTTTAACATTGCTCAGGCCCATCTTTTTTAGCCCAAACAGGGTCGCGGCGAGCAGTACTAGCACCACCGCCAAAGAGGCCATCATCGACAACCATTCATTCCACCCAATCTCAGTCACTGGATAATAACCTTAAAGATTCTTAACGCGATCGGCGGTGGGGATTACGCTGGTAAGGCGCACGCCATAGCGCTCGTTGACCAACACCACTTCACCCTGTGCAACCAGTGTATTGTTCACCAGCAGGTCGAGGGGTTCACCGGCGAGGCGGTCGAGCTCTACTACACTGCCTTGAGTAAGGCGCATCAGGTCGCGAATTTTTAGCGATGTGCGGCCTACCTCAACTGAAATAGTGACCGGAATATTTTGCAGAATATCAGCATTAATTTTATTTTTAAGTCCGTCCAACGGCGCCGAGTCTAGGTCGTCAGTTAGAGGGTCTGTATTGGTTTCAGCCATATTGTTTCTCTCTTTTACTTAACAAAAATTATCTAAAATATTGTTACTTTTATTGCGATGGAGCCAGCGACCGAATAATTCGTGCTGCCACCTGTGAGCCATTGGCGCCAACATCAGCATCGAACACCGGTACCGAATTGACATAGAGACGCGCATGATCGTTCTTGCTGAAATAGACAATGTCGCCTTCGCTCATAGACTCGAATTTTTTCAATGTGGTTTCTATCTGTGCCAGCTCAACAGTGACTTCAAGTTCGGCATCCACCGCCGCAGATCGCAGGTCTGCGCTCCACTCTTTATCTGAGAGATCATCACCATCGCCGGTCTGCACCCGGCTTCGCAGTAAATCACGAATCGGCTTAAGCGCATTGTAGGGATAGACCAAATCAATATTGCCAGAGACGCCGCGGCCAAGCTCAGCGGCAAAACGGCTGACAACAACCAGATCATTTTCGTCGGCAATCTGCGCAAACTGTGGATTAATTTCAGAGCTGATATGTTCACAGCTAATCGCCAGAACCGGTGCCCAGGCTTCTTTTAGTGAGCCGAACAATACATCCAACATAATTTTAATAATGCTGGTTTCTGTGGGTGTAAATAGACGCCCTGGCGGCAACTTGTCAAAGCCGCGACCAAATCCGCCAAAGAAATTATCCAATGCAGCAAATACAATAGAGGGTTCAATCACCGCCATAGAGTAACCGCGCAGTGGATTTAATCTAATCGTATTAACCGACAGCGGTGCTGCCAGATCTCGGACATATTCACCAAATTTCATTATCTGAACATTGGCCATACTGACCTTCGGCGTGGTCCGCAACACTTCTAGCAGACCCAGTCGGAACTGCCGGATAAAGCGCTCGTTAATCATATCTATGGCACCCACATTGACCCCCAGTGAGGAGTCCTCATTGGTCAGGTCGTGGCGCAGCGCATTGATCTCACTGTTGATTCCAGTGTCAGCTTCTATTGAACCGTCGAACAGCCCAGCAGTGAGCGCGTCGAGTTCTTCCTTAGATAATAAATTTTCACTTTCAGCCATTGTGGCCCTCACTGTCGATAGCAGCAGTGTTTGTTTTTAGTCTGTTACTGAACAACAAATTCAGTAAAGTAGACTGCTTCAATACCGCCAAAATCTTCTAGGGATTCGAGCACGGCATTCATTTCAGTTTTTAAACTGGCGGCCAGATTAGTCTGAAAGTCAGCATCGGCAACCTCTGGTTCCGTGATCCGGCGCATGGCCGCAAGCATGGCGAAACGCAGTGGAAATTCATGCTTCTCAATATTATCAATTACTCGGTCATCGTAGTGGGTCATGATCGCGACAGTGGCCTGCATGACCTTTCTCGAATTGGCAATATTGGCAACCAGGGGCTTTGGTAGCTGAAAGTAAGATTGCTCAAAGCGGGTTAATTCTGGGGAGTCCTGCTTGACCTTATCCGGTCCAGAGGCCGCGGCCTCGGCGTCAGCAGCCTCTAGGGCAGCTTCGGCTTCGAGTGCGGCAATCGCCTCCTCAGCGTCGACAGCCTTGTCGGCATTAAAGAAGCCGCTGGCGAAAAGTGTTCCACCAATGGTTAGGCCAATCAAAAGTAAAACACCTACCACGATCAAAATAATTTTTAAGATCGGGCTCTTGGCTTTCTCTTCGCCTTCTAGTTGCTCGTCACTCATTTTCTAATCCTCTTCCGCTTTTATTCTTTTCCACTCACTACTGTGAGGGGGTTTATACCAATATATCTAAACCATCGGCGACTAAGCCCTGGCCTGTTGGTGAGCCGTCACTCTCAATATCCGAGGACTGCCCTGGGGTTAATGCTTCGTCAGCTTTATCCGAGGCTGTCGGCTTTCCGTCAGATGCGCCTTGATTTGCCGCGCCTAGATCCATATAAGCAGTTTCCGTGCCATGTTCTTGAAATGCCTCTCGAAGTCTTGGCATTCCTTCGTTAATCAAATCTCTGGTTGTGGCGTTGGCGGCAATAAAGCGCGCTTCAAGCTCACCGTTTTTCATCTCTAACTGCACTTCTACACGCCCTAATGTCTTGGGGTGCAGCTCCATTTCAACATGCCAAGAGCCGCGCTGGATTTGAGCGGTAAGGCGCTTGCCCAGTGCATCCGTCAACTGACGAGAGAGCTGGCTGAAATCATCATGCCGACGCAGAGCGTCCTGCCTATGATCTTCGACGGCGGTGTCAGCAGTTGGCTCTGAATTCAGATTGGCCGCTGTGGCCGAGCTCGCGGCCTGACCTTCGTTAAATAATGGCGCCGGGGCCAGGCCCGCAGCAAGCGGCGCCGCTGAGACAATTACCGTCGGGCTGGTAACTGCCGCGACCTTGCTCTGGGCTAAGCTAATGGCTTCGAGTTTGCTTGGCGGCAGCCCCTGGCGTTCGCGGTGTTGCTTGATAAATGCGTCGGCCATATTTGGCCCAAATGTAAGCTTACCGGCGTCCGGCTGTTCACTCTGGGCTCCAGGGGCAATAGCCTGGGCTGGAAGTTTAGCATCTGTGATGATCGAATTAGGCTTTATAGGCAGTGTATTAATAGTATTGGTGATTTCTGGCGCTGGGTTTTTAAGCGCTGCCGATGCTTCGCCAGCTATTGCGGTTGTTTTTTTCTGAGTGCCGGCTATTTGCTGAGGGCTGTGTATGTGCTGAGGGCTCTTTATAAGCTGAAGGCTCTTTACAAGCTGAGGGCTCTCTATTTGCTGAGAGCTCTTTGTAAGCTGAGGGCTCTCTATAGGCTTATGGCTATTTATCCGCTGAAGGCTCTCCATCTGTAGCGGGCTCCCTAGAGCCTTAGAGCTGTTTTTAGGCTCTAGGCTCTGGGTTATCTGCAATCGCTGCTGGTCGCTGAGAAATTTATCCGCTGGGAGGGCGAGCTTGGGTTCTGCTGTGACCACGGGAATTGCAGCCGCGGTTTTATCCGTTAAGGCTGAAGCCTGAATGGGCGCTTTAATAGCACTGGATTGGCCAAGGCTTTGCAGCGGAATATTGACAGCCGCCGGATCAGTAATTATCGCCGGGCTGTCATTGGCTGCGCCCTGCTCTCTATTTAGTTCTTTATTTAGTGATGTATTTTCACCTACGCCGATTTTTCCCCTCAGGTTCCCCGCAAGCAGGCCAAGCGCGGTGGGATCCATACCCTGAGACTGAGCAAAGGCGATCAGGCCGTCGTCGGTGGGTTCGGCTCCGCCAATAATCAAAGTGGTGCCGCCTTTAAGCGTGCGGCTCTGGAGCAATGCTTGGGGACTGGTCTCACTGGCCTGGAGTTTCGGCGGCTGCGAAGGTGGCATTGCATTGCCACTTTTGGCCGCTTTAAGCCTTGCCGCTGCCTCATCCATCAGTGCTGAGAAGGGGTCTGATTTAGCGGCTGGATCGGCTTTTATATTTTCCTGTCCGTGCACTGCAGGGCCTGTGGGACCTGTTGTTGGGGCCTTAGCAATATCCAGCATAATGTTTTTTGAGTCGAGCATCTTCGGTGGTTTATCCTGTCCAAATCATAGTTAGCAATAGTATTTGCAAGACTGATGCCAATAGTTCAGGTAGGTATACCGGGAGGCTAAGAGGAGTGGGTAATAGTGAGATTCAACGCCGGCACTCAGCGGTGTTAACGCGCTAGGATTCGAATCCGGATTGAGTAGCGCTCTAGGATGCTCGGGGGCGGAAGTTGTGCTGCTGGATCGCCTGGGCGTCGAGACTGCGAGTCTCTCGGGAATCGGTTTCGCGCTGCTGCTTCTCTTCGGCACGGGTGGCAAGATGATCGACTTTCATGCGCTCGCGCTCGGCGCTAACTAACACCTGACGGGCCAGCTGGCACTCGATCTCAATACGCTGCTGCTCGTATTTGGCTCGGGTTTTAAGGGTCTGAAGCTGAGTAATAAAATGACGATAATTGTTCACTTCGGTGGCACTGTGATCGCGCTGCTGCACGGCGTGGAGTTGCTGGTTGTAGTCCAGTAACAGGGCGCCTACCTTCTCTTCCTGGAGCAGGGCATTTTCACGGCGGCGGTTGACCTCACCGAGGCTTAGGCGCGCGTCACGCAGTGTGCGCTCGGCTTTGGCGAGTAGCGCTGACCAGACTGTTTTCATTTTTGCCCCTGAGCGGTTAGTTGCATGATGATTGCCTGACTCTGATGCAGAGGCACGGATTCGTCACTGCCCTGACGCAAAATCGCTTCCATGCCAGGACGCAGGCGAATGGCTTCGTCGAGATCTGGATTGGTGCCCGCTTCATAGGCGCCCACCTGAATCAGGTCTTCATTTTGTTGATAGAGAGTCCAGAGGCGACGGAAGCGGTTGGCGGCTTTCAAGACCATGGGATCCACTAAATTGGGCATCACTCGGGAGATGGAGCCGGATAAATCAATCGCCGGATAATGGGCGGCATCTGCCAGGGAGCGAGACAGCAGCACCTGCCCGTCGAGGGAGGCTCTGGCAATATCCACAATCGGGTCGCTGCGGTCATCGCCTTCGGCGAGCACGGTATAAATAGCGGTAATAGAACCATGACCTTTGCGGCCAACACCGGTGCGCTCAATTAAACGCGGCAACATGGCAAACACCGAGGGCGGATAGCCCTTGGCCGTGGGTGGTTCGCCAATCGCCAAACCAATCTCACGCTGGGCATGGGCCACGCGGGTGAGACTGTCACAGAGCATCAGCACATTTTTGCCGCGGTCGCGAAAGTACTCGGCAATCAGGTGGGTTAAATAGGTCGCTTTTAGGCGCAGTACCGGAGAGATATTGGCTGGTGCCGCCACTACCACGGATTTGGCCAGCCCCTCTTCGCCTAGGGTGTGCTGAATAAATTCTTGTACTTCCCGGCCACGCTCGCCGATCAGACCGATGACTACAACGTCGGCTTCGGTGTTGCGGGTCAACATGCCCAGGAGCACACTTTTGCCGACACCGGAGCCCGCCACTAGGCCGATGCGCTGGCCCTGTCCCAGGGTCAGGCAGGTGTTGATGGCTTTGATGCCGGTGTCGAGAATTTTATTGATCGGCCCCCTTTCCATGGGGTTAATAGCCAGACCTTCGAGGCCCAGCTGGTCGCTGTAGGCGATGGGGCCGCCATCGTCCAGAGGCTGTCCGAGGCCGTCTATAACCCGGCCTAACATGGCGTCACCCAGAGAGGCTTTGGCATGGCGCGAGACTACCCAGACCCGAGCGCCCGGACCTATGCCACCCGGCTCTGAAAAGGGCATTAAATAGAGGGTATCGTCATTAAAGCCCACCACTTCGGCATCCACTACGGTGCCCATATCGATATTTTCGACTCGGCAATGAGCGCCTAAAGGCGCAATAATACCCTTGGCTTCAAGGGTTAAACCGACCACCCGAACAAGCTTGCCGCTGAGAATCGGCTCGGCAACTTTGAGCTCGGCAATCTGACTGTCGATGGCGGCGGCAAAATCAAGCATCGGGGATCTCTTCGTCGATGGCTGGATCTATCAGGCTGTCATCAACGGCGCTTTCTATAACGGAAGTCTCAATATCCGAGCTATCAATATCCGAGGCATCAACAACCGAGCCGTCAGTTACCGAGCTATCAATTACCGAGCTATCAATAACAGGCTTATCAAACTCTTCCTCGGCGCTACCGCTGTTGACAGCTTGTCTCTGCCTCAGGGTCGACTTGGGTGCTGACCTATGCTCCGGCAGGCCCAGCAGTTTTTCGCTGAGGCCCGACAGGCGGGTTTCAATGAGATCTTCAACGGCACTGTCATCCATGGTTATTTTGACACTGCCCTGACTTAATTTGGGGTCGACACGTAGCCTTAGGTTTTCCAGGTCGCTGCTGAGGTGGGCGGTAAATTGCCGATGGTCAGCGGCGCTGAGGCTGACCACTATGGGGCCCTCCCCCTGCTGTTCAATATCTTTTATGGCTTCTTCAAGCAGCCGCTCAATGACCGCGGTGGACTGGGTCAGCTCTCCGCGAACTAGCTGCTCGGCCAGATGCAGGGCAAGCTTTTTTAACGGTTGGTAGAAATCATTGCCTGAAGACTGGGCACTGCGCAGGGTGTCGGTGAAGGCAATAAAATCATCACGGGCGCTGGCCCATTTGCCCTCGGCTTCGGTCATGGCCTTTTGGTAACCCTCTTCGAAACTTTCGCTGCGGGCAACATCCAGTGCCAACTGATCAAATGAGGGGACGGCGGGCTCGATGTCTTCGACTACAGGTTCGGCATTCTCTTCTGGGGAGGCCGCCTGTTCAGCAAGGGCGGCTTCATCCAGGGCGTCTTCGGAAACTGATTCATCTTCAACACCCTCAACACTCCCAGCACTGCCTAGGACTTTTGGTGTCCAGAGTTGAAATTCAGGATTGGGCTCGCCCTCATCTGGCTGCGCCCATTCCGCGGCGGCGAAAGCCTTGGCTTTGCGACCGGCGCTAATGAGTTCGTTGAGACGCCAGCTCACAGATGAGTCCGATTTAGACAAAGTCATCCCCTCGGCCAGCAAGCACTAGCTCGCCTTTATCGGATAGGACTCGGGCAAGACGCATAATAGTCTTCTGGGCATCTTCGACATCGGTAATTCTGATCGGGCCTTTGGCTTCCATATCGTCGAGGAACATAATCCGCGCACGCTGGGACATATTGTCGAGGAATTTCTCTCGAACCTCTTCGTCGGCTCCCTTGAGGGCGGTCATCAAGAGATCGGTTTCGACGCTGCGCATCAATACCTGAATCGCGCGGTTGTCGACGCCAGCCAGATTGTCAAAGGTGAACATGCTGTCCTGAATCTTCAGGGCCAGCTCTTCATCGAGGCTCGAGACGCCGCTCATAATGGCGGTTTCCAGATTGACCTTGGTGAAGTTCATAATTTTTGCTGCGGTGGAAACGCCGCCAAAACTTGAGGATTTCGCCGATGAGCTGGAGCTAAACTGCTGCGTCATAATGCCCTCCAGTTCATCCATTGCCGATGGCTGCACGGTTTCTAAACTGGCCACACGCTGCATAATTTCGGCGCGATTTTCCGGCGGCAAGAAGTTGAGCACGTCGGCAGCAACATCGTATTCCAGTACCGAGAGAATAATCGCCACGACCTGCGGGTGCTCTTCGTGGATCATATCGCCAATAGAACGGGCGTCCATCCAGCGCAGAATTTCCAGACCTTTGCTCGAGGAGCCGGGCATGATGCGGCCCAATACGGTAGCGGCTTTGTCTTCACCGAGGGCGCGATTGAGCACTTTCTCAACATAGTCGCCAGTGCCAAGACCCAAGCTGGTCTGCTGCTTGATGGTGACAACAAAGTCGTCGAGGACGATATTCACGGCTTCCTGGCTGAGGTCGGCAACACCGACCATCGCTGAACCCAGGGCCTGAACTTCGCGAGGGGTTAGGTAGCGAATAATGTCCGCCGCCTGCTGTTCGCCGAGCAGCAACATAATCACTGCCGAGCGATCGGTACTGGTCATGCGATCTAGCTCGCCTTGCAGCGCCTCGGATATGGGCACGGGGGCTGCGGCTGCATCTTTTGTTTGGGGGTCTGCCATTTTATCTCTCCTCGCCGAGTTATATTGGGCGAATCATTTTCTTCAGTACGTTGGCAACGCGGCCGGAATCTTCGGCCACTAGCAGGCGCACCAGCGCCACTTTGTCGTCGTAGGTATTTGCCGTATCCAGCATCTCTGCGGATATGGTAGATTTTTTCGGCTTCAGCTTGGCTTTGATATCTTCCAGGGACTCGCCGTCGCCCATTTCAATCAGACGCAACTCTTGGTCGTTAAGCTCACCGTCTTTGTTGCTGTCTGGCGCATCTTCAGCGAGGCTCTCGTCCACGGCGGGCAAGTAGGCCTTGATCACTGGGCGAACCACACCAAAGAGGATAAATAGGAAGACTGTGGCGGCGCCGAGAGTTTTTAGGGCGCCGATGGTCTCGGTATTCTCGTACCAGACATTATCTGATTCAAAGGGCACCGGCTTTTCGAATTTGGCCGAGACAATAGTCACCACATCGCCGCGGTTGCCGTCGTAACCGACCACGCCTTTAACCAGATCGGTGAAGCGTTCGAGCTCAAGGTCAGAAAATCCCTCGGCAACCTCAACACTATTGGCGTCGCCGTTTTCGTCGAGGCTCGATTGGGCTGTGGGTTCATTGATCACCACCGCCACAGAGATGCGGTCAACATTGCCGCCCTGACGTTTGACATGGCGAACAGTGCGATCCATTTCGTAATTTCGGGTGGTGGTGCTGCTTGAGGTGCGCATGCCTGTGCCACTTTCGCTGGAGTCCAGCTGACCGTTGACGATGGTGGTTGGCTGGGCTGGCACGGTGTTGGTGGTGGCGCCGGGGATGCCCTCGGCGAGCTGGGTTCCGTCCTGATCTAAGGAGAGCACTTCCGAGCGGGCCTTGGGGCCGTTGTTATTGCCGTCGTACTCTTCGTAGGTGGATTCTTCTTCGGTGTAATCAATCTGGATATCCACTTCGGCACGCACATTGCCCATGCCTACAACCGGCATTAGCAGTGCGTCGATACGATTGCGGTAGGTCTCTTCAAGACGCTGCTTGTGTTCCATTTGCGCAGAGTTAAGTTGCATGGAGGCAAAGTTATTGGCGTCAGTCAGCAACTTGCCGCGCTGGTCCACTACCACTACATCTTCGGCTGCCAGATAGGGAATGCTTGAAGAGACCATATGAGTGATGGCTTCAACCTGAGACCGAGAAACCTGCCTGCCGGGATAGGGTGAGACCACAACCGAGGCTTTGGCCGGTGTTCGATTGCGCACGAATACGCTCTGCTTGGGGGAGGCTAAATGCACGCGCGCCGCACGGATGGTGTTGATCTGCGTAACACTGCGGGCCAGTTCTTGCTCCATGGCCGAGACGTAGCGAACCTGCTCCATAAACTGGCTTGAGGTCATCGAGGCTTGGTCGGTGAGACCACTGATGCCACCAGTGGTGCCCTCCTGAGGCAGTCCTCTTGAGGCAAGGAAAATTCGCGCTTCGTGATAGCGTGCGTCGGGGACTTTTAGGTCGCCAGTGGCGCTGTCGATACGGGCGTTAAAGTTGGCTCCGGAGAGGGCTTCGAAGGCCATCTGTCGATCTGACTCAGAGAGTCCGGGATAGACTGCGCGGTAGGTCGGATCCTGCATCCAGGAGTAAGCGATAAGGAACACCGCGACACTTAGGAAGGCAATAATCGCCGGCATCGCTTTGCGGACTGCAGGCTGTGCCATGATCTCAGTGACATTGGGCAAGCTGGCGCTGGTATTGGCTGGCGCTTGATTGGCGGGCACCTGAGCCGGTCCAGCCGAAGTCTGTCCAGCCTGGGCTAGTGCGCCTGGAGCGCCGGCTACTGTCGGCGCCATATTTTGAGTTGTGGTTGCTGCTGTGGTTGCCATTGCTTATATCTCTTTATGCGTTCTTTAAACGGGCATGTTCATAATGTCTTCGTAGGCTTTGAGCACTTTGTTGCGTATCTGCAACGTTGCTTCAAAGGCCAGAGACGACTTCTGCATATTCATCACGACATCTGTGAGGGGCATATCTTCGCCTCGCTCATAGGCCGCGCGCGACGCTTTCGAGGTCATCTGTGCGCTGTTCACTTCATTTAGCGCGCCTTTCACCGCGTCGGCAAAACCACCGGCGTTGGCGGACTGGTTGTCGACTCGCTCAGAGGCAGAGAGATTCACTCCCTGAGCGGCCTGAGCTTGGTACTGGCGAATCTGACTTAATAGGGATTCGACGTTACCGGCATTGACTGGACTGACCATGACTATTTCCTCTAACGCGCGTAAGCACGGGTAACATTAATACCCTGCTCGCGCAGTCTCTGTAATTTGTGGCGCAGTGTTCGCGGGCTGATGCCCAACTGCTCGGCGGCGTGCTCTCGTGTTCTGGAGCCATTTAGGGCACCCATAATCGCTTGCCATTCACTGTGTTTGACGGTTTCCATTAAACCCTCAGGGCTGGCCTCGACAAGCGACCGCTGGCTGTGGCTATCGGCAACTGGAGCAACAGCGGGAGAAGGTGCAAAGCGAATGTCCTGACTCGGGCGACGCTCAAAATTGTCGGCCAATTGAATATCGTCAAACAGTAAATGCTGTACATCGATGGCCGCGCCGTTGGCCAAGACCATGCCGCGCACCAGTACATTTTGTAGTTCTCGCACATTGCCGGGCCAGCGATAGCTTTCCAAACTCAGTTGGGCGGCGCGGGTTAGGCGCAGTGTTTGACTGTCGCCGCCCTGCTGGCTTAAAAACTGCTCGGCGAGGGGCAGAATATCTTTCGGCCGTTCGCTCAGGGAGGGAATGGCTAATTTAAAGGCGGTTAAACGAAAGTAGAGATCTTCTCTAAAGGTCTGTTGCGCAATCGCCGCTTTAAGGTCGCGGTTGGTGGCAGCTATAACACGAATATCGAGGTCGATGGATTTTTGTCCGCCGAGCCTGACCACTGAGCGCTCCTGTAAAATACGCAGTAGCTTGGCCTGGAGGTGAAATGACATTTCACCGATTTCGTCGAGGAACACGGTGCCGCCCTGAGCCTGCTCAAATAGCCCCGGCTGTACTTTAGAGGCGCCGGTAAATGAGCCTTTCTCGTGGCCGAACAACATATCTTCAATTAAATTTTCTGGCATTGCCGCGCAGTTAAAGGCGACAAAGGGGCCCTCGTGGCGGGCTGAGGCATCGTGGAGAATTCGCGCCAAGACTTCCTTGCCGGCTCCTGTGGGGCCTGTGACCAATACGGTTACATCCACTTGGGCAACCCGTTCGGCGAGGGCGAGCAAATTGCGGCTCACCGGATCGGCGAACACAAAGGCTGGCTGAGACATGGTTTTCACCGGCTGGCACTGAGCCAGTTCGAGTATTTCTGACCACTGGGCTGCATCTAAGGGGCCGGTTGAAATAACGCTCAGGGCGCCCTCGCGCATGGCGCGGATACCCAGCTCGAAGTTACTCCGTTCAACCCGGACAATAATCGGCGCCCCACTATTGGCTGCGCCCAGACGCGACTGCACCTGCTTAAGCTTCTGCGTGGTTTGGCTCAGGGTGACGACAACCAGTTGCGCACGGCTCAGGGCGGCCTCTTCTGAGTCGCTATCCTCGACCTGATTTATGGCCAATCCCTGCTCGGCAAACCACATCACCTCGGTGGGCGATAGTGATCGATTCGAATCGAACCAAAGAACATCAATCATTTTGTGATCAGTCACGGTTGCTTACCTTTCCCCAATAAAACGCGTTGATTTATTTTTAGCTGCTGCGTGCTATGGAGCTAGCAATTTACGTGCCAAGTAAACTTTTGCAATTAATACAATGACTTAGGGAAAGAGTGGCAAGAAAGCGTCAGCTTATTGCCAGTGGCAAACAGTCGGCAATTTGACACCACTTCAAGACCGGGTGGTGCTGGCTGCGGCAAGACTTTGCCGCACTCTTTCTAGTGAGGGCTCTATTGGAGGGCTCTATTGGAGAGCTTTTCTGGAGGGCTATTTAGGCGCTGTCGGCAAGGCCATGTTTATTGATCTTTTCAATCAATGTGGTGCGCTGTAGATTGAGCATGCGGGCGGTTTTCGACACATTGCCGTCGGCGTTGTTCAGGGCGTGACGGATCAGATTGCGCTCTATATCCAGCAGGTGCTGTTTCAGTTGCAAGCCCTCTTCGGGAAACGCACCGCCCCCTTGAGCCAACAAAATAGTCTGCTCAACGTCGTGGTTGAGTTGAGCATCTTTGATACGGTCTAGGCTTTCAGCTTCCGAAGCACCGCTCATAATGGCGGCGACTATGTCGGTGCTGTCTATCTCAGTGCCCGAAATTCCAAAGCCCGTAACCCCAGGGCTTTTGACTTCAGCACCCGCCTGGGACCAACTGTCCAGGGCACGAATGCCTGGCGGCACCATGCTCGGTATCACTTTGCGCAGATCCACTTCCTGACCCGGATAGAGTGCGGAATAGCGGTCGACCAAGTTGGCTAACTCACGGACATTGCCGGGCCAGCCGTAATCCAAAAACAGCTGCATAGAAGAGGGATGTAATCTAATCGGTTTTTTGCCATCCGCTGCATGCTGTTTGGCGAAGTGCTCAAACAACACCGGCAGATCATCGACTCGCTCGCTGAGGGCTTTAATTTCGATGGGCATAACATTGAGACGATAGTAGAGATCTTCGCGGAACAGTGACTTCTCCATCAGCCCAACGATATCTTTATGGGTTGCGGCTAGCACGCGCACATCAATCGGGGTCGACAGTAGCGAGCCCACCGGATCAATCTGCCGCTCTTGCAGCACGCGCAATAATTTAACCTGTAGGTCGATCGGCATATCGCCAATCTCATCTAAAAATAAGGTGCCTTTGTTGGCCAGCTCAAAGCGCCCTTTGCGATCGGCGATGGCGCCGGTGAACGACCCTTTGCGGTGACCAAATAATTCACTTTCCAACAAGTCCCGGGGAATGGCGCCACAGTTGACCGGAATAAAAGGGCCGCTGGCGCGATTGGAGGACTCGTGCAAAGCACGGGCAACCAGTTCTTTACCGGTGCCGCTATCACCCAGAATCAATACCGTAGATTCGCTCGGACCAACCATTTCGATAAGCGTGCGCAGCTCTTCGATGGCGATGCTCTGGCCGATAATTTTTTGCGAACTGGTCAAAAAATAATGTCTCGTATGGTTGTCATTAGCCTGCTTGAAGTGATGCTTGGTCCTCACTGACCTGAAGCTTAACCTTATGCGCGAGCGGTATACTAAGCCTAGCGGCACAACCAAGCAACAGTGAAATAAGCTTTATATAAAGCACCTAATACGATTCTCTAAGTATTTTATGCTCTGTATCGGGCGTGGAATTTTTGACCAAGCCGCCACTACTGGATAAGCTGTGGCGCAGAATAGTCAGCAGCACCAACACTGGGGGAGTGGCAATAGCATGCAGAAAGTACGCGATGCTTTAATTGAAGTGATTATTATTATTTTGATCGGTGGCCTAATTGGCGCAGTGCTCGCCGTGGTCTCCAATCTGTTTGTGATCGGCGTGCAATGGTTTGGCCAACAGCGGGAAGCCAGCGAAATGCTGTCGCTGACCATTGCTGGTGACACAGTCTCCTTTTCCAGTGTGATCTTTTTATGGGCCGCTGCCGCCGTGGTGGTGGTATTGAAAACCGGTCTCGGTATTGCCCGCTGGACGGGCCCGGCAGACTCTACCTATGCCGCTCAGCAGGTGAATGAGCCCCTGGATATCAAGACTGGTCTCGCCTCGACCCTGGCGGCTTTTGCTTCAGCCAGCGGTGGCGGTTCCGTGGGCCAGTACGGGCCGATTGTGCACTTTGGTGCCACTATGGGGATCTGGGTTAAACGCTTTATCTCCAGTCGCCTGTCCCATGAAATCTATTTGGGTTGCGGTGTTGCGGCGGCGATTTCTGCCGGGTTTAATGCGCCCATCGCCGGGGTTATTTTTGCCCATGAGGCGATCCTTAGACACTTCTCTGTGAGGGCGATTGCACCGATTACCGTGGCCTCAGTCTCGGCCAGCGCACTGGGAAATCAATGGTTTCCCCAGACCACCACCTTCGAAATTAGCTCAGTATTACCACCCCTGGCAGAAGTAGTGCCAGTGTTAGTCATGTTGGCCCCGGCCTTTGCCCTGGTGGCCATCTGCTTTATGGCGGCGCTGCGCTACTCGGCGCAAACTGCCGAGAGAATGAATACTTCACCGCTGTTGTTGCCGTTTTTTGCGGCGACCATTTGTGGCCTGGTAGGTGTCTGGATTCCACAGATTCTCGGTCTCGGCATTTCCAGTATCAATGAGATGATCGCCGGGGAGTTTACCCTCGGGCTGCTGCTCATGATGCTGGTAGCCAAGCTGTTGATGACCGCGCTCTGTATTGGTTTCGGTCTGTTTGGCGGGGTCTTCTCCCCCTCTCTGTTTATCGGTGTTGCTGCCGGTGCGGTGGCCGGTGAGCTATTGATCCTGTTTGGCTTTGCCGATATCGCCAGCATTATTAGTGTCGCCGGTATGGCGGCGGTGAGTTCCGCGGTGATCGGCGCGCCGGTGGCGGCGGTGCTGATTATTCTCGAGCTGACTCAGTCCTATGAATATGCAGTGGCGGCCATGATTGCGGTGATGGTCTGCAATCTGCTCACCAACCGCCTGTTTGGCAATTCGTTTTTTGATCGACAGCTGCTGGATCGCGGTATAGATCTGAGCAAGGGTCGCGAGGCCATAGCCCTCAACCAGCAGGTTGTCGGCCCCTTTGCCAGTCAGGACTATGTTCGCGCGGCCCCTTCGGTGAGCGGCTCTGAGCTGCGTGAGGAAATGCGAAAGCGCGGGCACACGGAAGCCTACATTGTCAAAGACGACGGGCAGTTCTTCGGCAAGGTTTCTATTTATGAAGTGATTGAAGCTGCCGATAGTAGTATTAATGATTTTGTCGATACCCGACCGCTGGCACTCTATGTGGACGATAGCCTAGCCGACGCCATGATTAAGGTGAGCCAGTTTGTCGGTGAAAGTCTGCCGGTGCTAGATACTGCCAGCGGTGAGCTTCAGGGTAGTCTCGCAGAGGGCGAGCTATTTCAGGCGGTGATCGATGTACAGAATCAGGCCCGCGGTCTTGAACGAGCCTAAACCTTTGTTGAATACACTTTTTTAACCTTAGAACTACTGAGCAACATCCCCTATGAAACAGTTACAACTTGTCCTTTTATGCTTCGCTCTAATTAGTAGTTCGGCGCTCGCTGGCCCCTTTGAAGCGGGACTCAGCGCGCTCGATCGCGCCCACTATGCCACCGCCATGCGCGCCTGGCTGAAGCTGGCCAATGAGGGTGCTGCGGAGGCGCAAAATAATGTCGGTCACCTCTATGAGCAGGGTTTTGGTGTCTCGCAAAATTATACTGAGGCCATGAGCTGGTATCGCCAGGCCGCGGATCAGGGGCTCGCCGAGGCTCAGCACAATATGGGTATGCTCTATTACCACGGCTATGGGGTCGCTGAGAACCAGCGTGCCGCGGCGAAATGGTTTAAGCGTGCGGCGCTGCAAGAGCTGGTGGATTCGGAGTATATGCTGGGGCTCGCCTATCACGAGGGCAAAGGTGTTGAGCTGAATTATCAGCTGGCCAAACACTGGTTTAAAAAGGGCGCGCTAAAGGCCTATGGCAATGCCCAGTTTATGTATGCCTTTATGTTGCAGGCGGGCGCCACTGAAAAGCCAAAGCCTTTTGAGGCTTTGGTCTGGAGTGAGGTGGCACGGCTCAATGGCCAGGGGGCCACATCGGATATAGCGGACATTGCTAAGCTCAAGCTGGAAGATGAAGAGGTTGTCGAAGCCGAGACGGCAGCCCTGCGCTGTGTCGAAAGCGGCTATGGTGACTGCCCCTAATTGGCTCTCTACTTTGCCAAATAAAAGGCCACCTAACCGCCCCTCTAATCATAAATGAATGAATATTGTTAAAAACCCCATTTATGATTAAAGAAATCAGCCTAGATCCCGATTCTATTAGTAAGCAGCACGAAATAGACAATCGGAGATAGGCAGCATGGCAATGAACAACAAAGCACGCAACGCATACCACAATGTACATGTGGCGTCCGCGGTTCCCTATGCCGATGGCGTTCAGCTTATTCAAATGTTATTTGATGGCTTGGTGGATACGCTGTCCACTGCCGAGGGCGAGATCAAGCGTAAAAATATTCAGGGCAAGTGCAGCGCATTAAATCGCGCCACGAGCATTCTCTATGGCCTGCAAGACTCTCTGGACTTTAAAAAGGGATCTGACCTGGCACGTAATCTCAGCGACTTATATGAATATATGGTTCGCCGTGTGATGTTTGCCAATCTGCACAACGATATCAATGCGTTGCAGGAAGTGAAGGGTTTGATCAATGAGATTCGCGGCGCATGGAAACTGTTGCCATCACTATTGAAAGAACAGCCTGTGGCCATGGCGTCATAATTGACGCGTTTTTAACAACAGGCTTTTTAACGATAATTTAAAACCCATTCTCCGGTAAAACTGGCAGCTGTATTCTGGACTGCCTCCGCGACTGACCCCCAAGATGACTCCCAAGATGATCCCCAAAATCGTCGAATTCAACTTGTATAGCAGTGTCTATGCACTTGACAGCCTTATTCACTAATGTCATAACTGCGCGCAGTATAAAAATAAAGCGGCATTTCTGTGTCCGAAAATAGCTGAAGGGGGAGTACTTAAAAATGATCTTGAGCCAGCAGAGGGTTATGGCGATCCTCAATAAGAGCAATGGCGGTGACCGCATGAGTCGCGGCTGCGATATGTTTCTGTCGATATTAATTGTGCTTAATTTAGTGGCTGTATGTCTCGAGTCGGTTGAGAGTTTTAATAGCCTCTATCGAACACCTCTGATTATTTTTGAAGCCCTTTCGGTGGGTATATTTTTAATCGAATACTGCCTGCGCATTTGGTCTGTTGCCGCAGACGACGAGAACAAAGCGTCCACCGCAAGTGGTCGGCGGTTTAATTATATCTTTAGCTTTACCGGCATTATCGACCTGCTGGCAATCCTGCCCAGTGTTCTACCCCTGGTGATGGGCGGTGTCGATTTGCGCTGGTTGCGGGTGTTGCGCCTAGTTCGTCTGCTTAAGATTTCACATTACTCTTCTGCCCTTGAAGATCTTTTTTCTGCCATCTATCAAGAGCGCCGTTCGTTTTTTGCTGCCCTCTATCTGATGGGGATTGCGCTATTTTTATCCAGCTCGCTAATGTATCTCGCCGAGTACGATGCCCAGCCGGAAAAATTCGCCTCGATTCCACAGACTATGTGGTGGGCGCTGATTACCCTAACCACTGTTGGCTATGGCGATGTCTATCCGATTACGCCTCTGGGACAGACTATTGGCGCCTTCACCGCGCTACTCGGTGTGTGCACGGTGGCCCTGCTCACTGGTATTGTGGCCTCGGCTTTTTCCAATCAAATGGCTAGCCGTGAGGCTATCTTTGAAGCGGAGATCGCCTCGGCGTTAAGCGATGGTGTGGTGACTGATGATGAGCAGTGCCATATTGAGGAGCTGCGCGAGCAATTTAAGATCACCGAGGAGCATGCTAGGGCGATCTTTGCCTTGATCGAAGAAAAGCGTAATAGCTAGGCAAAGGCTTTTTAGTCGAAAAGCCTCAGGCGCTGTCAACTAGACAAGCTGCTGGCGTGTTCTGTTAGATACCCCGCGGGAAGCTTTTTAGTCGGGACGCCGCCGGCGCTTATTATTGGAGACGCTGCGGCGCGTTAACCCCAGTAAGTGCGGCCACACTAGTCAGCAAGCTTAACTGCCGTCGATAATCACTTCGATGCGGCGGTTTTTGGAGCGCCCTGCTGGAGTGTCGTTGGCCACCAATGGTTTGGTGTCTGCCAGTCCGGTGACCGAGACGCGGCCATCTTCAATGGCTGAGCTATTCAGTAGGTAGTCTGCCACCGCCGCTGAACGGGCCGCGGAGAGATCCCAGTTGGAGCGAAAGCGTTCGCTGAAGGCCATGGGAATGTTATCGGTGTGGCCCTCGATAGTAATCAGACCAGAGCCGTCGCTTATGGATTGACCGACTTTATCCAGTAGCGGTTTGAACGCGGGTTGCAGCTCAGCATAACCGCTGCGAAAGGAGCCCCGCTCCGCCAGACGCACAATAATCTTGTCGCCATCGCGCTCAACTTCCGCTAAGCCCTGAGCAATTTCATTGGATAGGCGCGCGCGGATTTTGGCGTATTGATCGGCAACCGCCTGTTCACCCGCTTCATTGCCGCGACCGCTCAAATCGCCGCTGAGATTGTCTGGGGAGGCCGCTACCACCTGAATTTGGGATTGAACCTGGGCCTGGGCGGAAGCTACCTTTGCATAGATTTCTAGGTCGGTCTGCATCAGTTTTGAGCCTGACTTGGCTTTACTGGCCTCGCCCTGTGTGCCGGTTTCGGCATCGCTTATCACTTCGACGACCAGCTGTTTGTCTTTGATGGTGACGTTGACTTTGCCCTCGGCAATTTCTTTGGCCAGAGTCTTTTTCAAGACTTCTACATCGGCATTGGTATCAAAGTCATTCTTTTTTAGCTTGTCCTTTAATACTGGATCTTCGGGCTGTCGCTCGGCAGTGGTCTGCTCCTGAATCACATCCAAGAGAGTGGGGTCCACCTTGGCGGTGATGTACTGCTTGGCAATAATATTCTCTGCTGTGGGTTGCTCAACCGTGGGAACAATTTTTTGCACACCAAACTTATCGTTCATCGAGCCACTGACTTCTTTGTACTTGGGCACGTTCATATGGGCGAAGGAGAGCAGCAAGACAAAGAACGCCATCAACAGCGTGGCCATATCGGCGAAGGTCGCCATCCAGGCGGGGGCGCCGCTTTTACAGGGCGGGCACTCCTCTTCTTCTGCGGGCTCCTCGGGCGGCGGTGGTGGCTGAGGTGCGACAATTTCCTCAGTGACGGCCACAGCCTCTTCAGCCACTGCATCTTCAGCAATAGGGTCAGCTGGCTTGATCTCTTCGAGTGCTTCAGCCATATCAGTGCGCTCCAGCCATTAGATTAAGAGCCATCGACAATCACCTCAATACGGCGGTTGCGGGCACGGCCAGCGGCGGTGTTATTCGACTCAATCGGTCGGGTGTCGGCAAAGCCGGCCACGGTGATGGCGCCCTGATCGAGCTCGGAGTTTTGAGCAAAAAAGTCGGCGACGGAGGCTGAGCGTGCGGCAGAGAGATCCCAGTTGGAATTAAAGCGCTCGCTAAAGGCCACGGGAATATTGTCGGTATGGCCTTCGACCCGCACTTTGCCACTGGAGGCTGAAAGAGAGTTGCCAACGCGGGTCAGCAGTCCGGCGAAACCCGGCTGTAAGTTGGCGCTGCCAGAGACAAATGAGCCCTGACTGGCAAGACGAACAAGAATTTTGTCGCCGTCCCGCTCTACTTCCGCAAGTCCGTTTTGAATATCGGCGGCCAGGGACAGACGTATCTGTTGATACTGATCATCGGCATCCTGTCGTCGCTGATTGGCACTACCACCCGATGATTGGCTGCTGTCGCTGTCTGACTGGGCGCCGCCGCGCTGTTCTCCCGAGGCCAGCTGCTGTTTGCGCACTTCAATTTCGGTAGACAGATTGGACTGCAACTCGACCACTTTCGATGCCACCTCAAGAGTCATCTGGCTGACTGGGCCACCGGCGCCCATGCCCGCATCATCTTTGTCTTGGCCACCACTGGAACTGTCTGAGCGCAACTCGACCACGACTTTGTTATCTTCGATTCTGACCGTGACCTGACCCTGCTCGATCTGCTCGGCAAGGGCCGCTTGAACACTGAGGAATTCTTCTTTGGTTTTGAAATCAGCATCTTTTGATTCGGTTTTTTTAACGATAAATTCTTGAGAAATATCTTCCGAGCGCTGTCGTTTTTGGTCGATCACTGTGGGCTCGGCCATGGCTGGTGTGTATTCCTGCTTAACCATGCTGGTGGCGGTGGGAATGGAGATTCTTGGTATTATGCGGGCGACACCAAAAGCGGATCTCAGGGAGCCTGCGATCTGTTTAAATTTGGGCACATTGACTTCGGCAAATGACAGCAGCAGTACAAAGAACGCCATCAGCAGAGTCGCCATATCAGCAAAGGTCGCCATCCAGGATGGCGCCCCGCCCTTGCAGGGCGGACAGTCTTCAGCTGGCGGTGCGGAGGGCTCTTGAACAGCACCGCCCTCCGGGGCTTTATCGAGCTCTTGATCATCTGCCATGGTATGGGTTACGCGGCCGCTAGCTTGGAGCGGGCTTTGGGACCCAGGAAGGAGCCGAGGAAGTCACTCAGGACACGGGGGTTACCGCCGTCCTGAATAAAGAGTATGCCTTCGATAATCAGTTCATTGTTGGCGGCTTCTAAATCCGCTTGGTTCTCTAACTTCATGGCGATCGGCAGACAGATCACGTTGGCTAGAATTGCACCGTACATGGTGGTCAGCAGAGCAACCGCCATGGCCGGGCCAATGGATTTTGGATCGCCCATATTGCCAAGCATCTGCACCAGTCCAATAAGGGTTCCAATCATGCCCATGGCCGGTGCAATTTCACCCCAGGCAGAGAATATTTTTGCACCCCGAGCGTGGCGCTGTTTAGTACTGCTCAACTCTCGATCCAGTGAGCTTTTGATTATCGTCGGGTCGGTGCCATCCACTAACATGGACACCGCTTTGGACATGAAGGGGTTGTCGATTTCCTGACCTTCGAGAGCGATCATGCCGTCTTTGCGGGCAATGGTGGCGAGATCAACAATTTGCTCAATCAAGGCTCCTGGCTCATCGATTTTGTTTTTGAAGGTCTTGCCCATAACGCCCATAGCGCCGAGAAATTCCCCCAGGGAAGAACGGAACATCACAACCATGATCGAGCCGCCGACCACGATGAGCAGTGACGGGGTATCGATAAATGCGGCCATGTCGTCGATGGCCATAAAAATCAAACCGAAGGCGCCGAGCAGGCCAATAATCGTTGCGAGATCCATGAATAGTCCTTACCAATGTCGAAAATTTTAATCGCCCGATTGCGTTTTCAGGCGGCACTAATATTTTTTGCTGCTGTTTCTCGGAGTAATGTCTGCGCCCAAATCACCACTGAAGCGACTTACTCTTTGACTACCCCTATATATCGGCAGCTCTGCCAAAAGGTTGAGGGCTGTTAATAGTAAGTTTAGGGTTAGGGTTTAAATAGGTCCCCCGAGACTAGAGTTATTGCTCTAACTGTCGATAGATAAAGTAGTGGGTGAAAGGAACAAATTACCGCACTAGGATATAGTAAGCTATGCTTATATAGCAGCGTAACTTCATCTTTCACGGATGTCGCGGATCTGCCTGAATTGGAACTGAGAGCTAGAATTGAGAGCTATGACCCAGGGTCTATCTCTTCCCAGATACGAGGAGGCTACATTGTGATGTCGAGACCCAACAAATTGCCTAGCCGCAGAATCTTGACCCTGTTATCCGCCATGACAATGTTATTGCTACTAAACAGCTGTGGTGACTATCGCAGTGCCGAGACCTGCGCCGAGAGTATTCCCCGAGGTGAAAAAGGTCGCTTTGTGGTCAATAACGAAGGCTTCGCCAGAGACAGTGAAAGCGATGTGGTCTGGTATCGCTGCTCCGCGGGTCAGCGCTACTCCAATTTTCGCTGCAAGGGTGAGATACTCTATCTCAACTGGGAAGATGCCATGGACTATGCCGTGGAGTTCTCAGAAAAATCCGGTATCACTTGGCGCCTGCCTACAGACAATGAAATGCAGTCGGTCACCGAAGATTCCTGTGTGGCACCGGCCATGAACCACAATGTGTTTCCAGAGATTGCGGTTTCAAACCACTGGACCTCAAGCAGAACGCTGCATCAGGATGTCTTTCGCTGTGCGGTGAACACCTACAGCGGCCGACTCTCTTGCCGTCAGGCGCGTGCAGTTGCCCAGCCGTTTATGCTGGTGCGCGACGAGTAAGGTACTGGGTTACTTGTGCGGACGTTTTGGCTGAAAGCTTAGGCAACTAGTGCCGTCGATCTGAGCCACCGCCAAGCAGGGCAACATCTTCGATTTAAAACCCATGGCCAGGCAGCCATAGGGGGTTTTCGGCTGGTGAGTTATCTGGAAGTGGCGACAGCCCCAGCAATCAATCTTTGTTTTTTCTGGCGGCATCGATCTTCGGTTTCCAAAATTCATGGTAGGCCTTCCACAGAATGGTGCAGACCAACATCACACCAATTAGCGTGGAAAATATATTGGTTAGATCATATCCCTTGAGGCTGCTGACTTCCGGCCTGATCCACATAATCAGAATAATCGGCACCGCCACCAACAGGTAGATGCGGACTAATCTGCACACGGCGCAGGGCGGCTTTGGCTTTTTCTCCTGCATGATTAAACGCTCCTCTGGGCATTTTAAGAAAACATTAGTCTATCAGCTTTGCACTCTGTGCCGCGATGCGATAACGGGCTACCTGCTGGTCGGGCAAAAAGTAGTTCAGCCCTGTATTGATCGTCAGTTGTTGCCCGGACTGAAGGTCTTTGACCATATTAATGGTTCTGGTTTGACCTGCTGGGCCATTGACCTTGAGGACAATACTGCGCATGGCACGGGGGCTGGTATTCACCACCGTCACCAACAGCGCGCCCTTGCTGCTGACTGCCTGGCTAAAGGCTAAAAAGGTCTGAGGTTGCAGCTGCAAGTTGACCTGCAGAATTTTTTCACGGCTCTGGATGCCCAGCTGGCCGGGAGCCTGAGCGGCCTGCTGAAAATAGCTCTGGGCCTGCTGGTACTGTTTTTGCCCCAGGGCCAACTCCCCAAGATAGTAGCTAGCGGTTGCCGTGGGCAGCAGTTCGTAGCTGCGCTTAAAATCCGCTTCGGCAGCACTTTTGTCGCCCTGCTTGTAGCGCACAACACCGCGGCCTAAGTAAGGGCTGTAGAGGGCGGAGTTTTTGCCGATTGCCGTGGTGTAGGATTTTTCTGCATTGCCCGGCTTCTCGAGCAGAGTCCAGGCCTGACCGCGCAATAGCCAGAACTGTGCTTCGTCCGGCTGTAGGGCCACCGCCCTATCCAGGTGTTTAATGGCTGCACCGGGCTCTTCGTCCGCCAGAGCTTGGGTGGCTAGCTTTTCTGCGGCATAGGCCGGGGCATCACTGGTCAGCTGGGCGATGGCCTGCTGATAGCGCTGTCGATAACGTTTACCCGGGGCAAAGTCTGCGACACGCAGTTTATTCGCGGCGACGCGCTGAGCTGAGGGTGGGTGGCTGGCAAATAGGCCACTGAGAAAATCCGCCTGTCGCGACTTGCTCAGCTCAACAAAGGTCTGCTGTAATTCCACTGCTCCCTGCACCTCATAGCCCGCTTTGGCCATATAAGCCATGCCGTAATAATCGGATTCCAGTTCGTCATCGCGACCATATTTTGCCATCCAGGCGGCGCTGCCCAGTTGCGAGGCCATACCATAGAGCTGCTCGCCAGCCTGCCCCTGAGCGGCCACGCCCACAGCCACCATGCCGATATTGGCCAGGGTGCCCGCAGTCATTTGAGTGGCGCCGTGACGGGCGGCGGCATGCACAATCTCGTGGCCGAGCACCGCGGCCAGCTGTGCCTCGTCGTCGAGTAACACTAGCAGGCCAACGTTAATGGCGATCTTGCCACCCGGTAGAGCCCAGGCGTTGGGTACGCGATTGTTCAGCACAACAAATTCATAGGGTAGGTCTGGGCGATCACTGACCGCGGCGAGCCTGTTGCCGACACCGCGAATATAGGTTTGCAGCGCGGGATCAAGATAGTAGTCACCACCCTGAGATTGACGCGACGGGGAGTAGTTTTTCTCACCTATGGCAACTTCCTGTTGCGGTGAGATAATTGACAGCTGGCTTTTGCCGGTCACTGGGTTAACTGAACAGCCGGTAATGACAAACGCCAATACAACAGCTACTAATCCATTTCGCATTCCCTGTCTCCATCGATTTTGCATAGTATTTCCCCGTCCATGAGATAAAACTGAAACCTATCGGATTTAAAGCGGTGCTAAAAATAGAGCCTCGCGCGCGTCTCGCAAGTTGATATAATAACATCATTAATTCTAGCTAATTTCCACTAAACGGCGCAGTTTACTTATGTTAGTTGTTATATCTCCGGCAAAAAAACTCGATTATTCAAGTTCTATTGAAGCACCTCTGCTGTCACAACCGGCGTTGTTAGATCATGCTGAGGAGCTTTCACAGGGCCTAAAAAAGCTGGCACCTCAGGATGTTTCTAGCTTGATGCACCTTAGCGATAAGCTTGGGGCACTCAATTACGAACGCTTTCAAGAGTGGCAGACACCCTTTAATGGCGATAATGCCCGAGCTGCAGTCTTGGCCTTTAAGGGCGATGTCTATCAGGGTTTGGATGCGGACAATATGAGCGCAGCGGATTTGCACTGGGCTCAGGATCATCTGCGAATTCTCTCAGGGCTCTATGGTGTGCTGCGACCTCTGGATCTGATGCAGGCCTATCGCCTGGAGATGGGCACCAAGTTTGCCAACCCAAGAGGCAAGGATCTCTACCAGTTTTGGGGCGATATTATTACTCAGGAACTGAATCAAGTGGGGTCGTCGGTGCTGGTTAATTTGGCCTCGAATGAATATTTTAAGTCTGTGCGCAAAAAAGATATTACCGCGCGCATTGTGACGCCGGTGTTTATGGACAAGAAAGACGACAAGTACAAAATTATTAGCTTTTATGCCAAAAAAGCGCGGGGCTTGATGAGCCGCTATATTATTCAAAACCGGATCAGCGCAATCGAGCAGATCAATCAGTTCGACACTGATGGCTATGTCTACAATGCCGCCCTCAGCGAAGCGGATGCGCCGGTGTTTTTACGCGGCTAGTTTTACGCGCTAAAATTACGCGGCTAACGTTACAGGTTAATATTGACCCGCTAATAGGTTAGAGGCAACTCGCCTAACTAAACCGCAGCAACCCGATCAGGAGCAGTCGTTATTTTTAAGGATAAACCGTTCTCCCAAGCCTGCGAGAACAATAAGGCGCCTATTTTTCATCTGCTGGCGCCGCTGCTGCGGAGCAAAACCCATCTATTGGAGATCGGTTCTGGAACCGGTCAGCACGCGGTGTGGTTTGCCAACGAGCTGCCCCACTTGATCTGGCAGACCAGTGATCTGATTGAAAATCACTCGGGCATTTTACAGTGGATCAGCGACTATCCCTCGACCAACCTGCGGGCGCCCATCAGCTTAGATGTCGCCGCTGAAGATTGGCCAAATACTGAGTTTGACGCTATCTATACTGCTAATACGGCCCATATTATGGCCTGGCATGAGGTTCAGGCAATGTTCCAGCGGGCCGCCTCAAGCCTTCAAACTAATGGGCTTTTCTGTCTTTACGGGCCGATGAAGTATGCTGGTGAATTTACCTCGGAGAGCAATCGACTGTTTGACCAAAGACTGCGTGAGCAGGTTGCCCACCGTGGTATTCGGGAATTTGACGCGATCAATAAATTGGCCATGGACGCCAATCTAATACTGCTCGACGACCATGATATGCCCGCCAACAACCGGCTGCTGATTTTCGAGAAAATCAGCTGAGATAGAGTGCTTTTCGGGAAAATCGGCTGAGATAACCTGCTTTGGCAAACACTTATCTTAGGGGTTCAACAGATAGTCCCCGGCTAGCCCGATAAAAATAATCATACCCACCCGGTGGTTGCTCAAAAATGCTTTGAAGCAGGCATCGCGATCCCGCCCCCGACTCACCCGATACTGATTGATAAAGTACCCTGCCGCGACGGCGAGCCCTGCAAAGTACATCAGACCACGGCCAAACAGTATTCCTGCAGTCACCATCAGCAGCACCACGGCAAGCTGTAGCAGGCCAATAATCAACAGGTCATAGCGGCCAAACAATATTGCGGTGGATTTGATGCCGATGCGCAGATCATCTTCGCGATCGACCATGGCATAGTAAGTGTCAAAGGCGATAGTCCAACAGACCACGGCGACAAATATAACCCAGAGCTCAGCGGGCAAGCCATTGTTGTGGGCGGCAAAGGCCATCGGCGTGGACCAGGCCCAGGCGATACCCAAGCCCAGCTGAGGCCAGTGGGTAAAGCGCTTTAAAAAGGGATAGAGGGTCGCTGCAGCAGCGCCACCAAAGGCCAGGGTGATGGTTAATGTATTGGTTAACAGTACCAGTATCAGGGCGGTAAACAGCAGTGCAAAAAACAGCGCTAGAGCGGTACTGGCACGGATTTCGCCGGAGGGCAGCGGCCGCAGACGAGTGCGTTCCACATCGCCGTCAACATGGCGGTCGGCGTAATCATTGATCACACAGCCCGCGGCGCGCATAACGATCACCCCAAGGCAAAAAATTATCAGATTGGCAGCGCTGGGCTGGCCGCCACTGGCAAACCATAGCGCCCAGAGGGTGGGCCACAGCAGCAGGTAGGTGCCGATGGGTTTGTCGAGGCGCATCAGGCGCAGCCATCGATTAGCCATTGGGGGCTGGGCAGCTGAGGGCTGAGGAGCTGAGGGATTAGTCATAGGCATGGCTCGTAGTGATGTTGTTAGCAACATCCTGTAATGAAAAGCTTGGTAAAAAGACTTCGCAGACCAGCAGCGGTTTCGCCGACAGCTTAAACACCGATCGACGGCCCCAGGCGCGCTTATCCAGAGGCACCAGCTGTGTTGATAATGGTTGGCCATCAGGCTCGATGCAGGCCCATTGAAAAGGCTCCCGAGTCATGGTCGGATCACTGAATAACAGTGCCCCCAGAGGCCGGCTATCGAGATGGCGCAATTTGCGCAGACGGCCAGTAAGGGTTTGCAGGGGAATAACGCTGCGGGCAAATACCCAGGGTACGCCACCGCCGTACAATAGAACTTCGCGAACTAGAGCCAGGCGGTGCTCAGGTAGTGACAGCGCTCGACGCTCGGAGAGACTCGGGCGCTGTAGTGACTGGCTCAACACTTCGACCTTAAACTGCCCATCACAAGCATGGATCAGCCGCTCGGTAAGCGAGCCGCGGTTCATTAACCAATCCCACCAGAAGGGTGGAACAAAGGTGTTACTAGCTGCCGTTGATTGGCGCCACATAGCCTTATTAGAAAAATGTGTTGGGCTCAAAGAGCGGATAGCTTTAGGGGTTTTTGGCATAGATGTCACGACCGTCGAACTGCCCACGAAAGCGCTTATATTCCCATTGATACTGTTCCGGGGCCAGAGCCACAATGCGGGCCACGTCGTCATTTAGCGCAGTGACTGCGGTCACCTGATCATCGCTGTAAAGATCCTCGTTGACCGGCAAAAAATGCAGCCTCCAACCGCCGGGTTCACGCAGGGCCGTAGCCAATAGGGCTCGACTGTGGGAGCGCTTCAGTAGATTGGTCACCAGAGTCATGGTCGGTACCGGCACACCCATAAAGGGGACTTCGACACCGCCGTTAGCCCCCGGCTTTTGATCCGGCAAGATGGCGGTGGTCTCACCGCGCTTTAAGGCTTTGATCAGTCCGGCAACACCACGGACATCGGTGGGCACCAGCGTGGCACCGGATTTTTCCCGGGAGGATTTTATCCAGCGACCCAGTGGCGCTATTTTGGGTGGCTCATAGAGAGAGGTCATCTTGGTTTGCGGGGAGAGCCACAGGCCAATCACTTCCCAGTTGCCTTGATGGGGAATGATTAGCAGTGTGCCGGGATCAGCAGCCAGGGACTCTTGCAGTAGTTCCAAGCCCTCGACGGCGACGATCTTATTTTCCAGCCAGGCTGTGGAGCTGCTCCAGACTCTGGGTGTTTCGAAAAACGCTTGGCCCAGCTGCAACATACGCTGCTGGCAGAGCGCCTCGATAGCGGCGTCTGCAAGCTCTGGGTAACAAAGTCGTAGATTGACCCGGGCGACCCGCACTGGGGTGAGTTTGAGGCTGTAAATCAGACGACCGACGCCACGGCCTAAGGCGCGACTGAGGCGCAACGGCAGGAAGGCAAAGCTTCGCAACAGTAAGACTAGAATAGCGTTTTTCAAATCTGTTATTTAACCTCGCGCCGAGTATCTAGCGGGTTTTGGCCCCTGCTAGAGCGTCTTATTCAAAGAGTACTTTTTCTAATAGTCTTTGTTATTGAAACCCTAATAGTCAGAGCGTAGCGATCAATTCATCACGGAGATAGGCGCGCAGGTCTTCGCCAATTTCGCCGTGCAGTAGACCCAGTTCGATATTGGCCTTGAGCAGACCCATCTTGCTGCCACAGTCATAGCGGGTGCCGGCGTATTCATAGGCCAAGACCTGCTCTTCGGTAAGCAGTGTTTGAATCGCGTCGGTAAGCTGAAACTCTCCACCGGCGCCGGGCTTGAGGTTGGCCAGATGTTTAAAAATTTGCGGGGTGAAAATATAGCGACCGGTGACACCCATATCCGAGGGGGCATCTTCAAACGCGGGCTTTTCAACAATCTTGTCCAACAGGTGAACCCGGTCAGCCTGAGGCCGGCCACTGATAACGCCATAGTTGGAAATTTCTGGGCCCGGGACCTTTTGTACCGCAACCACTGAGCTTTTGTAAAACTCGTAGAGCTCAACCATCTGCTGCACGGCGCCTTTTTCGCCGTGAATCAGGTCGTCGGCCAAAATCACTGCAAAGGGCTCATCCCCAATCAGGTGGGCCGCGGTCAATACCGCGTGGCCCAGACCCAGCGCTTCGTTCTGGCGAATATAGGTACAGCTGACCCCTTTGGGGACGATATTTTGCGCGATATCCAGAAGCTTGGTTTTATTGCGCTTTTCGAGTTCGTGTTCCAACTCATAGGCTTTGTCAAAGTGATCGGCAATGCTGCGTTTATTGCGTCCAGTAATAAAGATCATTTCAGTAATACCAGCGGCGACTGCTTCTTCAACCGCGTACTGAATTAAGGGTTTGTCGACAACAGGGAGCATCTCTTTCGGGTTGGCTTTGGTTGCGGGTAAGAACCTTGTACCCATACCGGCTACTGGAAATACTGCTTTGCGAACCTTTTCACCGTGTCGTACATGTGCCATGGAAACCCTTCCTCTGGATAATTAATCTGTGCTTGTCACGCAGGTTATTCCTGCAGCTTGGTTAGTGGCGGGTATTATATCCATAACCGATTGGGTTTCGGGGACTTTAATTAAGGCTTTAGCGCCCTTCCGGCCTTTCTTTATTGGGCTGCCGCCCTATAATTGCCCATTCGCGATAAAAATACCCTTTTAACTGTTCCTTACATCCGCAGGTATCCACCTTGAACAATGTCGGCACGCCCCCTGAAACCTTTCAGGCGCTAATTATCAGACTGCAACAATACTGGGCTGACCAGGGTTGTGTGGTACTTCAGCCCCTGGATATGGAAGTGGGTGCGGGCACCTTTCATCCGGCCACATTTTTGCGCGCCATTGGTCCAGAAAACTGGAATAGCGCCTATGTACAGGGCTGTCGCCGTCCAACTGATGGCCGCTACGGTGAAAACCCCAATCGACTGCAACATTACTATCAGTTTCAGGTCGCCATGAAGCCGTCACCCAGTGACTTTCAGGAACTCTATTTGGGTTCGCTGCGCTCTCTGGGTATCGACACCGAAGTGCACGATGTGCGCTTTGTTGAAGATAACTGGGAATCGCCAACTCTGGGTGCTTGGGGCATTGGCTGGGAAGTGTGGCTTAACGGTATGGAAATTACCCAGTTCACCTATTTCCAACAGGCTGGCGGACTTGAGTGCTTCCCTGTCACCGGTGAGATCGCCTATGGTTTGGAACGCATTGCCATGTATCTCCAGGGTGTCGACAGTATCTATGATTTGGTCTGGGCCCATGGCCCGCAAGGCGACGTGACCTACGGTGATGTCTTCCACCAGAATGAAGTGGAGATGTCGACCTATAACTTTGAGCACGCTGATGTCGACGCGCTGTTTGCCCAGTTTGATCAATGTGAAAAAGACAGCATGTCACTGGCTGCCAGCGGCTTGCCACTGCCCGCCTATGAAATGGTGATGAAAGCCTCCCACGCCTTTAACCTGCTAGATGCCCGTCATGCCATTTCGGTGACTGAGCGTCAGCGCTATATTTTGCGCGTGCGCACTCTGGCCCGCACGGTTGCTCAAGGCTACTTTGATTCACGCCTGGCCCTGGGATTCCCTTTGGCTGACAAGGATCTCGCCGAAGAGGTGATGGCTCGAGTGGCCAAGGAAAAAGCCCAGCAGCAGGCTAAGCAAGAACGAGCAGATAAAGCGGGAGCAGCCAAGTGAGCAAAGATTTTCTAGTGGAAATTGGCACCGAAGAGCTGCCACCGAAAGTATTGCGTCAGCTGTCTGAGACCTTTGCCGAAGGCATTACCAAGCGCTTGGCAGACCTACAGCTCAGTTTTACCGAGATGACCGCCTATGCCGCGCCGCGCCGCCTAGCCGTAGTGATCACAGATCTCGCTGAGCAGACCCCGGACCAGGATATAGTCAGTTGGGGTCCCCCCGCCAAGGTCGCCTTTGGCGCCGATGGCCAGCCAACCAAAGCAGCGGAAGCCTTTGCCAGAAAGAATGGCCTTGAAGTGGCCGCTCTGGCTGGATTGGTGGAAAACGATGGCCAGCAGGACAAGCTCTGTGTGCGCCAGACCCTAGCCGGCAGCAACACCGAGGCGCTGCTGGGTGAGATCATCAATCAGTCTTTAGCTGCATTACCCATTCCCAAGCCCATGCGCTGGGGCCGCAGTCGTCAGGAGTTTGTGCGGCCGGTGCAGTGGGCGGTTGTGTTGTTTGGCGATCAAACTGTGGAAACCACTATTCTCGGTTTAACCAGTGGTAATCTCAGTCGCGGCCATCGCTTTCACAGCACCGGCAATATTGAAATCACATCGCCTCTGGCCTATCGCGATCTGCTCTACAACGCCTTTGTGATGGTCGATTTTGCTGAGCGCCGGGAGTTGATTCGCGGCGGTGTTATTGCGGCTGCGAAGAGTGCCAACGGCAATACTGTGATCGATGAGGACCTTCTGGAAGAAGTCACCTCATTGAATGAATGGCCAGTGCCCCTGATAGGTCGCTTCGAGGAGCACTTTTTAAAGGTGCCCGCTGAGGCCCTGGTCTCATCCATGGCTCAGCATCAGAAGTACTTTCATGTGGTGGACGGCAACAATCAGCTGTTGCCGCTGTTTATTACTGTGGCCAATATCGCCAGCCGCGATCCCCAGCAGGTTATCGACGGCAACGAACGAGTGATTCGCCCACGTCTGGCTGACGCAGCGTTTTTCTACAATACCGATTTAAAGACCAGTCTTGAGGCACGGCGCGAGTCCCTGCGCAAGATTGTCTTCCAATCCAAGCTCGGCAGTGTCTATGACAAGACCGCCAGGGTCAGTGCGCTGGCTAAAGTGTTGGCGCCATCTGTCGGCGCCGATGTGGCTGCTGCCGGTCGCGCTGGTGAGCTGTGCAAGTCCGATCTGGTCAGCGAGATGGTTGGCGAGTTTGCCGATCTTCAGGGTGTAATGGGCCGCTACTACGCCCTTAACGACGGTGAAGACGCCGCCGTAGCCGAGGCCTTGCTGGAACAGTATCTACCGCGTTTTGCTGGCGATAAGATTCCCGCCACGGCCACTGGCACAGCCCTAGCTCTGGCGGATCGACTGGATACCTTGGTGGGCATCTTCAGCATTGGCCAGCAGCCTTCAGGGTCGCGGGATCCATTTGCCCTGAGACGCGCCAGCTTGGGTATTTTGCGCATCATTATTGAGCGCAATATCGACATGGATCTGAAAGTGGCCATTGAAGCGGCGGCACAACAGCTAGCCCTGACTGACACCTCTGATGAGCTATGCGTGCAAGTACTCACTTATGTCACAGAGCGCTTAAAATCTTGGTATCGCGACGATGGTATTACGCCTGAGGTGTTTGCCTCAGTGGCCGCATTGGGGCTTTCTAACCCCCTGGATATAGATTCCAGAGTTAAAGCGGTGGATCAATTTTCCCGAGCACCAGAAGCGGTGGCTCTGGCCTCGGCCAATAAGCGCGTATTAAATATTTTGGCCAAGCAGGATGACAGCAGCCTTGCCGCGAAGGTCGATCCTTCGCTGTTTGAAGATTCTGCCGAGACGCAGTTGGCGGCAGATATTCAGCGCCTAAGTCAGCTTATTGCGCCACTGGTCAATGAACGGGATTATATCGGCGTACTCGCCGCTCTGGCGACTCTGCGGGAGCCAGTAGATGTGTTTTTCGAGGGCGTTATGGTGATGGCAGATGATCTACAGATTCGCGCTAATCGCCTGGCGTTGCTCCACAGCCTGCGACAGTTATTTTTAAATGTGGCGGATATTTCCCACTTGGTCGTGAGTAAATAGTAATCATATGGAAAGCCTCTAGCTAGAGACGAAAGATGCTATTCAAAAGCACCTAGCGGGACCTATTAATCACGCCTATTTTAACGGGGAGTATCAATGGAATGATAAGAATTTGGCAGAGCATCAGAGCTCTTGGGTTTTATACTGGGTTGATTTTATTGGTGCTGCTAATGCTCTTAGTGCTATGCATCGTCGGCTTCCTGCCCTTCCGCTATCGCCAGCGCTGCGTCACCTCAGGCAATAAACTACTTATGCTGTGGCTGCAATTCACCTGCGGCGTGCGCATCAAGGTCCGTGGTCTGGAGAATATTCCCAGTAGCGCCTGTGTGGTGCTGAGCAACCATCAGAGTACCTGGGAGACCTTCTTTCTACAGCAACTATTTGTCCCCGCGAGCATGATTCTCAAGCGCGAATTGCTCTGGATCCCCCTATTTGGTTGGGGGTTGTATTCGATGCGCGCCATTGCCATCAAACGATCAAATCCCGCTGGCGCTATTCGCCAGGTGTTAAAGCAGGGTAAGCAACGTCTAAGCCAAGGCATCAATGTGGTGATTTTCCCGGAGGGGACGCGCATTCGCACCGCCGAAGTGGGTTCTTTTATGACCAGCGGTGCGGCACTGGCGAAAGCAGCTGGGGTGCAGATACTGCCTGTGCGCCACGACGCCGGGCATTGCTGGCCTGCCAAGAGCTGGCTAAAGACCCCGGGTACGATTAATTTGGTGATTGGGCCGCCGATTGATACAGCTGAGGGGAAGCCTCGGGAACTGACCGAGCGGGCTCATCAGTGGATTGCAAACGCCCTGTAGGCAACGGGTGCGTGGGCTTAAACTTCATATCATCATAAGCTAACGGCTTTTGTCACAACGAGCTGAAGCTCTTGTCATAATAAGCTGATGGCTTTCCATCCCGAGACTCCGCTTCAATCACAGTAGTGAACAAACAAAAACGCCGCCTCAATTGGGGCGGCGTTTTTGTATTTCTGTAACGATTCAAGACAGATTAGACGTCCAAGTTAACCACTGACAGCGCATTAGTTTCAATAAAGTCACGACGGGGTTCGACCTGATCACCCATCAGGGTGGTAAACATCTGGTCTGCAGCGATGGCATCTTCAATGGTCACCCGCAACATGCGTCGCACATCCGGATCCATCGTCGTATCCCAGAGCTGGCCCGGGTTCATTTCACCCAGTCCTTTATAGCGCTGGGTGCTAATGCCTCTGCGTGACTCTGCCATCAGCCAATCCAACGCTTCGGTAAAGCTTTCAACTTGGGCGTTGCGCTCTCCGCGCTTAACATAGGCGCCCTCTTCAATCAGCCCCTGTAGAACCTCACCGAGACCGGCGATGGCACGGTACTCGTTGGCGGCAAACAGTTCACGGCTGAGCAGGTGGTAATTGGGAATGCCGTGGGCGGTAATCTCGACCTTTGGCTGGAAGATATTGCGCTCTTTATCCTCATCTACTAAGACTTTATAGCGATGGGTGCCATTATCAGATAGTTCAAGTTTTTCCTGAAGTTCGCCACACCAGACCGCAAGATCGCCACTACTTTCAAGAAGTTCCGCAGAGAACTTCGGCGCATAGACCAGCGCATGAAGGATTTCTTTGGGATAGACAAGGGACATTCGATCAATAAGAACGATAACATGGCGGTACTTGCTAACCAGGTCCTCAAGGGCTGTGCCCTGAATGCCGGGGGCGGTAGCATTAACGTGCAACGCCGCGTTTTCAAGGGCCTTGGCGGTCAGATATTCGAGCAGCGCCTCGTCATCTTTTACATATTTCTCGCTCTTGCCACGATTGACCTTATAGAGTGGTGGCTGGGCGATAAAGATATGGCCCTGCTCTACCAGCTCACGCATCTGACGGAAGAAGAAGGTTAATAACAGAGTCCGAATATGCGACCCATCCACGTCCGCATCGGTCATGATAACCACAGTGTGGTAACGCAGTTTCGCCACATTGAACTCTTCAGTACCAATACCACAGCCTAGAGCAGTAATCAGAGTGCCGACCTCAGCACTGGAGAGCATCTTATCGAAACGGGCTTTCTCGACATTGAGAATCTTACCCTTTAGGGGAAGAATAGCCTGCGTGCGGCGATCGCGGCCCTGTTTGGCCGAACCACCTGCAGAGTCTCCCTCCACTAGGTAGAGTTCAGAGAGTGCCGGATCTTTTTCCTGACAGTCAGCGAGCTTGCCGGGCAGGCCAGCAATATCCAAGGCACCCTTTCGGCGAGTCATCTCCCGGGCTTTGCGGGCCGCTTCACGGGCGCGAGCCGCATCGATCATCTTGTTGACGACGGCACGGGCATCCTGGGGGAACTCGAGCAAGAACTCGGTAAATTTCTCACCCATCTCCTGCTCAACAGCCGTTTTCACTTCAGAACTGACCAGCTTGTCTTTGGTCTGGGAGGAGAACTTGGGGTCCGGCACTTTTACCGAGACGATGGCGGTCAAGCCTTCACGGGCGTCATCACCAGTGGTGGCGACTTTGGCTTTGCCATTAATACCCTCTTTCTCAATATAGGTGTTGAGACCGCGGGTCAGGGCTGAACGAAATCCTGCCAAATGTGTGCCGCCGTCGCGCTGGGGAATATTATTGGTGTAACAGTGAATACTTTCCTGAAAGCCATCATTCCACTGCAGAGCCACTTCAACACTGGTACCGTCCTCGCGACAAGTGTTGAAATGCATAATCTTGTTAACAGTGGTTTTGTTGGTATTCAGGAACTCAACAAACGCTCGCAGACCCCCTTCGTAGGCGTAAACCTCTTCCTTGCCGCTACGCTCATCGGCTAAGACAATTCGCACACCAGAATTGAGGAAAGACAGCTCGCGCAGACGCTTGGCCAACACGTCGAAGTGGAATTTAATATTGGTGAAAGTATCAACTGAAGGAACAAAGTGAACCTCTGTGCCAGTCTCTTCGGTATCGCCAACGACGGTCAACGGACCCTGGGGTTCGCCATGAGAGTAATGCTGCTCATGGACCTTACCGCCGCGGCGAATGGTTAGGCGCAATGCCACTGACAGTGCGTTGACCACGGAAACACCCACACCGTGGAGGCCGCCAGAAACCTTATAGGAGTTATCATCGAACTTACCGCCCGCATGCAAGACGGTCATAATAACCTCTGCTGCCGATACACCCTCTTCGTGTATCTCTGTGGGAATACCCCGGCCATTGTCGGAGACAGTAATGGATTCATCCTGGTGAATAACGATTTTGATCTCGGAACAGTGACCCGCGAGAGCCTCATCGATCGAGTTATCAACCACCTCAAACACCATATGGTGCAGGCCGGTGCCGTCATCAGTATCGCCAATGTACATTCCCGGACGCTTGCGCACGGCGTCTAGGCCTTTCAGTACCTTAATACTCGAAGAATCGTAATTCTGTTCGTCAGTCATAAACTCTCTATTCCTGTTGTCTCATCAATCGAAGCCACGCCATGTTCCATGTGGAACATCTTATGTGGCATCTTTTCCAGCAAACATTCAAAATCTTGCTTGTCCACGCCAGTAATAAAGTACTGGCAACCAAGCTCATTGAGATAAGCAATCACCTGGCCTCTATGCTGATAATCAAGCTCAGCGGGCAAATCATCCAGCAAGAAAAGGCAGGATTCACCTGACTTTTCACGGTAGTGGCTTGCTTGCGCTAGCTTAAGCGCATAGACCAAGAGCTTAATCTGCCCTCTTGAGAGATGGTCTGCCGCTGGCTGGCCATCTACCTTTATTCTTATATCGGCTCGGTGCGCACCATGGTTCGTCGTCTTGGTGGCAATATCGCGAGTCTTATCCTGCTCATAGACTTCATCAAGTGGTCGACTATCATCCCAACCGCAGTAGTAGTCAAAACTCACCTCGCCCAACCCATCAAAGGCTCCCACGGCACGATTTATCGGCTCCCGCAGTTCTGCCAGGTAAGCCTGACGAAACTGGGTGATCTGCTCACAGAGAGGCGTTAATTCAGCCGTCCAGGTGCGCAGCAGAGCTTCGTCCATTCTACCATGGCGAAGCAGTTGATTGCGCTGTTTTAGCGTTTTTTGAAAGCGCCTCCACAGCTCGGTGTAACCATGTTCCACGTGGAACACACCCCAATCCAGAAACTGCCGACGCTGTAAGGGGCCACCCTCTAAAAGCATAAAGCTATGGGCATCAATCAATTGGAGGGGTAACTCAGAGACAAGCTGTACCGCAGACTGTAGGGACTTACCATCTACCCGCGCCTCAAACTGGCCCTTAGATGTGCGCTTTATCCCCAATTGATGCCTAGAGCCACTTGAATCCCGAGTTAAGCGCGCCGACACAACCAGCTCATCAGCTTGGTTATTCACTACCACCCGAAGATCACGATGACGAAAGGAGCGGCCACGGCCAAGGAGATAGATGGACTCAAGGCAACTGGTTTTACCGCTGCCGTTAGCACCATAGATAATATTAGCTTGAGGGTGACAGAGAAGCTGAACAGCTTCCAGGTTGCGCACCTGAAATATATCCAGCTTGGAGAGAAACATTAGTTAGCAGCGCCGGCCACCATAGAGAAGTAAACCAAGACCTCTCTACAGTCGCATAGGCATAACAACGTAAACGGCGGCGCCGTCAGCAGCGTCTTCTACCAAGGCACTGCTACTGGAATCAGATAAGGTTAAGCGTACAGCATCCCCTTTCAGCACATTGAGCACATCCAGCAGATAGCTGACATTGAAGCCAATCTCCAACTCATCGCCAGCATAGTCCACACCAACTTCTTCTTCGGCCTCTTCCTGCTCGGGATTGTTGGCGACCATCTTAATGGCGCCATTGGAGAGCATGATACGCACGCCGCGGTACTTCTCATTGGAGAGAATGGCTGTGCGACCAAAAGCTTGCTTAAGTTCCGCACGATTACCCTCGACCAGTTTGTCACCGCCCTTGGGTAATACGCGGTCGTAGTCTGGGTAGGCGCCATCGACTAACTTGGAGGTAAAGCAGTAATCACTGCCATTAACACGAATATGGTTTGATCCCATGGCCACACGTACCGAACCTTCGTCGGCAACCAGCCGAGATAGCTCAATAACGCCCTTGCGCGGCAGAATAGCCTTGGTTAACTCAGACACCTCAATACTGCACTCCGCGTCACAGAGCGCCATGCGATGGCCGTCTGTGGCTACTGCTCGGAGTTTGTTGGCACTTACTTCCCAGAGCATACCGTTAAGATAATAACGTACATCTTGCTGCGCCATGGCAAAGGACGTGGCATCGATAAGGTTTTTCAAAATAGCCGCATCAATATCGAATTCGATATTGTTTTCGCCGTTATCCACAGCGGGAAATTCATTAGCTGGGAGCGTAGCCAGGGTAAAGCGACTGCGGCCACTAACTACCTGGGCCTTGCCATCGCTGCTGGAGAACTTAACATTGGCGCCCTCTGGCAGAGAACGACAGATATCCAACAGCTTGCGTGCCGAAACAGTGACTTCTCCCGCCTCGTCCGCACTCACCACGTCTGCATGGCCAATGATTTCCACTTCCAGATCGGTGCCGGTTACCGCTAAGCGCGAACCATCCAACGTCAGCAGTACATTAGACAGGATTGGCAGGGTTTGGCGTCTCTCTACCACACCAACAACCAACTGTAAGGGTTTGAGTAACGCTTCGCGAGAAAGGCTAAATTTCATGGTAAGAATTAATCTCCAGCACTGTTTCAGTTATCTGTTAGAACTCTATTGAGTGTCTATTAAAGGGTCGGCTAAAAAGCCCTACTAATTCGATAGCGTACGATAGAGATTCTTTAAATCCCGCTCTACATCTCTATCCGTACCCTCTAGCTCTTTTACCTTGCGACAGGCATGCAACACGGTTGTATGGTCTCGACCACCAAAAGACTCGCCAATTTCCGGCAAGCTGTAATTAGTCAGGTCTTTGGCCAGCGCCATTGCCACCTGCCGCGGTCGTGCCACGGAGCGACTGCGTCGCTTGGACAGCAAATCGGACATTTTAAGCTTGTAGTAGTCCGCCACCACTCTCTGAATATTGTCTATGGTAACCAGCTTATCCTGTAGCGCCAACAAGTCTTTTAAGGATTCTCGAATTAAATCTATATCGATAACCCGGCCGCTAAATTGGGCATGAGCCATGACCCGCTTCAGCGCCCCTTCGAGCTCGCGAACATTGGAGCGAATGCGCTGTGCAATAAAGAACGCCGCGTCTCGGGACAGGTCCATGCCCGCCTGCTCTGCCTTGTTAATCAAGATCGCCACCCTAGTCTCAAGCTCCGGAGGCTCAACAGCAACGGTGAGTCCCCAGCCGAAGCGGGACTTGAGACGCTCTTCAACGCCATTGATCTCTTTAGGGTAACGATCACAGGTCAGAATCATCTGCTGACCGCGCTCAAGAAGCGCGTTATAGGTGTGGAAAAACTCTTCCTGGCTGCGCTCTTTGCCGGCAAAGAACTGAATATCATCAATCAGCAGTGCGTCCACGGAGCGGTAAAACTGCTTAAACTCATCGATCGCCTTTAACTGCAACGCCTTAACCATATCCGCCACAAACCGCTCGGAATGCAGATAGACAATCTTTGCATCCGGCTTGCGCACCCGCAGAGCGTTGCCCACCGCATGCATTAAGTGGGTTTTACCGAGGCCAACCCCACCGTAGATAAACAGCGGGTTATAGGATCCCCCGGGATTTTCCGCCACCTGCTGGGCCGCGGCCAGGGCCAACTGATTGGACTTGCCCTCAACAAAGCTATCGAAGGTAAAGGCGCTATTGAGATTACTTTTGAGGCTGTGCTCGGCGGCGGAGGTAATAATCGCCGGTGCGGTAATACGCTGAATAAGTGGCCTGTCCTGGGGGGCAAACCCAGACGGCGAGGCACTTTCGTCGATCTGCTGAGGAGCAGTCACCGCGGGCCGGGAAAAGTCTGGCCCATCGCTAATACGGTTGTCACCAGTAGCACCAGCATTCGACAGGACCCGGTTATTCACCCGGTCCGCCTCAGCCTTGAACACCGGCACTTTCTCAGCCTGCGCCACAACCGCCACAGTACACTGCCCAGCATCAAACTGGGCAAACAACTCGGCAATACGGGTCAGAAACTTATTTTTCACCCAGTCTTCGATAAACCGATTGGGTGCAATCAACTGCACTCTCTGGGGCAATTCTGGCGCATCAACGTCACCGATAAACAGCTGCGCCCGCAGGGGTCGTATCCAGGTGTTGAACTGCTGGGCTGGCAACTCACTGCTCAACTGCTTGGTACAACTCGCCCAAACCACCTCAAGTGCGCTTTCATCGATCAACTGTTCGCCACCTGTTAGATTCAAGGCGCCATGCCCTGCAATTGGATTTAAGCCCACTAATTTTGCTTCTTGATTCAATGACAACCCCAAAAATCAACCCAGTGTAATATCGGCAGGGCTCTTCATAAGAGCCAAGGCCGCACTGCCTATTTGATAAACCCCATGGCAAATCGCCACGAAAGCGCCACGATGAAACCGGACATTCGTACTCAAACTTTTTTAATAAGCTTTTTTTTAATAAGCCCTTTATTTAATAAGCCCAAAATTTAATAGCCTATTTTTTTTAATATTCTGTTTTTAGCTGCACTTTTAATACTTGCTGATGCCTTTTATCTACGTCTATCTGCTTTTGGCTACTTATGCCTACTTATGCCTACCTAGCCATTCACTGAGATAGCCCTGCTCTCTACTGCAAGTAAAACGTCCAATAAACGCCCAAAAACTGCCAGCGCCACAGCCTTTTTAACAGCATTGGAGTCTATACGCCTAAAATTAATTTATCCACACCAGAAAAATGTGGACAGTTTTCGTACAATTTATAAACCCTATTTTTTTCAATATGTTAGCGAATATCAAACTTATTTTTACTCACATGGGGATAAATACATACTGGTCAATAATTAACCAACATCTGTTGATAACCTGTTAGTAACCAGTTTAAAACCGGTGTTTAAAACCCTTACTAAGGGTTGATTAGCCCTTTGTTGATACGCACCAACCTGGAAGGTGACTCGACCACAGAACGGGGTCACTTTCCAATGCAGAAGGACGAAAAGATATGCCCAAGAAGGTCATCGGAGCTGAAGGCTCCTGTGATTTCCGACAGGCGGTCTTGCGCCAACCTCAGATCTTCCGCCAGCAACTCACCGGCACCGCTGCCACTCAACTGCTGCTGACCCACAAACACCAAGTCAAAGGCTGCCTGTAACGCGGTCAGATGCCGACGACGAGCCGAAAACAACCCCTCAGCCCGCTCTTCAAAGCCCATACTGGCGTGGAGAAACCCAACCAGCTCATCCAGCCCGGCTCTGTGCTTCGCTGAAATAGCAAAGCTATTGATTGTTAGATCTAGACGACCAGCAGAATGGCCTGACTGGTCGATCTTATTCAGCACCAGGGTAATAGGCTGCATTGAATCGCCAAAGCGAGCAAAATATTCCGGCCAGATAGCCGTCAAGTCGGGGCTATCCGTTTCATTGGCGTCAACCAAGAACAGCACCAGATCGGCCTTTTCAATTTCCAGCCAAGCGCGCCTGATACCCTCCAGCTCAATTTCATCTGCGCTCTCGCGCAAGCCAGCGGTGTCGACTATGTGCAGCGGCATACCGTCAAGACTAATGGTTTCCCGCAGCACATCTCTGGTGGTTCCCGCCTGTGGCGTCACGATCGCCGCATCACGTCCCGCCAAGGCGTTTAATAGGCTCGATTTACCGGCGTTGGGCTTTCCCGCCAACACGACCGTCATGCCATCACGGAGCAGAGAACCCTGCTGTGCTTTACTTTGGGTATCGGCAATATCAGCAATAAGTTGCCGGAGATTGTCTGCCAACCGCTCATCGGCGAGAAAATCGATCTCTTCCTCGGGAAAATCAATCGCCGCCTCCACGTAGATACGAATATTGATCAGCCGCTGAACCAGCTCATTGACCAGGCGGGAAAAATCCCCCTGCAATGACCGCACCGCAGAGCGCGCTGCCTGGATAGAACTGGCGTCGATTAAATCGGCAATCGCCTCGGCCTGAGCCAGATCCAACTTATCGTTGAGAAACGCTCGCTCACTGAACTCTCCCGGTCGCGCCGGACGGGCACCCAACTCCACGCAGCGCTGCACCAGGGCATCCAGAATCACCGGGCCACCGTGGCCCTGTAGCTCTAATACATGTTCCCCAGTAAAGGATGCTGGCGCCGGGAAATAAATCGCCACGCCCTCGTCAATCACTTCACCATTGCTACCCATAAAACCGCAAAAGGTCGCCTGTCGCGGGAGTAAAGGCTTGCCGATTATGGCAGCGGTAAAGGCACTAACGTCAGCACCCGATATGCGCACAATACCCACACCGCCGCGGCCTGGCGCGGTGGCTATAGCAACAATACTGTCTACACTGTTTTGCACAATCACACCTCAACAAATGAACCCTGATAACCGGACTCTAATAAAAGCACCCCGATAAAAAAGGCCCTCGAAAGGGCCTTAAGATTTATAACTTATTAACTGCTCTATGCAACCACTCTACTTCTTAACCGCTTTACCCGCAGCCGCCGCAGAGGCGCTGGCCAGCTGGCGATTGACATACCATTGCTGGAACATCGACAGCAGGTTGTTAACGGTCCAGTAGAGCACCAATCCCGAGGGAAAGATCATAAAGAAGAAGGTGAAGGCAATGGGCATAATTTTCATCACCATGGCCTGAGTGGGGTCTGTGGGCATTGGCTGCAGTTTCTGCATCAACAACATGCTGGCACCCATGATCAGCGGCAGTATAAAGAACGGATCTTTTGCCGACAGGTCATCAATCCAAAAAATCCAAGGTGAGTGACGTATCTCAACACTTTCCAAGAGCACCCAGTACAGCGCCAAGAATACGGGCATCTGCAATAACATAGGGAAACAACCGCCGGCAGGATTGACCTTTTCTTTCTTGTATAGGCCCATCAATTCCTGAGACATCTTCTGGCGGTCATCGCCGTAAGTCTCTTTCAAGCGTTCCATCTTTGGCTGTAGGCTGCGCATTTTTGCCATGGAACGCAAACTTGCCGCTGACAGGGGATAGAGCAAAATCTTAATGCCGATGGTCAGCAGAATAATCGACCAGCCCCAGTTGCCAACCACAGAGTGAATAAACTTCATCGCCGCGAATATGGGCTTCGCCAACATCCACAGGAAGCCATAATCGACCGTTAGATCCAGGTATTCAGCCAGCTCTTCGAGGACCTCCTGATCTTTGGGACCAACGTAAAACTGCGCTTTGTACTCACCGTAGGATCCAGCAGCCACATTTATCTTTTCACCCGTGAAACCAAACAGGTAGACATCTTGACCGGATAATTTGCGCAGGCTGAAATTGTTGTTCTGATCCGCTGGCGGCACCCAGGCACTGACAAAGTAATGCTGCACCATGGCGACCCAACCACCTTTAATGCTGCTCTTAACCGTGCCGCCTTCAATATCGCCGAAATCATGTTTGGCGAAATTTTTATCCGTTTCTCTTAGTGCAGCGCCTAGATAGGGCTGAACGCCACCACTGGATTCAACCAAGGGCTCATGGGAATCCCGCTTAATCTGACCATAAAAAGTCGCTTCCCATGGCTCATAGCTGCTGTTATTAATCAGATAGCTGACGCCAATCACATAGCCAGACCGGCTAAAGGAGAAACGCTTGACCAATCTCACACCCTCTTGGTTTAGCGTCAGATCAACCTGTAAGTCCGATTGGTTACTGTCGAGACTAAATGCGCTAGCCGATGTGGAATACACACCACGCCCTTCTCGAGTATCAGTACCGTTTTTACCAATCAAGCCACTCTGAGCAATATATTCATTTTGCGCCGAACGGGTCAGCAACGTGAAAGGCACGCCGCCGTCTTCAGCCATCTTGGTTAGATGATTGAGCAGCTTCACCTGGACTATATCACCACCCAAGGTGTCAATGGTCACTTCAATAGCGTCGGTAGTCACCGTCACTAATCGCGCGTCCACTCGCTTCTCAACCACCGCAACAGGGGCTTGATCAAGGGAGGGCAGTTCATCGGCCAGCGGATTAGTTGGCTGGGCGTCAAGAGTGGGTAACTGGTATGCTTGTGGAATCGTTAATGCTGATTCTTGGGCTGGGATCTGACTCGCAGCATTGTCTTGAAAATTGCTCCACTCGATAATGAGCAACCAGGCAACGAAACCAATCGCCGCGATATTTAGACTTTTCTTCCAATCCATTCGATTTATGACTCTGTGTGATTATTGTTAGCGGAGCTTTTCATTTTGTCCGATTTACCAGAATGTTCAACCGGTAACACCGGATCGTAACCCCCTGAATGGAAAGGCTGGCATTTTACTATTCTCAGCAACGTAAGATAACCCCCTTTTATAACCCCAAAGCGACGGAATGCCTCTTCAGCATAACTGGAGCAGGTAGGGTGAAAGCGGCAGTTCGAGCCAAGCAGTGGGCTGATCGCATATTGATATGCTTTGATCAGGCCGATAGCCAATCTACGCATCAGTTTTACTCTGTTTAATCAGACGCGCGGCCAGTCTACCCCAAGATTGCTGGATTAGGGTGGCCAATTCAGCTTGGGATAGCTTACCCAGGTCTTTTCGCGCGAGAAATACCAGATCAATGGCCACAGGCAGCTCTGTCAGGCGAAAGGTTTCACGCACGACGCGCTTGACCTTATTCCGTGCCACAGCAGTGGGAACGTTCTTTTTACCGATCACTAAACCCAGGCGCGAGGACTCTCTGCCATTGGGTTCAGATAGAATTAGGAGATTGGGGTGAGCAACCCGAACGCTATTATTATCAAACACCTCTTTAAAGTCAGAGGATTTGAGTAAGCGTCGGTTTTTACCGAAGGTTGCTCTGGGCACAAGAAGCCCTACCGACACTTAAGCGGCTAAACGCTTACGGCCTTTAGCACGACGACGGTTTAAAACGGCACGACCGCCAACAGTTGCCATACGGGCACGAAAACCGTGAGTGCGCTTGCGCTTGATGATGCTAGGTTGAAATGTTCTTTTCATAACGTCTAATCCGAGAGATACATAAAATTCACAAGAACCTGCGATACTCTTTATTACTTGCTAAAGGTAGTAGCGGGTCAGGGCGCGGGAGTTTAATGAAATTCACCCCTGGGATCAATGCTTAAATCAAAATTGCCGGGTAATTACCGCTTCTAGAGTGAGAAAACGCTATATAAAGAGTAGTAACAAGCCTACCCACAGAGACACCACAGGTTATCCCCAGACTAAGCCTCAAAATAGAGCTCTACATAAAAACCTGTTGATAGGCGGTGGACAATAAAAATAACTGTCCACAGATTGGCGCTCTAAACAGCGACTTATCAAAATAGCGCAAATTTCTATACCGCGCCATACCCGCTCCATACAGCTCAAAACATTTTCAATTCACAGTGTCATACAAAAAAAAGCCTCTCTAAACGCCTGTTTTAAATTGTATTAATTGAGTTATCCCCAAAAACAGGCTCTCCTAATAACAATAACAATAACCTTTACATACTTTATATATAAATAATTACTTAATAAGTTAATAACCTAACAAGCCAAAGCAGCAACAAAATAAAGTGCTTAAAATTTAACCCTGCACCGGTATACTGACCCACCTTAAATTGGTCTCTTGATTGCGCCCTATGATTTACCCAGATTCTTTTGATGTTATTGTCGTTGGCGGTGGACATGCCGGCACTGAAGCCTGCTTGGCTGCTGCGCGCATGGGCAGCAAAACCCTTCTTCTGACCCACAACATTGAAACCCTCGGGCAGATGTCCTGCAATCCCGCCATTGGCGGCATAGGTAAAACCCACCTGGTGAAAGAGATTGACGCCCTCGGCGGCGCCATGGCGACAGCAACAGATTGTGGCGGCATTCAATTCCGCGTGCTCAACTCGCGCAAAGGCCCTGCGGTGCGCGCCACACGTGCTCAGGCTGATCGGGTTTTATACAAAGCCGCGATCCTCAATATCCTTCAGAATCAGCAAAACCTGACCATTTTCCAACAGGCGGTGGATGACTTAACCGTTGAGGGCGACCGGGTTACTGCGGTTGTCACACAGATGGGCTTAACCTTTAAAGCCAAGACCGTGGTGGTCACCGCAGGAACCTTCCTGGCGGGCAAGATTCATATCGGCATGGAAAATTATTCTGCTGGTCGCGCTGGAGATCCTCCGGCCCTGAGTTTATCCCAGCGTCTGCGCTCCCTGCCGTTTCGGGTTGAGCGTTTAAAAACCGGTACACCGCCGCGCATCGATGCACGGACTGTCGACTTCAGTCAGCTCCCTGAGCAGTGGGGTGATAAACCGGAACCGGTGATGTCATACCTTGGGTCAGTTGCCCAGCATCCGCAGCAGACCTGCTGCTGGATCACCTACACCAACAGCCAGACCCATGAGATTATCAAGGGCGGTATGGATCGATCGCCCCTCTACACCGGTGTGATTGATGGAGTTGGGCCTAGATACTGCCCCTCCATTGAAGATAAGGTGGTGCGCTTTGCCGATAAAGACCAGCATCAGATTTTTGTCGAGCCCGAAGGTTTAAATACCTACGAACTCTACCCCAACGGCATCTCGACCAGTCTACCCTTTGATGTGCAATTGCAGTTGGTACGCTCCATCGTCGGCTTTGAAAACGCCCATATCACCCGTCCTGGTTATGCCATCGAATACGATTACTTTAATCCTCAGGATCTTAAATATTCCCTGGAAACCAAAGCTATAAACGGCCTGTTCTTTGCCGGTCAAATCAACGGTACAACTGGTTATGAAGAAGCGGCAGCCCAGGGTTTGTTGGCAGGAACCAATGCTGCACTACAGGTGCAAGACCGTGAAAGCTGGTGTCCACGCCGGGACGAAGCCTATACCGGCGTCTTGGTTGACGATCTGATTACCATGGGCACCACCGAGCCCTATCGAATGTTTACCAGCCGCGCGGAATACCGCCTGCTGTTGCGAGAAGATAACGCCGATATGCGTCTCACCGAAAAGGGCCGCGAGCTCGGTTTGGTTGATGACAACCGCTGGAAGCAGTTTAGTGAGAAACGTGAAGCCATTGAGATTGAGCGTCAGCGTTTAAAAAGCACCTGGATTCAACCGGCCAGTGACACCGCGGAAAAGCTTTCAACGCATATTGAAAATAAGCTCTCTCACGAATACTCGCTGTTTGAGTTACTCAAGCGTCCAGAGATTGACTATAAAATTATCGGCTCCCTCTACCCGGAACATCAGGTGGACCAGAAGATCGCCGAACAGGTTGAAATCGACGCCAAGTATTCCGGTTATATCAGCCGTCAGCAAGACGAGGTCAACCGCCTGCGACGCCACGAGAAGACCCGTATTCCAGAGGGCTTTGACTATCTGGCGGTGAAAGGACTGTCCAACGAGGTCAAGCAAAAGCTCACCGACGCCACACCGGAAACATTGGCCCGTGCCAGTCGAATTCCCGGCGTTACCCCGGCCGCTATCTCCCTGCTGATTGTGCAGTTGAAAAAACATGCCGCTTAAATTGCCCAGCGAAGCGCACCTGGCCCCTAGCCTTGAAGCGGGTATGAAAGCCATGGCCATCGACTACAGCCCTGAGCAGCGAGATCAGCTTCTCGCCTATTTGCAGTTGCTGATTACCTGGAATAGAGCCTATAACCTTACCGCCATTCGCGATCCGGGGGAGATGATAAAGCTGCATCTCCTCGATAGCCTGGCCCTGTTGCCCCACCTGAGTGGGCAAAAATTAATTGATGTGGGCACCGGAGCTGGCTTGCCCGGTATCCCGCTGGCTATTATGTGCCCCGACCGGCATTTCACCCTGCTTGATAGCAATGGCAAGAAAACCCGATTTTTATTTCAGGCGCGCTGCGATCTGGGCTTATCCAACCTGGTTGAAATTCAGTCTCGGGTCGAGCTTCACCGACCTGCTGCGCCCTATGATGCGGTGTTGAGCCGTGCCTTTACGTCGGTTGCCGACATGGTGGATAAATGTGCTCACCTGCTCAGTGCCGAGGGGTTGTTTTTGGCCATGAAAGGAAAATTTCCACAATCGGAGTTGAGTGAGGTTGCCAAAGGCTATAAGGTCGAGGCTTCACACACATTGCAGATACCGGGTGTCGATGGCGAACGCCACTTAATTGTTATCAGCCGCGACCCGCAGCCGGATATTAAAACTGCCGCGCTAAAACAGCCAAAAGGTCAGTCTAGTGACTAGAATAATTTCAATCGCAAATCAGAAGGGCGGCGTCGGTAAAACCACCACCAGCGTCAACTTGGCGGCCTCATTAGCGGCGTATAAGCAGCGTGTCCTACTGGTTGACCTTGATCCCCAAGGCAACAGCACTATGGGTGTGGGCATCAATAAACACAAATGCAAAACCAGTGTTTATGATGTGCTGACCGAGAAAGCCGCAATTGAAGATGTGATTGTTCCCTGCCCTAAAGCCAAGATTCACCTGCTGCCATCAAATGATGATTTGGTTGCTGCGGAAGTGGAGTTGATGCAAGAGATTGGCCGCGAGACCCGCCTGCGACATGCCCTAAAGCGCGTCTCCAGTAACTACGACTATATTATTATTGACTGCCCGCCCTCGCTGAATATGCTCACGGTAAATGCCATGGTCGCCAGCGACGGCGTGATTATTCCCATGCAATGTGAATACTACGCACTTGAAGGGCTTTCGGCGCTCAATAATACGATCAAGCAAATCGCCAAATTGATTAACCCCAGCCTTCGCATCGAAGGCATCTTGCGCACCATGTACGACCCGCGCAATAGCTTGACCAATGCGGTGTCTGCCCAGTTGCGAAAATACTTTGGCAGCCGCGTCTACCGAGTGAGTATTCCGCGCAATATTCGTCTCGCCGAAGCCCCGAGTCACGGTTTGCCAGCACTGGCCTACGACCGCAACTCAAAAGGCTCCCTCGCCTATTTGGCCCTGGCCAGTGAAATTCTGCGTCAGGCTCAAGCCGATTCAGAGAAACCGCAACCCGAAACAGCAGGACAATAGACTTATGGCCACAAAACGACAGAGTTTAGGTAAGGGTTTGGATGCGCTGTTGGGGATGGGTAGCGACGCGGACTTTAATGATCTAGACGGTCTAGATGGTCTAGACCGTCTAGATAGCCTAGACAGTCTCGGTAACACCAATCTTGCCGATGGCCAGCTCCGTCAACTACCGGTAGAACTGTTGCAGCGGGGCAAATACCAGCCGCGTCGGGATATTAACGCTGAAGCCTTAGAAGAGCTGGCCAATTCGATTCGCAGTCAGGGCATTATGCAGCCATTGGTTGTTCGACAGTTGGCCGACGAACAGTATGAAATTATTGCTGGCGAGCGTCGCTGGCGTGCCGCCCAGCAGGCCGGTTTGGACACTGTTCCGGTCATTATTCGCGAGGTTTCAGACGAAGCTGCCATCGCCATGGCGCTGATTGAAAATATTCAGCGCGAAGACCTCAATGCCATGGAGGAGAGTCTGGCTCTGCAGCGCCTACAGCAGGAATTTCAATTAACTCAACAGCAGGTGGCCGATGCGGTGGGCAAATCCCGCTCCGCCGTGACCAACCTGATGCGTCTCACCAGCCTAGAAATAGAAGTTCAGCGATTACTTGAGCGCGGCGACCTCGAATTGGGTCACGCCAAATGTCTGCTGGCCCTAGACGGCCCCATGCAAGTCAATGCCGCCCGCACCGTCGCCGGCACCAGCATGACTGTCCGTCAAACTGAGTCTCTGGTGAAGAAATTGCAGTCTGGTGATACCGCACAGCCAGCGACTGAAGCAGAGAATAGCCCGGATATTAAGCGCCTGGAAGACGACCTATCGGAAAAGGTCGGAGTTCCAGTGACAATTCAACACAGTGCCAAGGGCACCGGCAAGCTGATTTTTAAATACAATAGCGTCGATGAGCTGGACGGTATTCTCGCGCATCTCAAGTAAGGCTTTCGTTCCGGTCGATTAACTGACCTCTAGATAGGATCTGGCTATCATCTAGCGGGTGAATTTCGACCATATAGCCTCGATACCGTATTGAATATCGCCACCACTATACCTATAATGCGCAGCCTTCGCGGATGGGCCACTTAGGCTTACCCGCAAGAGCAGCAAGAAAAGGTGTCAAACCAATACGATGACGACCATTTCATTACCAGCCGTAAAGAAAGTCGCGCTCTACCAGATAGCTCTTTTGCTACCTGCTGCGGTCGCACTGTTGGGTTGGAATGCTGTAGTCGCTTATTCGGCGTTGCTGGGCGGTTTAATTCAGATTATTCCGCAAGCTTGGTTTGCTCGACAGGCCTTAAGGTATGCAGGTGCTAGGCGAGTGCAGTCAATTGTCAGTGCTATGTATTGGGGCGAGACGGGAAAGGTAGTGTTATCGGCGGTGTTATTTACCGCAACCTTTTTGTTGGTCAGCCCACTTAATGTCGGCGCGCTGTTTAGTAGTTTTGTAATAATGATTTTGGTGCAGTGGTTTTCGATTTTTACAGTCTTAAAGCGCTAGGCATATAAAGTAAGTAACTCACGTAATTAACAGTAACGCTCGATGTAATATTGAGCAACAACCAGTTGAGAGACACAGATGGCAGGCGAAAACCCCGCAAGCACGACTGAGTATATTCAGCATCACCTCCAAAACTTGGTTTACGGGAATCATCCCGATACCGGCTGGGGCTTTGCACACAGCTCTCAAGAAGCCATTGATATGGGCTTTTGGGCGATTCATGTGGATTCCATGGCCTGGTCAATCGGCTTGGGTTCACTGTTTTGCTGGATGTTTTTACGCGCGGCAAAAAAAGCCCACACCGGCGTTCCTGCTGGCTGGTTAAACTTTGTTGAGATGATTGTCGAGTTTATCGATGGTCAGGTAAAAGATAGCTTTCATGGCCGCAACAAGATGGTTGCGCCATTGGCACTGACCATCTTCGTTTGGATCTTCCTGATGAACCTGATGGATCTGCTGCCAGTTGATTTGATTCCGTCACTGTTGGCCCTGACTGGTGTTCACTTTCAGAAAGTGGTGCCCTCGACAGATCCCAACGTTACCCTGGGTATGGCCCTGGCGGTCTTTGTCCTCATGGTTTACTACTCCTTTAAGATTAAGGGCACCGGCTTTGTTAAAGAGCTGACTATGCACCCTTTCAATCACTGGGCATTTATTCCGATTAACCTGTTTATGGAAACTGTTGGCCTACTGGCAAAACCTTTTTCATTGGGTCTTCGACTGTTCGGCAATATGTATGCCGGCGAAATGATCTTTATCCTGATCGCAACTATGTTTGCGGGGGGCGCAGGAGCTGGTCTTATATCTGGCGGTCTGCACGCACAACTCTTTGGCGAAGAAACCAGCGCCTTATTTTGGTTAGCGATCTTTGTTTTGGTCGTTGGCGTATGCTGGTTAAATCTCAAAGGGAAAGTATCTACGGGTAAAACAGTCTTGCTGTGTATGGCGTTTATGGCCATCGGCGGCGGTGTGTTTGCTCTGGGTGGAGGGTTAATGCAATGGAGTTGGGCGGTATTCCATATTCTGGTTATTACCCTGCAAGCATTTATTTTCATGGTTCTCACTGTCGTCTATCTAAGCATGGCGCATGAAGACCACTAATCTTACTGTAAATTTTTTAATGACTGAATTCAGGAGTCTACGATGGAACTAGTAATCATTGCTGCGGCAATTATGCTCGGATTGGGCGCGTTGGGAGCGGCTGTTGGTATGGGTTTGTTGGGCGGAAAGTTGATCGAAGCTACAGCTCGTCAGCCAGAGCTCGGCCCAATGTTGCAAGGTAAAATGTTCCTGCTCGCGGGTCTGATCGATGCTGTGCCTATTATTGGTGTTGGTATCGCTATGTACTTGATCTTTGTTGTTGCTCCAGGTGTTGGCGCGTAACAAACCGGTTAGCGAAAGTTAATCCATTGTTTAACGAGTGTTTAACGAGGTAATGGCGTGAATATTAATCTAACGCTTTTTGGCCAAATGGTAACCTTTGCATTCTTTGTGTGGTTCTGCATGAAGTTTGTCTGGCCGGTTATTATTGAGTCAATGGAAGAGCGACAGAAGAAAATCGCTGATGGTCTTGATGCGGCTGATCGTGCACTGCGTGATCTGGAATTGGCGCAAAACAAAGCCACAGATCAGATGAAAGAAGCCAAGCAGGAAGCTGCTGGCATCGTTGATCAAGCCAACAAGCGCGCAAATCAGATCGTTGATGAAGCCAAGGTTCAGGCACGCACTGAAGGCGATCGCCTGAAAGTGGCTGCCGAAGCTGAGATTGAGCAAGAGATCAATCGCGCTAAAGAAGAGTTGCGCACTGCTGTTGCAGGGCTAGCTCTGGCTGGTGCCGAGAAAGTGCTGGAAGCGTCTATTGACGACAAGGCCAATCGTGCATTGGTTGATAATTTAGCAGCGAAGCTGTAACCGAGGTTAATCATGGCAGAATTAAGCACATTAGCTCGGCCCTACGCGAAAGCAGCATTTGAGTTTGCCGAGACGGCGGGTGATTTGCAGGGCTGGTCAAAAAGCTTAGCGATTGCCGGTTCGGTTGCTCAGCAATCGAATGTTGTGCGACTGTTAGCGTCGCCAAGTGTTACGGCGGATCAGCAGGCGCAGGCATTGATTGAAATCTGTGGCGATGCACTCAACGATCAGGGCAGGAACTTTTTAACCGTTCTGTCTGAAAATCGTCGACTACAGCTACTGCCGGATATCTCGCAGCAATTTGATGTTTTAAAAGCCAACCGTGAAAAAGCGGTTGATGTGGAAGTGACCGCCGCCCATGAGCTCGATGCTGAACAACAGCAGAAGCTTATTGACGCGCTGAGCACCAAACTAGAACGTAAAGTAAACATGCAGGTTCGTTTAGACAAGAGTCTGCTGGGTGGTGCGGTTATCCGTGCCGGTGATACCGTTATAGACGGATCCATTCGTGGCCGATTGGCCAAACTCGCCGAGTCATTACACTCCTAAGGATTTGAGGCCTAAGCATGCAGCAACTGAATCCATCAGAAATCAGCGAAATTATTAAGAGTCGTATCGACAATCTTAATGTTTCTTCAGAAGCCCAAAATGAGGGCACCATTGTTTCCGTATCAGACGGTATCATTCGTATTCACGGTTTAGACGACGTGATGTATGGCGAAATGATCGAATTTGATGGCGGCGTCTATGGTATGGCACTTAACCTCGAGCGTGACTCTGTCGGCGCCGTGGTTTTGGGTGACTACCAGTCACTGGCCGAAGGTCAAAAAGCCCGATGCACCGGACGTGTATTGGAAGTTCCAGTAGGTCCAGAATTGGAAGGTCGCGTAGTCGACGCCCTGGGTAACCCTATTGATGGTAAAGGTCCGGTTAACGCCGCCCTCACCGATGCAATTGAAAAAGTTGCGCCAGGTGTTATTGAGCGTCAATCAGTTGATCAGCCAGTGCAAATTGGTCTGAAAGCGATTGATGCCATGGTGCCAATCGGTCGCGGTCAGCGCGAACTGATTATTGGTGATCGCCAGATCGGTAAGACCGCTATCGCAGTTGACGCCATCATCAACCAGAAAGGCTCAGGGATTAAATGTGTCTATGTCGCCATTGGTCAGAAAGCCGCTTCGGTTGCCGCTGTTGTGCGCAAACTCGAAGAGCACGGCGCCATGGAGCACACGATTGTTGTTGCTGCTACCGCCTCTGATCCAGCCGCCATGCAGTTCTTGGCGCCGTTTGCTGGTTGTTCAATGGGTGAGTACTACCGTGATCGCGGTCAAGACGCACTGATTATTTATGACGATTTGACCAAGCAGGCCTGGGCCTACCGTCAAATCTCACTGCTGCTGAAACGTCCTCCGGGTCGTGAAGCCTATCCTGGTGATGTGTTCTATTTGCACTCCAGACTGTTAGAGCGTGCAGCCCGAGTCAACCCAACTTACGTCGAGAAGTTCACCAACGGTGAAGTGAAAGGTAAGACTGGTTCACTAACTGCATTGCCGGTTATTGAAACTCAGGCGGGTGACGTTTCTGCCTTTGTACCGACCAACGTAATTTCGATTACCGATGGTCAGATCTTCCTTGAAGCGGATATGTTTAACGCCGGTGTTCGTCCAGCGATGAACGCAGGTATCTCGGTTTCTCGTGTAGGTGGTGCAGCACAGACCAAAATCATCAAGAAACTGTCCGGTGGTATTCGTACTGCCCTGGCACAGTATCGCGAGCTGGCAGCCTTCTCCCAGTTTGCCTCTGATCTCGACGAAGCGACTAAAGCCCAGCTGGATCACGGCGAGCGCGTTACCGAGCTGATGAAGCAGAAGCAGTACTCGCCACAGAGTATCGCCGAAATGGGTGTGATGGTTTACGCAGCGGACAACGGTTATTTACAAGCGGTTGAAGTGAGCAAAATCGGTGATTTTGAAGCAGCCCTGCTTTCTTATATGAAAGCTGAGCACGCTGATCTGATGACCCAGATTAATGCATCAGGCGATTATAACGACGACATAGCAGCTGGTTTTAAAGCTGCTCTGGACAAGTTTATTGCAACCCAAACCTGGTAAGTCAGAGTAATCGGACAGGCATAAAACATGGCAATCGGAAAAGAAGTCAAAACCAAAATTGCTAGTATTGGTAGCACGCAGAAGATCACTAGCGCCATGGAAATGGTTGCGGCGAGCAAGATGCGTAGAGCTCAGGAGCGCATGTCCTTGGGTAAGCCCTACGCACAGCGCATCCGCGATGTGGTTGGTCATATCGCCAACGCGGTATCTGAGTACCGACACCAGTATTTGACTGAGCGCGAAGTAAAGCGCGTCGCCTATGTCGTGATCTCAACAGATCGCGGCCTCTGCGGTGGTTTGAATATCAATCTGTTCAAGGCGGCTTTAAAGTCGATGAAAACTTGGACAGATCAGGGTATCGAAGTGGATATCTGCGTTGTTGGCAACAAGGCTGCAGGCTTTTTCAGCGCAGTTGGCGGCAACGTCGTTGCAGCGGTTAGAGATGTTGGAGATGAACCCAATGCGGCGGATTTGATCGGCGGCGTAAAGGTTATGTTGGACGCCTACGATGAAGGCCGTATCGACAAGCTGTTTGTGGTGAGCAACGAATTTGTTAACACCATGACCCAGACACCTACTGTTGAGCAATTGCTGCCACTGGCTGCAAACGACGATACTCGCCTTAAGCATCACTGGGACTATATCTATGAGCCCGATGCCAAGGAACTACTGGACGGCTTGTTGATTCGCTATATCGAATCACAGGTATATCAAGGCGTGGTAGAGAATAAAGCCTGTGAGCAGGCCGCACGTATGCTCGCAATGAAAAATGCCACCGAGAATGCCGGTGAAATGATTGACGAATTGCAACTGCTTTATAACAAAGCCCGTCAGGCAGCGATTACCCAAGAGCTGTCAGAAATTGTAAGTGGCGCAGCAGCTGTATAAAGCGAAACGAATTTAAAGATTTAGTAAAGAGGAACCGGACATGAGTAGCGGAAGAATCGTACAAATTATTGGTGCTGTGATCGATGTGGAATTTCCGCGTGATCAGGTACCCAGCGTATATGACGCACTAGTAGTCGACGGCAAAGGCCTAACTCTTGAAGTTCAGCAGCAGCTGGGTGACGGCGTTGTGCGTACCATTGCTATGGGTGCATCCGAAGGCGTCAGCCGCGGACTCACCGTGGTTAACACCAAGGCACCGATTTCAGTTCCAGTAGGCATTGAAACTCTCGGCCGCATCATGGATGTTCTCGGCAACCCGATTGACGAAAAAGGTCCTATCGGCGAGAAAGAGCGTATGGCGATTCACCGCAAGCCACCAGCCTATGATGAGCTGGCCGCTTCCGACGACTTGCTCGAGACTGGCATCAAGGTAATCGATCTGGTTTGTCCTTTCGCCAAAGGCGGTAAGGTTGGACTCTTCGGTGGTGCTGGTGTTGGTAAAACCGTCAACATGATGGAGCTGATCAACAATATTGCAACAGAGCACAGTGGTCTGTCTGTATTTGCTGGTGTTGGCGAGCGTACTCGTGAAGGTAATGACTTCTACTACGAGATGCAGGAATCCGGTGTTGTAAACATCGAGACTCCAAGCGAATCTAAAGTAGCTATGGTATATGGCCAGATGAATGAGCCTCCAGGAAACAGACTGCGTGTTGCTCTGACGGGTTTGACCATGGCTGAGAAATTCCGTGACGAAGGTAAAGACGTACTGTTGTTCGTCGATAACATCTACCGTTACACATTGGCAGGTACTGAAGTATCCGCACTGTTGGGCCGTATGCCTTCAGCGGTAGGCTACCAGCCTACTCTTGCTGAAGAGATGGGTGTTCTTCAGGAGCGTATTACTTCGACTAAGACCGGTTCGATTACATCAGTTCAGGCGGTATACGTACCGGCGGATGATTTAACCGATCCCTCTCCTGCAACCACATTTGCTCACCTTGATTCCACTGTTGTACTGAGCCGCGACATTGCTTCTAAAGGTATCTACCCAGCAGTAGATCCATTGGATTCAACTTCACGTCAGCTGGATCCATTGATTATCGGCACCGAGCACTATGCTGTTGCCCGTGGTGTACAGTCAGTGCTGCAGCGTTACAAAGAGTTGAAAGACATTATTGCAATTCTGGGTATGGATGAGCTATCTGAAGAAGATAAGCAGGCCGTAGCACGCGCCCGTAAGATTGAGCGCTTCTTGTCACAGCCATTCCACGTCGCTGAAATCTTTACCGGTGCACCAGGTAAGTACGTTTCACTGAAAGACACTATTGCTGGCTTCCAGGGTATTCTGGACGGACAGTATGATGATCTGCCAGAGCAGGCGTTCTACATGGTTGGCTCGATTGATGAAGCAATAGAGAAAGCAAAGAAGCTCTAAAGCGACTGCTTTAGAGCCTAGTACTTTCGAACTTTGTACTTTCGAACTTTGTACTTAGAAGACAGTACTTTCAAACCTATTAAGTTGCAGCAAGCAAAGGCAATAAAGACATGGCAATAACAGTGCATTGTGACATCGTAAGTGCGGATGAATCCCTGTTCTCTGGTTTAGTCGAGATGGTTGTTGCCACCGGCTCACTGGGTGAACTGGGTGTAACAGCCGGTCATGCGCCACTGCTCAGTGATTTGAAGCCCGGTCCAGTACGCCTGGTAAAGCAGAATGGTGAGGAAGAAGTTTACTATCTGTCAGGCGGCTATCTGGAAGTACAGCCGAACAATATCTCTATTCTGGCTGACACTGCGGTGCGCGCCGGTGATATTGATGAAGCTGCGGCAGCCGAAGCAGTCAAAGAAGCGGAGAGTGCCATCGCCAATCAATCCGGTGAAATTGAGTACTCCAAAGCGGCTTCCATGCTAGCTCAGGCGACAGCCCAGTTGCGCACCGTGCAAACACTGCGCAAAAAGCTCGGCGGTTGATTGGATAAGCAGTTGATTGGATAGAGCTGTTGATTAGATAGAACAGTTAAAAAAGGGTGGCTACGGCCGCCCTTTTTTATCGCTGCAATTTGAGACTGCACAGGGCTGTGCGGCCAGCTTATGCCGAGGGTTGTGTAGCCCCGCTTTTGACAGTAACCTGAGCCCCTAGATTATTATCCCGCCGCGATAAAAGTGAACAGACTATGACAAAAACGGATATTGTTATTCTCGCCGCAGGCAAAGGTACGCGCATGCGTTCCCAGCGACCCAAGGTGCTGCATAAGCTTGCCGGTAAGCCTATGCTCACCCATGTGCTGGATGCCGCTGCGGCGATTGCCGATGCCCACAAGATAGTGGTAACCGGCCACGGAGCGGAATTGGTTCGTGCCAGGTACGGCGACGCAGCCTTTACCCTAGTCGAGCAAACCCAACAGCTTGGCACAGGGCACGCGGTTCAGTGCGCACTGCCCGAGCTTCGTCCGCAGGCTAAGGTGGTTATCCTCTACGGGGATGTTCCGCTGATCACTCCTACCACCATTTCCAACATGCTGGCTGCGGTCGATGATCAGCACATCGCCCTGCTCACCATAGACCTACCTGAACCCAGCGGTTATGGCCGTATTATTCGCGACAGCGATGGCCAGATCGAAGCGATTATCGAACAAAAAGATGCCAGCCCCGAGCAATTGCAGATCTCTGAAGTGAACACCGGCGTGATGGCATTAACCACCGAACTATTGGCCGACTGGCTGCCACAGGTAAGCAATAACAATGCTCAGGGCGAATATTATCTCACTGACTTGATCGCCATTGCCCGCAACAATGGCTTCAGCATCAATGGAGTACAGCCTATATCAGCCAGTGAAGTTGAAGGCATTAATAGTCGTTCACAGTTAGCCGCTCTCGAGCGAGTTTACCAACTGCAATTAGCCGACAAGCTTATGACTTCAGGCACCAGCCTCGCCGATCCCGCACGCTTTGATCAGCGCGGCAACCTAACAGCCGGCAGCGATAACTTTATCGATGTGAACTGCCTCTTTGAAGGCAATGTCTCCCTCGGTTGCAATGTTCATATAGGCCCCAACTGTCAGATCAGTGACAGCCATATAGGTGACGGTGTAGAGATCAAAGCCAACACCGTTATTGACCAGTCCACCATTGGCGACAATGCAGTGCTCGGCCCCTTTGCGCGGATTCGTCCCGGCACTCAGTTAGGCTCTAATACCAAAGTAGGCAATTTTGTCGAAACCAAAAAAGCCATTGTTGGCAACGGCAGCAAGATCAATCATCTCAGCTATGTGGGTGATGCCAAGCTGGGTGAAAATGTAAATGTCGGTGCTGGCACCATCACCTGCAATTACGACGGCGTCAATAAACACAAAACCGAAATCGGCGACAACAGCTTTATTGGGTCTAATAGTACTCTGGTGGCACCCGTCGCCATAGAAGAAGACGGTTTTATCGCCGCCGGTTCAACCATTAATTCCACTGTAGCTGCTGGTAACCTTGCAGTTGGCAGAGCCAAACAACGCAATATAGCGGGCTGGAAACGCCCGACTAAAAACAAATAGGAAGTTTGAATATGTGCGGAATTGTTGGAGCAGCAACCCAGAGAAATGTCTATAAAATTTTAATTGAAGGGCTTCGTCGCCTGGAATATCGCGGCTATGATTCCGCTGGCTTATCGATTATTGATAATCAGAAAAAACTGCAAACCCGGAAAAATATTGGCAAAGTAGCCGAGCTCGTGAAGGTTGCAGAGGCCGATCCCATCAGCGGGTCAACTGGCATCTCCCACACCCGCTGGGCCACTCACGGCGAGCCCAGCAGCATTAACTCTCATCCCCATAACTCCGGCGGTGTCTCAGTAGTACACAATGGAATTATTGAAAATCACGATGAACTGCGTCGTGAAATGATTGCCGCAGGCTACGCGATTCTCTCAGCCACAGACACAGAAGTCGTGGCCCATCTGGTAAATTACTATTTGCAACAAACACAGAATTTACGCACTGCGGTTGAGAAAACCATAACTCGACTCGACGGTGCCTATGCCCTGGGTGTTATCGCCGAAGATTTCCCCGATACGATTATTGCGGCTCGCAGTGGCAGTCCACTGGTTATTGGTGTCGGTATCGATGAGAATTTTATTGCCTCGGATCAGATGGCCCTGCGTCAGGTAACTGACCGTTTTATCTTTTTAGAGGAAGGTGACCTGGTTGAACTGACCAGTGCCGCCTATAGTATTTTTGATCAGTCCGGCGCCCCAGTTGCGCGGCCAATCAATGAGTTAGATGAAGCCGATCAGGTTGCAGAAAAAGGCCAGTACCGGCACTTTATGCAAAAAGAAATTTTTGAACAGCCGACCGTTTTGGCTAACACTCTCAGCGGACGCCTAGCTGCGGACCATATTCGAGAAGCCATTTTTGGTTACAAAGCGGACACACTATTTTCACAAACCCAGAATATCCATATCATTGCCTGCGGCACCAGTTTTCACTCAGGCCTAGTGGCCAAATATTGGATTGAAGAATACGCCGGTATCCCCTGCCATGTAGAAGTAGCCAGTGAATATCGTTACCGCAAAGTTCCGGTTCCAGCGGCAACGCTTTTTGTCACCATCTCTCAGTCTGGCGAAACTGCGGACACCTTATCAGCACTGCGCAAAGCCAAAGAAAATGGTTACCTCGGGTTTCTGGCCATCTGTAATGTGGCTAATAGTTCACTGGTACGAGAGTCGGATATTTCACTGATGACTCTGGCGGGGCCAGAGATTGGCGTCGCCTCAACCAAGGCCTTTACCACCCAGCTGGCAGCACTACAGCTACTGGCAATTTCCCTGGCCAAACACCGAGGAATGGATGCAGCAGTTGAGAAAGAGTTAGTGGAAAATCTTCACCAACTACCGCAGCTTTGCAGTCAAGTACTGGCCCTAGACTCGGTCATTGAAGCAGTTTCAGAATCCTTTGCCAATAAACAACATGCACTGTTTTTAGGTCGCGGAGAGCAGTATCCCATTGCCCTGGAAGGCGCACTCAAGCTAAAAGAGATTTCTTATATTCACGCCGAGGCTTATCCTTCGGGTGAGCTAAAGCACGGACCCTTGGCGCTGGTTGATGAAGATATGCCTGTGGTTACTGTGGCACCGAATAATCAGTTATTAGAAAAATTAAAATCCAATTTGCATGAAGTGCGCGCCCGCGGTGGCCAGCTTTTTGTCTTCGCCGATGTTGCCAGCGGCTTTGTCAGTGAACCAGGTACTACTGTTATCGACATGCCCCATGTACCAAAAAGTCTCGAAGCGATTATTTATACCCTTCCATTACAAATGCTTTCCTACCATGTTGCCTTGCTCAAAGGCACTGATGTAGATCAGCCGCGAAACTTAGCGAAATCAGTCACGGTGGAATAGTTTTGGGTAGTGGGGTTCTTCATTTTTGACTAGTCAGACCTAGTGACATCTTGATACTGCCTATGTTAGCTTACTAAACTAAACTAAACTTTACTGACCTACACTTTCCGAACCTGAGGTTACATTATGAATAAATTTATCTCCTTCTTCTGTCTATTAATTTTGCTTATTCCTATCTCAGGATGCTCGCACGCTGAAGAGTCCGATATAGGACTTTGGGCGAGTGAAGACTGTAAAAAAGTGAGTGAAGCCGCAGGGTTTTTCTTATATACCTCTGGGGAATTATTAAAAACCGCCGACAAAGAAAGAAAAGCAGGGAAAGAGAAAAAATCTGAAAAGTCATATGCTGCAGCAATGTTTTTTTCGGAGTTGTCTGAGAATTCGGCAAAGAATTTTGAGGCATTCTGCAAGCAATAATAACAAATCAAAAAACACTTACACCCAAATAAATTTAGTCACAGTTAAGTAGTAAAAAAGAACAAGAACAAGAAAAAAGGAAGCTACAAAATGAAACTAATTAGAGCAGTTCTTCTGCCCACCTTATTGTTATTAAGTATGATGACTTTCGCCGAGCCAACTGTTTCTGGCTATTGGAAAAGTATTGATGACCAGACAGGTGAGGTCACTGCATTCTGGAAGCTAGAGATTAAGGATAATCGCCTCCTGGGTTATTTGGTCAACTACCCTGGCATGAACCCCGATAATGTCTGTATTCAATGCACGGGGGAATTGCAGGAGTTCTTTGAAAAACCTATCAGCGATACAGCTTGGTTGAATCTCAGTAAAAATCGCAATGGAATTTGGCAAGAGGGTTACATTATTGATTCTGGTAAGGGTGAAAAATACAAAGCAAAAGTCTGGATAGAAGATGGCAATTTGACGATGCGTGGCTATATTGGTTTCTTTTTCCGAACACAAACCTGGGTTAGAACTGATGAAAAAGCTGTGGCACAGGCAACATTTATTCAATAATCACGTCGCTTAACTACTGCGAAGTAGCTTTGAATGCAATCCTTTGGAGAAAATATGATCATTATTTATATCCATGCTTTTTTTGCCCTGACGGCAGTTCCATTGGGGCTGTATATTTTCCTCACCAAAAAGGGAACAACGAAACATAAATTTTTTGGACGAATTTGGGTTGCTTGGCTGTTAACGATATCTTTAACCGCAATATTTATTCAGGAAATTACCCCCGGGGAATACTCCTTAATTCACTTACTGATTCCCCTGACCATAGGTTCGCTGATCTACTCGGTATGGAGCATCAGGAAATTTAAGAAAACCGCTCTGCAGAAATATAAATATGGCCATATGTCTTCTATGATCAGTGTGTATGTGGGGGCGCTCATTCTGGCGGGAGTATTTACACTGCTGCCTGGAAGGTTATTTTACGAACTTTTATTTGGATAATCCGGCTATTGATGCCAGTCTTAATCCAAAACAGGATAATTATGTTTAACGCCCTAGACCACCTTATTATCGCTGTTAAAGACTTAGATAAAGCAGAAAAAAATTACTCAAAAATATTTGGTCTCAGTCCGGTATGGAAGGGCGAGCATGCTGATTTTGGAACCAGTAATTGTCTGTTTAATTTTCAAAACACCTACTTTGAGCTTTTGTCAGCCACGGGCGATGGTCCGGGGGCTTCTCTAGTGAATGATCATCTAGAGAAAAAGGGTGAAGGCCTAATGGGAGTTGTATTTGGAACCGATAATATCAACGGTGTTGCAACGGCTCTCAGAGAAAAAGGCTTTAGCCTCCCCACTCTTTCTGGCGGAGTAGGGAGTAATTTCAACGATAAAAAAATACGAAAATGGATGAATCTGTTCCTACCACCTGAACTCACTCGAGGTTTATTTTCCTTTGTTATTCAACATACCGAGGGCGAGCTGCCGATCCCGATTACCTATGAGCCTTCTTCTGTAAGAAAACTAGATCATCTGGTTATCCAAACCAATGATGCCGATGGGCTGATTAAGATCTACAGAGATGTGTTTAATCTCAGACTGGCGCTGGACAAGATTGTCGAACGCTGGAAAGTCAGAATACTGTTTTTCAGGCTTAATAAAACAACCCTAGAAATCGTTGAAAAACCCGATGATCAGCCAGCCAATGACAAGTTGTGGGGCCTGACCTGGGATATTGAGAATATAGAGCAAGCGCATCAAAGACTCGTGAGCGAAGGTGTGGATGTCACCTCAATTAAAAAAGGGATAAAAGAAAATACCCTTGTTGCGACAATAAAGTCCCATACCCACAATGTCCCGACACTGCTTATTCAGCACCTAAAATAAATTTTACAGCCAGCTTAATCGATTCGCAGTGAGGAGAGCCCTGATTGCAGTTGCTGCAAGTGGGCCTGAAGCTGCGGCCCTTTTTTCTGTGCCACACCAATGGCCAGTACATCGATAACCGCCAAGTGCGCAATCCGTGATGACAGCGGCGTGTAAATCTGAATATCTTCCTTGGCATCAATTTCAATGGCAATACTGGCACTGCGCGCTATAGGCGTGCCGCTGGGTGCCAGGCCGATCACAATACCCCCTGATTGCTTAACCAACTCCATCGAATCCAACAGTGCCTGAGTGCGCCCCGATTGTGAAATCGCGATTACCACATCTCCGGGTTGCAGGGAGGTGGCGGACATATTCTGTAGGTGAGGATCCGAGTAGGCCGCAGAGGTGATTTGTAGACGGAAGAACTTATGCTGTGCATCAAAGGCCACGGCCGCGGATGCGCCAAAGCCATAAAACTCTACCCGCTGTGCACTGCATATAGCGGCGACTGCCGCCTCAAGATTTTCCAGTGCCAAGCTATCCCGCACCTTTAATAACGTATCTACAGTTGAATCAAAAACCTTGTGAGTATATTCCCTAGTTGAATCCGTATCTGTGACTGCAATCTGGCCGTAGCTTGGGCTGGATGCTAGCTGTTGCGCCAAGGCTAACTTGAAGTCTTGAAAACCATGACAGCCCACTGCGCGACAGAAGCGCACCACTGTAGGCTCGCTGACACCCGCCTGTTGCGCTAGATCGACAATGCGCATGCGGATCACCCCTAGGGGTTCCTTGAGAACAAATTCGGCGACTTTGCGCTCCGATTTACGGAGATCATCCATGGTGTCGCAGATGGTTTGGGTAAGCTGTGCGGGTTTCATAAAGGAGCCAATAGTAGTGCTAATAGTAAGTCTAAAAGGTCAGCCAAATGGCGTTATGTAAAAAATTTACAAGAAAAGCGTCAATAATGCCAGTTTTGTAGTAAATAAATGTTTTGGGCGTGCCAACGGGTGTCGCAATAAACTCTCAGTAAACCTCAGAATGGCCAACAACTTCGGGGAACATGTTGGTAGAATACTGCGCTATGGATGTTACCTCGATACTCGACAAATTAAACGCGGCGCAAGAAGAAGCGGTTACCAGCGACAAGCAGCATCTCTTGGTGTTGGCTGGCGCAGGTAGTGGCAAGACTCGTGTGCTTGTGCATCGCATCGCCTGGAAAATTCAGGTGGATAATCTCTCTCCCTACTCTATCTTGGCGGTGACCTTCACCAACAAGGCAGCCCGTGAAATGCGTGAGCGCATCGATGAGCTGATGGGTATGTCACTGCGTGGTATGTGGGTGGGGACTTTTCATGGTCTGGCTCATCGCCTATTAAAAACCCATTGGAAAGACGTCAAGCTGCCGGAAAATTTCCAGATCCTAGACTCCGACGACCAGCTGCGTCTGGTTAAGCGTGTTATGCGCAGTATGGATCTGGACGAACAGCGCTGGCCGCCAAAGCAGTCACAGTGGTGGATTAATGGCCAAAAAGATGAGGGTCTCCGTGCAGCCCATATCCAAGAGACAGGCGATCCCCATATGGCCACCATGCTGCGCATCTACCGCGAGTATGAAGAGGTGTGTAATCGCCTAGGGGTGATCGACTTCGCTGAGCTGTTACTCCGTGCCCTGGAGTTGTGGCGAGATCATCCAGCAGTGCTCGACCATTACCAGCAGCGCTTTCAACATATCTTGGTCGATGAGTTTCAAGATACCAACGCGGTGCAGTATGCCTGGCTGAGATTACTCGCTGGCAAGGTCTCCGGTGTTACCGCGGTAGGCGACGATGATCAGTCTATTTACGGCTGGCGTGGTGCCAAGGTGGAAAATATTCTCCACTACGAGCGTCACTTTGCCGATACCCACACCGTAAAGCTGGAGCAAAACTACCGCTCCACCTCGAATATTCTCACCGCCGCCAATGGGGTGATCTCCAAGAACGCTGAGCGTCTTGGGAAAAGCCTCTGGACTGACTCTGGTGAGGGTGAGCCGATCGGGCTCTATGCCGCATTTAACGAGCATGACGAGGCGCGCTATATTGCCGATCGTCTACAGACCTGGGTTAACCAGGGCAATCTTCGCGAAGACTCGGCGATTCTCTATAGATCCAATGCTCAGTCGCGGGTACTTGAAGCCGCCCTACTACAGGCGGATATTCCCTACCGTATTTATGGTGGCCAGCGTTTCTATGAGCGTCTGGAGATTAAGAACGCCCTCTCCTATCTACGATTGATGATGAACTGTCACGATGACGTTGCCTTTGAGCGGGTGGTCAATGTGCCGCCTCGAGGTATTGGTGATCGCACCGTTGAGACAATCCGCGCACTGGCTCGGGAAGATCAAATCTCTATGTGGCGGGCTTCGGAAAAGATTGTCACGGAAAAGCGTATGCCCGGCCGAGCGATTAATGCGGTCGCCGTTTTCCTTGAGCTGATCAATGAAATGAGCGGTCAGCTGGAAGAGCTAGAGCTCTATGAGCAGGCCGAAAACGCCATCCAGCGCAGCGGTCTTATCGAGATGCACAAGCGCGAGAAAGGTGAGCGCGGTCAGGCACGGGTGGAGAACCTTGAAGAGCTGGTTGGCGCCTGTCGCAACTTTGAAGCGGAAGATAAAGACCTGCCGATACTACCCCAGTTTCTCGACCAGGTGGCCCTGGATTCTGGTGACCGTCAGGCCGATGAAGATCAGGACGCCGTTCAATTAATGACTTTGCACAGTGCTAAAGGGTTGGAATTTCCCTTGGTGTTTATTGCCGGTGTCGAAGAAAATTTATTTCCCCATAAAATGTCATTGGATGAGCCGGGCCGTCTCGAAGAGGAGCGTCGCCTCGCCTATGTGGGTATTACTCGGGCAATGCAAAAGCTCTATCTGACCTTTGCCGAAAGTCGCTCTATCTACGGTACCGAGTCATTTAATTCGGTATCGCGCTTCGTTCGGGATATTCCCAAAGAAGTGATTGAAGAGGTTCGTCTGCAAAACACCATCAGCAGACCCACCAGCTATGCATCTAGTGCCTCCAATGGATTAATGCGCAGCGACTCCGGTGATGAAACCGGGTTTTCCCTGGGTCAGGGGGTCAATCACCAGGTCTATGGTGAGGGTGTGATATTAAATTTTGAAGGAAACGGTCCACGGGCTAGAGTGCATGTGCGCTTTGCCGAAGTAGGGACTAAAATATTGATTTTAGCCTCAGCTAATCTGGCGTCACTCTAAGAAAATGCGGGGCATGCCGGTGGCTGACATAATAAGGGGATCAAAATGCGTATAACTTGGGCCGCACTACTGTGCCTTTCATTGATCGGTTGCGGCAGCGAAGGCAGCAAGACAGATTCTGCTGTAGAGACTCAAGCGGCACAGACTTTTAACTGGAAGCTAGTCACCACCTGGCCGAAAAATTTTCCCGGTCTCGGCCTAGCGCCAGAGTACTTCGCGGAAAATGTCGAGCGCATGAGCAATGGCCGCCTGAAGATCAAAGTCTTTGGTGCCGGACAGTTGGTGCCGGCTTTTGAAGTTTTTGATGCCGTCTCTCAGGGCACTGCCGAGATGGGTCATGGCGCGGCTTATTACTGGCAGGGCAAGATTCCTGCCAGTGCATTGTTTACTGCAGTTCCCTTTGGTCTCAATGCCCAAGAAATGAACGCTTGGTTACATTACGGCGGCGGTCTTGAGCTGTGGCGGGAACTCTACGTACCGTTTAATTTGGTGCCCTATGCCGGTGGTAATACCGGTGTGCAGATGGCCGGTTGGTTCAACCGCGAGATCAATTCTATGGCCGATATTCAAGGCCTGAAGATGCGTATTCCCGGTCTCGGCGGTGAAGTCTTTACCCGCGCCGGTGGTATGTCGGTGCAGCGCTCCGGTGGCGAAATTTACACCTCTATGCAAACCGGTGAAATTGACGCTGCCGAGTGGGTTGGCCCCTACAATGATCTGGCCTTTGGTTTCCATCAGATTGCCAAGTATTACTATTACCCTGGCTGGCAAGAGCCGGGCCCGACCCTGGAATTAATTATTAATAAACAGGCGTTGGAGTCTTTACCTGAGGATCTTCAGGCCATTGTTGAGTCCGCTGCCCGTGCCGCCAACCAAAATATGCTCGATGAATATACCGCGAGAAACAATGCGGCGCTGATTGAGCTGGTTGAGACTCATGGGGTGCAGGTTAAGAAATTGCCCGATGATGTACTGGCTGAGTTTCAGCGCATCTCCACCATAGTGGTGGACGAGATGGCCGCTGAGGATCCTCTTGCCCAGCGCATCACCGATTCCATGCGCGCCTTTGCTAAACAGTCGAAGGCCTACCATGGAATTTCAGAAGAAGCCTATTACAAGGCACGTGGCAAAGACTAGGCCGCGTTCTAAATCGGCTGGATCTAAGAGATTGGATCCAGCGGGTTTAATTCTTCCAGAAGGTCGGCGTAAACAGTACCAGCAGCGTAAAGATCTCCAGACGTCCCAGCAACATTCCCCAGCACAGCACCCACTTGGCAAAACCATTTAGGTCGGCAAAGTTGATCGCCACCTCCCCTAATCCGGGCCCGAGATTGTTTAGGGATGCAGCGGTAGCAGACCAGGCGGTGACATAGTCTAGGCCCGAGCCCAACAGCAGCAGCACCATCAAATAGAAGATCGCCAGATAGGCGCCAAAGAATGCCCAGATCGCGTCGGCGACGCGGCTGGGGATTCGACGGTTGTGAATCTTAATCGGTAGCAGCGCATTGGGGTGTACCAAGCGATAGATCTCACGAAAGCATTGCTGACCCAAAATAAGCATGCGCCCTATCTTGATGCCGCCGCCGGTGGATCCAGCACAGGCACCAAAAAACGATAAAAAGATTAAAAAGAACGGCAGGAATGTCGGCCAGGCACTGAAGTTATCGGTGGTAAAACCGGTGGTGGTCATAATCGAAATCAGGTGAAAGCCACCCTGACGGATACTCTCACTCCAGCCATAGGTGCCACTGTAATAGAGGTACAGGCAGGTAATCGCGACGCCACCAATCAGCAGGTAGATATACATCCGCGCTTCCGGATCCGCCCAGTAGTGGGTGATCTTGCGATCGTGCCAGACATGAAAATGCAGAGCAAAGTTTATCCCTGAGATCACCATAAAGAAGGCGCAGATCGCCATAATCGCCGAACTATCAAAGAAGCCAATACTGGCATCATGAGTCGAAAAGCCGCCGATGGAGACGGTGGAAAAGCTGTGGCTGATAGCATCGAAGCCGGACATTCCCGCCAGCCAATAGGCCAACGCACAGACCGCAGTCAGCGCCAAGTAAATCTTAAACAGTGCATTCGCGGTCTCGCGGATCCGCGGGGTCAGTTTGGAGTCCTTTACTGGCCCAGGTGTCTCAGTGCGATAGAGCTGCATACCACCCACCCCGAGCATAGGCAGGATGGCCACGGCGATTACAACTATACCTATACCGCCGAGCCACTGTAGTTGCTGGCGGTAGTAGAGGATTGATTTCGGCAGGTCGTCTAAACCAGAGATAACCGTTGCGCCAGTGGTGGTTAGTCCAGAAACTGACTCAAACAGTGCGTTTATAAAGCTTAGGTTGAGCGCCTCGGCCAGCATCAGCGGCAGGGCACCAAAGGTACTCAGTACTAACCAAAAGCAAACTGTGATCAAAAAACCGTCGCGGGTGCGCATATCCGCATTCACCTGTTTCGACGGCAACCAGAATGCCAACCCTACAGCCACTGTAATACCAAAGGCGATGGCAAAGGTCGATGCGGTATTTTCGTCATACAGAATCGCCACCAAAATCGGTGGCAACATGGTCAGGCTGAAGATCATCAGCAGCAGTCCAAGTATTCTGGCTATGATATTGAGATGCATTAGTGGCTATGCCCTAAATGGTTTAGTTGGCCTAGATGACCTAAAAAAATGAGAAGCTCACAGAGAACAGTTTTTCGATCGCTTTGGTGTTGGCTTTATCAACCACAAAGACAATCACATGGTCGCCAGTCTGAATCACCGTGTCGTGATGGGCAATCAGCACTTCACCGTTGCGCACTAAGGCCGCAAGGGTGGCACCAGGTGGCGATTTAATATCGCCGATGGCGCGGCCCACAACCTCGGAGCTCTTTTCATCACCATGAACAATTATTTCTAGCGCCTCTGCCGCACCCCGTCGTAGTGAGTGCACACAAACCATATCCCCCTGACGCACATGGGAGAGCAGTGAACTGGTGGTCGCCTGCTGCGGCGAGATGGCAATATCAATCACTCCACCCTGCATTAGGTCGGCATAAACCGGGTTGTTAATCAATGTCATTACCTTGCGCGCGCCGAGCTTTTTCGCCAGCAGCGAGGCCATGATATTCACTTCATCATCATTGGTCAGGGCCAGAAACACATCGGTTTTATCGATATTCTCATCGAGCAATAACTCTTGATCGGTAGCCGAGCCATTTAGCACCACAGTCTTATTGAGCTTTTCAGACAGATGGCGGGCCCGTTCAGTGGAGTACTCGATAATTTTGATGTTGTAGTCTTTTTCCAGGGCCTGGGCCAAACTGAAACCAATATTGCCGCCGCCAGCAATCATCAGTCGGTGATAGGGCTTTTCTAGTCGCCGCAGTTCGCTCATGACCTTGCGGATATTCTTTTTCGCCGCGACAAAGAACACCTCATCGCCATCTTCAATAACTGTTTCACCGGTGGGAAAAATCGCCCCGTCTTTGCCAAATACCGCCGCTACTCGGGCATCGGCATTGGGCATATGTTCTTTTAAGAAGCGCAGTTGCTGACCTACCAGTGGGCTATCTTTTACCGCACGCAGGCCAACCAGCTGAATGGCGCCGTCGGCAAAATCTAAAACCTGTAGCGCACCGGGCTGTTCGATCAATTTTTGGATGTAGTCTTTAACCACCATCTCCGGCGTGATCATCACGTCCACAGGCATATGCTTGTCGTTGAAGAGCTTTTCTTTATATTTTGGATTGGTGTAGTTGCGTGAGCGGATGCGGGCAATTTTTGTGGGTGTGTGAAATAGCGAGTAGGCCACCTGACAGGCGATAATATTGATCTCGTCGCTGTTGGTTACCGCCACCAGCATGTCGGCCTCTTCGATACCGGCATTGACCAGCACATCTGGGTGCGACCCGGTGCCGATTACGGTGCGAATATCGAGACGATCTTGAAGTGCGCGCAGAGTCGCTTCGTTGATATCGACAACGGTTATGTCGTTGTACTCGCGGGCGAGATGTTCTGCGAGTGTGCCGCCAACCTGCCCTGCGCCAACAATTATTATTTTCATTGTTTAATAGCCCGGCTTGTTATTCGCTTATGTCTGACTGGTTTTACGCAACCGTGCGTAATAAAACCCGTCGTTGCCATTGATCACTGGAAACAACTGGCGCCCAAAATCGGTCTTGATTCCCCACTCAGCTTCTATGTTATATGACGCGGCTGTAGGGGTCTCTGCTAAAAATTTCTCAATCACCTGATCGTTTTCCTGAGGCAGAACCGAGCAGGTTGCATATAAGAGTATCCCGCCCTCTTCTAGTGTCTGCCAGAGGCTGCGCAGTAGCTGTAGCTGTAATTCGGCTAGCTTAACAATATCCGTCGACTTGCGCAGCAGTTTGATGTCCGGGTGGCGGCGAATCACGCCGCTGGCGGAGCAGGGGGCGTCGAGCAGGATGCGCTGGAATGGCACAGTATCCCACCAATCACCGGTTGCGCTGGCATCACCGACCACCAAATCGGCCTTGAGCCCAAGGCGCTGAAGGTTTTCTTCAACCCGCGGCATGCGTCGACTTTCCAGCTCCACGGCAACCACTTTATTGAGCTGTGGCTGGGCCTCCAGAATATGGCAGGTTTTGCCACCGGGGGCACAGCAGGCGTCGAGCACCTGTTGATTGGGTTCCAACTCGAGCAAAACCGCTGCTAGCTGAGCCGCTTCATCTTGCACACTCACTGCGCCTTCGGCCCAGCCCGGCAGGGTGGCAACATCAGTTGCCGATTGCAGCTGAATGCCCTGCCCACTGAATTGAGTGGCGGTCGCCTCTATATTGGCACTGCTGAGCTGTTGCAGATACTCATCTCGTGAGCCCTGTAACTGATTAACCCGCAAAGTCATTGGCGCCTGCTGATTATTCGCCGCGAGAACCTCGATTGCGACGCCAGAGTCCCATGACTTGAACAGGCCATCGAGTAACCACTGGGGATGAGCGCGGACAAAAATAGGGTTTTTACTGAGCTTGGCTTCCAGTTCAGTGCGCTGACGGAGGAAATTTCGCAGCACCGCATTGACTAGGCCCTTGGCCCAGGGGCGCTTGAGCTTGGTCACTGCAGTAACGGTTTCATTGATTGCCGCGTGATCGGCGATACGGGTGTGCATGAGCTGATAGAGTCCGCAGGCCAGCAGACCCTGAACCTCAAACTCTTTTTCGCGCATGGGTTTTTGCATCAGTTCCTGTAACAGCAACTCAATGGCCGGATACCAGCGCAAGGTGCCAAAACAGAGCTCTTTAAACAGGCCGATATCTTTTTCAGCCACTTTGCTGGCGTACTCGGGAAGCAGTGCTGAGAGTGATTTGCCACGCAGCACCTGAGCGATGACTTCGGCCACGGCGACGCGTGTGTTCATCAAGAGCCTAACAGCGTGCGGGGGGCGAATAACTCGCCGCGAGACTTAAGTATTTCAGACAGGGCCATGCGCGATTTTCCCGGCAGCTGTATTTCGGTGATAAGGAGTGATTGCTCGCCGCAGCTGACCAGCAAGCCAGCGTTATCCGCTGAGATAATCTGACCTGGCGGGATATTGCCTTCTGTTGCTGTTGGCACCGCCTCGGCCTGCCAAACCTTAATGCGCAATTCGCCCAAGGTGGTATAGGCCGCGGGAAAAGGGTTAAAGGCGCGAACCTGACGATCCAATACCTGGGCGGGCTGGTTCCAGTCGATCAGGGCTTCCTGCTTGGTGATTTTTGCTGCATAGCAGCTCAGATGATCATCTTGGTCCACAGCCACCGCACGACCTGCGGCGATTGACGCCAATGTGTGCAGTAGCGCTGGCGCGCCGAGCTGTTCTAATTTGTGATGCAGGCTGGCGCTGGTCTCGCTGCGATCAATTTCGCAGCGGCAAACGCTGAGCATGGCACCGGTGTCGAGTCCGGCATCCATCTGCATAATGGTGACTCCGGTTTCCGGATCCCCTGCTTCAATGGCGCGCTGAATCGGCGCGGCGCCGCGCCAGCGCGGCAATATGGAGGCGTGGACATTGATACAGCCGAGTCGCGGAGCATCCAGCACCGGCTGTGGCAAAATAAGGCCATAGGCCACCACCACCATAATTTCTGCTTGCAGCTCATTCAAAATGCGCTGCTGCTCAGGGTCTTTTAGGGACTGGGGTTGAAACACCGGTAGCTGATGCTCGAGGGCGAGCTTTTTAACTGGACTGGAGGTTAACTTTTTGCCGCGGCCAGCGGGACGGTCGGGCTGGGTATAGACGCCGATAACGGTATGTTCAGGCGCATCGAGCAACGCTTGCAGATGTGCGGCGGCAAAGTCTGGGGTTCCGGCGAAGAGGACTCTCAAGTGGCAGATGCCCTATGCATTCTGGCGATGAATTTTTTCGAGCTTTTTGCGAATACGCTGGCGTTTAAAGGGCGACAGATAGTCGACAAATAATTTGCCTTCGAGATGGTCTATCTCATGCTGTATGCACACCGCAAGCAGGCCCTGGGCCTCTTCTTCAAAAGCGTTGCCCTCGGCGTCCAGCGCGCGAATCATCACATGGGCTGGGCGGTCAACCTTCTCATAAAAACCGGGCACCGAGAGGCAGCCTTCTTCATAGGGATCAATACTGTCGTCGAGCACTTCGATTTCAGGATTGATAAAGACCCTGGGGCCGATATCCTCATCACCGAGGTTCATAACGATCACCCGTTGGTGAACATCCACCTGAGAGGCGGCCAGACCAATACCCTGGGCATCTTTCATGGTGTCAAACATATCCGCGACCAGACGTTTAATTGTCTCATCTACGGTGGTGACCGGCTTGGCAACGTTGCGCAGGCGGGGGTCTGGGAATTCGAGTATCTTTAATATAGCCATAGTGAATGTGATGAAATTCTAAAAAAAAGTTAAAAGCACTGCTACCATTAAGCTAACCCGGCGGCACTTTCCAGTACGTTCCCATCAAGCACCTTTTCGATACTAATAGGAAAGGCGGAAATTATACACTAACCCTGCCCGGAGAAAGGATTCACACACATGAAAAAATTCGGACTCAGCAGAGTGCTGTTAGCAGCTGTGCTTTTCACCAGTTTTGTTACTACCCTTAGCTTCTCAAACGAAAGCTTCTCAAATGAGAGCGCCTCAAATCAAAGCTCCTCTACTCAATCTGTTGTCATTAACCAGGACCTGCCCAATAGCTACACTGTAGTGCGAGGCGACACCCTGTGGGATATCTCCGCAGTATTTTTACAGGATCCTTGGATGTGGCCGGAAATCTGGCACGCCAACCAGCAGATCGATAACCCTCACCTGATTTATCCCGGTGATGTTATCAGCCTGGTGTATATCAATGGCGTGCCCCAGCTTAAGATCGTCCGCAGTCGCGAGGTCAAGCTGTCCCCAGAGATCCGCAGTCTCGACCATGACGAAGCGATCAGTGCCCTGCCGCTAAATGTTATCAGCACTTTTCTATCCAAAACCCGAGTCACCGACGACGCCACATTGAATGGCGCGCCCTATGTACTGGGTGGCGCAGAGCGGCGCATATTGGTGGGTATGAGCGATGACTTTTATGCCCGCGGTGACTTCGCCGCCAACCGTTTAAATTACGGTATCTACCGCCGCGGCGAGCCCTATATAGACCCACAGAGCGGTGAACTGTTGGGTATCCGGGCGATAGATATTGGCGCGGCTCGAGTCAAAGCCCTAAAAGAAGATGTGGCGACTCTGAATGCCAGTCGAGCCGAGGGCGAGATTCGCGTCAAGGATCGCTTGCTGGTGGCGGAAGAGCGTACGCTGGCGTCGACCTTTTATCCCCGCGCTCCCGAAACCGAGATCAATGGTGCGGTGATGAATGTTGAGGAGGGTGTGCGCAATGCCGGCGCCCTGGATGTTGTGGCGATTAACCGCGGCGACCGAGATGGTTTGCAGTCCGGTGATACCCTGGCGATTTTCAAGCGCGGTGAGCTGGTTAAAGATCGCGTCGCCAGTGAGCGAATACGGTTGCCAGATGAGCGTATCGGCTTGCTGATGGTGTTTGATACCTACGAAAAAATGAGCTTTGCCTTGGTCATGGAAGCCGACAGGCAAATTGATCTGGGTGATTTGCTGCGCAATCCTTAACCGTCAGTCGAGATGTCTTGAGCAGATTTAGAATCAATAGCATTTTTCATCTAACAAACGACACCTAACAATCGGCATCTAGCAAACGGCACCTAATAAACAGTACATAGCAGCCAAGGAATAACGCATGGACAGGGAATGTCACTATGCGCTGGTATCACAGCATCTGAATAAATTTACTCTCAAGTTCCAGCGCCAGTTACTTGAGGAGGCCGAGACCTATCGCGCTATCTTCGAACGACCCGCTGAAGACTTTCCCGAGCCATTTCACCCACTGCTGGAGAATCTTCGCGAGCAATACCAGCAGGGAAGCTGGCGCCCGGCTCTAGATCTTATTGAGCAGCGCACAGAAGCTTGTGGTGCGACCATTATTCCTATTACTAGCACCGACTATCCCGATCAATTAAGGCAGGCTGTGGGTGCTCCGCGGCTGCTGTATCTGCGCGGCAATATTGAAAATCTCCATCTTCCCCAGATCGCCATGGTAGGCAGCCGCCGCATGACCCGTGGTGGCGCTGATAATGCCCGGGCCTGGAGTCAGTATCTGGCTGCCGGTGGTTTTGTGATTACCAGCGGTTTGGCCCATGGCGTCGACGGCGCCGCCCATCATGGCGCCCTCGACGTTCAGGGTAAGACTATCGCGGTGATGGCAACGGGCATCGATGCCATTTATCCCCGTGCCCACCTTAAGTTGGCCGAGCAAATTATTGATCAGGGCGGCACCCTAATTACCGAATTCGAGCCTACCACCAAGCCTCTGGCAACTCATTTTCCCAGCCGCAACCGTATTATCAGCGGTCTCAGTCTGGGGGTACTGGTGGTTGAGGCGGCTCTGAGAAGTGGTTCATTAATCACCGCTCGCTATGCACTGGAGCAGGATCGCGAGGTGTTTGCGATTCCCGGCTCGATTCACAACCCCCAGAGTCGCGGCTGCCACCACTTGATTAAGCAGGGAGCTCATCTTGTAGAGCAGGCCTCAGAGATTGTTGAGCAGCTCAAAGGTGCCCTGTCTGGATTGGCCTTAGACTCCCTGCCGTCAGATCTACAAACCCCGTCGCTTGCTGTGACAGTTCCGCAGCCGCAGCTGGAAGCCGATGAGCTACGGCTGTTGTCGAGGCTGGGCTTTGAGCCAGCGGATATGGATAGCCTGGTTGCCGACGGCTCATTTTCAGTTGCCGAGCTCTCTCGCTTACTGGTGGCGCTGGAGATAAAAGGACTAATTGAAAGCCAGAATGGCCTCTACCAACGGCTTAAATGAACGACACAGATAAAGTGGTCGAATACTGCGCTAGGTCAACTATTGCGCACCATTCAAAGTTCCGGTAGCCTCCCCGCTCTATTTCTTGGAGTGTGAAAAATGACCACCGCTTTTGTTGCAATTCTAATGGGTTCTGACTCGGATTTACCGGTGATGGAAGCCAGCTTTGAAATCCTTAAAAAATTCGATATCCCCTTTGAAGTAAAGGTGACATCTGCCCACCGTACACCTGCGGCGACTCACAGTTATGTTACCGATGCAGACGCTCGCGGTTGCGCGGCCTTTATCTGTGCCGCTGGCATGGCGGCTCACTTGGCCGGTGCCGTTTCTGCGACTACCCTGAAGCCAGTTATTGGCGTGCCCATCAATGGTTCGCTGGACGGATTGGATGCACTGCTTTCAACGGTTCAAATGCCTGGTGGTATTCCGGTAGCTACAGTGGCAATCGGTAAAGCTGGCGCTAAAAATGCCGCTTACCTTGCAGCTCAAATAATCGGCGTTGCCGATGCGTCTATGCATCAAAAGCTGGTTCAAGAGCGTGCTGATAACGCGGCAATTATTATTGCCAAAGATGCAGCGTTGCAGGAACGACTGAAGAACGGATAATTGGTCCGTGACTGATTGGATAAGCGACCCTCAGGTCTGCGCCGCGGCGCGATTACTGAAGCAGCAGGCGGTCATCGCCTACCCCACCGAATCTGTGTGGGGTTTGGGCTGCGATCCCGGATCGCTACTAGCCGTTGAAAAGCTGTTGCAGCTTAAAGACCGCAATAAAAGCAAAGGTCTTATCCTCATTGCCGCCAGCGTCGAGCAATTTGCTCCCTTTCTGGTGGGCCTTGAACCTGACGCGCTACAGCGCTTTCAAGCCCCACAGCTAAAACCCACTACCTGGCTGGTGCCGAACAATGGTTCTGCGCCGGAGTGGATCAGTGGCGGCCATGATACTCTGGCCTTGCGCGTAACCGCTCACCCGCTCGCTACTGCCCTATGCCAATTATTTGGCGGGCCGCTGGTGTCCACATCAGCCAACCCTCAGGGTCAGCTTGCCGCCACCAGCGCTGCGCAGGTTGAGGCATACTTTGGTGATGCTATTGATGCCCGTACCCCAGGCACTGTCGGCGAGGCTGCGAAGCCCAGTGAAATTCGATATTTGATCAGTGGAGAGATTGTTCGTGAAGGTTGAAGGCCAAGGGATAGACAAAGCCGCAGTCAAAGCCTACCTGCTTGGATTGCAGGACAGTATCTGTGCTCAGCTGGGTGCTGTCGACGCAGGTCAGTGGAAGGAAGATACCTGGGTTCGTGACGAGGGCGGTGGTGGTCGCAGTCGCGTATTGGTGGATGGTGAAATAATCGAAAAAGGTGGGGTTAACTTCTCCCATGTCTTTGGCGCCGAAATGCCCGCCTCAGCCACTCAGCATCGACCAGAACTGGCCGGTCGTCGCTTTGAAGCCATGGGCGTATCTCTGGTTATTCATCCACAAAACCCCCATGTCCCCACCTCCCATGCCAATGTGCGCTTTTTTATCGCCGAAAAAGAAGGCGCGGATCCGGTCTGGTGGTTTGGTGGTGGTTATGACCTGACGCCCTATTACGGTAATGAAGAAGACTGTCAGCACTGGCATCAAACCGCCAAGTCTGCCTGTGATACTTTTTCTGAAGCATTTTATCCGCGCTTTAAAAAATGGTGCGACGAGTACTTCTATTTAAAGCATCGCAGTGAGCCGCGGGGTATTGGCGGCCTGTTTTTTGATGACTTTAATGAGCTGGGTTTTGAACAGAGCTTTGCCTTTATGCGCAGTGTTGGCGATAGCTTTAGTTCAGCCTACATACCTATATTAGAGCGCCGTCACAGCGTTGCTTTCAGCGAGGCCGAGCGTCAGTTCCAGCTCTATCGCCGCGGTCGCTATGTGGAATTCAATCTGGTCTGGGATCGCGGCACCCTATTTGGTCTTCAGACTGGCGGCCGCACCGAATCGATTTTGATGTCTCTGCCACCACTGGTGCGCTGGGAATACGACTGGACGCCCGAGCCGGACAGTGCCGAAGCTGAGCTCTATACTAAATACCTTATTCATCGAGACTGGGTCTAACATGGTTGATAAATACGCCGTTTTTGGCAATCCGATTGCGCAAAGCCGATCACCGCAAATTCATACAGCCTTTGCTGCCGATACCGATCAGGATTTAACCTATAACAAGCAGTTGGTTGATATTGATGGGTTTGATGCTGCGGCGGATGAATTTTTTAGTAGCGGCGGCAAGGGTCTTAATATTACCGCCCCCTTTAAGCAGGATGCCTACTCTTATGCCGCGCGCTTAACTCCGCGAGCGAGACATGCCGGTGCGGTGAATACGCTAAGCCTACAAGACGATGGCACAGTGCTTGGCGACACCACCGACGGTGTCGGCATGGTCAGTGATATGCTGCAAAACCTTGGCTGGCAGATTCGCGCTAAGCGTGTCTTAGTACTGGGCGCCGGGGGTGCAGTGCGTGGAATACTGGAGCCTTTAATGGCACAGCAGCCACAGCATGTGGTAATTGCCAATCGCACTTTAGAGAAAGCCTTACAGCTGTCCAAGGGTTTTGCCGAGCAGGGTTATATTCTCGCCTGTGGCTTTGATATGTTGCCGGGTCAGGAATTTGATCTGGTGATCAATGGCACCAGCGCCGGCCTCACCGGAAGCCTGCCGCCTTTACCCGATGATTTGCTGGCTGCTGATGGAGCCTGTTACGATATGCTCTATGCCGCAGAGCCAACCCCCTTTATGCAGTGGGGCAAACGTCAGGGTGCTAAGACTGCAGATGGTCTCGGCATGTTGGTTGAACAGGCTGCGGAGTCTTTTTATATCTGGCGTCAGGTGAGACCGAAAACCGCTGCGGTCATTGAGTCCCAACGCCAGCTGTTTTAAGACTGCTGTGCGTCTTTTAACTGCTCAGCAAGGTATTGGTCTTTGAGTTTTACGTAGTTAGCTGGGCTGTAAGTGAAGAAGTTTTTCTCACTATCCGATAGCGCCCGCATCGGTTTGCAGGGATTGCCCACATAGACAAACCCGCTGGGTAATGTCTTGCCCGGCGGCACCATGCAGCCGGCACCGATAATCACCTCGTCTTCAATCACCGCACCATCATTCACAATCGCACCATTGCCAATCAAAATTCGGCTGCCCAGCGTGCAGCCGTGGAGGACTGCACGGTGTCCGATCACCACATCGTTGCCGATGGTTAAGGGCCAGCCGCCGGGATTAAACTCGCTGGCATGGGTAATGTGCAGTACCGCGTTATCCTGCACATTGGAGCGGGCGCCGATTCTGATCGAGTGCATATCGCCGCGAATAACTGCGCCGGGCCAGACCGAGGCATCATCGCCGAGATGTACATCGCCAATTACCGTGGCGGCGGGGTCCACATAGACTCGCTGGCCAAGCTTGGGGGAGATGCCGCGGTGTGAGCGCAGGTGTTTTCGAAAAGAGTGATCCATATGCTGTTGTGCCCGATATAATGAGTGCTCCTATTGTGGTGATATTTAAATGGCTTTTTCAACCAAAAAACAATTTATTGCAGGCGTGACCTGCCCCAAGTGCAGTTTATTGGACAAGATTCAGGCTTTTTCTACCGATGGCGTAGACTATCGCGAATGCGTTAGCTGTGGATTTCTCGATGAAATGCGCGTCTATTCCGCTCCTCGAGAGCTTGAGACGCGAGTGAATGCCGATGCGGCTGATGACGCGAATAAGGTTTCGGCGGTCAAGCTGATGGATCCCAAGGGCTGAGCTGCTAAATTTTAGCTCTTGAGCTAGTTGAGACGAACTCTAGAATTTTGACTTTTGAACAGCAGGCGGATATTCGATGATTCAGTCAGGCAGGGAAAGCGGTCTGATGGATCGTTGCCCAGCGTGCTTGTGTAGTCTTGCAGCTTGAGGCTCAGGCTCTGGTTCTTTTTCAGTGAGGCGAGCAGTTTGTCATTGAGCAGTTGAATGGCGCTGTCGATCTGGTTGGCAAAGGGCTCGCCGATAATGTGGTGCACAATCAAGTTTGATCTGGTCATATTGATCGGGATCACCGGACAGTTATATTGCGCATTGAGGGTATCGTTGAGCTCTTCAAGCAAGCGGTGGGCCAGATAGGCCTGGTACATATTGGCTTCAAGTCCCTCTTCCGCGGTCATGATATCCATGGGTACATCGAGAAACTCTTTGGCGGTGGTCAATTGTCGGGCAATTTCGCCGTTGATGCCGGCGTGGGCAATAAAATCTTCGAAGGCCGTAATCAGGTCTGGAACCAGTTCGATATATTTTTTAATAAAAGATGCCAGAGCAGCAGTCCCATCACTCTCCCGCAGCCGTATAGACTCGTGCAAATGCTGCACTCGCTCATTTAAATAGGCGATCAAAAAGTCACTGCTTTGATTTGAAAGTGGAGGCATGTGTCACTCTCTGTTGCTATGGAATTCGGAGAAAAGCCCATTCATAGGGTTTATATCCACTAACGATCGTGGCTCTATGGCCGACGACTATGGTGTAAATCTAGCAGATATTAGAGACTGCGCCATTAAGTTTGCCGCTTTTTTGCTCTGCAACGATTTTACTGAGCACATTTGCTGAACGCAATTCAGGCTGTATTACAGTAGTGATAACAGGTTTGCTTTGCTATACTGCCGCCGCTTTTCACCCGCCTGAATTTCAGGTCTGGGGCCAATTCGAAAAGCACGAGCTTAAAAAGTATTAATTACCACGGAGAAACAAGCGATGTTGAAAAGAGCGCAAGCACTTTTCTTGAGTCTATTGAGCCTTGTTGTTTTATTGCCCTTAGCGGGCAGTGCATTAGCTGAAAGCGCAGCTAGCCAACTCAATATGCCCCAAGGTGTCACCGAAGTCAGTCAAGCAGCTTATGACATTCACATGGTCATGGTCTGGGTCTGCACCGTTATCGGTGTCGGTGTTTTTGGTTTTATGTTCTACGTGATGTATGCGCACCGCAAATCCCGCGGCGCCGTAGCGGAAAACTTTCATGAACATTTAGGTGTTGAGTTGCTTTGGACGATCGTCCCGACAATCATTTTGATTGTTATGGCTTTTCCAGCGACTACAGCACTGTTAAAAGTCTACGACACTGACAATCCAGATATCGAAATTAAGATTACTGGCTATCAGTGGAAGTGGCAGTACGAATATCTCGGCGAAGGCGTCAAGTTCATGAGTGAACTGCGCACCTCTGACGACGAAGTCTATGGTCGCGAGCCAAAGGGTGAGCACTACCTTCGTGAAGTCACCGAGCCATTGGTTCTTCCAGTGGGTAAAAAGATTCGCTTCCTGGTAACCGGCAACGACGTAATTCACTCCTGGTGGGTTCCCGATTTTGGCGTTAAGCGCGATGCGGTTCCAGGACTGTTTACCGCGGGTTGGGCCAAAACGGACAAGCCAGGCACCTATGTTGGTGAATGTACCGAGCTGTGCGGACAGGGCCACGCCTTTATGCCAGTGGTTGTTGAAGTGAAAGAAGAAGCTGAATACAACGAATGGTTAGCCAACAAGAAAGCTGAAGCTGTCGAGTACGCTTCCACTATCGGTAAAGAGTGGACGTCTGAAGAATTGATGGCCAAAGGCGAAAGCGTTTATCTGCAAAGCTGCGCAGGTTGTCACCAGGCTGACGGCGGCGGTATTCCCGGCGTATTCCCGGCCATTAAAGGCAGCCCAATCGCTCTGGGGCCTCAACTAGGCCACATTGCAGTATTGATCGACGGTGTTCCCGGTTCAGCTATGCAGTCATTTGCTGACCAGCTTTCCGAAGTCAATATAGCTGCGGTTATTCACTACCAGCGAAATTCTTGGGGCAACGATGTTGGCGATGTAACGCAGCCAATTGATGTTCTCAAGTACAAGCAAAGTAAATAAGGGAGATTAGATAAATGGCACACGGTCCCGCAACATTGGCAGATGGCTGGCGCGCTTATATAAGCCGCTGGGTATTTACGACCAATCACAAAGACATCGGTACACTGTACCTCTGGTTTAGCTTTGCAATGTTCTTGATGGGCGGCGCTTTCGCGATGGTTATTCGCGCAGAGTTGTTCCAGCCAGGCATGCAGTTGATTAGACCTGAATTTTTTAACCAGATGACCACTATGCACGGCTTAGTCATGGTGTTCGGCGCGATTATGCCGGCCTTTGTTGGCTTGGCTAACTGGATGATTCCCCTGATGATCGGGGCGCCAGATATGGCTCTTCCACGTATGAACAACCTGAGTTTTTGGATCCTGCCTTTCGCGTTTGCGATCCTGACTTCAACGTTGTTTATGGAAGGCGGCGGTCCTAACTTCGGTTGGACTTTCTATGCGCCACTGTCGACTACCTACGCACCAGAATCGGTTAACTTCTTTATCTTTGCAATCCATATTATGGGTGCCTCATCTATCATGGGCTCGATTAATATTATTGCTACTGTAATGAACATGCGCGCTCCTGGCATGACGTACATGAAGATGCCGCTGTTTGTATGGACCTGGGTAATCACAGCATTCTTGCTAGTTGCTGTAATGCCAGTTCTTGCCGGCGCAGTAACCATGATGTTGATGGATATTAACTTCGGTACCAGCTTCTTTGATGCTGCTGGTGGCGGTGACCCGGTATTGTTCCAGCATGTATTCTGGTTCTTTGGTCACCCAGAGGTTTACATCATTATCTTGCCAGCCTTCGGTGTTGTATCGCAGATTATTCCAACCTTCAGCCGCAAGCCGCTGTTTGGTTACTCGTCGATGGTTTACGCCACGGCAGCGATCGCGTTCTTGTCCTTCGTGGTCTGGGCGCACCACATGTTTACTGTGGGTATGCCAATCGCCGGTGAGCTGTACTTTATGTACGCCACTATGCTGATTGCTGTGCCAACAGGTGTGAAGGTGTTTAACTGGATCACCACCATGTACAAGGGTTCATTGACCTTTGAAACGCCCATGCTATTCAGTATCGCCTTTGTGATTCTGTTTACCTTTGGTGGCTTCACTGGTTTGATGCTGTCGATTGCGGCTGCTGATATGCAGTACCACGACACCTACTTTGTTGTTGCTCACTTCCACTACGTAATGGTTGCAGGTGCAGTATTTAGTGG